>Ga0214917_10006399_pt1 | contig 12230 bp, 8 predicted proteins | sample LL_1208_BB_MetaG_FD_177983 | JGI IMG/M metagenome (GOLD analysis project Ga0214917, IMG submission 177983) | Freshwater microbial communities from Lake Lanier, Atlanta, Georgia, United States - LL_1208_BB | ecosystem: Environmental > Aquatic > Freshwater > Lake | place: USA: Georgia | collected...
ACGATTACTTCTTGTTCTATTCTTTTTTGTTCTATTTTTATTTCTTTTTGATTTTATTTTTCGTTTACCGCCTTTGAACGTATCTTTGTGATTTTCTATGAATTGCTTTATATTTATATCGTTTCCAATAGTTTTACTCCAAAAATTGTTTATTTGGTTCATGAAATCTTGCTTGTTGGAAATCTTATTCCAAACTTGAGTAAAATCCATCAATTGAAATACTTCAGTTAACACTACTTCTTTCTTTACATTATCCATTTCGAAATACTTATTTTTAATAGAAATTATAATGTCTATTTCTTTATTTGGATATATTGCGTTAAGTAATGGTTTAAATTTATTATAATCGTACATAAAATTACCAAATTTATTCACATTGTTGAAAAAATCAACATACCATTTAAAATATTGAACCCCCGCACCTATATTTGGATTATATTCAGGAAAGTCCGATGTTTTATATGGATTAATACTATTACTCTTTTCATAAAAGCATTCATTCATAAAATACAAAATACATACTAATAATTTATCTGTATTATTTGGATATCGTTGTGAGATACCCTTAAAAATACTAACATTAGATGCAATTCTCTTAGTATTCGCATCTGTAGATACATTTGTTTTATTACCAGTAGATTTAGAATCAGCGATTACAGGAGTAGTAGATTTAGAATCAGCGATTACAGGAGTAGTAGATTTAGAATCAGCGACTACAGGAGTAGTAGATTTGAAATCAGCAATTACAGGAGTAGTAGATTTGAAATCAGCAATTACAGGAGTAGTAGATTTGAAATCTTTAGAATCGGATACTATCACATTTTTATCGCCCAAACTATTTGTAGAATAGGTTGATTTTGGTTCGGCAACTTGTGCTCTTACATTATTTAATATAGATTTTACTTCTGGTATTTTTTTCGTATCGTTATCACATAGAGGGATATCTCCATGTTTAGGTTTTATTTTTAAATTATATTCCATAGAAAAAGCAGGGTAATTGCATGCGTTTTCTAACGCTGCTACATTATTTGTCTTTTTTGCTTCATTCACCGCATTCAACATATCATCGCACATATTTTGAGAACAATTATTTGATGCTTTTTTCAAATCCGCAGTACTTAATAAATTCAATGGTTTATTTTTATTCATAATATTTATATATATACCTATAGATATTATTCCTCATCGCTATCATCAAAGTCTAAATCCGCATCTCCGCCCAAAATTTGTATTGCCGGTTTTTTAGATTTTTCTTGATTTTTGTCCATTTTTTCAAACATTAATTTACCAATGACGCATATATATGGATCATTTAATTCAAACCGCGCGCCGATGACTTGAACTTTTATTTTCATATTGTCTTTAATTGTACTAAAGTATTTATCGGTGAAATGATGATCGCGAGCAATAAATACCGTTACAGGAACGGTGCCGTCGTTATCTACAACTTCCGCATGAATACCCGCTTTGGTAATTGTTTTTGTTTGACATTCAATTAACATTCCTTCTACTGGATGACATACCATACATTCATATACAGTATGAAATTCAATTAAATCGCCGTTCACATTCCCACTGGAATAGGTTAATACTTTTACCGAATTTGGACGAATAAATCCTTCTGCAATACATTTTCCTTCTGTTTTTTTGGATATTGATTTTTCTAAATTTTGTTTAATATTTTTACCCACTTCGGTAATAGATAAACTTACCTTCATTGTTAACATAGATTTGATATACACACCATAAATTTTTTGTTGGTCGTCCTTGCGTTCGAATTTTAAAGTATCGGTCATTTTATAACTAATATAATGATATAAATTATTATTTATATCATTTGATTATTTCAATTTTTCCAAAGGTCTAAAGTTCAGCACATTCAATGATTCCAGTGCGTCCCATTTTACAATTCACAATATTATTTTTCAAAGCTCTTTCGGGGTCTAAGAACCAAACTTTATTATCCTTTTTAATATCATTAAAGTGTCGTAAAATAATTTCCAAGATTACACACAGACCATTTTTCAAAATAGATTCGGTGTTATCATTATTATACGTCTTTTCTTCCTTTTCTCCTAATACTTGATTTAAAAATTTAATAATTTCGGTCTTTCCCATTCTATCACATCGAGAACCTTTATTATTACGAGTTTGGGTCATATCTTTAATTTTAAACGTTAATTCTCTACCTTTAAAAACCTGCATAAACCCAATATGATGATTTATTTTGGTTCCAATATTCGATATTATTATTTTATCCATTATCGCTTGTTCAAATAATTGTTTTTCACTCAATTTGGTCGCTTCACTCCATAACGTATTTAATTCTTTTGATTGAATATATGTCTTTACTTGTTCCTTATTTTCGAGAACAATCGCTCGTTGCTGATTGATTTCCACCATTTTATCATCGAAATATTCTTTTATCGTTTTATTGATTGGAATACTTTCATCATATTGTCCGGAATATATTTTTTTAATGAATATAAATTTACGACGAATGGTTAAGTTATCTAAATAATGGAACAATACATATTTGTATAATTCATCTTTTGATATATGATGTATTATGATTAACTCATTCATCACTTTATTCGCATGTTTATACCAATCTACTTCTCCGGGTTCAATCTCTATATCATTTCGTCTTAACGCAGTATCTAATACTTGATTCATTTCATTCATTAAATCATCATAGGATACATTTACTTGGTCTTCTTCATCTTGTTTCTCTTCTGGTTCATCTTTCTCTTTTGCTCTTTTCTGTAATTCTAACGCCATATTTTCAGGTTTATAATCAATGGGTGTAGAACGTTCAAATATAGATGCGTTTTCATCGGTTATTTCAATCGGTTGAAATGCGTAATATTCACCTTTGTTTACTAATGTTCCGATTCTACCGTATCTATCTACTAAAAATTCGTTTTTATTATCAATAAATTGCGATAAAGTATAATAGATTTGTTCTATTGGATATGGTTTTGAAATATTGATTGAATTTATCAAAAAATCCTTCTTATAAAAGGATTGTTCTTTGAACAATTGGCGAATACGTTTCAAAATCATTTGGAAATTCGTTTTGATATAATCATTATTATATGTATCGTTCACAATGTCTTCTTCGCGTATTTCCGCTTTGGAAGAACACGTAAAATTACAATTGTCCATATAATCACATAATTCAGTAAATGGTTTATCACCTATCTTGAAATTGATTTGTCTACCACTCGATAACGCGATTTCGATGTTTTGATTTTCAACCAAAGAATTTAATTTTTCTACTGTAAAATTCGTTTGGCCGATATTTAATAAACAATCTACCGCGTTTTCCTTCAGTACTCTTGATACATTACCTATTTGTAAAGCTTTTTTCTCCGCCAAACGATAAATATACAAATCCGTGGGTTCTTCATTATTTCTAGGTAATGTCGCATGTAAATAGATTTCTACATTTCGTTCTTCAAATGGTAATGGACAATGACTTAAATTACGAACCGCACGTCCAATGATTTGTTCGATGCGATTCATATTATACCATGGTTCTAATATATGACTTTGACGTATATTTTTGAAATCTAAACCTTCCGACCCCGCTTTGGAAATAATGATGACTTTCACCAACTCACCGTATTTGTTTTCAGATTTTGTTGCGTATTTTATATCCATGGCATTATTCGGCGAAAAGAATTTATCACCCGTAATCATCAAATATTTGGCCTGTTTGAAATTTTCCGCAACTTGACTTTTTGGTTTCATCGTTCGCGCATCGATAGGTTCACTCAATGGTTTTTTGAATAATGAAGTTGTGTATTTCGCGCTTCCATATCTACCGAAACCCATTTCTTCTAGGGCTAATGCGATAGGAACCGCACCCCCATCAATATATTGAGAATATACCATAACGATACCTGTTGAATTACGAATACATTCACATAAACTAGCTATTTTATTACTATATTTACCAATATGTTCACTGTGAAAAATGCGACCATATTTTTGAATGACTTCTGGTTTATATTCATAATTATTTTTGATAGGATTTGGAATGGTCAATGTTGTATAATTCATAATATTCGCCAAACCTTTACTACCAATCATATTTTCAATGATTTCTTGATTCGCTGATGAATTTTCAGTATTTATATTGATAGTATCAAATATAGAATTTGGATATACAATATTCAATGCTTCCAACGGCGTTTGTAATAAAGTGTATCCAAAACTTTCCATATTTTCAAAATCTGGCATGATAATTTCTTTTCCAAACTTATCTCGGCGCGACATTGATTTATTACGTAAATTGTTCATAATAAAATCATATACTTTGGATTGATATTCACCAATGGAAGAAGTATATATAGGTATAAATTGTAAAGGTTTATCTACAGGTTTACCATTCATTTGATTCGCTGGATATGTAATATTTTGAAGAGTATTTTCAGGTGAAAAATCCGCAGGATAAATACGATAAGGAAAGGTATAAGGGTTCTCGCCCCGAAGATATGATACATATCCGGTTAATTTTCTTTCCAACAGTTCTCTTCCTCCTTCTATGATTTCTCCATTTTTATTTTGTTGAGGAATAAAATTTCCGTTTTTATCAAACACTTGGTCTTCTGTAATGGTTGAACGTTTATCATTCATATTCATCAAATTGGTTAACCATATGATTTCTTTATAATTGTTATACATAGGTGTAGCAGACAACAATAGCAACCGCATATTTATCGTATGTTTGGCGACATTCATGAGTAGTTCTCCTATACGTTTATTTTTATTATCATCGGATTTACGAATATTATGAACTTCATCAATAATTAATAATCGATTATTAAAGACACGTTTGATATTTTTTATCTCCGTTTTTTTGATTTCGTCTTCAGACAATCCGCTGTTCTCTTGAACCATTGTATATTTTTGAATATAATTCGCGAATTCAATATATCCTACAAATTCATAATAGGTATTGATAATAGTATTGATTTGACTAACAATACGTTCTCTTGGAACATCCGTTAAATTGGTTGGATTGATTTCTTTCAACAATGAATTTCCGATACAAGTATTCAATGACCATAACCCGTTGTCTGATTGTAATTTAGTTTCATCAAATAATTGTAATTTAAAATTACTTTGAACATTTGGAGAAGCAATGACCATTATTTTTTGTTTAATTCCGACTTCTTTCATATAGGAACGCATTTCTTCGGCAATACCAATCGCACTACACGTTTTTCCGGTTCCTAATCCATGGTATAATAATAAACTATTGTATGGAGTGTTTAGAGAGAGGAAATTCTTTACAAATAACTGATGAGGTAATAATTCAAAATGGGATTTACACACTTGGTTAGCGTAAGTTTTTATATCTCTGATTTTACCATCATATTTCGTATCATTGAATTCTTTTCGCTTGGCTATTTTTTCGTTGAAATTGGGGTCATTGATGTGTGGATACAAAAAATCATATTCTTTATTTTCACGATTTAATTCATATTCTACTTTTTCTTTTTCAAATAATTCTTTATTATTTAATTCGGTATTTGATATGACTGGTTCAAAATCTTCTTCTTTTGGTTCAATCGGTATTGGTAATGATTGAATTGGTATTTCAGTTGGTATTGTTTCAGATAGAATATCTACTGGTGGAGGAATAGGCGGTTCAATAGGAGTTTCTACAGGAATAACTGGAGTGTTCATTTTACGTAATCGCACAATTTCTTTTCGTATTTTGATAGGGTTATTGAATTCTTCCTTCAAAGGTTCTCCCGGCGGTAAAAGAGAGAGTAATACTTGTTTCAATTCTTCAAAATCCATTCGGATTAAATCATTATTTCTACTTATGGAAATAGTTCGTTTGGCTGTTTGTTCGGGCAGAGGTTCAATATTTAATACTGGTGCGGGTGGTGGTACAACCACTGGCTCATTTACTACTTCTTCGCTTGTTTCCATAAATGGTTCTTTCAACGCATCAAATAATGGGTTCGGTGTATTTTCATTAATATCCAATGGTTTAAAGGTCGTTAAATTTTGGACAACAGGATTTTCTAATATCACAGTCGCAATATTTTTTTTCGTAGCACGTTTTTCTTTTTTAGGTTCACACTTACCCGTTTTCTTATTACGACGTGTTCCAGGCGGACAATATTTATTCTTTTTTGGTTCTACGTCTTCCGTTGAAACAACCTCTACTAAGTCATTCAATGTATTTTTCACTGATTCGGTTGTCTCTGCTAAAAATTGCGGAGTTGTTTCAGCAACCACCTCCTTCTTTTTTTTTGTAGCACGTTTTTCTTTTTTAGGTTCACAATTACCCGTTTTCTTATTACGGCGAGTTCCGTCAGGGCAATATTTCTTCGGTTCTAATTGTTGTTCCATACGAATATATACTTATTTAAAATATATGTATATATTTATTGCGCCATAAATAACAAAATCATTATAGAAAAAAGAGTCTATATTTTGTTAATGCGTTATTTACATTTGTAATCAACCTTTTTTTTTCTAAATTATATGGTCTTATCAATTCTAGACATTCAGAATAATTATGCCATTCCATTTTACTAACTTCCGATGTTTCGAAATTTTCTATTTTTATACTATCCTCATACGGTATAAATGATACAAAATATTTATGTTTATACGATTTATAATTCGAACCGGTAAATATTTCCTCAAAAGGCAATATATTATGTATATTTTTCAATTTCGTAATATCTAAACCGGTTTCTTCACCAAATTCGCGTATCGCACATTCATAATCTTTTTCCAAATAATTTCTACGTCCTTTTGGAAATCCCCACTCTGGTTCTTCCCAAATTTCAATAAGATTTGTTTCATCAATAATGGTTTGTAATGAATAGAATTCATCTTTATTGGTTATCCCTTTTTTCAAAGTATTGTATTTTTCTCTAGATAAAATTTCTTCTACTTTGTATTGGTTCGATATCATCTCATTTTTCCAAATATCTTTCCATAATTCATCAAATTCTAAATCTATGATGCGTTGTTTTTCAACTATGGTCATTTGTTTAAACATATTCGCAATATATTCTTTATTATAGATGGAATATTTACCTCTCATAAAATCTATAAAGCCTAAAGTATCTTTGCGACAAATCATCAAATATTCTATTTTTTCAGCAGCATCCGTCGCATTTTTATTGTATCGAAATACGATGATTCCAATACTCGTAATCGGCATCTTACATTGGTGATATAAATGCCCTTGTTTTCCACAATTATTACAATAATTATCATTCATTCTATTCTTCAATTATACGGTTGTATTATAATATTATATTCCCAATTCTTTATATAATTATACAAGAATGCTATTTGACCCATCCGTTTGGGGACCGCATTATTGGTTCTTTTTACATACCGTTGCTAGGTCTTATCCTGAACATCCTACCAAAACGACTCAGCGTAAATATTATGATTTAATACAAAATATGCCGTTATTTATTCCAAATGAAGAAATGGGAAATAAATTTAGTCATATGTTGGATAAATATCCTGTCTCACCCTATTTAGACAACCGCGATTCATTTGTTCGATGGGTTCATTTTATACACAATAAATACAATTTTTCATTAGGCAAAGAAGAATATTCTTTACAAACGGGTTTAGATAAATATGAAGCGGAATATGAACCCAAACCAGTGTATTTAAGTAATATCATAAATATGCGTAAACATTATATTCATATTGCTCTCATTTTATTGTGCGTATTTTTGATATATGTCTATTATGAATGATATCAGCCAACAAAATTATCTACGGATAATATAAATATACTACAAAATGAGATTTGAAATCATATTATTTATCATAACCGGATTTATCATAGCGAATATACATAGCGATGGAAAATATCTAAAAATCGCTTTGTCGTGGAAAAAATATTATCAAATGGCTGGAGTTGCAATTGGTGCGTTAATGATTTATTGGTTAATTAAAAAAAATCCGCTACAAGCTCGCACTATGCTATCTGCCTCGAACGAATATATTAAATATTTGCCAGTAGATAAAGATACCTCGAGTATTTTATCACCCATATTAGATTTTACCACGAAACAAAATATTTTGAATGACCAATATTGGGGAAGTAATCATCAGCACGGTGGAGGATATAATTATCCAATTGTGCCTATGAAACAACAAGCGGCTGAAGCGAGAATGATGACTTCTGGAAAAAAAGGAACGAAACGTTCAGTTAGTGAAACCAAGAAAAAATTCGTCGCCTCTGGACAAAATTGGAAATGTGGGGATTGTGGAAGTCAATTGACCGCTTGGTTTGAAGTAGATCACAAAGTTAGATTAGAATATGGCGGATCGAATGAGGTAAATAATTTAGTCGCTTTGTGTAGAGAATGTCATGGGAAAAAAACAACAATTGAAAATTTATAATTGTAAAATAATATCTTGTATATATAAGATATTATGTCGGTATTGGATATTTTAAAATCTATAGGCGAAAAAATAGGTGAAAATATAAATTCTATGGTCCAAACGATTAAAGAATCGGATTTTATATATTTTTTAACAAATGATTCAGGTGAGAGATCTCATTTTTTTATTTATATATTCGCATTTGTTCTATTCATCGTATTTACTGTATTGTTTTTTTATTACTCGCACCATAGAATCAAATTCTCTACAGAAACCTTTTTATTTACATTTTTGATAATCATTCCAATGTGTTTTTTATATTATTTTGTATCCCCTTATGCGTCGAAACTACAACAAGGAGGCCCGGGGAATGAAAAAACCATAATGATGATTTGTGTTGTATTCACTATATTCGTATTAGCCATTACATATATTAGCACAAAATTAACATATCGTGATTTACTGATGGCTGGTTATGTTGCGCTGTTTTTATTCGCACTGATGATAATTATTGGTTTAGCTATCGTGTTTTTGATGTTCTCTATGTATTTAAAACAAGCGAAAGGATGGTTAGGATTATTCATTCATTTCATATTTTATATTCCTTGTTTGTTCATTGATTTCGTTCAATATATAAAAGGTGAAATCAAATCAACCGCAAATCTCATTTATATTTTATTTATTATAGAAATATTGCTCGTGTTAACTTATATTTATCTTCCCAAATTAGTATCAAAAATGTTGAAACAAAATGGTATATCGGTATTACCAGACAGTCGTTTTTTAAATAAAGAATATGTCTTAACCAGCAATGAAATCATGAAATTACCCAAAGCAAAAACGGATGACCCTACCAATTATAGACAAAATTTCGCGGTATCCATGTGGATATATATAGATCCTCAATCAAATAGTTATAATGCTTATTCCAAAGAGACTAACATATTCAATATGGATGATAAAAAACCACAATTGGTTTACATAAATAACATGAGCAATGATAATGAAAAAGATAAATTGGGCATCTATTTTGGAGAAGACAAGCATCTAATCAAAAATAAAGGTCAACGATGGACAAATGTAGTCATCAATTATAGTTCTACCACGGTGGATATATTTATTGACGGCAATTTAGAGAGAACATTCAATTTAACCTCACCCCCACAATATATAACGACTGGAACAGTCGTCTTGGGTGCGAATAACGGATTAGATGGCGCGATTTGTAATATTATGTATTATGATAAAGCATTATTGAAAACAGAAATTGTGAATATGTATAATTTATTGATGTTTAGTAATCCGCCTTTGAATGAATAAAATTACTTGCGAAAAAAATTATTATAATATATTATAATGAATTATACTATAATAATTTTAGGAATAATCATCGTGTTTTTAGTCTATTATTTATATGTAAATTATATTAGTGCTAGTAAAACGATATTAAAATCAGTGAATTTAAATTCGGCGAATCCTGATATTACACTTATCGACAAGGCTCAAAATGTTAGTTATGGATATGGCGCATGGTTATATATCAATTCATGGGACCAAAATAAATCAAAGGTTATATTTAGCCGAAGTAATAATATTTCCCTTTATTTAGACCAAAGTAGACCTGTATTAAAATGCGATATTTCTTTAAACAGCACAGGTACTACAAATCAAACAGTCGTAATTACTGAAAACTTCCCTTTACAAAAATGGGTGTACGTTATTGTTAGTGTAGACGGTGGAACCGGAAATGGAACAATCGTGGATTGTTATATCAATGGTAAATTAGTGAAATCAAGTAAATTAACAAGCGACGCAAAACATCCAGGTTCTGCTACAGAGGCACCTATTAAAATTGGTAATGGAACTGTATGGGATGCGGTTTTAGCAAAATTCACTCGTTTTACAACACCCGTAGACCCACAAACCGCTTGGGATAATTATTTAACAGGAAATGGAAGCACCGGCCTATTCAATTTCGGCAATTTTAGCGCAAATTTAGCTGTTTTGAAAGACAATATTCAATATTCAAATGTTAAATTATTTTAAACCAACATAACAAATAGTTATATGTTCTTATTATATAATATATAATTATTTTAGAAATGGACCAAAATAGTATGAATAATGTTTCAAATAATATATCAAATACCGCAAATAATACTTTACAAGGTGTTGGTAATTTCTTTTTGAATATGAAAAATAATATATCGAGTGGTTTAAACTCCTTTTCACAAGAACCTGGTGCGACTTCTCAATATACTTATTCGAATTCCATGATCGCAAAATTCGCTTTTTTAATTTTAATTGTTATTATATTCATGTTTTTATTAAGTTTAGGCATTTCGCTAGTTAGTTATTTCACTTTGCCCTCAAATGACCCTTATGTAGTAAAGGGTATGATTGATGGTAATTTTCCACTAAGAATTTCACAAGACCCCAATAATAGTTCGGCTGTTCCTATTTTGAAATCGAACAATCAGAGTAGTGGTGCGGAATTTACATGGTCAACATGGATATATTTGAATGATTTAGGCACAGATGATAAATATAGACATATTTTTACCAAAGGTGATGGAATATTTGATGACAAGAATATGTCTACTGTGAATAACGCACCTGGATTGTATTTAACTCCTAAAAAGAACGAATTATTAGTTATCATGAACACTGTTTCACCTGAGAATGTCAATGAAACGATAAAGATCGATAATATCCCTATCAAAAAATGGGTGAATGTAATGATTCGTTTACAAAATATTTATCTAGATGTATACATTAACGGTACAGTGACGAAACGTGTTGTATTGAAAAATGTTCCTAAACAAAATTACAATGATGTTTATGTAAATCAAAATGGTGGATTTCCTGGAAAATTAGCGGATTTAAGATATTTTAGTCGCGCTTTGAATATTTTCGAAATTAATACCATTATGATGGGTGGACCAAATACAAGAACTTCTACATTATACGCAAGTCAAACATCTAAGGGCGGATACTCCTATTTATCGAATATGTGGTATTCTTCCAAAATGTAATTTCACAAATAATATACGTAGTATATGTATATTATTTATTCATGTCTACGGTTGATATTTCTTATTGCACGATTGTTCAACAACGTAAATTACAAATGTTATTCAATCATCCTGTAAACCGATATAATCCTGTTTCTCCGTATGTTCAATATCCGAATATCAGCAAAATGCAATTCGATATGCGAAGAAAAGCGGAAATATTACAATATAGCGCAGCGAAATCAAATACGAAAACGAATAATTTTACAAAAGCCGAAAAATGGGCTCAATTGATAAACGGTACTGTTCAAACAAATCCGTATAATGATATTGTTGTCAAAAATGTAGAATATGTAATGTCTTCGGATGATACAAAATATAGTAAAATACCAGTAATTACCGAGCAAGTTATCAAATATCCGGATACATATATTACGTCAACAGATGTTAACGGAAACATTATGAATACGGTAATCAAACGGAGTATTCCGGCCTGTGATATTGACGCTATTCCTATACCTACATCAGCGAGTGATGTACCTGGACCAGTTATTCATTTAATCAAAGATAATACAATACCTCTATATAACTATGCTACTCGCACGAATAGTTATGGTATACAAAATGAAGAAGATGCTAGAGATATTAAATATTCAACTATAAATAATATATTCTGTAAAGATGGTGTGGAAACGAATTTATTTTCTTTATATATTGTGAATAATAATGATGAATACGCACGCATTTTTAATTTCAATACTCCACTCTCCTTATATTTTCAAAGCGATGTTAGTAATTCTTTAAGCGCATACGAGATTTCTT
>Ga0214917_10006401_pt1 | contig 12225 bp, 8 predicted proteins | sample LL_1208_BB_MetaG_FD_177983 | JGI IMG/M metagenome (GOLD analysis project Ga0214917, IMG submission 177983) | Freshwater microbial communities from Lake Lanier, Atlanta, Georgia, United States - LL_1208_BB | ecosystem: Environmental > Aquatic > Freshwater > Lake | place: USA: Georgia | collected...
GACCTTTTGGTCTGTGTTCTAACAACTTGTAAGATGAACTAGTAGCATTTCAGCGCTTGTAGCTCAACGGATAGAGCATCTGACTACGGATCAGAAGGTTGGGGGTTCGAGTCCCTCCAAGCGCACCAGACCTGGATGCGTTATCTGACGCGGAATTTGAAACAAAACTTGCAGCTCCAATTTAGGAGTTATTTATGCAAGTCAGCCAAACACTCAGCCGAACAATTAAGTGGACGGCTTATGGAAGTTCAACAAAACATTCAACCCAAAGTTCAAAGTTCAACAATTATTTTGATTGTCACGAAACTGGAAACAAATCCCGATACCCCTCGGAGGCCAGTGATCTAGAAGGGTTCTTCTCTTTGGCCATGCCTATGAAAACTAAAAGTTATCCACAGCTATACACACCCTCATCGTTTGCACTTGGTCTTTTTATATGCGAAAACTTAATGTATGAATCGAACAAAAGTTCGAAGAAGGTTTCGTGGATGACTCAACTGCTGACGTTAGATCAGGTAGCTCGACAGCTATCTGTTTCTAAGCGCACCGTTCAGAGATGGGTGAGCCAAGGGCGGCTAGAAACCCTCAATTTGAGTTCGGGGGTAGTGAGGGTTACCGAGAAGGCTTTTGAACGATTCATAGAAAGACAACAACGTGAGCAAAGACTTTCCCAGGGGGTAAAGCGTGGCTAGAAGAAACATTGGCACTATCTATACCCGTGTGAACAAAAAGACAGGTGTAAAAACTTATGTTGCACAACTTGAAATAGGTGTTACCCCAACTGGAAACCGAATCAGACCCACAAGATCTGCTAAAACATATGCTTCAGCCCAGAAGCTTCTCCGAGAAATGATTTCTCAACATCAATCCGGTCTACTGGCAGTGAAGAAGAATGACACTGTCGAAGAACTCGGACTCTATTGGGTTAGAAACATCAAACTGAATCAAGTCAGACAGTCGACTGCCACGGACTATGAGTCTCGGCTAAGAAGGGAGGTCTTCCCTTATTTGGGCCGCAAGAGAGTTCAGGACCTCACTGGACGAGATGTAGAGAAATGGATGTCTAGTCTCAAAGCGCAAGGTAAATCAGCTTCCACAATTAACGGAGCCCGCAGGATTCTGTTTCAACTTTGCAAATACGCAACTAGGCAAGACTTGATGCTTATCAATCCTGTATCCAAGACGGATCCGCTAAAAATCGAATCAAACAAGTCTCAAGTACAGGAGCCGTGGACTCGGGATGAGGTCAAGTTAGTTTTAAAAGCCTCTATTGGAACGCGACTTGATTTATTCCTCCATCTTGCACTCTTTACCGGTATGAGAAGAGGCGAAATACTCGGGCTTCAATGGAAAGACATAGACCTTGATCAAGGCACAATCTCGGTTCAGAGAACCCTCAAGGAGCAGACGGTCCTAACCCCAGAAGGCATAGGCACATCACAACTTGTAGTTGATGAACCGAAAACTAAGTCAGGATATCGAAAGTTGGCCATCCCAGCACCACTTGCCAACGCCTTCATGCGCCACAAGGATGCTCAAGAAGAATTGGAGAAATCAGTTGGGCCTGAATGGATCAAGTCCGATTTCGTCATTACTAGTACTTCAGGAACACCATGGAATCCAAACAATTTATCAAAAAAGTTCAAGACGTTTATGAAAGAAAACAATCTGAGACCAATCAGAATCCATGACATGCGTCACACAGCAGCGCATCTGAGTCTCGAAGGTAATGTGCGTCTAGAGGCACTTGCCCAAGGGCTTGGCCACTCTCGAATAGAAATCACAAAGAACATTTACGCAAGGAACATTCCAAAGCTAGCAATTGATTTCGGAAACGGGCTAGCAGAATACATTGAACCTATGGATGATGCGTTGGTTGAACTTATGAAGAAACCTCAAAGCCTCGAATTGGCAGAAAAGGAAAACGATGGCACGTCCGAGAGGTAGAGCACCCAAGCCCCAAGTCTTGGACAAGGAGCACAGAGTAGTCAGCCTCAGACGTGAAGGGTTGACTTGGGATCTGATAGCGAAAGAAGTCGGCTACGCTAGCCCATCAGGCGCATCGGATGCCTATTACCGAGCAAGCTACCGGGTTGTACAAGAAGATGTGGAGCAAATAAGGCATTTAGAAAATGAACGTCTCGACTTTCTATTCAATGCAGTGTGGAAAAGTGCACTTGAAGGTGATCACAAGGCGGTCGACAGTTGCCTAAGAATCATGGCCAGAAGAGCGAAACTTCTAGGCTTGGATAATCGTCCAGTAACAAAGGTCTCATTCACTAATGAAACCGACTTTAGTGATTTAGACAAGGATGTACTTCGAATCTCAAGAGCCTTTGACAAAGCCCAGGAACTCGGACTAGACCTTTTTGAGGAATGAGTTACAGCGTAACCAAGATAAGTAAAACCCGAAAATGAAGTTATTTCGCTTTCTTGGCAGCTGAGAGACAAATTGCTCTAACATCACATCTACTGCATTTGCTGAAATTTGGCTGTGCCTCGAATTCCCTGTTCTTAATTCCTTGGACTGCCTTCTCTGCGATTGTTACAGCCAGTCGTCTTGATGACTCATCAATCACGACCTCTTTTCTGGTCGCATCTGTTAGATCATGAACGTAAGCACCCTGAACTCTTAAGCCTTCGCGAGTACCAGCTTCAGCATAAATGCGCAGTTGAAGGTCAAACTCCTGCTCACCAACTGCGGTCTTGTAGTCAACAATTGCAAGATTATTAATTTCGCCGTCATGCATATCAAGAATTACATCTGCACGACCAATTATTAAGCCACCCTTGACTTCTAACTCAAAAGGTCTTTCGGTTTGCCAGGTCCGAGTCGTGTCTTCAGCGTAATCATTCAAATATCTGTCGACCAATGCTCCTGCAGCTGTCTTAAGGTTCTCTGCAACAACCTTGTTGGCAAAAGGTAAGAAGAAATCCGTGGCGAGCAGCTTGTCGACTTCTCGGGCGTTCAGTGGTCGACCTTTCAAAGTGCTTTGCTCTGCAATAACTCTCATCAAGTGGTGAATTGCTTTTCCGTAACCGAGGGATTCTACGAGGACAGAGGGGAACCCAATCCTATTTCTAAGCCAGTAACTCCAGCCACAATTCAAATAGGCCGAAAGATCTGAGTACGAAATTTGAAGGACACCATCAATCTCGCCATTCCGGTCCTTTGTCCATTCTGGCGGGTAACCAGGGGTGTCATCGAATGATTTAAGCACTTGTTCCATAAATGGGGATTGGCTGCCTCTTTGCTTATTGACTTTTTCGTGCGAAGAGATGGAAACCCATTCCCTTGCTCTAGTTAGTGCTACATAAAAAAGCCTACGTTCGTCATTTATAGTGCCTTCATATCTGTCAGCATCGAACATGTTCCTAGGGATAATCCAAGATGGCCCTTGGCCGACTCTTGAGGATGGGAATCTCTTACCGGTAACAGCCGGAATAAAAACAATTGGCCATTCGAGACCCTTTGCAGCGTGGACAGTCATCAGATCAACCGCATCTACTGTCACGTCGTCTTCACCACCAAAATCTCGGTAGGAGTCCCTCGCAAATTGAGACATCAGAATCACTAACCCTTTGAAATACCAGTCACGCTGATCGGTAGCACCAGTCTGGCTTCCATCGTCGTTGAGCCTCGCATGTTTTTGAATACCTTCATAGTCGCCGACCATGCTAGAGAACTTCGCCATCGTTCCTAAACGACCAACTGAGACATTGTCGTCCTGAGTCCACTCCTGAACTCCCAAAAATGAATAAAGTTCATAAAGTAATTCGACCAGACTTATTTTGCGGCTATCCTGCCCAACTTTGGCCTTCGTCTTGATGAAGAAACGCTCCAAGGAAGCCTTGTCCACTGAGTAATTCTCTTCCGCATATGAAATCAAGTCAGCAAGATGCACTTGTTCTGCCTCGGCATATTTGGATGGTTTCCAATCCATGTCGGCAAAGTATGCAAATACTCTAGCTAGGAACAAGGCATCCGCCTGCTCCAATAGCCCGAGCCTGTCACCTGGAGAAACTGGGACGCCTTTCTTTTCCAAAGCGTCTAGTAAACGAGGATAGGTTGTTCCAGCTCGAACAAGGATGGCGATGTCGCTGTATTTATAGCCCGACCTAACCAATCGTTGAATCGATTCCGCAATGTCATTTGCTTCATGGGTTTCTAATTCAAAGTCATCTGCAATATCAACTGAAGGCCCATTGACTTCATGAAATGGCTTCATTACTTTCGGGAGTCTTCCCTGGATTGTCGATGCGAAAGCGTTGGCGAGATTAACAATTCCGGGTCGACTTCTGAAATTTGTAAGGAGCCTGTAAGTCTCTACATCCGGGTACCTTTGATTGAAAGTAGTAATGTTCTCAACCGACGAACCTCGCCATTGATATATCGCTTGGTCGTCATCACCTACTACCACCAAATTTGCAGTCCCAATAGGTTTAGAAAGCAGCTGAACTAGTTTCTCTTGAGCTATGTTGACATCTTGGTATTCGTCAACAATTAGATGTTTTATGCCTGAGGAGATCTTACTTCTGTTTATGGGATCTTGAAGAGCATCGATGGCTCTTCCTATTTGCATTCCAAAAGTAAGCATTCTGTGCTGGTCAAGAAGTTCGTAAAGTCGGCGAACCGCTGTTTTGAAATTTGCTAAATCCTCTGGGAGGGATTCTAGGTCTATCAGGTCATTTTCCAAAACTGCGACGTTCGCTAAAAACGTGCGCATACCTTCAAATAGCCTTTTCTTACCCTCAGGACGATCTATGTCAAATTGGCGAAGTCCAAGCTCCATGTCCCAGCGGATGGTAAAGGCCGCGAGTTGGTTCTCATCCACCATGTCGTAAGTCTCGTATTGAGGCACATTTTGCTGAAGAAACTGAAGGCAGTAGCCGTGAATCGTTCCAACATACATCATTCCGATTTTGTCCGCTGCGTCTTGCCCAGCGAACTTCCGAACTCTCTCCCGAATACGTTCCTTTATCTCTTCGGCCGCTTTGACTGTAAACGTAAACGCGACTATCTCAGAAGGTTCTGCACCATCTCTGATTAGTTTCCCCACCCTTTGCGAAATGGTTTCGGTCTTTCCGGCACCTGCTGAGGCAATTATTTGTATGTGACTCGCCTTGCTCTCGCTGGCCGAGAGAGCGTCCCCGGTCAGGGTCGGGACTTCCTTCGCCGCCATAACCAGCCTTCCCTCTTAAGATTCGAATACCAAAAAGCATCTCATGGAATGTCGGCACCAGGGAGTAGCATTGTTGTCTATTGGGAATATTTACTAAAAATATGCACGGAGACAGCATGAATCAACCTTCTTCACCAGAGCGCACGGCAAGCACCCCATCTTCTCAGGTCAACCTTGATTCCTTTCAAAAAATGTTCCCAGGAGCGCTTCTTGACGGTGTTCTAGACGCCAAGCGACTTGGGGACTTGCTCGGCGTCGAGGTCGCGGGCCTGAAAGATGGCCGTGAGAGATATGGGCTGATGTGGGCTGGAAAAAAAGGGGCTGCCGAGGCCCTTCAAGTCAGTTCGTACGCAGCCTTAGCCCCAAAAGAAGAGAGTTCGAGGAATTGGGATGTAGCTAGGAACGCTTTTGTATCAGGTGACAACTTAGAGGTTCTAAAGCTCCTGCAAAATGCCTACAACGACCAGATAAAAATGATTTACATTGATCCTCCCTACAACACAGGAAATGACTTCGTTTATAACGATGACTTTTCAGACCCTCTGACTCATTACCTAGAGGTTACGGGCCAGATCGATGCTGAAGGAAATAAATTAGTGGCTAACACCGAGGTCTCTGGCAGGAAGCACAGCAACTGGCTCTCGATGATGTACCCGAGACTTGTGCTAGCCAGAAATCTTCTAACCCAAGACGGCTTAATTTTCGTTTCTATCGATGACAACGAAATGGCTAGCCTCAAATTGTTGATGGATGAAGTTTTTGGATCAGAAAACTTTGTTGCAAACTTTGTTTGGGTGAGCAACTTGAAAGGACGTCAAATATCTGGAGCTGGGCCAGCGGGAACTAAAGAGTACATTTTGACTTATGCTCGTAACATTTTGAATGTTGAAGACTTCAGAGCTTCGGCGACTCAACTAAAAAAAGCTATGCCATCGGTTTACAAAGGCTTCGACTTTGATGTCAAGAATGACAGCTTCGGACCTTATGTCTTGAAGAACGAACTTCACAACACGAATAGTGCATTCAACGAAGTTACTCGACCGAACCTCGTTTTTGACATCTACTTTAATCCCACCACTGGACAAGTAGTGACAGAAAATCAGAGCGATTCACATATTCATGAAGGTTACGCGAAGATCTCACCGAAGAAGAACAACAATGGAGTGCACAAATATCACGCCTTCCGTTGGGGGCGTCCAAAGGTTGAAAACGAGAGTCACAATTTGGAATTTGTTGAAACTCCGACCGGTTGGAAAGTCTATACAAAAGTACGTGACATCGACTCGACCTCTGTCAAAGACCTCTTCATGGATATCACAACTAGCTCTGGTTCAGAAGACTTAACTCGTCTGGGACTGGACTCAAAACTCTTTGACTACCCGAAGCCTGTTTCTCTCATACAGACGCTTGTAGCGATTGGAACTGAGAAAGACTCGCTAGTGCTTGATTTTTTTGCCGGGTCAGGAACTACCGGGCATGCTGTTGCAGCGCAAAACATGCTTGACGGCGGTTCTAGAAGATATCTGCTAGTAACTCTAGATGAAGCCACTGAAGATAAGAGTTTTGCAAAGTCACAAGGATTCGAAGTTATTTCAGACATAACACTCACAAGGCTTCAGGCGGTCGATTCTCAGTTATCCTCTGGCGGTTTTAGGTCGTTTAGTCTGGGAAAGAGCTCGTTTGCAGCACCTCCGATCAGTGCAAGCGAATATCTTTTCGAGGAAAATAGCCTGCTCCAAGATAGGCCTAAGTCAGATATAGTGCAGGAAATTTGGTTGTATCTAGGCGTGCCATTGGATGAGGCTATCCAGAAGCATCAAGACGAGGACATGCATGTTTGGACTTCAGGCGGGATAATGGTCCATGTAACCGGAGACGTTTCACTAAGACTCATTGATCTAGCAATCGAAAAGTCAGTGAAAGTTCTAGTAGTTCTGGAAAGTGACTTAGCTGGAAAAGATTCACTTAAAGCCAACCTCTTCTTCGCGGCGAAGAAAGCCAACATTACCTTTAAGACTTTCTAAAAATGACTGTGCAAATAAAATTTGAAGCCGGTCAGGAATTTCAACTGGAGGCAATCGATGCCGTTTGCTCATTGTTTGAAGGTTGGAATCGGAACAGTCTGGGAGCCATATCGCACCCAATTCTTGATGATGCAGACACACTATTTTCCGAGACAGTCGTAGGCAATCAATGGGGACTAACCGATCAAGATTTGCTGGGAAACGCTTTGGCAGTTCAATCCCGAACACGCCTGACTGAGACTGGCGATCGCGTCCCGATTGTCCCCTTAACACAACGCTTGTCAGACGACTTTAACGGTTCTCTTAGAGATTTCAGTATTGAGATGGAAACAGGAACAGGCAAGACCTATGTCTACCTTCGTACTGCAATCGAGCTATTTCTAAAATACAAACTCTCAAAATTTGTAATAGTGGTTCCAACAGTCGCGATTCGTGAAGGTGTCGTGGCCTCGCTGGAAATAATGAAACAGCATTTTCGTGAAATTTATTCAGGTGTTCAGTATGACTCTTACGTTTATGACAGCAAAAACATAAATCGCTTGAGACAGTTTGCAACTTCCCACCACTTGCAGATTTTAGTAATGAACATCCAAGCATTTAATGGCGATGGAAAAATCATCATGAGGGAAGCTGACAACCTGAATGGCCTTAGACCGGTTGATTTTATAACCGCAGTAAACCCCGTAGTAATCATGGACGAACCACAAAAACTCGATGGACTTGGACAAAAAGGAGCGATTGAAAGCCTTAATCCGATGTTCAGACTCCGATACTCGGCTACGCATAAAAGCACACATTGTCTCGTTTATCGACTCGGCCCTGTTGATGCTTACGAACGCAGGCTGGTGAAGCGGATTGAAGTTCTTTCTATGACAGCAGAGGAAGATATGAACATCGCTTACTTGGAACTCCGCGGGGTAAATGTCAGTTCAGGAGCTCCAACAGCAACAGTAGTTGTTAATAGTCAAAATGGCCGAGTTCAGAAGACTTTGAGAGTGGGAGACAGGCTAACGGAGATAACCGGTAAGAAAATATATGAGGGTTGGGACGTCGAGCAAATTACAGCCTCGGTGGAGGGTGCGCCTGGCTACATAGAATTTAGAAATCATCGAAGAGTCCTTGTCACTCAAAATACAGACATCGAGCAATCATGGTGGCAGCGAGCTCAAATACAAGCCGCTATTCAGAAACACTTTGAGACAGAGCTCAGACTTAAGTTCGCAGCCGAAAATGGTGAGATCGCTCAGATCAAGCCACTTACTTTGTTTTTTATAGACCGTGTGGCAAATTATGATCCGGAGGACGGGAAGTTCAAGCTTTGGTTCGATCAGCTCTATGAAGAAGTCCTCTCTTCAAATAGGCGTTTTCGCAATCTTAACCCACCTCCCGCAGAAGAAGCACGTGCAGGCTACTTCGCTACCACTAAAGGTAAGGCCAAGGACACTAACGGTGACAGCTCAGATGATTCTCTCGCCTACGACTTGATAATGCGAAATAAGGAGCAGTTGCTCTCGCCGGAGGAACCCGTACGATTCATCTTTAGCCACACTGCCTTATCGGAGGGCTGGGATAATCCAAATGTATTTACAATTTGTAACCTTCAAGAAGTGAAATCTGAGATTAAGCGTCGCCAACAGATTGGGCGTGGCCTTCGACTTCCGGTGATGGCAAATGGTGAAAGGTCAAGGAATCACCAATACAACGTTCTGACTGTCATTGCTTCTGAAACCTTTGAAAAGTTTGCTGCAGAGCTGCAGAGCGAAATACAGTCCGAAACAGGCGAGTCCTTCGCAGGAAAGATTCAACCAACTCGCAATAGAAAAACAGTTAATTTGAAATCCAACTTTAGGGACATCTCAGGCTTCAAAGAGCTTTGGGACAAAATCGCCCCGAAGACAAAATATACTTTGCAGTTCGATTCGCAAGACCTAATTGATGAGGCAGCCGAAAGGCTTAGACGGCTCGGCCAAACGGAACCAATTCAACTACCAAAAATTGTTTTGCGTTCCGCCGAAATCCGAATGAAGGCAGGGCAGGATATTGATGCAGCATCTGCTTCACCAGAGAGATTCTTGGACTACGCAAAGTCAATCAAAATGCCAGATATTGTTGGGGAGCTACAGTCGTTGCTGCCAGTTTCGAGAGCCAGCATTGTCAAAATTATTGAGCTTAGCGGGCGAAAGGCAGATGCACAGATAAATCCTGCAGTTTTCGTGCAACAAGTCCGGCGATGCGTGCAACAGGCACTAGCTCACACAATCGTTGATAATCGCGGAATAAAGTATGAGAAGGAAGAAGGCTCTGATTCTTTCTATTCGGCAGACATTTTTGAAGGCCGACTTGTCGAGGCCTATTCAGACAATATCGTCGATGTCAATAAGAGTATTTATGATTCAGTGATTTGTGATTCCGAAATTGAAAGACAATACGCTTTGGATCTTGACAAGCGGGAGGACGTAGAACTGTTCCTGAAACTCCCTGATTGGTTCAAAATCGATACACCTATTGGCGGATACAACCCGGACTGGGCGATAGTCCGAAAGCTAGATTCTGGTGAAAGAATTGTTTATTTAGTTAGAGAAACGAAAGGCACTACAGACATAAGCGCTCTTCGTTTTGAGGGCGAAGGTTGGAAAATAGAATTCGGGCGCAAACACTTTCTAGCCCTAGACGTTGATTATAAAATCGCTTCGAAAGCCAATCAACTTGATGTCGACATCCCATTCAAACTAAACGACGAGGAATAGTTGGAGCTAAGCATGTTTGCCGTCATTGATTTCGAGACAACTAACAGAGTTGAAGACAGGCGTGCTACCGAGATTGCAATCGCAGTACTTGATAAGTCATTCAAAGTGATCGGCAAGTACGAATCAGTTATCAATCCTGAAACTAGGGTTTACCAAGAAAGCCTTGGATATTCTCGACTTACTCAAAGAGAAATAGATTCAGCTCCGACTTTTGGACAGCTATGGCCGGCAATTGCACCTATGCTCTCTGGAAACCTTCTTGTAATGCATAAAGCAGATTTTGACAGAGGAGTTCTTGCCAACGAATTTAACGCGATGGGATTGGACGAGGAGCTACCACCAGCAATCTGCACATTAAAAAACTCTCAGAGGATATTGCCAGGAAGGGCCAAGCCAGGCGGCTATAAGCTTGAGAATCTTGCAGAATACCTTGGCTTCCCTTTCTCTGATGCACATCAGGCAATGGTGGATGTAGACATGACCAGCCATCTATTTGAATATCTATTTAGCATCGATGAAGAGCTGCGTCGCACTTGCGAGATACTGCAAGAGGACGTAGTTCAATACGAGGTGGTAGGAGAAGCGTTTGACCCTGCGCCACGGATTAGACACATTCCAGGAGGTAAATCTTCTGAAGAATTAATGGGTATTGCTCGCGAAATAATCAATAATGACAAGGTTCAAGAGCTCGGGGAAGTTTGTAGAACAGGCACTTTGGAAGATCGGGATGCCTTCGAATCCGCACTTAAGGGGGTCCATTTCTCCTTACAAGATGCCGAGCCTCGAAAAGGGACCGCCTTCTTAGTTGTTGGGTCGAAAGCAGGCAAAAGAAAAATGGACAAAGCTCTATCTTTTAATCGACCAGTCCTAACTGAGCCGGAAGCGTTGAGTGTAATCGGCTTCTTGAAAAGCATGGCTAATTAGATAACTTTCGTAAGTGCAGGGAAGGTATACAAAATGGCATTAGTCAGTTGTCCAAAATGTGACAGGCGCATTAATTCAACCTCTGAGAATTGCATCCACTGTGGATTTATTCTTGATGGGACTCCGGGTTCGGTGATTCCAGCGAATTCAAGCTCGCTGGAGGAAAGAAAAGTCAGCTATTCCGAAGCCAAGTCCTCGCTTGAGGATCGAGTTTACAAAGCCCTGCTTGCCGCAGGAAAGCCCCCTCTTGTCTATCGTGGAGGTTCAATCACTTGGAGAGATCCGCTAACAGAAGAGCAATTTCAAGCTTATGCCTTGGCCTTTTTAGGTCCCCAGGCGGGCGGTATTTGGAAGGCAGCGGGCATGCCTGACATCAATACTTTCATGGCTGGACTTGAGGAACAGTTTGGCAATCTATTAGATGAGCCTGAAGCCGACAGAACAAGACTGATTGAGTCTGATCGCGAGTTCAAAGCCTGGGGAGGATCGCAAGCCTTCAAGCTTTGGAAAAAGCGCGGTCGGCCACCGGTTGTAATCGTTGATGAGCAGAGAGCCATGTATCAGGTGCAGTGGGAATTCGAACAACTATATGGATACTCGATGGACTCAAACATGCTTGAGGCTTGGTATTGGGTGGGTTGCCCTGATCTAAGAACTTGGGATGTTGCTAGAACGATGGAACAGTACAACGCACTAGTCATGGAGTTATATGTGGCGGGTACTGAAATACTCTCGAATGGCGTTGCAGGAGTATTTGAGGCTCTGGGAGATGGAATAAGGCAAGTCGCTGACTCTCTTGAAAGTGCACAAAGTTCGTCATCAAACTCTGTGGATGAGTTGAGAAGGGCCATGGGGCAACAACAGGCGGCACCACCAGTCCCCACCCCCAAACCACAAACAAAGTCCAGCAAGCTACAAGAACAGGACGAGCCCAAATCGTGGGGAAGCGGCAAGTCTTTTTACCACGCTTGTCGGTCCTGTGGCTCACCGAACAATGTGAACGAGAGCACAGGCGGATGGCCACGCAAGCACTGGTGGAAGTGTATGACGTGTGGCCACAGGGAAGAGTTTGTGCCTTAGTCTCCAGTCAGGTTCTTCTTGGCAAAGTCAGCCAAGTAGTCAGCCAAAACGGTGTCATCTTGTGTCATCCCTAGACGCGAGTTATTTTCGAATCTCTAGTAAAATAAAGGAGTATCAATCACTGTTGCAGTTTTGAATCAAACTACGGATCAGAAGGTTGGGGGTTCGAGTCCCTCCAAGCGCACTTTCCATTAAAGATACGTCGGTGGGGTTATCTCTTAGTTGGATCGAAATGCCACTTTGGGTTATAACCTAGGGGAAATACTT
>Ga0214917_10006402_pt1 | contig 12224 bp, 5 predicted proteins | sample LL_1208_BB_MetaG_FD_177983 | JGI IMG/M metagenome (GOLD analysis project Ga0214917, IMG submission 177983) | Freshwater microbial communities from Lake Lanier, Atlanta, Georgia, United States - LL_1208_BB | ecosystem: Environmental > Aquatic > Freshwater > Lake | place: USA: Georgia | collected...
GCGGCACGTGGATGGTCACGCGGGTGCCAGAGCCGGGGCTCGAGTCGATCGAAAGTGAGCCGCCAAGCTCGTCCACCCGCGTCCGCATGTTCGCGAGGCCGTCGCGCCCGTCGTGCGCAGGTTCCAAGGGCGAGAAGCCGCAGCCGTCGTCGGCGATCGAAATATCGATCGCACCACCGTGATACCGTAGCGCGACATCCAGCGTCGTCGCGCGGGCGTGCTTGAGCACGTTCGCCACGGCTTCCCGCACGAGCATGCAGAGGTGGTGCCGGACCGTGGAAGGCAGCCCGATGTCGGGCGCATCGTCTTCGACCTCGATCGACAGTTCGAGATCGCCGCTGCGGGCCAGCTCCTCGACGTCGTGGGCGAGAAACGTGAACAGTCGCCGCAGCGTGTCGTTGGCAGGATTGACCGCCCACACGATCTCGTCCACGGCCCGCGTGAGGCTCTGCGCACTGCGAAACATCTCGTCGAACGCCTCGTCGAGCTGCGCACGCCCGACGGCACCTGCCGTCGTCGCGTCCCCGGAGCCGCGGCGCATCACGTCGCTCAGCATCGCCATCTGCGCGATGCCTGCCCCGAGGCTGTCGTGGATGTCGCGGGCGATCCGAGCCCGGTCGCACTGCCACTCCTGCTCGCGCTCGAGTTGAGCGATCCTCCGCCTCGCCAGCGCGCGGCTGACGGCCGTGCCGCCCGCGGCGGCCACGGCGGCGACGACCACGCCCGCCGTCGCGAGGACCCAAATGCTTTTCCAGAACGGCGTGGGGACCGTGATCTCGACCGCGCCGGCGGGAGCATCTTCGACGGTGTCGCCCCGCAGATGCCGCGCCTCGAAGCGGTGACGCCCGGGCGGGATCGAGGCGTAGGCTCGCGTCGTCTCGCCGGAGGGCGCTGACCAATCGGCATCCACGCCCACGAGCCGGGTCTGATAGAGCGGTGGATCGAACTCGTGCGTCGTGACGTCGGACCAGCGAAAGTGCGACTGCCCGGCGACGATCACGTGCTCGACCGTGATCGCGGGTCGGGAGGCCGTGTCGGGCACCGAGAGTCGCGCCGGATCGACCGTCACGATTCCGGCGGACGTCGTGGCGAGCAGCCCGCGGCCCGGCACGTGGACCAGACCACCGAGCAGTTCCGTGTCGCCGAGCCCGTCCAGCGGGCCGAGCACGATGCCACGGACGACGCTACGGCGACCGGCGGCGAGGTCGTCGAGGTCGCCGATGCGGATTCCCTGCAGGTGGCCGTCACGAAACGCCAGCCACAGCCGGCCTGCACCGTCGGCCGCCACCTGCACGATCACTCGCTCGGCGAGCCCATGTCGCGTGTCAAAGAGCATCGTCCGCCCGACCGCGTCGCGGCGCAGCAGGCCCATGTCTCCGGCGGCCCAGAGCGTGCCGTCGGGTGTGCGGAGGAACTGCACCGACCGTTTTCCCGGCATGAGCGCCGCGGGCACTTCCTGCGAGATGGTGCCGTCCGGCGCCACGCGCTCGATCCCGCGGCCCTGCGCCGCCACCAGGAGACTGCCGTCGTGCTCGGCGTGCAGGCCGAGCACGGGCAGCGGCGTGGGCTTGATGAACGCTTCGACGAAGTCGAAGCGATCGGTCTTCGGATCGTATCGGGCCAGGCCGTTGGCGGTGCCCGCCCAGATCGAGCCGGCCGAATCACACGCCATCGCGGCGACGTTTCGTACTTCGAGCACGACATCGCTGTGCTGGACGACCATGCGTGACGAGCCGCCGCGGATGGCGTGGATGAAGGAATCACGGGTGCCGACGAACAGGGTGCCGTCGGCCGTCTCCGTGATCGCGGTCGGCGCGACCCCTGGGGGAAGTTCCGCGATCACGTCGTGCCGCCACGAGCCGCCCGCCTCGTTCACGGCTCCTGGCGTGAGCCCCACGACCGCCCCGGCGATACCGGCCACGAGCGATCCGTCGCGCCGGATGGCAACGACCCCGCAGGGCGGCAGGGCGGCCACGTTGAGCGATGTCCTGCTGATCGACAAAAGTCCTGCCGTGCATGCAGCCCACAGGGCTCCGCGGCGGTCGGTCGTCAGGCTGTTGGTCGTCAGGGAGAAATCGGACAATCCCTCGAGGATCGTCCGCCAGGTGCCGTCGCGAAGCGCGTGCACCGCGCCGTGGGTCCACAGCCAGACCGTCCCGTCGGGACCCTCGCAGATATGTGCTTCGCGGGCCGCGGTGCTGGGCTTCGTGGCGATGGGGTATTCGTGCCACGCTTCGTCGCGAAAGACGGCCGCCCCCTCGACGGTGCGTGACGGGAGGTCGACGAGCCCCGCCCAGATCCCGGATTTTCCGGCCGCCAGGTTGGTGATCCGCGTGGCGATCGGTCCGTCGTCGGCGTGCGCCACGCCGCCACGGATCCGCCGGGCACGGCCGTATCCCCACAGCCAGAGGTCGGAGGAGCGAGGATCGAGGAGCGCGGCGTAAAAGCCAAACGGAGGCTTCAGATCGGGCAGAGCGTGGGGGATGAATCCGGCGCCGTCGAAATCGACGAGCATGTTCATGCCGTAGAACAGCGGCCGGCCTGACGGATAAAACGCCACGCCCCAGAAATCGCGGTCGGCATGCGAATAGACGGCCCAGTCCGCCGGCGTGGAGCGGTCGACCGCGGCCATCGGCTGGGCCACCGCCGCGCCCTTCAGCCCGACGAGCCACAGGCGGCCGTCCGGCGCGATGCCCAAGGCACGAAAGTCGCTGATCCGGCTGCGGAGCTCGGCTGAGACTGCCTCCGAGAGGGTTTCGAACCGCCGCCCGTCAAATCGCATGAGATGGGAGCGGCTGGCACACCACACAGCGTCGTCGGCAGCCACGGCCACGCCCACGAGCGGCATCGTTGCCATGCCGTCTTCGACCGTCCACCAGCGGATGGCGTAGGCCCCCGCGGGGTCGAGTTTCGCCCCTGCGGCACAGGCCGTCGAGGCCGGCAACACCGCCGCCAGGATCACGGCTGCGACCACGGCCGGGTCACGCCTCCAGAGCACGGAATCGAGGCTCCCCGCTTTCATGGCTGGCATTCCGTCGCGTCCTGTCCCTGGCCTTCCTGGAATGATGCCATGCCGCCGCAGCCTCTGCATGCCGCAGCCCCCCCCACGGCGTTTTGACCATGAAAAACAATCGCAGTCACATAAACTGCGACATGATGCGGCCTGGGGTGGGACCTACGGTCACTATCGTTGTAACGTTCCACCGGGGGAGGCGTCCCAATGACACGACCCAAGACGAGTTTCGGCACGGCTCGGACCACGAACACCGTCCCGTTCACCGCCAACACGATCTTCGACGGCATCGGTTTATCGGCGGCACACTTCAATCTCTGCGACCATGACGAGCGTCGGCGCCGCCGCGGCTTTACGCTCGTCGAACTGCTCGTGGTGATCGCCATCATCGGGGTGCTCGTCGGGCTCTTGTTGCCCGCGGTCCAGGCGGCCCGGGAATCGTCGCGGCGGTCATCGTGCACCAACAATCTCAAGCAGTTGGGCCTGGGCATGCATAGCCACCTCTCGGTCCGGGAAAGCTTTCCCGCCGGGTATGTCGGCGTGCTGCCCGGCTTCAGCGGCAACCCCTGGGACTCGAACAATCAGTTTACGTGGTCGTGGGGCGCTCAGATTCTCCCCTTTCTCGAGGAGCCGTTGGGTTCCAGGATCTCCCCGCGGCAACGCCGGGCTTACGACCACGCGTCAAACGGAGGGTCCCAAGCCGATCTCCAGATGCTCATGCCAGGCTTTCGGTGCCCGTCCGACAGCAAGCTTCCGACTACGAACCCTTCTTTGGGCGTCAACTTCGCGAGCATCGGTTGGATCGCGCCGACTTCCTCGAGCTACGTCGCCAACAACGCGAGTTACGGGTGGCACTTCAGCGGTGGAAGGCTTCTCGGCGGCACTCCCGGGTCGGTATCCCAGTGGGCGCCGGCTCCGGAAGCCGACGGAGTCTTCTGGCGTGATTCAAACCTGAAGCCGGTCCGGATCAATGACGGCCTCAGCAATACGATCATGCTGGGCGAGCGGAGTTATGCCGGGTCCAATGGAGCCCTTGCCCTGGTATTGAATGCAGACAACGAGCAGCGAGGTGTCTGGGCGTGCCTGGGCGGCGGCAACGCGCCGATCAACAGCACTGAAGTCGACTACGCGGCCGGGGGATTTTCGAGCGCCCACGCCGGCACGCTGATGTTCCTGTTCTGCGACGGATCCGTGCGGCCCTTCTCCGAGACGATTGCGCACACGCCCAAACGGTTCATAACCGAAGTCACCCCGCCGCCCTGGTTGCCGGCGACCGCCTCTTCCTGGCAGGCATTCGAGCGGCTCCTGTCGCGGAATGACGGGCTGACGAATCCCAATTAAGTTCCCACGGCTGCAGCGGGAGAAGCCCGCTGCCTTTCGTGTCCACCGAGGCTGATCCCGTGCGCACCACCGCCCTCTGGCTCACAACCATCGCTGCCCTGCTCCTCGCCGGTGGCTGCAATTCCCGCACGGCAGACTATCCGCCGCTCGGCGAAGTCACGGGGCAGGTGACGGGCAGCGGCCAGCCGATGGCGAATATCATCGTCTTCTTCCAGCCCGCCGCCGGCGGCCGGGCATCGACGGGAAAGACCGATGCCACCGGTCGCTACACGCTTCAATTCACCGACGCCGCCCGCGGGGCGGTGGTCGGCGAGCATGCCGTGTCACTGTCGGAGTCCTTCATGGACAACACGAATCCCAACGCGTCGCTCCAGTCGAAGAAAGGATTGAAGAAGAGGTTTTCCTGCACCGTGAAGCCCGGCACGAACACGTTCGACATCGAGGTTCCCGGCGACTGAGGGAGCCGCGGCGACCGCTACGGCTTCTTCGCGGGCAGGGTTTTCACGGTGAGGCCGCGAACCTCGACCCGCCCGCCATCGGCGGCGAATTGTAGGCCGCCCCCGGAATGGTCATACGCCCGGCAGGTGAAGGCCTCCCTGCCGTTGATGAAGCACTCGAGGATCGCGCCCTGGACGAAGGCCTGCACCGTGATGGGCTGCGAGGCGTCGAGTTCGATGGGGCGGCCGTGGCGTTGCCCTGCGCGGCTGATGGTCACTTCCTGTTTCTGCGGACTGATGACGAGCGGATAGCCGGCGCCGTCCTCCTCCTGGTGCCGCATCGTCACCGTGAGCGTCGCCGCCGGATCGAGCTGCAACGTGCCCTGCATCATGTAGTCGTCGGGCATGTCGAAGCGGCACGCGCCGCCGTCGGCGCCGGAGGCGAGCCGGCCGTCGACGTAGGTCCACGTGCCGGTCGCGCTTGCCGGCGACGGTGCGGAGGCGAGGTCGAGGACGGTTTCGGTGAATGCGGCCGTGATCTCCGCGGCGGGGCGGGAATAAAGCCGGCCTGACGGTCCGGGATAGATTTCGCGAGGCAGGCAGAGCGTGCCCCCCCACTGCGGCTTGCCGTCGTCGCGGCTTCCTTCCAGGTCACGAATCCAGCCCCAGATCAGCCGGCGCCGGCCGTCGAACAGCGATTTCGGCACGAACAGGTCGCCGCTGTCGTAGAGCTTCATGCCCGGTGGATAGGGGCCTTCGGGCGCAGCGGCCGAGGTGTAGCTCGTGTCGGCGGCGATGACGAACCATTCCCCCTGCAGGGGCGCCGCGTGGGGGCAATCCAGCGACATGTTCGCGGGGTAGGTGGCCAGCGGCGGCTGCGGCGTCCAGTTCAAAAGATCGTCCGATGTGTAGAGCGCGAGGCATGCGTCGTGCCCCGTGGCCGTCAGTGCATGAAAGATCATCCACCACTGCCTGCGACCTTCATGCCAGAACACGTCCGGGTCGCGGAAGGCCTGATGGTGATAGCCCATGCCCGGGATCGGCCCGTTGAGCGACTTGCTCCAATAGATCCTCCCGTCGGGATAGAAGGTGCGGTCGGGCTGTTTTTTCCACGTGATCAAATCCGGGCTCGTCGCCAGCATCACCTTCTGGTCGCTCTTCGGGTCCTTGGGGTTCTGCCCGGTATAGAAGAGGTAGAACGTGCCGCCGTGCTCGACGACGCTGCCCGTCCAGCATTGTGCATCCGGGCCGGCGGGATCGTCGCAGGGAGACAGCGCGGGCGGCAGGTCTTTCCAATGAATCAGGTCGGTGCTGACGGTGTGCGCCCATTTTCCCTGGTGGAGATAAAAGACGTGATGCTGGCCCTGCCAATGAAACGCGATGGCGTCACCGGCGCTGCCGGTCCGCGGGCGGATGTGCAGCGGCGAAATGCGGACTTCCGGCCGGATCGCCGGCTTCAGCAGGCGGGGCTTGCGGACGAGCACGGCGACTTCCTCATCGCTGAGCGCGCGTGACCAGAGGGCGGCCTCCTCCACGTCGCCGCTGAAAGGCCGGACGGCCCGCCCCTCGTTGATTTCGGCGCCGATGAGCAGCGGCACTTCATTCTGCGTCAGACTGCCACCCTGCCACGGCGCGCTCGCCATGACCGTGTCGTCACAGATGATCTCGAGCGTCTTGCCGTCGTAACGACCGATCACATCGTGCCACGCCGTGGTGTTGATCCGCGTCAGAGGAAACGCGACGGTGCCCAGCCCCGCGTCGCCGTGCACTTCAAAGCCGAAGCGATCGGCGACGGCAAACAGATTGAAGTTGATGATGGCGTGCGTGCCCCGCTTGGCGAACAGCGCCTGGCCCCAGCGTCCTTGCGGATCACGGGCCCGCAGATACACGGTGCATCGGTCGCCCTTCAGGGTGAGGTCCTTGCCGGCGTCGAAATAACCTCCGGCCAGGCGGGCGACCTTCGCCCCGGGAGTCGCCCCTTCCCCCTCGGCGGCGACATCGAGCTGGATGGTGCCGACCTGGGTGAGCGGGTGTTGCGCACCGTGCGCTCCGTCGCCCAGCCGCCAGTGGGCCAGGGCATGTTCCAGCAAGGCGTCGCGTGTTTCCGCGGCGGTTGTCGGAGCGACGGGCCCCAGCATGTTCACGGCGGCCAAGGCCGCCGCCATCAGGCTGTGTCTGGTATTCATGCTTTCCTTCGGACCATGAGAGAGAGTGGACGATGGACATGCCGGAAACGCTTCACGGCTCCGCGACAACGTACACCCAGCGGCCGTGCGTGTCGCCCGCCTCGAAGACGAGCGATTCCCCTTCGCGCTGCGATGCGACGACGGTGCCCCGGCTGCCGGGCTTCGTACCTTCCGCCCACAGCGTCACCCGTGGTGGCAGGCCCGCGGCGGGTACGCGGACCTGGCCCTTGCCCTGCGCCAGGATCAGAAAGATCGCGCCCCCGGCGACGCGGCGGCTCGCAGGCACGGGCCCGAAGGCGAGTTGCGCGAGGGGGTGGTCGGCCATGCGGGTCTCGACGCCGTCGATCGTGATGCCCACGGTGTTTTGCCCGGCGAAGGCCTCGAGCCGTCCATCGGCGGGAGCGAGAAAGCTGACGGTGCCGTCACCGGAATAGGTCACGCGGCGGCCTCGAACCCTGAAATCGACCAGTTCGAGCCGTTCGCTCGGCGGAGGGACGCGGGCGATGGAGGCCTGATCTTCCGCCGCGTTGCGGGCGAAGCCGCCCGGCCAGGCCTCGAGCACGCTGCGCAGGTGCGGCGCGATCGAGATCGCCCCGTTGGGAAAGCGGCAGGCCAGGTGGGGCCCGGTGCGGGAGAGGTGCTCCGTCTGGTCGTTGTGGTTCGGAAAGGCGCCGGTGGGCGCATAGGCCCCGAGGGCCCGCAGCACGTGGAACCAGGTGGCCACGTCCTGCCCCAGGCTCGCCGACTGGTCGTCCCGCGGCCGCATCCCCAGAGCGAGCGTCTGCCCGCCGCCAGGATGTGTGCGGTGCACCCCGACCACATCGTTCATGAGCCGCGCCGCCACGCTGGCCCCCGCCCGCGGCACGAGCGGGTGCCCGCGGTCCACGAGAAAGTGCGTGAGCACGGTCTGCGGCGGAACGTTTCCCAGCATGCCCTCGAAGGCGACGGTCTCGCCCGGCACGACGAGGCCGCCGTCGATCCGCGGGGCAAAGTCGGCCCCCATGAGGTCCTGCCACGGGCCGCGGGCATCGCCTCCCTCCCAGGTGCGCACGGGGGGCGGCCCCGACCACACCACCCGCCCACCCTGGGAGACGAGCTCCCGCATCATCGTCAGGAGCCGCTCTCTGGGGAACGGCTCGAAGAGTGCCGCCAGCGTGGTGAACTTCCGCCCGGCGAGGTGGATCGCGCCATCGTGCACCTGGCCGAGCGCCGCCAGCTTTTCCTGCGTGATCAGGTTGGCGTAGCCGTATTGCGTCATCCAACTGCCGAACCGTTCCTCGGTGGCGACGAGATTCAGCGGGTAGAGCATGAGCACGTCGACGTCGCGGTGCTGCATGTCCTGCACGAGGCCGTGCACGGTCGAGCTGCCCACGCCGTAGGCGTCGGCCACCGCCTGGCGTCGCCGGTGGAGTTCCCCGGGCATGCCCCAGTGCGCGGCGTAGGCGTATGGCAATTCGTTGATGATCCCGAGGCTGCAGGCGAGCGCCAGGCCGTAGTAGTTACGGTCGAGCCAGCCCCCCTCGGCGTGGTCGTTGCCATTGCCCGTGAGGAAGTCGCCCCATTTGAAATAGTCATCGCAGGCGGAGGCGGCCTGCTGCACCGTGTTCGACCAGACGAAGTTCGACGTGTATTCGTACTGGTGCCGCGGGAGATGCTCGCCGAGCGTGTCCCAGTGGTCGATGGTGGGGCTCTGCGCCCAGGTGGCATGGGCGCGGGCCTCGAGCCGATGCCCGACGCGGGCCTCCGCGTGGTGCTTGGCGGCGGTGAACAGGTCCACCACGGTGTCCTGCAGCAGCCGGTAGTAGCGGGCGCGAAACAGCGCCGTGTCGGCCACGGCCTCGGGCGTTTCCCCCCACACGTGGCCCGCACCGGCGGTCGCGGCCAGATCGCCGGCGAAGTCCTCCTGGCCGTAGGTGAAGTACACGAGCCACTTGGAGAAGTCGCGATATTGCTCGCCATAGAGTTCCGCGAAACGCACGCCCAGCGCGGGCGTCACGTAGCGCACCGCGAACTGGCCGTGGTCGTGGTGGGCGAAGTAATGCCAGTCCTGCTGGATGTGCATCTCGTCACTGTAGAGCCCGTGCAGTTTCACTCCGGCGTCGACGTAGCGGTCCACGAGGTCTTTCAGGAAGGGCAGCGCCCGGGGGCTGAAATAGTCGAGCTCCGGCGTGCGGTATTGCTGCACGACCAGCACCCGGTTGAACCCCGCGAGGTCGGCCCGGCCCGTGCCGTGCACGCGCACCCGCACGGCTTCGAACGTGCCGGCCCGGTGGACGAGCCCTTCGAACACCTCGGCCTGCGCCGTCTCGGTGATCTCGACGATGTCGCCGGGATCGACGACCTTGTGCGGCGTGCCGGCGAGCGTCCGCTCGCGGAAGGCGAAGACGCGGACCCCGGCGTCCTCGAGTGCGACCGGCCCCTTGTTGTTCGTCCAGCGGCGCTGCCGCCAGAGGGCCACGCTGTAGGCGCCTGTCGTCGGGTCGCGCAGGCCCTTGCGGTAGTGCATCCACTGCCCCGACTCACCCGTGGCCTTGCGAAAGGCTGGGCCGAGCTCAAGCGGGCTCAACAGGCTCAGTTCGAGGCCGATACCGTACTCCGCCGCGAAGCGACTGATCTTGGCGATGCGGTCGATGGCGGCGTCGCTGTCCGGCAGATAGGCGCGGGCCGCGGCGGTGTTCGGCTGGCGATACTGGCTGAAGAAATGGTCGTGGGCGAGGATCAGGGTACGGTGCCCCGCGGCCCGGGACCGCTCGCAGACCTGCCGCAGTGATTCCACGCGGGGCTCGCCCGTGAGGCTGAGATTCACCGGCCTGTCAGGATCGGTCAGATCGTCGAGCTGCTGGTCATTGACGAGCACGAGACTGGGCTTGCCGAGCTGGAACGCCCACGGGCCGGGGTAGGCGATCAGTTCGCCGTCACGGCGCGGTTCAGGCACCGCAGCGGGCTCCGCGACGACGACGCTGAAGAGAGTGCGAGCCACGAGCAGCACCACGAGCAGACGGTGCAGGGGAGAAGACGATGCGTACCACATGCCGGGGATCCGAGAGGGAATGGTTTCATCACGACTCCGCGATCGTGTCATCGTAACCACACAACCGGACATCGAGAGATGCGTGCAGACCCTACCCATCTGTCACCACACGCACACCATCAGCATCGCGCACGAGTTGCATGATCACATAAACTGCGACATGCCGTGCCCCCACGGCAGTGGGTGATTTCAGTGCCGAGGCGGAGGCGCCACCGCAGGGGGGTAAGGGAGGCGATCCGACGTGACAGGCTGAAGCCCCCCCACGCGTCCCCACGACACCCCGCATCCCGCTAGAATCCTGGAATCAAGTCTCCGGAGTTCCAGGCTCATGGCGGTGCGCGGTCCGAGTGTGTGGATGGTGGCGGCGTTCGCGGCCGTGACCGGCGCGGTGATCGGCGGCGGGCAGGCGGCGATCGAAGCGGCGCTGCGGCCGTGGAGGATCGGCGACTTCGCACCGGGAGCGATCGCGCCGCCGGCCGAAGCGCCGGTGGCCGACGTGCCCGAGACACGGTACGAGTTCGGCACGATCGGTGCCGGGGCCGAGGGCAGCCACGAGTTCGTGATCCACAACACGGGCCGAGGTCCGCTCGTGCTCACCCGCGGGAGCACGAGCTGCTCGTGCACGGTGAGCGACTTCGAGTCGAAGGATGGCGGGGACGAACTCGCCCGCAAGGAAGTGCCTCCGGGTGGCTCGACGCGGCTGCGGCTGAAGTGGCGTGGCAAGGGGCCCGGCGGGCCGTTTCGCCAGCAGGCGACCGTGTTCACGACCGATCCCCGCCGACCGGAGATCGCGTTCATGATCGAGGGCTTGGTCGTGCCGACGTGGAAGGCGGTGCCGGAATCCCTCGCGCTGCCGACGATCACGACCAACGCCGAAACCCGCGCTGCGGTGAAACTCTTCACGTACGGCACGGACCAGCCCGTGGTCGAGGAACTGTCCGCCACCGATCCGCAGACCGCCCAGTCGTTCAGGATTTCCTCGTCGCCCCTGGGAGCCACGGAGATCGCCGCTGAAACAGGGGCCACCGGGGGCGTCGCGATCGACGTCACCGTGAGCCCCGGGCTGCCGATCGGATCGCTGCGGCAGACCATCTCGGCCCGGCTGCGGATTCCGGAGCAGATCACCGTCGAGATTCCGGTGCAGGGCTCGGTGAGCGGCGCTCTTGCATTGGCCGGCGGGGCATGGGATTCCTCTCGCCAGGCGCTGCTGCTCGGCACCGTCTCCGGCCGGAGCGGCAGCCGGGCGGAAGTGTTCCTGACCGCGAAAGGGTCCCACGCCGCGGCCGTGAAACCGACGGTGCGCGAGGTCGTGCCCGAGTCGCTCGCGGTCGACATCGGCACCGGCAAACCCGTCGGCGACAAAGGCATGATCCGCATCCCGATCTTGATCACGATCCCACCCGGGAGCCCGCCGGCGAACCATCGCTGCTCGGAGCAGGGCCCCGCAGGCCGCATCGTGCTCGACACCGGCCATCCGGAGACCCCCGTATTCACGATTCCGATCTGCGTGGTGATCGGCCCATGAAACGAGCCTTCCTCGCGGTGTTTCGCATGGCGGCCACCGTCGCCCTGGTCCTGGCGGCCGCGGCGGATGCCGCCGCCGCACGGCCCGATCGTGGAGCCGACGTCGCGGCGGCGACGGTCGACACCTTCACGAATCGCAACGGCGCCATCTTCACCGACTGGCCCGATCCGCAGGCGATCATCGTGGTCACCGGCCAGCTCGACGGCTACATCGAGCCCTGTGGCTGCACCGGCAAGGAAAACCAGAAGGGCGGCCTGAGCCGACGGCAGAACTTCCTGCGGGCACTCGACGCCGCAGGCTGGCCCGTGCTGGCCGTCGACCTCGGCGGCCAGGTGCGCCGCTTCGGCCGGCAGTCGGAGGTGAAGTTTCAGTCGATCGCCGACGGCCTCAAAACGATGGGCTATGCGGCGGTCGGCTTCGGTCCGGGCGACCTGCGGCTCCCCGCGGAGGAACTCGTGGCCGCCGTCGCGCCGGTCGGCGACCAGCCGACGCCGTTCCTGAGTGCGAACGTCGGCCTCCTCGGCCTCGATGCGAACATCACGCCCCGGTTCCGCGTCGTCGACGTCGGCGGCGTGCGGATCGGCATCACCGCCGTGCTCGGTGACAAGCAGGCGGCGGAGATCACCAACGACGCCGTCGAGGTCCGACAGGCTTCCCAAGCTCTCGAGCCGGTCGCCGCCGAACTCCACAA
>Ga0214917_10006403_pt1 | contig 12223 bp, 9 predicted proteins | sample LL_1208_BB_MetaG_FD_177983 | JGI IMG/M metagenome (GOLD analysis project Ga0214917, IMG submission 177983) | Freshwater microbial communities from Lake Lanier, Atlanta, Georgia, United States - LL_1208_BB | ecosystem: Environmental > Aquatic > Freshwater > Lake | place: USA: Georgia | collected...
CTTCAACTCCATTTTGGTCAAGGACTTCTGGACCGAAAAGGGTCTGACCAACAAGCAACGCATGGAAGCCATGGAAATGCTCGAAGGACCCATTGGCGGTCTGTGGGGAATTCAAGCTGAACAATTGGAATGGCTGAAAAAAGATGTGGCGAATCTGTCACCAGACACACCAGTGGTCACCTTCAGCCATTCACCGCTGTGGGACTACTATCCCCGTTGGAATTTCCAAACGTCTGACGCACCAGAAATTCGCAAGATTCTGTCTAAATTTGTCAATGTGACATCGTTCCACGGCCATGTGCATCAAACCATTTACAACAAGATCGGCAACATGACTTCCATTGGTGCCATGAGCACCTCATGGCCATGGCCTTATCCACCTGTCAATGTGAAATACCCCGAAAGCCAGCAATACCGTGCTGACCCAGGTAATGAACAAGACGGAATGGGAACTTTGCAAGCTTCATTCAGCGCCAATGGCGGCAAAGCACAGCACCTACCTTTCGCTGACTCGCTTACGCCTTTCCTCAAGAACGGCATAAGTATCTAAAACATGGTCGGTGTGCGGCCCTCAGTATGGCGGGCCGTTTTTCAATTAACCCAAAGAAGGAGTCGTTTCATTCATGAAAACAAAAAATATCCTCAGATCTTTGACTGGCTCAATCCTGTTAACGATTGCAACATCAGCAGTGTATTTTCAAGCTAACGCTCGAGAGCCTTTCACCAAAGAGGAACTCAAAGCACAAGAAAAAAAGCTTCTTGCAGCAGTAGAACAGGGCTATGACATATGGCACGGTAGTAACCCAACGACGCAAAACAACGGTTTAGCGTGTGGCAACTGCCACCCCGATGCTGCAGCGTCCAACCCGCAAACCTTCCCCAAATACCACACTGCCTTTGACAGAGTGGTCACTTGGCGCGAAATGGCCAATTGGTGTATCCAAAATCCCCAAGGTGGCAAGGCATTGGATGTGAGCGGTCCTGAAATGCTCGCTATTGAAGCCTATGCCTTCAATCTTCACCGTGGATTACCCATTGAGCCGGGTCTTGCAACTCGACAAACCAAACCGATCAAGGTTGATTACGGTAAAGGCTTCCCAAGCAAGCCTTCTGGCATTGGTTTTGATACCAAGTAACGCCCTACGTTCATTACTTTGCACCCTAACAAGAACCTCATCAAAGTATGTTGTGCATGGGCGTTTAATGCTTTTTGGACATCATTACTTTTTTGGGGCAACTTGGTTTTTGCGCAGCAGATCTGTGATCAAGCACTCACTGACATTCCTTTGCATATTCAAGCAGATGAAAGAGGGTGGGTCTTTGATTACCAAGCACGCCTGCAGTGGCAAAGGTGTGCGATTGGACAAACTTGGGTAGAGCAGCAATGTGTTGGCAAGGCTGAAGCCATGACTTATTTTCAGGCTGTCAGCACTGTTAACGAGCTGAATCGGCAAAGTCTTGATGGCTTCAATGACTGGAAGTTACCTCATCTCAAAGATTTGGCTTTCATTGCCGAAAAGCACTGCCGCAATCCACGCGTCAGGTTGGAATTGTTCCCAAACTTTCCCCCTGGTGTTTTTTGGAGCCGTTACACACGCATCGTGAATGACTTTGATCCACATGTTTTCACCATGGATTTTGGCTTCTCTGGTGTTTCTTTAAAACATCCCGAAGAGTCGCATTTTGTGCGATTGGTTCGGAAACTTCACTAACCCTCACTTCTCCATACAAATGAAAAATCTATCTCGACGCATCTTTATGATTCATTCAGTCGCACTCACAAGTGCTACTTTAGCCACTCATGTATCCGCAGCAGAAAATAAAATGAAAGCTGCTGCCCCTGGTGAAAGGCTCTCGGAAGCTGATTCTTATCCCAAATCTATGGGTTTCAGATTGGAATCCAAAAACGTAGATAAAACGCGTTATCCACGACACACCACTGAGCAATATTGCAGCAGATGCCAACTCTACGAAGGCAATGCCAATGAAGGCGAATGCTCTTTTTATGGCGGGCGCATTGTTCCCGCCACCGGTTGGTGTAAAAACTTCAAGCTGAATAAATCTGCCGCCTAAGTTCTGTACCCCAGCAGCAGCCCTCTGCGGTTGGGGGTTGCCGTGATATTGAATATTTAGTTAACCCCTATATAAAAATACAATTTAGATTCATTAATTACATATTGACTATATAAAGTGTCAACTTATCATGACACATGGTCTTTTTTGAATTCTCTTGTTTTCACTCATACGCCAATCAGCAGGGGGTATCCATGTTTAATCGTCTCGGCAAAGCTTGTTCTCTAATTGGTATTCCCCTGCGTTCTTGTTTTTGGATCAGCATGGTCTTTTTGTTGACCGCTTGCGAGGGGCCTACATCGGTACAGCGCGGTTACCGCGGCACCAGCATGCTGCAAATTTACCAACCCAGTGTGCTGGCTGCCAACGCAGCCATTCACGAAATACCCGAGCCTGAACCAGTCGACCCGCCCGAACCTGATGGTCCCCAACTCAAGGACCTGTATGAAAACGTTCAGGTCTTGAATGACCTCTCGGCCTTGGAGTTTTCCCGCATCATGGCCGCCATGGCTACGTGGGTAGCACCTGATGAAGGTTGTAAGTACTGCCACAACACCAAAAACCTGGCCTCTGACGAGAAATACACCAAAGTGGTGGCAAGACGCATGTTGCAAATGACGCGCAACTTAAACAACCAGTGGAAAACCCACATCAAAGACACTGGCGTGACCTGCTGGACATGCCACCGAGGACAAGCCGTGCCCAGCGGCGACTGGTTTAAGAACCCGGGTTTGCCGCACTCACAAGGCAATATGCTCGGTGACAAAGCGGGGCAAAACACGCCCACTATGTCCGAAGTGGCTAACTCCTCCTTGCCTTTCAACCCCTTAAGCACTTACTTGGTCAATGGGGATTTCAACATTCGTGTTCAGGGAACACAGGCGTTGGCGGGTGAAAACCGCCGCTCCATTAAACAAGCAGAGCACAGTTATGGGCTGATGATGTACATGTCCACATCGCTGGGCGTCAATTGCACTTATTGCCACAACACCCGCGCCATGGGTGACTGGAGTGTCAGCACCCCACAACGTGTGACGGCTTGGCATGGCATCCGCATGGTGCGCGATATCAACACCAATTACCTCACCGAATTAGCCCCTTTGTTCCCACCCTACCGTTTAAGCGAAGAAGGGGATTTCCCGAAGGTGGGTTGCGCCACCTGCCACAAAGGGGCATACAAACCGATGTATGGTGTCAGCATGTTGCCCGACTACCCTGAACTTGCCAAAAACATCATTTATGAGACTTCCACCGTTCCCGCCAATTTGGCTGCTGCTCAAAAAACACCTTAGTTTGGTCCTTTGCAGCCTAGGCTGTCTGCTTTTCTTACCTACTGCTTGGGGCTTGGACCCACTCCCTGTGAAGGAGTCCATTGTGCGGATGTCGGACATGGCGCCCATCAGCATGGCGCAATTGGCGCAAGCAGTTAGGGTTTCGGATGTCGCTGTGCTTGGCGAAGTCCACGATAACCCGCGACACCACCAACTGCGTGGCGAGTTACTGCGTCAATTACCTGCTGCGAGTAAAACTGTGGTGGCTGAACATTTAAGCTGGCGCCTGCGTTTCAAGGAGGGTGGCGAGTTATTGACAAACTTGGAAGCCGCTGGGTTTGACGATGAAGGCTGGGGTTGGCCTTTACACCAAGCTTTGTTTGAAGCGGTCACTGCGATGCAGATGCCACTGGTGGGTGGCAATTTACCCGGCGAATCCATCAAAGAAGTGTTCATAACACGCGGTCAAAGCCTGCCTGAACCCGTGCGTACCCTGTTGGCTAAAGCCCCTTTTGACGAGCAACAACGCAAAGCCATGAATGAAGAAATCGACCAAGGGCATTGCGGCGCCATGCCAGCCAGCATGTTCGAGGGAATGGCCGCGGTGCAACGCGGACGGGATGCTGCCATGGCCGAAGTTGCACTCGCGCACCTGCCAAGCATTGTGGTGGCGGGCAATGGACATGCTTGGAAGCACTTGGGTGTGCCTTTTGTTGTGAACAAAGCTGTACCCCAGCTGCGCAGCGTGAGTGTGCTGTTCATGGAATGGGACGATTCACGGCCCAAACCAGAAAAACAGGCATTTTTGGCTGAATTGGCGCCCCAATCGGACTATGTGTGGCTCACGCCACCGCAAGCCAGAGAAGACCCTTGTGCGAAGTTAAACAAAAAATGAATACTTTGTGTGGATAAAAATACAAAAAATTTACAAAAATTCACTATTTAAATACTAATTAAAGGCGTTTATCGATTAATATTTGAGTACTTTAATTCGCATCGCAGATTGATGAGACCCATCGTACTCAAGGAAATCAGGTCCTTACAGACCATCAAAACGTCCAGCCGGCAAGACGACGGCTGCGTGTTGGGTTTCGCTTGGGGACCTCTGCACGCGATGTCAGCTGCTTGCCAGCGCCAAGATCCGCGCCGCGTGAAGCACCCGCCCCTGCGCTTTGACAAGGGTGTGGCGGTCGACCGCTTTGCTTAACCTTGCATCAGCGCATCCAGTTTTCGCGCATCGGCGCAAAAAGCGCGAATGCCCTCGGCCAGCTTGTCACTGGCCATGGCGTCTTCATTCAAAGCAAAACGAAACTGCGCTTCGTTCAGGGTTTGCCGTTCAATGGGCATTGCTTGCGCTAGCGCCACACTGAGGCTGGCTGAGAGCGGCGCGGTCTGCGCCTGCAACTGCGCCAGCAACTCAGGGGCGATGGTGAGCAAATCGCAACCCGCCAAGGCAGTGATTTGCCCTGTGTTGCGAAAACTCGCCCCCATCACCTCGGTCGCTACACCATGCTGCTTGTAGTAGTTGTAAATCTGGCGAACGCTTTGCACGCCTGGGTCATTCGCTCCCGCACGCTCTGCCTCGTTCCACGCCGCACCCGCCGCTTTTTTATGCCAGTCGTAAATACGCCCAACAAAAGGTGAAATGAGCTTCACCCCCGCTTGGGCGCAAGCCACGGCCTGAGCAAACGCAAACAACAAAGTGAGGTTGGTGTGAATACCTTCACGCTCTAGCACCTGGGCAGCTTGTATGCCCTCCCAGGTCGCGGCGATTTTGATGAGCACCCGCTTTTGCGTGTCTATGCCCTGCGCTTGGTACAACCGGGTAATGCGTCTGGCCCGTGCCAGGGTGGCATCGGTGTCAAAGCTCAAACGGGCATCGACTTCGGTGGACACACGCCCAGGCAGCAAGGACAACAGCTCCACGCCAAAACGTACCAGCAGACGGTCCATGGTTTCATCCAGCGCCGCTTGCGGATGCTGCGCCAAAGTCTCGTCCAACAAAGAACGGTAGAGCGGCATTTGCACGGCTTTGAGGATGAGCGAGGGATTGGTGGTGGCATCGGTGGGCTGAAATTGGGCGATTTGCTTAAAGTCGCCGGTGTCTGCCACCACGGTGGTGAATTGCTTTAAAGCATCGAGTTGGTTCATCGCGGCATTATCTCTTTCAAGCCTGTTGTGTCGTTGACTTCACCCTGAGCAGCAATACCGCTACAGTCTGACTTATGAAAAATATTTTGGTCTTAGGTGGAAGCGGTTTTGTGGGTCGCCATGTGTGCGAGGCTTTGAACCGCGCAGGCGTTCACACCACAGTGCCCACACGTCGCTTGCCAGCGCGTTCGGTGCAAATGCTGCCCATGGTGTCGGTGGTTCAAGCCGATGTACACGACCCCGCGCAATTGGCCGCCTTGCTGCCCGGACATGATGCGGTGATTAATCTGATTGCCATCTTGCATGGCAGCGAAGCGCAATTTGACAAAGCCCATGTGCAACTGCCCACGCTGTTGGTCAAAGCGTGTTTGGCTGCCGGCGTCAAACGACTGGTGCATATCAGCGCTTTGGGTGCCGATTTGAATGCACCCTCCATGTACCAACGCAGCAAAGCACGCGGTGAGCACGTTTTGCAAGACCATGTGGCCCAAGGTTTGGCTTTGACGGTGCTTCGCCCCAGCGTGATCTTTGGTGAAGACGATGCCTTCATCAATCTGTTTGCCAAATTGCAAGCCTTGGCGCCTGTGGTGCCGCTGGCCGGTGCGCACACCCGATTTCAACCGGTATGGGTGTGCGATGTCGCGCAAGCCTTGCTGTATGCATTGCAAAACACCAGCACAGTAGGCCATACCTATGAGTTGGCAGGGCCGCAAATCTTCACCTTGCAGCAATTGGTTGAACACGCTGGTGTATGGGCACAGCACCCGCGCTGGGTCATTCCTTTGCCAAACGCGCTGGCCTATGCCCAAGCATGGCTGATGGAACACCTGCCAGGCCCCACATTGATGAGCCGAGACAACGTGGCTTCTATGCAAGTGGACAACATCTTGCGTGGTCAAGCACTGGGCTTGGCCGCCCTGGGTGTGCCCAAACCCGCGACCCTGGCCAGCGTCTTTCCTTTGCTTTGAGTCCTATGCAGACTTATCTGGTCGGTGGTGCGGTACGCGATGCGTTGTTGGGTATACAGGGCAGCGACCGTGATTGGGTGGTGGTAGGCAGCACGCCCGAAGACATGCTCGCCCAAGGTTTTGTTCCTGTGGGCAAAGACTTTCCGGTGTTTTTGCATCCCCATAACAAAGACGAATACGCATTGGCGCGAACAGAACGCAAAACCGCACCAGGCTACAAAGGTTTTGTCATTCATGCGACACCTGACGTCACGCTTGAGCAAGACTTGGCACGGCGCGACCTCACCATCAACGCCATCGCCCAAGATGCACAAGGTCAGCTGACCGACCCCTATGGTGGCGAGCGTGATTTAAAACTAGGCGTTCTACGCCATGTCAGCTTGGCCTTTCGTGAAGACCCTGTGCGCATCTTGCGTTTGGCCAGATTTGCGGCACGTTTCCCCCAGTTTGTGGTTGCACCCGAAACCCAAGTTTTGATGGTGGAGATGGTGCAAGCCGGTGAGGTCAAGGCGCTGGTGGCCGAACGTGTTTGGCAAGAGTTGGCCAAAGGTTTGATGGGTCACCAACCCTCGCGCATGTTGCAGGTATTGCGCGACTGCGGCGCTTTAGCCGTTTTGTTGCCTGAAGTGGCTCGCTTGTATGGTGTTGTGCAACCGGTAGAACACCACCCCGAGGTGGACACCGGTGTGCATCTTGAGATGGTGCTGGACCAATGCGCTCGCATGAACATGCCGCTGGAAGTGCGCTTTGCCGCCCTGTGCCACGATTTGGGCAAAGGCAATACCCACCCCAGCGCCTTGCCGCGCCATATCGGCCATGAAGGGCGCAGCGTCAAACTGCTGCGGGCGGTGTGCGAACGGTTTCGGGTGCCGCAACACTGCAAAGAACTGGCCGAGGTGGTGGCGCGTGAACACGGCCATATCCATGGTTGTTTAGGCTTGAGTGCAGAAGCGGTGTTGCGCTTGCTGGTGCGTTGCGATGCCCTGCGCCGCCCTGAGCGTTTCGCGCAAGTCTTGCAAGCCTGTGAATGCGATGCCCGAGGGCGTCTGGGTTTGCAAGAGCGCGCTTACCCGCAAGCCGCCCACCTGCGCGGTTTGCTCAAAGCCGCCTTGTCGGTGGACACCACCACGCTTTCTGATCAAGCCATGCAGCAAGGCTTAAAAGGCGCTCACATCGGCCAGCACATCGATGCTGCGCGGGTCCTTGCCCTGAAGGCGGTGTTGGCCAGCTGATTATTTCGCTGCAGTGTCAGCGTCCCAGCGTCCCGCCAAATTCTTCAGCAACTGCGTCACCGCCAAAGCGCGGCGGCTTTGTACATCCAGCAAATTGCGCTGTGCGGCAAGCGCACTGGCTTGGGCTGTGACCACATTCAAGTAACTGACCGTTCCTGCTGCGTACTGCGCTTCGGTGATGCGCAAATTGCGCTCAGCGGCTTGCAAAGCCTGTGCTTGCGCTGCCTCTTGCGCCTGCAACTGATGGGTGGCCACCAAGTTGTCTTCCACCTCTTGCAAAATGGTCAGCACGGTTTGCTGGTAGTTGAGCAGCGCCACTTCCAAGGCAGCGCGTGCATCATCCTTGGCGGCTTGGCGCTGTCCGCCATCCAACAAAGACAAAGCCAAGGAGGGCCCCAAAGACCAAAGACGGGAAGAAGCATTGAACAGGCTCGCCAGTTCTGTGCTTTTGTAGCCCGTGCTGGCTGCAAAACTGAAGGTCGGAAAGAAAGCGGTTTGCGCCACCCCCAGTTGCGCTTGGGCGGCCATGACCCGCATTTTGGCGGCACGAACATCTGGTCGACGTTGCAACAAAGAAGCAGGTAACAGCGTGGGCAAGGCGGGCAGTGCAGGCAAGGCTTGCGACGCGGTCATCTGCAAAGCCGATGGCGCTTGGCCCAACAAAACCGCCAAGCTGTGGGTCAGTTGTTGGCGCGTAGTTTCGACATCAATGCGTTGCGCCACCGTGCTTTGCCATTGCGACTCGGCCTGCGCCACATCTGCGGCAGACACCACACCGGCCTCGTAGCGGTAGCGCGTCAAGGTCAAGGCACGCTCGTAAGCCGCTTGCGCTTTTTCCACCACCGCAAACTGCCGCTCGGCAGTACGCAAGGCGATATAGGTTTGCACCAGGGTCGCTTGGGCCGACAAGCGAGCCAGCGCCAAATCTTCTTGGCTTGCCAAGGCGTTGGCCTTCGCCGCTTGGGTTTGCAAGTCGATGCGGCCCCACACATCGAGTTCCCACGTCAAGGGCAAGCTCACGCTTGCGCTGTTGGCGGCTCCCCCGCCTGCGCTGCTGACTGAACGCGCTGCACCAGCGCTTAGCGACACACTGGGCCACAAACTGGCTTGTGCCGCAGCCACACTGGCTTGGGCTTGGCGCACCTGGGCCGACAACCGTTGCAAATTCAGATTGCCGGTTTCAAGTTGCGCTTGCAAACCGTTGAGCACAGGGTCTTGAAACAAGGTCCACCAAGCACGGTCCACCGCATCACCGGCTGTGTTGGCTGTTTGTGGCGCAGCAAAACTTTCGGGTGTGCGAGCTGTGGGTTTCACAACAGCAGGTTTTTTGAACCAACTGGCACAGCCTGCGAGCAATAAGCACAGCGCTATCACCGAAAACGCATTGGCCAGCCGTGACCGCCGCATACTCATACCCCTCTCCCACCAGAAACCACGGAAGTTAGCACGACTGATTTGGCGCTTCGCCAAGCCTGCCAACGGCCTCGCAACGCCTCCAAGCCCACAAACACAATGGGCGTGGTGAACAGGGTCAAGAGCTGGCTCAGCACCAAGCCACCCAGCACCGCTAATCCCAGCGGTTGGCGCAACTCCGCACCCACACCATAGGCCAAGGCCAAGGGAATCGCACCCAACATGGCGGCGGCGGTGGTCATGAGGATGGGACGCAAGCGCCGCTGAGCGGAAAGGTAGATCGCTTGGGCAGGGCTGCGTCCCAGGCGCTGTTTTTGCAAAGCAAAATCAATCATCAAGATGGCATTTTTTTTCACGATGCCAATGAGCAAGATCACGCCAATCATGGCGATGATGCTGAACTCGGTGCCCATGGCCATCAGGGTCAGCAAGGCACCCAGTCCAGCCGAAGGCAAGGTCGACAGTATGGTGAGCGGGTGCAACAGGTTTTCATACAGTATCCCCAACACCAAGTACAAGGTCAGCAAGGCAGACAGTATCAACAAGGGCTGGGTTTCCAAGGAGCGCTGAAACGCGTTGGCGGTACCTGCAAAACTGGCTCGCACCGACACCGGTAAATTGAGTTCAGCCACCGTGGCGTCGATGGCCTGTGTGGCTTGCGACAGCGGCACGCCTGGGGCCAAGCTGAAGCTGAAAGTATCCGAGGGCACACCGCCTTCATGCGACACCGACAACGCCGTGTTGGTGAGTTCTATTCGCGCAAAACTGCTGAAAGGCACAGCTTGGCCACGGTCATTGATGAACTGCATGCGCTGCAGCGCCTCGGCGTTTTGCAAATAGGGCGCGGCGAGTTCCATCACCACGCGGTATTGGTTCAGCGGGTTGTAAATCACCCCAATTTGGCGTTGGCTGAAACCGTTGCTGAGCACCGTGTCTATAGCCCTCACCGACAAGCCTAAACGGGCTGCCGCATCGCGGTCAATCACCACCGAGGTTTGCAAGCCACGCTCTTCAAAGTCACTGCTGACATCTTCCAATTCTTTGAGTTTGGCCAAGGCTCGGCGTAATTTGGGCTCCCACTCACGCAGCTGCGCCAAGTCATCGGCTTTGATGCTGAACTCATATTCCGAGTTGGAAGGACGTCCACCCACGCGTATGTCTTGCACCGGCGTCAAAAACAACCGCGCACCCGCCTCCTTGGACAGTTGCTTGCGCAAGCGTGCCACCACCTGCTCGGCACTGGCGTCACGCTGATCGCGTGGCTTGAGCGTGATGAACATGCGGGCCGCATTGCGTTGCCCCTCGCCGGTGAAACCCGTCACCGTCTCAACCGCGGGGTCGGCCTGCACAATGGCCAACATGGTGCGCAAGCGCTGCTGCATCGCCTGAAATGAGGAACTTTGGTCAGCACGGATATAGCCATTGATGCGGCCGGTATCTTGTTGTGGAAAAAAGCCTTTCGGGATAGCACGGTACAGGGTGACATTGAGGGCGATGGCTGCAACCAACACCAACCACATCACCCACGGGTGACGCAAAGCCCAAGCCAAGGCCTGTTTGTAAGTAAGCAACCATTGGCTGCGCCGTGGTCGAAGCGATGGCGTGACTTGCTGCGGCAACAACGCGGCACACATCATGGGTGTAGTGGTCAAGGACACCAACATCGACACCAAAATAGCAGCGGTCATCACCACCGCAAATTCACGAAACAATCTACCCAACATGCCGCCCATGAACAAAATGGGGATGAACACCGCCACCAAAGAAATGCTGATGGCGACCACGGTAAACCCAATGTCGCGAGAGCCCTGCAAACATGCTTGCAGCAAAGGCATACCCCGCTCACGCTGTCGGGTGATGTTTTCCAGCACCACGATCGCGTCATCCACCACAAAGCCGGTGGCGATGGTCAAAGCCATGAGGGTGAGGTTGTTCAAACTCAAACCCATGAGGTACATCACCACACAAGTTCCGGCCAAGGACAAAGGCAGGGCGACAGCAGGAATGAGCGTGGTTTGCCAACGCTTTAAAAACAAACCCACCACCAAAATCACCAGCGCAATGGACAACACCAAGGACTTTTGTATCTCCAGCAACGACGCCCGTACGGTGGGTGAGCGGTCCAACACCACCGCCATCCGCACTGCCGCTGGCAAACCTGCCTGCAGCATGGGCAAGATCTGGCGCACCCTGTCAACCGTCTCGATCACATTGCCGCCAGGTTGCAAGTTCAGCACCAACAGCACAGCGGGTTCACCTTGGGACAAGCCGTCGGTACGCACATCCTGCACCGAGTCCTGCACCTGCGCCACATCTTGCAATCGCAAAGCCTGACCGTTGACATAGCGCAATATCAAAGGCGCATAGTCTTGCGCAGTGCGGGCTTGGTCATTGGCTTCGATTTGCCATGCTTGGGTCTCGTCCTCCACCACACCTTTAGGGCGATGTGCGTTGTTGGCCACCACTGCTTGGCGCACCATCTCCAGCGAAATACCGGCTGAGCTGAGTTTGTTGGCGTCCAGGGCAATGCGAACCGCAGGCAAAGCACCGCCGCCCAAGGTGACCTGCCCCACGCCATCGACTTGCGCCAAACGCTGGGCCAAAGTGGTCGAAGCCATGTCATACATCTGGCCGCGTGTGTAAGTGTCTGAAGTCAAGGCCAACACCAACATCGGACTGTCTGCAGGGTTGACCTTTTTGTAGGTAGGCCGACTCGGCATGCCGGTTGGCAACAAAGGCTGGGCTGTGTTGATGGCCGCTTGCACTTCCCGAGCAGCGGCATTGATATTGCGGTCGAGTTCAAACTGCAGGGTCACGCGGGTGCTGCCCTGTGAAGAACTGGACGTCATTTCGGTCACGCCTGCGATGTTGCCCAAGACCCGCTCCAGTGGCGTGGCCACGGTGCCTGCCATGGTCTCGGGACTGGCACCAGGCAAATTGGCCTGCACAGAAATAGTGGGGAAATCCACCTGCGGCAGGGGCGCCACCGGCAGCTGCACATAGGCCAAGGCACCCGCCAAGGCCAGGCCAATGCTCAGCAAGGTGGTGGCCACAGGCCTGGCGATAAAGGGAGCAGACATGTTCATGCGGCAAAAGTGCGACGCTGCGCCCAAGC
>Ga0214917_10006404_pt1 | contig 12219 bp, 8 predicted proteins | sample LL_1208_BB_MetaG_FD_177983 | JGI IMG/M metagenome (GOLD analysis project Ga0214917, IMG submission 177983) | Freshwater microbial communities from Lake Lanier, Atlanta, Georgia, United States - LL_1208_BB | ecosystem: Environmental > Aquatic > Freshwater > Lake | place: USA: Georgia | collected...
AAGCATATAATTCTTTGGGTCTGATACACTAGTTCGGTTTCCTTCGCTATTATAGTCACTATATTTATCATCAACATATGGAGCTACTTTAACAAATCCATTATTATCTAATGTTGAGTTTAATGTTTGAAATCTAAAATAAGAATCACCAAATAATTTAGAAGTATCATTTAGTCCAGATTTTCTAACCATTTTTGATACTTGGTCATATCTGTCTATGGTAGTCCAACTCCTACAATAAGCTAAATCAGCAGTTGTGCTAGAATTAATACGGCCATCATCACTATATAAATTTTTTGACAAAACTGCACTACCTCTAGAATAACCATAAGCATTTGCGGTTGTTATTTGTGTAGATTCATAAGGACCCATATCTCCTTTAGCAGTTACAATATTTTTCATACCTTTACTGTTAAAAAGTTTTTGTGTTTTAACCAATAAAGATTTTTTATCACCGATTAAAGGTGAATAATCAGCATTTTCATTAACAGCTCCACTTTCTCCTTGATAAGAACCCCATGAAAAATTAACATTACTTATTTTTCTATCTACATATCTACCTATGTTAGTGTGTCCAACAAAAGCTTGTTCTTCTGGTGCTTGAAACCCATATTTGCTAACCATTTCACTTCTGTTATAACTTATTTCAGGTATGATATTGTTTGGGTCTAATTTAGCAAAAGGATATATGGTTGCTTTGTCAGCGTTATAAAAAGCATATAAATTTGGGTTTATTGCTTTTTGACCTTTATTATCTTGATATCCTGGAACATAACCACTTCTAAATGGTGTTGTTGATGGATTATCGTTTTCAGTTGTTCCAATCAAACTGGCATTTACGTTAGCTATCAAAGCTTTAACTTGTCCTTTTCCAGTATTCAATATCATTGAGTTTGCTCTCTCAATATTTCCAGAATTACTTTCCGATAAAAATATTGAACCAGCCTCACCCAAATAACTAATAGGAACTTGAAACCCTAAAACTCTTGATGTATAATCGGCTATACGACCACCTAGACTTCCTGGAACTGTAATCGTATAATTTGGTCTGAACCCAGATAAATTACCTGTCTTAATTAAACTTAAAATATTTCCTTCAACATTCAACGCACCAAGCAAATCTTCTTGCAAATTAAATGCAGCGTTATTTGCTAGAGCCAACGCCAACTGTTGACCACCAATCAAACCTAATTTTGTATCATTTATTAAACCAGTGGCGCCAAGCACTCTACCAACCAATGAAGACCTTACATCGTAGTTGGTTACAATACCGCCTTTGGCTAATCCTAAACCATTACCGTCCAATATACTGCCTATTATATTGGCAGCTTGTATTCCAGCGTTTCCACCGCCATTTAAGCCACCAAACACGTCCAAATAGCTATCTAACTGTTGTGAGAATCCAGCTGGTTGTAATGAAATAAAATCAGCCATGTCAATTTGTTTGGCTGTATCAACATATAAATTAAATAAAGTAGCGTCTTTTCTAAATTCAGCATAAGCTGTTTTACCAAATAAACCATATTGTGCAACTTCTTGATTTGCTGTTGTTGGATATGATTGAATACCTTGTGGAAACTCAACACCACCAAATATACCTTGAGTCTTTTGTATGTATTCGATATCAAACAATGATGGTGATGTTGGTTCATCATTTTTAAATTGATTTGGAAGTATTGCTATTTCATATCTTAATAAACCTTCTGTCTCAAGTGGAAGACCAAATGGTATTACGTTGGCATTTCCATTTATACTTGTATCTAATACAGGCTCACCAATCCTAGGACCACCATTTGTTGATGTAGATAGAAACGGATATTGTGGTAATAAATTTTTGTTTAATAAAAAGTCTCTATACCCAAGACCAGTTGCAGTATTTGTAATACTGTTTTTGGTACTTGGTGATGGTGATGACGTGTTATAAAATGGGAATGGCATAGTATCTTATGTTTCTATATAAATACTATTGTACCGTAATTTTTAATAAAATAAATGATTAACTTGTATATCAAATAAAAAAAGGCACAACTAGTGCCTTATTTATTATTATGTTTGTTATTATAACACATAATATATTATATTATATTATATTATTATACATTAAGTAATAATGCAAATAAACCGTTTTTTTTTGACAAAGTCAAGTCTATTTCAGTAAAAATTATTATAGTATTGATAATCAACTAAATTAATTAAACTTATTTACTCGTCTGAACTTGATTTTTCATTTTAGCAGACTCAACATGTATCATTTTAGTTATTTCTTTGACAAATTCTGGATTTTTGGTCAAATCAATATTAATTTTTTCATTTCCAGCAGTCCTTAATATAATTTCTCCAGTTATATTCAAGTCACCAAATTCATGTTTAACACTATTTACACCAGAATTATTAATATTTTTATTCGGTTTATTCAATAAATTTAATATTCCTAATCCAGGTAAAGTAGACAAAGCAGTTAAAGCACCATATTTTAATGTATTTGCTAAATCTTTATTTCCATTTTCATTGGTGCCAGCAATCATTGTGGAATCATTAACCTTCATAAATTTGTCTCTTTTATTAAACTGAATAATTCCATCATCCATTGATTCAGTTGTAAATTCATCATATAATCCTTTACCTAAACCAGCGATACCGCCTATAACAGCACCTGGAACAGCACCAACACCCAATCCTAGACTTCCAACAGCAGCACCAGTACCAGCACCAGCTCCTGTCATGGTTAAAATTCTACCAGCTTTTTTCCATAAACTATCTGATTTTTTCTTTTTACCAAAAATTGCGTCACCAGCTAATGATGCTACAAGTGTTGAAATTGAAGCTACAAGCATTCCACCTAATAAAGGACCAGCTGCTTTTGCAAAACCTGTGGCCATACCTGATAAACCATCACCAATAAAACCAGCTTTAAAACCTTGAGCTAAAGCAACACCATTAGCCACCCAAGTAATTGTATCTGCTAGTATTTTAGTTCCAAAATAAATAAAAGCTGACTTTATAGGGTTTTCTAATATAAATTTACCTATAGTGGCTGCGATAGTGCCAACACTACTAGCAAAATCTTGAATTTTTTGAAACCAACCATCCGCTTGTGCTTTATTAACAAAATTGTCTAACCCTTTTATCATAGGTTCCAATTTTTGAACAAATGGAAAAAATGATTCTTTGAATAAATTAATAGCATTTGTTAAAGTTTCATCAAAATTTCTTGCTGCTTTAGCTCTTTCTTCTAGATTTTGCTTATCAGCAATCAATTGATTTATTTGTGTTTTACTTAATTCATTAAGAAATTTTTTATCACCATTAATTTCAATATATCCCCTACCTTTTTCATCTAATTGTGCTGTATTTATTAAAAATTCTTTTGATTCTTTATCCATATCAAACGATACTTGACCTTTTATGTCTGAGAATTTTCTTGCATTTTTTGCAGCTGTTGCTAAACTTTCGAATTCAATACCAGTTTGTTCAGACACTTTTCTTAATCTTTGCATTTCTAGTGCTGAAATTTCATAACTTTGCGTTTGTTTATTAAAAAACGCTGATTCTTTTGCAGCCTCACCAATTGATTCTGTTAAACCAGCCATATCGTTACGAGCCATATACATAAGTTTAAATGGGTCTGCTAATTTAGACCATTCACCACCTAAAACTTGCAATTGTGCAGACATATCAACAGCCCCTTCAATGTCAAATAATTTTTCAGCCATGCCAGTGGCAAAAGTCATATCAACACCCAATTTTGTTGTTGTTTCAGCCATTTTTGCCAATCCTTTAACACCATTTTTAAAATTGTATTTATTTAACATTTTAAAATTTTGTTGGATATTTTTAACGACTTTTCCAGTGTTTATCCCCATTCTAGAAGAATCATTTGAAACTTGGTCAAAATAATTAGCTGTTCTTTCAGCTGAAATACCTTGTTGTTCAAACTCTGCGGCCATTTTAGCAGCACCTTCAGCACCCAATACGGTTCCTTTTGCAAGTAAATTTATAGATTTTAAACCACTGTCACCAAGCATTACTGAACGACCTATTTCATCACTATATTCTCCTTGATATTGAGCCAATTGAGCCATACCACTGCCAAGCATGGTTGTTGACATTCTGGCCGAATCTATATTTTGACTTAATAATTTTGTTTGTTTTGAACTTAAACCCATTGATAAAGCAGTTCCTTTTATTGCCTTATCAATTTCAAAAAGACCCATATTTTTTATCTTTCCGTAAGAATCTTCAATTATGTTACCCAAATTTGAAAATATCTTAACCATGCCTAAACCACCCTTAACTAACCCTCTATTAACTAATAATTGGTATTTATCAACACTATTTATGGTTTTATCTAAAACATTTTTATTTCTTTGTAAGGTTTCTTCTTGGTTTTCTAAAACAGCCAATAAATCTTCTTGTGCTTTAACTTCAGCTGATGTTAAAGTAGAACCAGCAGCTATTAAACGATTTTTTTCAGCCTCGGCTTGAAGTTTTAAATTATTTAATTTATTAATTTCTTCTTCAAGTTTTTTTGCGTCCTTTACAGCTTCAAGATAAGAAGTTAAACTAGAAGAAATGTCTTTTCTAAGTTCTGCTTCTTTTTTTAAATCAGCTAATATTTTACTTTGGTCATCTGATAAACTTGCCATAATTTACTTTTTTTAATCTTGTTCTGAATTATAACCTGGAGATTCATTTGGACCAGTTAATATTTTAAATTCATAAGTCATCCCATCAATTTTTGTATTAAAAAAATCACCAGTAGAATCATTTTTATCTTTTAGAGTTTTTTCAATTACTAAATAATAGTTGATATCATTTTTATATCTTAATACAGTTTTATTTTTTTCTTTTGACCTACTAACAACAAAACTATAAGGTGTATTTTTTGAAAAATTTATTTGTTTATCATCTTTTTTTAATAAAACATCATTAGTAAAAACTATTTTAACCGACTCATCAATATTAAATAAAGTATTAATTTCTTGATTGTATCTTCTTAAATCATATTTATCTAATATATCTAAAGCTGTTAAAATTCCACTACCAGTTGGTTTTTCACCTTTTAATTCAGCCGTAAACATTTTCCAAAAATTAGGTTGTTTATAAAAAGCATCTTTTAATTTTGGGTCGTTTAATATTCTATCATAAGCTGCTTTAGCATCAGCCTTATTAACGATACCTTCTCCTGAATTTGTGGGTTGTTTGTCTGTTGGTTCTTGGTTTGTTGGTTCATTTAATTTTTTATCTTTAACCTTTAAATTTGATTGTAATATATTTTTGACTTTGTTAAAATTTGCTTTATTTTTTTCACCTTTATCATTTGATGCGTCAAAAATTAAATTAAATGAACCATCATTTTTATTTGTTGGAGTAATAACATTTTTGTTTTTTTCATACTTTTCAACAAAATTTACATTTTTTTTATCGCCAATGTTTATTTTTATAGATAAAGAATCCCATTGTTTTAAAGCTCCTGTATCATCTTTTAATATTTCAAATTCAAAATTATCACCAGAAGCTTTAGTACACCTTAAAACAACTTTTGTTCCGCTAGATAAAATAAACTCTATTGATTTATTAACAGATAATAAATTATAAAATTTTAAAAGTTTTTGACCAAGAATAGTTTTTTTTGTATCATCTAATTCAGCTTCATTAATAAACGATTTAAGTTTTTTTAATTGTGAATTTTTTAAAATTATTTTCATTTTATTTTATTATTTAAATAAATATCTATTAAAATAAAAATATAATGACTATGATAAAGGTATTTCACCATTCTGAATTCTCGTTTTTAATTGGTCACCACTAATCCTTGTTGTTCTATTTCCTTTTGCGTTTTTATTTTCATAATTTTGACGCATTTCTTCCATTTTTTCTTCTTTTTCTTTAACATCTTTCGTCAACAACCCTAAGAAAAATCTTCTTTCATAAGTTGGCATATCCATAACATCAGAATAGCTAACACCTTTAAGATGTTGCATACAAATATAAATTTCTTCCAATAATGGAACCTTATAGTCAGAAGTTAGGCCAAAAAAAGTTGGGATTAAGGGGAAGAAAGGTTTTAATCGACCCACCTCCAGGAGTCGAAACCTCAATGTTTAAATCAATACCACTTTCAATAAATTCAACGTAATCTTTAAATTCTTTTGCGTCTCGAATTCTAAGATTATTTACAAATTCAAATATATTATTTCTATCTCTATTGCCGTTTATTTCTACAATAGATTTTTCAATCATATAAGTATTTGCATTGTTTACTGGATTATTATTATTTTTTTCTACCTCAATTAATTTTTCAATATAGTCAACATCACCACATGTAAGCAATTTAAATTTAATTTCTGCTTTGCACAAAGGAAATTTGAAATCAAATAAACCTTCAGCATCTGGTTCAGCACCTAATTTTTTATATTTTAAACTATTAAGATTTATCTCTGTTTCAAATTGATTATTATTTTCATCCAACATTGTAACTGGATATATTTCACCATAGCCAGTAGCTCTCAACCAAATCATGATAGCGTTTCTATCACCAATATGTAAATCAGAATATCTTAATTCTTGTTCCAAAACCTTTCTATTAATTAAAATTTCTAAAAACTCACCACTTTTTAACAAATTTGGACTAGTTAAAATATTTTCATCAGCTGTTGTCATATAAGAAACTCTTATATTCTGTTTTTTGTTCTTATATAATTTACCCTCTGATGGCAAAGGAATGACATCAAAAGGAGAATTAAAATTAGGTTGACTTAAAGCATAAATTTGTTGATTAATACTTGATGGTACTTGACCATAACTTTGTGGTTGTGTAATTGGTTGTTGTACAGGACTAGAATAAGCCTGTGAATACTGTTGATTAGTATTGTTTTGCATAGGTTGGTTTGTATTTTGTTGATTATTTTGTTTATTTGAAGCCTCGTCCACTTGTCTTTGATAATTTTGAATCATTGAAGCGTTTTTAGCCAAATTTTCATCACGAAGCCTAATTTGTTCTTCTGACCTTCTTCTAATCTCATCCATTTCTGAATTATTAATGACTGGTCTTTGTGGTACTTCAGCCAATGAAGGGTCTTGAACAAACCCTTGTTGATTTTTTAATCTAAGCTGTTCTTCAGTTCTTCTCCTCATCATTTCAACAGCGCTAACATGACCAACTGGGGTGTCTTTCGGGTGCATTGAATTTGTATACACTTCATTTGTGGCCATTGCTTTTTCAGCTTCAAAAGCCACTTGTTTTGCTCTTTCGTCAGCAGCTTCTTTTTGTTCCTTGTTTGGGAAAACACTAGGTTTCTTGTCCATATTAAAACTTTTTTAAAATATTATAACTTTACAATAAATATAAAAGGTTAAATTTTTTTGTAAATGGTTATAAATAAAAAAGCCATTCCGTAAAAACAGAATAGCTTTTTTGTATATTTGATAAAGCAATTATTCTAAAACAAGAGTATTGCTCTGTCAAATCTAAGGGTTGCGGTAATCTCAGCGATTCCATCGTCATCCATTGATAAGTCACCGAAGCCAACATTGGTTAACATTGTTCCATCCAACAACCATTTTTCAACCACAACACCAGTTGGGTCAAGCATTTCAAGTTCAACTGGGCGTTTGTAACCAGCCGCATAACCTTGACGACCTGTGATAGATTCAGAATGAAGACGCACCCATTCCATAATTGCTTGTGAAGCGGATGGACCAATTGGGTCACGGAATGTAACATCAATCGCTTCCCATGTAAAACGTCCAATAACCCATGTTGAAGTGTTAAGAAATGGGATTTCAACCTCATTTTGTGTTATTGATGGTCTTGAGCAAGAAGCCAGCCACCATTGTTGAATACCCAAGTCTGCTGGGAAAGTTAAAAGCCAACGATTCTTTTTCTTAGGTTCGTAAGGCAAGGGCATTTTCATTAATAAATCAGCCATGTTCTATTTGTTTTAAAAGTTCTTTATTTCTTAATAAATATACCGATAATTATTTTTTTCAAATAATAGGTCGGTTTGATAATAAATATCTTGTTTTTAAAAAATAAACTTTATATTTTACATTTTTTTTAGTATATTGAAATATGGAAAATTTTAATTTGACAAAAAGTGAGCTAGAAGCATTATATGAAGAAGAATTAAATGATATTCTAGAACAATGTGATTGGGTTAGCTATATCACACCTGAACATATCTGCATTATTATTTCAAACCTTATGAATAAAAAAGGGTTTAACGTACCGTACACTGAACTTAAAGGGCTATATATGGCTGAAGTTAAAAAAATAAACGTAGGTGCGGAAAGATGGAATAGAGAATTTGGAGTCAAAGAAATAATTGATATAATGCATGATATCTTGTTAAAAAATTTTTAAAATATTTGGTATAATAAAATATTTTTACTACCTTTGTGCAATAAATAAATGATAATGAAAAGATTATTACTAATTATCTTCACCACATTAAGTCTATTTTCTTATGGTCAAGACTATGAGATGCTTAACTTGATTAATATTTATAGAGTAAAAAACGGTTGTGGAGCATTAATACGTTCTATAGAATTAGAAAACATAGCAAAAAACCAAAATAATATTAATATTTTGTCAGACAGTGTATCTCATTCACATAAAACTAGTGAAATAGCTTTAAAAGGAAATTCTTTACCATCTACAAAACATAATAAAGATAAATTTATTATTTTTTTATGTAAATACTTTGATTTAGAATACATAGAACCAAAAACAGAAAAAGAAGTTTCAACACTAACAAAACTATATTCAATTTATTTATTTAGCACATCAAAAAGCCATAACAATATTTTGTTAAGCAAATACAATTACATTGGTTTTGATTTTTTTACTAAAAATATAGAATACAAAAAAAATTTAATTAAAATAGGTAACAAAGAATATAAATTTAATAAATTTATCTCTCACCATAAAATTAATTATTACGTTGTAATTGACTTTAAAAAGTAAAACATTTTTGAGGTGAAAACCTATTTTTTTTAGGTAAACATTTTAACTTCTTTTTTTTAAATGGTTTGTCAGATTTTATAAACATTTTTTTATCTGTGTTTATAATTTTAACCAATTCAAATCTATATTTTTTAACAATTTCTTCTGGTTTTATTGTTTCAGAAACTTCGTTAACAAATTCAACAATAAGCAAAACTTTAGCATATCTAAATTTAGATGTTTTTATTTTTAAAGCCGATAATTCTTCTTTATTGTTTCTAGCATCATAAAATTGTTTTGAACTAACAACATCAGAACCATTATTTGGTATTTCTCTATGTGTTATTTTTATACCGTTGTTTAAACTATTTAAAATTGAAATCATTTGTTTGGTTCTGAGTCTAGCCAATTCAACATTACCAGTTTTATCGTATTCAGTTTTAAATTTAGGTGCTGATTGAGCATCCGTAGACGACTCAATGTTCGCTGAAATAATTTTTCCACCATTTGATTTTATGGTGTCAATAGCAGCATTCCAAGCATTTATACCAGTTTCACTTAAATTATAATCACCAGAAACAAAAAAATTATCATTATCTAACTCTATTTCAATTGTGTCAACAATAAAAATATTATATTTTTGCTCAATACCTTTTATAGTATCTGTTGATATTTCAGATTTTTTTAAAGCATAACCTTTTTCAAGTTCACGGTTTAAACTTTTTAAATTTGTAACAACTTGGCTACTCAATCTATCTCCCTTAGATAAACTATTAAAATTATTAAAAATTTCTTCAGCATTTTTAGCCAATAAAGAATCTGGGTTATTCATACCTTTTTCAGCAAAAGCATCCGATAATTCTTTTATCTTTTCCTCATCTTCTAATGTCGATTTTATTTGGGCCATTGTTTCTGCATTTTGCAATGCATTTTGAGCACTAGCTTTGTTTAAACCAGTCAACCCAACACCCATAAGCATAGCAACACCTAATAAAACCTCTTTAAACCCCTCTTCCAACACTTCTTTAGGTTGTTCATAGATTAAACGATTTGTTTGTTCATTTAAAAGAATAGTTTCATATTGCTTATGTGTGATTTTTAACCTTTTCATATTATCCAAACATGATTTTTTTAATTCTGTTTAATTCTTCAGTAATCAACGGATTAATCATCTCATCAACCTGTGTTTCACCACCAGCTTGCTGTGGCTCTTGTTTAGGTTTTGCGCTAGCCGCTTGTTGTTTTTGTTTATGCAAATATTGGAATAAAGACATAGCCACACCTAAGAAGTTGCTTAAGTTCTTTTTAAAAGTTGTTTTGCTCTGAGCGTCTTTTAAAAATGACTTATTAGGTTCAGAAGCAGTATAACCAGCTTCTTCTTCTAATTTGTTTATGTTTCCACCACCCAATGCAGCCATTTTATCAATCATATTGCCACCCTTGTAACTACCAGAATAAACTGTTGATAATATTTCTTTCATCATCCCAGCTAACATGTTTACTTCTTGTGGGTTATCAACATTAACAGTAAACAACTTGTTAAAATCAGTTAACATAATAGGGTTGCTATCTAATTGTTTTAAGAAACCTAATATAACTTTGTCATCAGTTTTACCTTTTAGTTTTTTAACTAGATTTCTAATATACTCTACTCTATTTATCAAGTCTTCAAAGTTTTTAACTTTTTCAAAAGCCATTGATTTATTCAAATATTGTAAAAGTCTTTTGTCTTTTATATATTTTCCTTCTTGTAAAGTTGTCTTTAAGCTATTATCTCTAATCTCAAAAGAATTACCAGTTGTATTTGATTTCACAGTTGTCATATTAGGCTTATTGCTCGGACCAACAACAGTTCCAGTTGCTGTAGTTCCTTTCTTTGTAGTCCAAGTAACTTGGTCACCTTGCTTAAATTTAGATGCTTGCGCACCAGCGGAACCTTGATTCGCACCACCAAAGAAACTATCTCTAGAACCAACATTAGGTCTAAAAGAACTGCTTTTTGCACCAGCACCTAGCGTGTCTCTATTATTAACAACAAACTTAAATAAATTCTTAAGACTATTGTATAAATTATCTTGTACATTTCCACCACCAGCAGTTGCACCGCCACCAGCAGCAGCAGTTTCCTTATTCTTGTCTTCAATGGATTTAGGGTCTTGAGCTGTAGCCACATCAACAACCTCACCTTCTGGCTTAACAACACCAACACCGCCTTCAATGTTTCTAATAGATTGATACAAAGCATTAAGCGTTGCGGCTCTTGATGATTTTTGTCCCTTCATTCTCATAAGTTTCACAAGAGCACCAGCAGCAATCAAGCCAATTCCGATAGGACCCAATGCAGCACCCAAACCTTTTGCCACCGCATAACCAGCGCCAACTTTAACACCAGTTTTCATAACAATCTTTGGAACCATTTGAACAATTGTATTAACAACCATTCCTTTTAATCCACCGCCAGTTTGTGTAACCAATAGGTCACCAACTTGTTTTCCAGTCCCAGCTAAATTACCTTGGAACATTTGTCCCAAATTATCACCATATGCGCTTGGATTTTGTGCGATTGCTTCCAAAGCTTGTTTAGCACCGTCAGGATTTGTAAATATACCACCATCGGCACTTAAAGCATCAATACCAGCTTGCAAATTGCCACCTCCCAATTGTTTAACAGCATCTAAGAAATCTTGTGGTGATGAATTTGGGTTTAAATTCAATCCGTTTAATCTATTCATTATTTGTGTCATACCCTCTCCAGGTTTTATTGACGCAAATACATCTGATTTCTTTTCAACCAATTCCTTTACATATTCAACTGAAGGATTTTGAACCACCTCTTCAAATAAACTTCTAAACCAATCAGTATTAACCAACCAACTAAGGCCACCTAATGCTGAACCAACCCCAGCTAAAGTTAATGGTAATCTATTAGATTTAAGAGTATCCATTCTAGTGCTAGCAAAATCTTCACCACTATCACTTCTTTTTGCTTGTAATTGTTGTCTAACATCACTAGCTTCAACTTCATTCATCAAATTTGACTGATTATCCAAAATATCTTCTAATTCTTGTTCTATTTCTCTACCTTTTTCTGTATAGATTGATAAACCATGTTTATATAAAAATTCTGAAATATCTTGATAATCGTCAGAATTAAACATCCAACGTAGTGCTGTAGCTCTATCACCAGCACCACTATTAATCACTTTTTCAATTGTTTCTTCGAATTCAGCTTCTTTTTCTCTTTCAAAATCATCTTCTTCGTCTTCGTTAAC
>Ga0214917_10006406_pt1 | contig 12217 bp, 10 predicted proteins | sample LL_1208_BB_MetaG_FD_177983 | JGI IMG/M metagenome (GOLD analysis project Ga0214917, IMG submission 177983) | Freshwater microbial communities from Lake Lanier, Atlanta, Georgia, United States - LL_1208_BB | ecosystem: Environmental > Aquatic > Freshwater > Lake | place: USA: Georgia | collected...
AGGCCAGACACGAACAGGCACCCAAGGCGATTTTTTGACGCCGGTTTCAGCCGGCCCTGTTCTCGGAGAACTCTTGGCCAGACAACTGGATGAATGGCACGCCACCTTGGGACGCCCCTCTTCAGTTCACCTCTGTGAGCAAGGAGCGGATAGAGGGTTTCTCGCCGCCGATATTCTCAACTCCATCAAAACCCTTCCCCTAAAGCTCAAATCCGCGATTGAGATGAATCTGATCGAACCTTCTCCCGCACTCGAAAAACAGCAAAAAGACAATCTAGCGAAGCATAAGAAATCCTTTCCTATCCATTGGCACAACGACTCGTCCACCTTTTCTCCGGGCGATACCCCGTGCTTTTTTTATTCCTGTGAATTGATCGACAGTTTTCCCGTTAGAATCGCCCGCTACCGAAACGGAGATTGGTACGAACGGTTTGTCTCCTTCGACGCCGAGCAATTCATCTGGTCAGAACAGATTGCGACTCCCGACCTTATCGCTGAACTTAAACGGTGGAATGTCCCGCAAATGGACGGATTCATAGCAGAAATCCGACCCTTTGCGGGCCCATGGATCCGCTCTCTTGCGCAAAAGATCCGGCAGGGAATGATCCTGACGATGGACTATGGCCTGCCTAGCCCCGATCTCTACCACCCATCCCGATCGGAAGGAACCTTGGTCGCACTTCAGCAACATCGCCGCTCCCCTGACCCACTACTCCGCCCGGGAGATCAGGATCTCACCAGTCACGTTAATTTCACCGAGCTCATCCAAGAAGGGGAAAAGGAAGGCCTAAGGTCCCTGGGGTTCACAGATTTCTCTCAAGCCCTTACCCGCTTGGCGGCTCCCCTTCTTTCCGAGCAAAAATCTCTTCCGGAAAAATGGACACGAAACTTTCAGCACCTAACCCATCCCGGGTTTTTTGGAAAAACACACCAGATCCTCGTTCAGGGAAAAAACCTCCCCGAATCGTTTCAGCCATCGATTTTAAAATCGATGGCTCTCTGAACTAGCCCCTCTTGTTCCAGTCAAAGACGCCCTTCTTGTAGGCATACAGATGCCCGACCTCGACCAGCAATACAAACGCCATCATCAGACCGAAAATCTGCCATCCCAAACCACTCTGACGGAAGCCCGCCAAGCTCAATGCCCAAGGATACATGAAGATGACCTCGATATCGAAAAGGATGAAAATCATCGCAACGAGATAGAACTTCACTGAGAAACGAGCCGAGGAGGAGCCCTCAGGATCCTTCCCGCATTCATAGGCCATATCCTTCCCTCGGTTCCGGCGGCCAACCTTTCCCATAATAATCCCCAACCCGATTCCACCCAAAGCCACAGCCAAAGCCATCCCTAAGGAAAACAGGACTGGAATAAACTCTCGAATCACCTTCCTTTGCTACCGAGAGACCGCTCCGGGGGCAAGTCCTTGCCTAAAGTTGGCGGATCCTTTGAAACCATGCATCCTTCAACATGCCTTTGGCCCTGCCCCTTCTGGCCTCTTTTCTTTACTCGGTCGGCTCTTGGAGCCTGAAACTCGGACTTCGGCGGGGTGCCGCTTCCCGCGTCGTCACCGCACTGTCCAACTTGGCCATGGCCGGTTGGTCGGCTCCCCTGATTTTCTTTTTATCCGGCCAACCCCACGAACACGGCTTTCTGGCCGCTGCTTTCGCCGGTTCTGCCCTTTTTCTAGGCAGGACCTGCGCCATCCGCGCCCTTTCACAGGGGGATCTCTCGCTCGCCACCCCCATTCTCGGAACCAAAACCGTCTTTGTTGCAATCCTAACGGCTCTCTTTCTGGATGAGAAAATCACCTCCGGACTGATGGGAGGAGCCGTCTTGAGCAGTTTCGCCGTTGCCCTGCTCTCTTTTACCCCCGTCCCTAAGGGAACTACGGGCTCGTTGCCAAAAATCAACAGGTCCACAATCCTCTGGGCTCTGCTCGCTGCGTTCTTTTTTGCGGTTACGGATATTATCGTACAGAAATATGCCCGTCTGATCGGGGTAGGTTGGTTCCAACCCGTTATGTTTTCCACATTGGTCGCACTCACCCCCCTTCTTTTTCTTCCCAACCTTTGGAAGGCAAAATCACCCCTTCCGAGCCTGCCTTCTGCTTCGCGTTGGCCTGTTCTATTGGGCTCGGGCGTGATCGGATTCCAGACCTCGATGGTCATTCTGGTGATCGGAATCTTCGGCCATGCCACCGCCACCAACGTCGTCTATGCCACACGAGGCCTGTGGGCTGTTCTTCTCGAGGGTGCAGCCGGAGGAGGAGCAGCAGCCATGGACCGACGAGTCCTCACCCTTCGTCTGGCAGGAGCCGCCCTTCTACTTGCCGCCGTCGCCTTAGCCGTGGGCTCTCTTTAAGCCCGCCCCAACTGCAACATCACCAAACCCAAAGCGGTGAGAACCAATCCGCCTACCTGCATTCCCGTGATGGGAGAACGAAATAACCACCATCCCGCCAGTTGCACCAAGACAAAGCCAGCTCCCAAAGTGAAAGCATAAACCAAATGGGGGCTTTGCTCCCTCAAAGCGTAGGTGATTAGAACCGGACAACCAAAACCAGCCACGTTCCCGGCCAGAAACCAGACCCACCAGGCTGTTCCCTCTTTTTCCGAGGCCACCTTAAAAAGCAGGTTAGAACCCGCCATCGAGATCGCATACCCCAAAACCAGAAAGACAAACTTCAAATCGAAATCAGGCCACCGCCCCCCCGCAGCAACTTCCGTCCCGATGCCCCGGTTGGCAATGCATTGCATATTCCGCCCCACCCATGCGGTCACACCACGCGACAAAGGCTTTTCTTTCGTCTGGCGTCATCGGGGTCTTGGCAGAAGCAACAACGGCCTGCTCCACGTAAGGAAACTGATCGACCCCGATCATATGCGTGCAGACCTCCGGATAACTCAGGGAATAACGCATCACCTTCTCTGCGGTCATCAAACCCTTTTCGCTCGACCTTTTACTTCCCCCAAACCCCTTCATGCCGATGACCGCGATCTTCTTTTCCGCCAAAGCAGGAATCACCTCCGTCTCAAACCGACGGGAATGAAGAGTTCCCAGAGCGGAAACCGGTTGGAGGGAGGCATCAAAAGGATAACCGCCTTGGATCATTTTGAAATGCACCTCCGGCTCGTCATGCCCGGTGAAGCCAAGGTAACGGACTTTTCCCTGCTTTTTGGCCAAATCAAAGGCCTCGGCGGCCCCGCCCGGTCCGTAAAATTTCTCCACCTCGGCGACGCTCTTCATCTCGTGCAGCATCCATAGATCCACATGGTCGGTCTGGAGACGCCGCAGGGAATCTTCGAGAAACTTCATGGCCCCCTCTTTGCCCCCCTCCGGAAGGGGATGTTGGTGGGTGCAGCATTTTGTCATCACAAACGCCTTATCCCGGATTCCCTTCAAGGCCTGCCCCATCCATTCCTCCGCCCGCCCCTTATGGTAACACCAAGCGTTATCAAAAAACGTAACTCCACGATCCACTGCCTCATGGGCAATCCGCGTGGCCTCAGCGATGTCCTTGGATAGAGCCAGAGTATGACCGCCGAAACCCACCACACTCACCTGCTCGTCATGTCGGCCAAACTTACGGGTCGGCACGCCTCCCGCGTTACCGGCCCAGCCTCGGGCTAGGCCTAACCCCGGAATCAGTCCCAAAAAACCACGCCGTGTAATCATGAGTTGATTTTGCCCCCCCGACCTTGATCGGCAAGCCGGGAAAATTTCATCAAAACGTCACTTGGGTTTCATCCGATTCCCGATTCATGATTCATGCCATGACTGAGGTTGGCTTGCCCGATCCAGACCTTGAGAATGCCCTCCTTGCGTTGGAGGCTTCCACAGGACGAAACCGTTCGGAATTGCTTCGGGATATGATTTTAAACGAGCTCCACTTCATACCCCCTTTACAGGGCAACCCACCCCCTAAAAAAAGTCCGAACGTTTCCACAACCCGGAGGTCTAACCTAGTATGAAAACAAAAACCGAAGCCACCCGGAATCAAGGGGTTCCCCCCCACGAAAAGGATCTCCCCGCAGCTCTTCAGTCCTACCTGAAGGGCATCGGGGAAACCCCTCTCCTCAACCGCACAGAAGAAACCCGCCTCGCCCGACTCGTACGCCGTGGCGATAGCCAAGCCCGGGAGTTGATGATCAAATCCAACCTCCGTCTTGTCGTCAAAATCGCCTCAGACTACAACCACTGCGGACTGCCAATTCTGGATCTTATCTCCGAAGGCAACCTCGGACTCATCAAAGCGGTTGAGCGCTTCAAACCCAGCCGGGGGGTTAAATTCAGTACCTACGCCTGCTGGTGGATCAAGCAATCCATCCGCCGAGCCTTGGCCAACCAAGGCAAAACCGTCCGCCTCCCCGTCCACTTGGTCGACAAAATCCAGCGTCTTCGTCGGGTCAGTTCCGCTTTGGGCAACGAGCTGGGTCGTGAACCCACCGATGCGGAACTTGCCGATGAAATGCAGGTCGAAACAGCCCGGGTGACCAAACTCCGCGAAATATCGGCAGGCACTGTCTCGTTGGATATCTCCATCGGGCAGGAAAACGATGACGGCTCCCTCGTCGATCTTCTGGCTGATCCCGAGGCAATCGACCCAACCGAGGAACACTCCAAAGTCGACTTCCAGGAAGCCGTCACCCGGAGTATGGATGTTCTGAATGCAAGAGAGATGGAAATCCTCCGACTTCGCTTCGGCTTAGATGAAGATCAGAAAGAAAAGACGCTCGAAGAAGTAGGGGGTCAACTCAAAGTCACGCGGGAACGCATCCGCCAGATCCAAAACTCGGCACTGAGCAAACTCCGTAGACGCTTGCTCAAGGAGGAAAACTTTCCCGAATACTTCCGAAAGCTTGTCAACCGGAGTGGGCTCGTCCGCTTGGCCTGACCTTTTCGTAGTTTGGTGGCAACACTGCCGCCCGAACACCCGCCCTTAGCGGATTGTTCGGGCGGCGGTCTTTTGTATGCATCCGCCGCTTCCTTTTCTCTTCATCTTCATCCTATTCTGCATGGATCCCCGTGCCTTCCGAACTACCCGCTTCTGCACTCTATTCCTCCCCTTCGCTGGGGCGTATTTGGCAGAAAGTGCATCTCGCCTGCTCTCCCTACGTCCTTCGTCGATCTGTGCAGAAGCTCTATGAGCACCCCGCCCCCATCCTTCGCAAGCTTTTAGCCGGGAAATCCTACCACTGGATAGCCCTCGGCTGCGCCGAGGGCCAAAAAGAGTTTCTTCTCTCCAAGAGAATCCCACCCTCGGCTTCATTCCACGCCGCCGACACCAACCTTCATCTCGCCCGGCGCGCCTCCCGCCGGTTTATAGCGCCGAAAAAGTCCTATACCCCCATCGACCTAACTTCCCCATGCCTGCCTTCCTCCATTTTGCGCATTCCGAAACCTTGGCTAATCACGCTCTTCGGTGTGTTACCGAACCTCAACCCCTTGCCCCTCCTCCGCCGGCTCCGTCGGGAAATGCAGCCGGGCGATCTCCTTCTCTTCAGCGCCAATCTGGCTCCTGGAAAATCAGGCTTTGTGGGGGCTCGCCGAATCTTACCGCAATACGACAACCCTCCCACCCGCCAATGGCTCGAAAGGGCCGTTCAACATTTTCGCCCTCGCCTTTTCAACGGACATTTGGAGTTTGGTGTTTTTGCAGATCCCCACCAAAGGTCACTCGCCCGAATCGAGGCACGTTGGATCTCCTCCCGCCGGAAGAGTATCGTTTTCTCTTCTCGTCGCCCCACCACATTCCAGGTCGAGTCTTGGATTGTTTCCGCCCGCCTTCGTAAACTCAGCCGATTTATCGATCCCGACGGCGAAGAAGGAATCTGGCTAACCTCTTCCAAATAAAAAAAGCTTTAGCTCCGCCCAAAATATTCGTGAATGGCGGAAGCCACTTTCTCCCCAACTCCCTTCACCCGGGCCAAATCTTTAAGATCGGCTTTGGATACTTGGTCCACCGACCCAAATGCCCGCAGAAGAGCCCGCTTTCGGACGACACTCACCCCTGGAATCGCATCCAATTCACTCTCCTCCATTCTTCTCTTCATCAATAACTGGTGGTACCCGTTGGCTACCCGATGGGCTTCATCCCGCACCCGTTGCAGAAGGCGGATAGCTCCATGTTCATGGGGCAGAACCAAAGGGTCCGGACGCCCAGGACGGAAGATCTCCTCGTTCTGCTTGGCAAGACCGATGACAGAGACATTTTCCCAACCCGCCTCTCTTAGTTGGGTCATAGCCGCTCCCAACTGCCCCTTTCCACCGTCCACAACCATGAGATCTGGCGGTTCGACTCCCTCCGCTATTAATCTTCGGCAGCGCCGCCGGATGACCTCAGCCATGCAACCGACATCATCCTGCCCTTCCACCCCCTGAATTCGGTACCTGCGGTAGGACGCCTTGTCGGGTCGTCCGTTCGAAAAAACCACCAGCGAGGCCACACTGTGGGTGTCGGAGATGTTGGAAATATCAAAACATTCGATCCTCGCCGGTACCGTCGTCATTTGCAGAACATCCCGCAGTGACTCCAACTCCTTTTCCGGCACCACGGTACTGGGGAGGGTGCCAAAGAACTTCCGGGCAGGCTGGGTCGTTTTCTTCAGATCCTCCATCAGGTTCCGCAAAGAGGCTGCCTTCTCAAAATCCCTCCTTGCCGCCGCCTTCTCCATCTCCTCCTTGAGAGACTCCTTCATCTCTAATGTTTTTCCCTCAAGAAACTCGCAGGCCTGTTCAACCCGCTTCTTGTAGTCCGCCTGAGAAATCTTTTCGACGCATGGAGCACTGCAGTTTTTGATCACATGATCCAGACAGTGGCGGTACTCCTTCTCTCCCGGCACTTCCGGACGGCAGGATCTTAAGCCGAACTTTTTCCGGATTAGCGACAAGGTCTGCCTCAGCGCCCGTGGATAGGCAAAGGGACCGAAATAGCGGGCTTGATCTTCCCTCCTCATCCGAACCGTCTGAAATTTGGGAAACATCTCCGCAAGATCCACCCTCACCATCAAGAATCTCTTGTCATCCCGGAAACTGACGTTGTATCGCGGCCGATACTCTTTGATCAGGCGCCCCTCAAGCAGAATCGACTCCGGTTCGCTCTTTACAACGTGGGTTTCAAACTCAGCGATGCTCTGGATGAGAGCCCGGGTCTTCAGATCGGCTCCCATTTTTCTTGAAGGATGAAAATACTGGCTCACCCGCCGGTGCAGATCCTTGGCCTTGCCCACATAGATCACCCGGTGAAACCGATCCCGGAAAAGATATACCCCAGGTCGATGCGGCAAATCCCGCAACTGCTTGATCAATTCAGCAGAAACCGTTTCCATAGACAAAATTTAGACTAGCTTATTTCCATGCGCTTCCAAAGCCTCACCCCTCTTCTGTGCCTTATCCTTTCACTCCAGGGTATTTGGGCCTCGCCTATCGCCCGGACTCCCCAAGTCTCCGTCGAATTGATCGGCGAACCCTTCTCGCCAAATGCCCAAGGCTCCATGACGGTGGCTCTTTATTTCAAACCCGAGCCCGGTTGGCACATCTACTGGTCGAACCCTGGAGACTCAGGCATGCCTCCCTCCGTCAACTGGCAGCTACCCCCTGGATTCACCGCCGGTCCCCTCCAATTTCCCTTTCCGGAAAGAATTTTGGCCCCACCCCTCGTCAGTTATGGATATGAACACGAAACGATTCTCGTCACGGAAATCACCCCGGCCCCCGGCTGGAAGCCCACCCCCATCACCCTGAAAGCGGAGGTTGATTGGCTTGTCTGCAAGGAAGCCTGCCTTCCCGGCCACGCCAGCCTCGACCTGACCCTGGCCTCAAACGCGAATCCCCAGACTCGGAATCGGATTGAAGGAGCACGCCTCTCTCTTCCAATTTCACTCCCCTCGAAACAACTCATCGCCACAGCCAAGCCAGGTTTTCTCGAGCTTCTTGTTTCGACCCCCTCTCTCAGTTCCAAACTCTCTTTTTTCCCTGATGAAAACGATTGGCTGGATGATTTCCAACCTACCCAAACCGAATCTAATGGATCCAACCGACTCCTGCGCCTTCCCCTCAAGAAAAATGCCAGCATCCCCACAACTCTCAACGGCGTGCTGGTGTCTGATTCTTCGTGGGATGCAGCCGGTCACCGGGCGATCAAAGTTTCCGTTCCGACGGCCACCCCCCCCGCGAAGGAATCAAAAAGTGCCAATCTCGTTCTCACCTTTCTCTTCGCCTTCTTAGGTGGCCTGATTCTCAACATCATGCCATGCGTCTTTCCCATTCTTTCACTCAAAGCGCTGCACCTCGTACAGATTTCGGGCGAAAGCCGAAGCGCGGCCCGTCGGGAAGGAATCGCTTTCGGAGCTGGAGTTCTCCTATCCCTTCTCGCCCTTGCTGGACTACTACTTCTCCTTCGCGCATCTGGTCATGCCTTGGGCTGGGGCTTTCAACTCCAATCTCCTCCAGTCGTTTGGCTCCTTCTCGTCCTTCTTTTCACACTCTCCATCAACCTTCTCGGCCTGTTTGAATTCCCGGTCCTTCTGTCCGGACTCGCCTCCAAGAACGCCGGCCACGGTTGGACCGGTGCCTTTGCATCCGGCCTTTTGGCTGTGGCCGTTGCCTCGCCTTGCACCGCCCCTTTCATGGGGGTAGCGCTGGCGGCCGCCTTTGCCCTACCTGGCGTTGGCACCCTCCTGATTTTCTCATCCCTTGCCCTCGGTTTCGCCTCCCCCGTTCTTCTTTTCTCGTGTTTCCCAGCCCTGCTCTCGTTTTTGCCAAAACCAGGCTCATGGATGAACAGTTTCAAAAAAATCCTATCTATTCCGATGTTTGCCGCCGTGGCATGGCTGATCTGGGTTCTACTACGGCTCTGCGGCTCCTCCATCATCGTCCTCCTCTTGTTGTCTGGCCTGCTTCTGTCTGTGGGCCTGATCCTCTATGGACGGGCTCAACAAACCTACCCACCACGCAAAGGCTGGAAACTGGCGGCACTCCTCCTTTTTCTTTTCTCAACGGTCGGGCCCGCCCTGACCCTAAAAACAGCCACCACAGAAATCGCCGTCGCCCATCCCGACCGTATCCCTTGGTCGGAAGAGGAAGTCACCCGCCAAATAGCGAATGGTCGAACGGTCTTTATCGATTTCACCGCAGCCTGGTGCCTGACCTGCCAGGTTAACGAACGCGTCACCCTGTCCCGCGCGGAAATCCAAAACGCCTTCCGCCAAAGGAACGTCGCTTTTCTCGTGGCCGACTGGACCCGTCGTGACCCCGCCATCACTGCCGCCTTGCACCGGTTCGGCCGCGAAGGAGTTCCTACTTATGTTCTACTCCGACCCGACGGATCCGCTCCGAAACTTCTTCCTGAAATCCTCACTCCAGCCTTGGTTCTCGAGGCAATCAAATAGCCCTGCGGAATTCCGTCCACTGAACCCTTATCTGAATCCATCAGAGCTACTTCCCGCCAGCCTTGGCTAAAACCACGTAGATGGTTTTTAGAATGATCTGAAAATCGAGGAGGAAGGAGTGGTTCCGGATGTAAAAGAGATCGTAACGTAGTTTTTCCCTCGTGTCCTCTAGGTTTGATCCATACGGATAATTCACCTGAGCCCAACCGGTCAATCCCGGCGCAACCTCGTGACGTAACGGATAGAAAGGGATCTCTTCCTCGTATTTCTTCACCAATTTAACCCATTCGGCACGTGGACCGATCAAGCTCATCTCCCCGATCAGTACATTCCAGAGTTGCGGAATCTCGTCCATTCGTGCCGGGCGCAGGAAACGCCCGAGCAGGGTTACTCTCTTGTCCTTCTCGCCTGTGTATTCGGACCCCTGCTCTTCTCGGTTGATCATCGTCCGGAATTTAAAAACCTCAAAACTCGCACCCCGCAGCCCCTGTCTTTTTTGAAGGTAAAAGACAGGTCTTCCATCAAGGATGAGAATGCTGACCGAGATAAGAAGAATCAGTGGCAGCAAAAGCAGCAGAAGAACGAACGCCATCGCTCGATCCAGCACGCTTTTCAGACGGGCGTAGCTTGCGCTTCGGGTTAGACTAATCTCTCGGTCCAGAACCCACTCTTCATCCACATCCCGCAATAGAACTTTCCCAAAAACGGTTTCGGCAAAAGCCTCTGCTGTGAAGACCCGTGTCTCAGCCAGATGGATCTCGGCCAGTTTCTTGCCCAACGTCCCGGGCAACAAACTGATATGGGATGCCATGACGATTCCCTGCCGACCCGGCGCAGCCCGTTCAACGATTTTGGGATCCCAAGGCTCCGTCCGCGGAGATCCTTCCCCCGCCAAAACCGCTGCCTTCCCTTTCATCACGTCGTAATACTTGAAATCCACATTTGAGTTTTTGTTTTTTTCGATCAGCTCATGCCAAAGAATCCTGAGATCGTCCAACCGCCCCAATAAAACAAAATACCCCCGACCCTTGTTTGCCATCATTTTCTGGTAAAAGGACCTACGGAAAGCCAACGAAACAAGGGCAAAACTGAAAATCGCAGGGATCACAACCGCCCGGGCTGGCTTCATACCTTCCGTGTAGGCCGTGAAGGCATACACCGCAGTCATCATCAAGGGGAAGACCAGTAGAAAAGAAGACAGATGAACCGTGGCGTACTCTAGGGAAAGCTTATCAGACTTTTCGACATAACCTCCTGCCACAAAGAGCGCCAAAAGACTAAAAACCAATGAGACCAGATACACCTCCAACGGCCAATACCCCGGAATGTGCCCGATTCGAAGAACATGAAAGCCCACAAACATCAGGGCCAGCATGAAAATATCTAGAACGACCATTCGAAATGGATAGTTAACCTCTACTGCCCGCCCCCCCCCTCTGGACGCCACCGATCGCCTTTTCATTGTGAAAGCTTATCCCGAATGGGGGATGTCCGGCCACTCGGTTCTCCAGTTTTTCCCTGAAAAATAGTACGCACGATTCTTGCCATCTCCTCGGGTTCCGGCTTTTCCCCGGGAATCAGGCAGGCCGCCAGCTCAAAGGAAAAACTGCTGATTCTGCGTCGGACGAATTCCAAGGTCCGATCCTTGTGAAAATACATTTCTCTAAGCCGATCATATTCCTTCGGCTCAAGAGGCTGACCATCCATCCAGTTGGCCCAAAGCATCACGGCTTTTTGATCCGGCCGTTCAAAGGGAATCACCGACCACACCGTCCTTTGACCATCAATCTCCGTGATAAAATCTTCCGTCTGGCCGCTGATCGTCCACCCGGCTCCCGGCATGCAGTGCTCCGGTCGGTGACCGAAAGGATTGGCCTTACCCCGGCCAGGCGACCACCAAAAATGGTAACCTGAAACTTTTCCCCAATGAAAATAGTCGCCTTCTTCCGGTCGTAGCATGTCGACGACACTCTTCGGAATCCTCTCCTTCACCACAGCGTCCCGCAAAACGAGAACGGAGGCAGCATTCTCATCCACACCTTTCGAATACCAATATCTCACAAACCCGGCGACCCCGAGTAACCACACCAGAGCCAGAATTCCCGCCCACCTTCCCTGATGTAAAATCGGCCCCTCCTTCGCATCGGAAGACTGAGCAGGGTGGTGCACCCCCGCCCTTGAAGCCATCCACCAAACGGCCAGCACAACAGCCACCATGATCCCCATTCCCAAGAAATTGTGCCAGTGCTCGACCTCCTCAGAGCCTAAACGACCTCCAATCATCCCCAAGCTCACCGCCCGGATCAGGTTACCTCCCACCGCTACCGCAGCGGCACAAAGCAGCAAACCAACCCTTCTTCTCACACTGCTGCGAAAGACCTCCCCTCCCGCCAACGCCACCATCAGCGCCGCCTGTAAACTTTGCAACCCGCTACAGGCCTCCTCCACCCCTAGGACGCAACCCGCCACCCGGATCGTTTTTCCATTCACCTCCGCAGCAACCCCCAGCCAGTTCAGAATTTCCCCTGTGGCGACCGCCACCCAGCCCTGTAACCGCAGCGTGGTCTGGATCTCCCAGATTCCCACCCATGGAATCGAGACGAGTGGAAACAAGGCGGCAAAGACCATCCCTCTCAATCCAGCCCTTCCCCCGCTTAGGAAAGCTGCCGCCATCGTCACCCCAACCGATAGAATTCCCATCATCCACAAAACAGGCCTCCAATAAAAAGGCGTCTGACGAATCATCTCGATCGGACCCGCCAGAAAAACCGCCAATCCGATCAGCCCCCAAGCCAACGCTGCATCACGACCCGAAATACGCACC
>Ga0214917_10006407_pt1 | contig 12216 bp, 25 predicted proteins | sample LL_1208_BB_MetaG_FD_177983 | JGI IMG/M metagenome (GOLD analysis project Ga0214917, IMG submission 177983) | Freshwater microbial communities from Lake Lanier, Atlanta, Georgia, United States - LL_1208_BB | ecosystem: Environmental > Aquatic > Freshwater > Lake | place: USA: Georgia | collected...
ATATCTATTAGTCCAATAAACTCCATCTTCCATGTTCATTGAATTAAGAATTAATGAAAACCTTCTTAAATCATTTTTTTCTTTATCTGATAGTTCCATATTAATTTTTTTATAAATAGTTTAATCTTCAAATTCTAGTTTCTTAGTTCTAGTTACCCATGTTGGTCTTTCACCTGAGATTAATATTTTCATCCAATCTGATGCTGAAGGAATAATTCCATCACAGTCTTCTTTTACGTGTTGTTCTCCAACATATCTAGTATAAACAGTTTTCCCATCACTGTTTTTAAACTCAGGTCCAAACTTTTGTTCCATCTCAAATATCCCTTCACTGTGATGTTTAAAAGCTCTATGTAAAGAATGTCCATACCATGATTTGGTCTGATCTAACCAGTTATGAAGATGAATATAATCTTCCCATTTTCCACCAAACTTTTTGGCTGAACTTTTTGCATGTAATATTGGATGGGCCATGTTTTATTTATATTTTTATTATTATATTATTATAAATTATAAACTATTTATTTCAAAAAAGAAATTAATAATGGACCCTACAAAAATTCTTTTACTTATAAAATATACTAAACAAATTCACAAATCTTTAAAGGATTTTTCAAATTCTGATATTTTTAATACAATTGGTGACATTAAAAATGAAATCCACAATGATAATTTTTTGAGTTTGTATCTTTCTAAATTAAATGGTTCTGAGGAATTATACTTGTTTTTTTCAATTTATCTTTATCATAAAAATGGTGACGCTGCAAAATCAGTAAAGTATGTTTTAGAAAACCTTAAAGGATATCGTTTTCAGGTGTTTGAGCTTTCTGGTTTTAAATTAGAAGAGTGTGGAAATTGTTATGGTTACGGAAGAGAAGATTGTGACTATTGCGATGGATCAGGAACAGAAGATTGTAGAGAATGTGATGGTGAAGGAGTTGTTACTTGTGATTATTGTGGTGGTTCAGGTGAAGATGAAGATGGACAAAGATGCGAAACTTGTAATGGAGATAGTCACGTAACTTGTGAAGATTGCCAAGGTCGTGGTTCTTATACATGTAATAGTTGTGGTGGTGATGGTCATTTTGAATGTAGTGAATGTGATGGTTCAGGTGAAGTAGAAACTAATGAACAATTAGTTGATGATTTCACAGATTTAATTTACACATTAAACGATTTGGATCTAATTTTTAATGAAGATGATTTAGTCACTCCAAATATTTATGATAATAGAGTATTAAAACAACCTTATTTTAGAAATAGACAATTCGAAAGTGAAAACACAATCGAAGATATCGAGTATGAATATGATTTAAGAAATTTGGACTTGAATCACGGTTATGTTGCCATGTATTACGGAAAGGCATCAATTTAAAAACTTCAACTTATACATTGTCGAATAGATCAATTCTTGAATTCCGTCAATTTGATTTTGAATGTAAGTATCTTCACAACAATCTCTCTTTTCTTCTATTGTGTTTAATAAACTTGTAAAGTATTTTAAAACTTGATTTTTGTTTTTATAAGTTTGATTTTTATATGACTTATAATTTTTTAAAAGTCCGTATTTTCCTTGATAAGATTCAATTAAACTATCAACAAGCTCATCAATTCCTTCATAGTATTTTTGAAGAGCTTTGTGTTCTGCATATGAATTTGTTCCTAAATGGAAAATATGAACTTGTGTTTGTGAATGTAATAATTGACAAACCATTTCACAAAAATCTTCGTTATGATTTAAAGAAGTTTGATTATCATCTTCCTCATCATCTTGCACATTATCATCATCGTCATAATCTTCTTCTTCATCTTCCTCATTATCATCGTCTTCTTGATCATCATCTTCTTCCCAAAGATTTCTTCTTTTTAATTCTTCTTTTAGTTTTTCTGTTAAATCGAACTTATTCATATATATTTTTTTATTATAAATACTACAAAAATGAGATTAGTTATAAAAAACTAACCTCATTTGTTATTGGGTTCCAATCAATGTGCCATGGCAATTGAGAATATAAGTATCGTTCATTCAATACTGACGCATTGAAGAAATGTGTATGTCCGTCATAATAATGTCCGTAACCACTATGAATGTGACCACAGATATGAATCTTTGGCTTAATTTGTTTGATTCGTTCAGCAAGTAACTCACAACCCAAATGTTGTCCTCGACGACCTTCAACATCATCTAACATACCCCAAGCCGGACCGTGAGTAATTAAAATATCTATATCATCAGGAATCATATCCCAAACCTTTTTCAATTCTTCACCGTTTCGTTCTAAGTTAAATGCCCAATTATAGAACTCAGGTTGCCAAGGACTACCCCAAATTTTAATTTCAAATCCATCACCATCTTGTATGGTCATTAACTCATCTTCAAGATATTCAATAGTTTTGTAACCTGTAAGTAATCCTTTAATTTTTTCAACATTATTTTGAAATCCCCAATCGTGGTTTCCTGCAATAAAAACTTTAGTAGTGTAATTATTCAAACCATTATACCACTTTGCAAACTCACGAATCTCATGCTCATATCCCATAGAAGAAATATCTCCTGCGTGTAGTAGCAAATCACCACCCTTCAAATCACCTGTGATATGTTTGTGTTTGTTGTGAGTGTCGCTCAATATTGTTAGTATCATATTTTTAGCCATTTATTATCGTGATTATACTTGAATGACCCGATGTGTTCTCTGTTCCATTCATTTGGTTCTATCAAAGATAAGAAAATTTTTCCATTTGACCCATAATAAAGATGATAAATTTTTCCAATAACAGGTTCAAAACTAAATTTGGATTTATAAACCAATTCATTCCACTTATATTCCTCGATTAGTTTTTCGTATTCTCTTTTTAACTCTAAAAACTTATCTTCAAACTGATGATTAACATTTACTATACGAGATTCTTTCCAATGTTTTATATTCGAAACTTGAATTGCAGGTGCTCCGACATTACTACCATAAGGTAACAACCCAGGATTATCTAAAACATTATCAGGCTTTTTCATTTTTTACATTTTCTATCAGTTTTTATTAATTCTTTCAATTCTACATTGACCACACACTTTTGTTTTTGTTTTTAACTTTTTGTCATATCTTGATTTGGAATCAAAAATTATACAATTTGTTGAATCTTTAGTAAATGTATCGCAGACGTAGGTTTTATTGTTTGAGTCTATAATAACATATTTGTAATTTGGTTTACAAGACATTAGAGATATTAAAATCATGCCAAATAATATTCCAATACACATAGCAATCAATAGTTCGATTGTTGTTTCATTAGTTTTTTTTGTATTCATTTTTGTATTTTTATTTAATTTAATTATAACAAAATTTGTAAGTAATATCAAACAAAAAAATTATTAAAAATTCTTTTTTATATAAAAAAAAAGTTTTATGTTTGTAAAAATTAACTAAATCTGTAATATGACAAAAGAACAAATTAATCACAATCTAAGAAGACTTAGAAGAAAAACATCTCTAATTTTTAACAAACTTTTAAATCCTTCACATCAAGAAAGAAAGGTAAAAAAACCTTTAAACATGACTGAAAGTGAGTCTCAAGCAGTTCGCATTTGGACCAAAGTAGTTCATCATAAAGATAGCGAACTAATGTATAACCCTAAAACCCATGACTCTTACGCTGTTTGGGAATCTCCAAACGGAATGATTTATCTTTTTTTAGAAAAAGAAAAAATGAGAATTATAAATACTGTTGTTGGTTACGATGTAAAATTAAGTGACAAAGTTGATCATTGGTGTTCATCTATATTTGCAAGAGAAGTTGATAAAAGAAGAACCAAATTTAAAATAGATGCTGAGTCGAAAGTTACTCACTCTTTGGATTCTTTGGAGAATAGATTAAATCTACCAAATTAAAACAAAAAAGGTAAGAATTAATCTTACCTTTTTTTTATCTTTTTTTATTATAGACTAAGTAACATGTCAATTAGTTCTTGTTGAGGAAACATATCGGTTTTATCTTTTCTTGTATTTGTATGTGTCCACATCCCTTTGACTTTTCCGTAATACGCATTTTCGTTAAAATCAAATGCCTTTACACCATTCTTTTTAATTTCTGAAATTAAACCTGAATGAATGTCAATATTATCTCTTTTTGCAACAAACAAAATAAGTTCTTTCAATGTTGAAAGTTGTTTATCTGAATATCTGTGCCAAGTTTTATGTCCTCTAAACACTTGATTTAATTCAACAATTTGTTTTGGATCTGCTTTTTGACCTGTATAGGTTTTTCCATCATTTATTGGTCCAAAATTACAAGTTTCAATACCAACAGAATGTGAATGCATATATTCAGATCCATTATCACCTAAATGCCATGCGTAACCTCCTTCTGGAAATGCTTGAACAATTGTTCCGTCATAAGTTTCATCTCCATTAAAAACAGATTGACCTCCTAATACAAACTCTGTTGCAATTCTTCCTCTTGTGTCGTTATTCCACATTGTAACCACTTGATAAGGATTATTACCTCCTGCGGTGTGATGTAAAAATAAATATTCTTTTTTTGTAGGTCCTTTAAGATATTCGTCTTTATCTAGAAACTTTTGATTAAAAATAAGTTTATTAGATAAATTAAATGATTCAGAAAGATCTGTTGTAATTTTAAACCCCATTACATTCCAAGTTTTTTCATCAACTTGACCTGTTTCTTTTAATTTATTTTCTTTTTGGAATTTTTTAACAGCTTCTTCTGTTTTTTTTCCAAAATCTCCATCAACTTTGATTTTTAAAAATCTTTGTAGTTGTTCTACTTTTTTTCCTTTTGATCCTAATTCTAATGTTTTCATTTTTTTATTTTTAAATTTATTTTTTAATTTTCTCTGTCGTAAGATTGAAATACACAAACAAAAATTAAGTCTTGTTTGCTTCCACTTTTATTAAATACTTTATGAAAAGCCCCGTCAGGAATCATAACAATATCTCCTGAACTAACTTCAAAAGTTTCTTCATCTAATTGCATGGTTCCACTTCCACTTTTAAAAAAGTAAATTTCTTCTAATCCTTCATGTGAATGTCCTGATGTTTGTTTGTTTGGATGTAAAATAGTTTTGGACAAAACCATGTTTTTTAATTTTCTGTTGTCTTCTACAACATAAACGTCATTATCTCTAATAATGTTTCCTAATAAATTATCTGTTGTTACTTTCATTTTTTTTTTGTTTCAATTTCTTCAATATTAATATCTGAAGAGTTAAAGTTTAATTGTTTTTTCCAATCACCTAAATTAAGTGTTGTCCAAACTTGTTTTTCTTTGTTATATAAAGTAATCATAAGGTAATTTAGTTCTGAAATAAATATTTTTTCTAAAATATATTTTTTATTTATATTTTTTTTAAATGAAGGAAAGTCTCCGTCTGATAATTGTGGGTCATCCCATGATGTGTCTCTATTCATAATTTTATTTTGTAAATCTATATCCAATAAACCATAAATCAATTCTAAAAAACCAATTACCGTCGTGTTTTCCAAAACCAATTCTAATCATCCGATTATTGTGGTTAAGTTTTATTTTATCAATTTTCATTTTTAATTTGAAAGTGGCATTTTTATAGCCGGATGTGATTGGTAGTTTTTAAGTGTAAAATCACCAATAACATAAGATTCTATAGATGGTCTTGAACCTTCATAAGTTGGGAATGGGTTAAGGGTTGGCAACTCAAATGGTTCTCTTGTTAATTGTTCTTTTACACCGTCAATCTGATTTAGATAAATGTGACAATCACCCATATTTGAAATCAACTCATCAGGAACCATATTAACCTCTTTTGCTAATATTGATAGAAGTAACCCATAAGATGCTAAATTAAATGGCGTTCCGAGTGGAACATCCTGGCTTCTGCAGTTATACATCAAAGAGATTGCTCTTTTTGGAACAGGATATAACTTATTAATTTCTTCGTGGGTTACCTCGTTAAAATCAAAGGGTTCAAATACTTTATATGTTTTAGACGCCAAATTCAATCTTTCTTCCAAACTCAACTCTCTCGTATAAACTTGAAATCCATAGTGACATGGTGGAAGAACCATATTCGGTAAATCTGATGGGTTCCAAGCTGACAAGAGTAGCCTGCGACTATCAGGATTTTCTTTGAGTTGTTTAATCAAATCCAATATTTGGTCTATATTTCCAAATCCATGTTTATCTTCTAAAACTCCAGCACTCCAACTTCTCCATTGCTTACCATATATGGGACCTAATTCACCCCACTTCTTAGCAAACTCATTATCTGTTTTGATTCTATCCACAAACATTTTTTCATCCAAATGTGGTTCCCATGGTTGAACTTTGTTTGAATAATTTTTATAAGCGTCTCCGTCCCAGATATGACAATCATTATCAACAAGGAACTTAATGTTTGTATCACCACGAAGGAACCATAATAACTCGGTCACCATAGTTTTCCAAGCCATTTTCTTTGTTGTAAGAAGTGGAAATTTACCATCTTTAAATTTGTATCTAATAGACCGTCCAAATACACTTAAAACTTCACCATTACGTGTATTCTTTTTAATACCATTATCCAAAATGTCTTGAAGTAATGCTAAGTATTGTTTATCTAATTCGTTCATATTCTTTTTGTTTTAAATCTAATTCACTTTCATAAAAATAAGGACAACACCATTTTCTCTCATCACAATTAAGCTTAATCATCTTTCCACCATAACAACCCACTTGAGTTACTGTAGCCCAACCACTATATCTAGTTTTAACTCTGTCACCTACTTTTAAGTCATCAAATGTCATTGTTCTCTTATTATTTCCCATTTGAAATTATATGTCTGACCTATTGTATCACCAACATCATTAGAATGTAGGATAAGCATAGTGTTTTCTTTATCATTTAGTAGTGAAGTAAACCACTCTAATTCTTCTTCATCACTATGTGAATACCAAGTATCCTCATCAAACTCAATTTCTGCTTCAATTTTTATTTTTGCTTTCATTTTACTGGTTTATATGCATTAAGTCTTAGCTTCTTAAGCTCATCAGCTGTAAGTGGTTTAACCTTTTGAGCAAGTATTAACTTTCTTAGTTTACTTACTTTCATTGTTCTTGTTGTTTAAAGGTTTTACATTTCTATTTTATTAATGTGGCAATTTTTACCCCTTATTCTTTATTGATTTGTTAAAGGTTTTGTTGTAGTAATTTTCTGCTGTTGAATATGGCTTATCTCTTAATAAAAATGATGTGTTATAAGCTTCAATTATCTGCTCTTTCTCTATTCCTAACCTTGATTCAGAATCAGATATACATAAATTAATACAATTAACTAATGTTGGTGCGTTTTCTTTACATATGTCTAATGTAGCTTTTAACCACTCAATATGTTGTTGCATTGCTGTTTTCATTCTATTCTGATTTAAAGGTTTCTTTTTCTTTTTTTAAATAATTGGTAATACCAATAGTGAATTGCTATACAAAATGCTGAAACACTAAATGCTCCATAAACAATACAAAATCCAATATCTTCACTGCTCATCTTATTCTGATTTAAAGGTTTCGTTGTAGTAATGTTCGGCTCCTGCGTGTTTTGGCTCATCATCATATCTTGCATCATCCCAAGCATCGGCAAAACCTATTTCATAAGCATCAACTATCTGCTCTTTCTCCATTTCTTTGGCTTGGTCATAAAAAACTTTAGGAACATTAATACCCTCTAGTATTAATTCATCAACTAACCACTCTACTGCTGTTTGTTTTTTATTATTTTCCATTTTTAACTTTCAATATTTAGATTATATGAACTAAGTGTTTCTCTTATTTCATCTCTAATTTTTTGACATATTTCTATTTCTTCAGAAGATGCTTCTTCATTTGAAGAAAACTTTAAACCATGTTTGGTTGTGGTTCTTAATTTTTGGTCCAATTCCCACATTGCTAGTTTCCACTTATAACCATCAAGAGCATCTCTCGCATCTTGTGATTCTTCTACCGAATCAAATTCTATTATTATTTTTCCCATGAAATAAAGTTATTAGTTTTTTTCTAATATATCAAGGTATTCATTAAAATCTTTTTTTGATGGTGGTCTTCCATCAATGTTGTGATGTCCGTTGTAATAATTTCTGATCTTTTGAATTGTTTCATATTTTTCAAATTCATGAAGTCCATCCATTAATGTATTGTCCCATAGTTTTTCATCTTCATTCATGTCTGAATTCAAATAAGGTATTGTATCTTCGCTCATAATGTTTTTTTTATAAAAATAGTTTAAAATTGTTTACCTATCAATACTAAATTGAATCTGATATAACATCATCAACAACAATTTTTTCAAAGTCATAGGAATGTTTAATGTAGTGCACATCATTTTTAATAACTTCTTCAATAAGATTTTGATTTGATTCAGGTGAACATTTAACACCATTTTGAATCGCATCTTGTATAGTATAAGAAAATCTACCTCTTAATGGTGAAGTGTCTTTTACACTATCTTTCATACATTCATTTATTTTTGGATCTATGTTATCAGTGTCATTAACACATTTGATTCCATTTTGGATAATGTCTTTTACAAAAAATTCCATAGGCCTGATTGGATTTAAAACACGTTTTACACCATTTTGAATGGTGTCTTCAATGATAAATCGATTGGGGTGTAAATGAGTTCTGGCGTGTCTTACCCCATTTTGAATGGTGTTTTCAACCACTTGCTGGTGGACCCAATGGTCGTAGGCGGTGTGTATCACCCCATTTTGAATGGTGTCTTCAACTTCTTGATCCGGTAGGGGCAAGCTACCTCTGGTGTGTATCACCCCATTTTGAATGGTGTCTTCAACTATTGGCGCATCGTGCCCTCCGAAGCCTGCGGTGTGTTTCACCCCATTTTGAATGGTGTCTTCAACAGCGTCTAAAAATTTGTTAAAATCTACGACCGCGTGTCTTACCCCATTTTGAATGGTGTCTTCAACAGGTTCAATACCCAAAAATCTTGATTCAAACCAGTTCTTAATTAAATCTTTTTTTTCTGTGCAGTCCTTACCAATTAGTTCAAACTCACTTTGAAATAGATTATAGTTGAACCACAAAGTTTTATCTTTTGTGAATTCAACCACCCATCTTTTGTCTTCGGTAAATATCAACCAAGTTGAGCCTTGTTTTGTTGTATACTTGTCTGCACCTTCAATCATTTGGTCAAACATTCTAAACACAAGTTTTTCTAATTTTTTTCCTGATGGATTTTTCATATAAAAATTAAATTTTGTTTATAATTAAATTACTAATAAATTGTATCAAAATCAATTAGACGAATTTTAGCACAATAATTTTTGACTAACATATTTTTTGTTGGACAATGTTCTCCTTTAACAACTATCTCAAAATCAACTGTTGATGTATTTTCTAAAACTTTAATTGTTGATTGTTCTTCGAGCCAACGTAAAGTTTCTTCACATAACACATATTGTTTAACTTCCTTATTATCTCTATGTTCAACAATAAAATCTTCATTTTTTTTTACAATAAATCCTGTCATAATTAAATTTGTTTTTCGATTATTTTTAATTCTTTATTCCAACACATGATTTCCAAATTTCTAATTATTTTAGAAAAAACTTCGGTTATGTAATATCTTTCTGTATATTCTTTTTTTAATTGTTTTTCAAAGTTTGAAACCAAATTTCTTGCAACAGTTGTGTGTTCTTTTGTTTCGCAAGAATTGATTACCTTTTCAATCCATTTTGCAACATCCTCGTAGTATTTGTTTTTATTTTCCATATTGTTTATTTAGATAATCGTATAAGTTTATAAATTCAGGTAATTTTTTTTCATTTTTCAAATGATAAGTATTTAACTTTGAGCAATCAAGTGCATACATTTTGTCGTGACCTAATCTATCTTCAACGTATTTGATTTTAACTTCTTTATTTAAAATCTCTGATATTTTATTTACGATATCAATGTTCTTCACTCTAAATCCTGTTCCTATATTATATACGGTATTTTTAACCTTATCGTCCAACATCAATTTTATAATCATTTCAACATTATCATAAACATACATCCACTCTCTCACTTGATTTCCATCACCATAAACAGGTATTTCATTTCCTAAACTAATTGATCTTGCAATTGTTGGTAAAAACTTTTCTTCAAATTGGTGTTCTCCAAAGTTGTTACAAGTTCTTGTGATCAAATATGGTAATCCATATGTTCTACCACAAGCCTCAACCAATAGATCGGATGCTGCTTTGGATGCCGAATAATATGAACTACCTTTAATTTTATAATTTTCGTTTGACTCTTTATATATGTTTGGATTTTCTTCCATATCTCCATAAACTTCGTCAGTTGAAATGTGGATGAACTTTTTTAAATTTTTGTTTTTTCTCGAAATTTCTATTAAATTAAATGTTCCTTCGACATTAGTTTTAATAAAAGGTAAACCATTTTTGATTGAATTATCAACGTGTGATTCAGCAGCAAAATGAACAACATAGTCAAAATCGCCTAAATCTTCTGAAGTTACATCACAAATATCTTTTTGTAAAAACGAAACATTATGTTTGATGTTTTCTTTACGACCAGCATATGTCAGTTTATCAATACAAAGAACATCAAATTTAAAGTTATCTAATAAATGATTTATAAATGCCGATCCAATAAATCCAGCTCCACCTGTTACTATAATTTTCATACTATTTAAAAAGATTTTCAAGTTGTTTCATAATTAAAATTTGTCTTCTTTGAAGTTCAGAGATTTTTCTTTTTTCTTCTTCATTAAGTTCAAAACTATTTGCTTTGATGTCGGCAATTTCATTTGCTAATCTTCGATGTTCGTTCATCAAATGTCCGTGTATTATTCTTTTGTCTTCCATATTTTATTTTTTTTTAATCCCACCATTGAGTGATCTTTTCCTCCAAAATTCGAAAAAGAAGTTTATTTGCTTTACTATGATTATAATAAGATACTTCTAAACATAAAGTTTTTTTATTTTCAATAACCCCATTTTTTTTAATAACAGCACGAACTGAAGATGGATATTTATTTAAATAATCATCAAATCTTTCATTTTTTGTTTTTATTTTAACATATTTTGAATTTGGTTTTTCTAAAACATTTTCAAAACTTATATTATCCTCCCAGTAATCCAAACATTCTAAATGATAATATTCTTCTCTTATTCTTTCAAGTAAGTTAAGCGATAAAGTCATATCTCTATTATCTCTTTCAATATCCGTATGTCTATTATTTTTTACAAGTTCCTCTCTTTGGAATTCTATTTTTTTCTGTAAAATTTTTAAAATGAAGTCCCCGTCCCAATCTCTATCGTGGTAAATAGTTGGCATCCACTTAAAAATGTTTTTTACACCTGTAAGAAAGTATCTTAATCTCCAGTGTAATTTATAAAACAAAGTATTTCTATTCCACGCACTTTCTTTCGGAACCAATAATTTTTTATATGTCTTCATCTTTAAATCTTATTAAATATTCTTCTTTTAAATCATCATATTCTTGTAACGCAACATTGTATTTTTTTTCTAAATGATAATTGGATAACAAAAAAAATATTATAAAAATAAAATAATACATGTCATACTTAATATAAGACATAAAACCCATTACAACTTCTAAAATTAAAAGTAAATTCACTATAATTTTAATAAAGTTATAAGTTGATAGTTCATTAACTTTTAATGCCATTTGTAGTAACAACTTATCTTTTTGATCTTCCATTTTTTTTTAAGGTAATTCGTCTAAAATATTAATATTAATAATGTTTTGATTAAAATAATCAAGGTTTAAAATATCATTTTGCCAATTTTGTAATTCAGGAGTTTCTGTATTCCACCTTGGAGTCCTTGCGGATACTATTGTTCTTTCATGTTCCAAACTTTTGAAGGTTGATTCTTGCACAATAGTTTTACCATTACGATATTTTTTTGTCATCTTTGGTAACTTCAATGTTCCAACTTTATACATAAGATTTATATTTGCTAGTTGTATTTGAGCAACTTGTGAAAACTCTATAGATGGCATTTGATTAAATTTTGCTCTTTCTTGAACATTCAATATTTCATTTTGTCTATATTGATATTCAACAGTAATTCTATCATCGCCATCACGAGAGTCTTTACGAATTGAAAATATTAAACAATCTGGTCTTTCTGAATAACCTCGAACACAGTTTCTTTGATGTTGTGATTCTTTTTCATAGTCCATAGTCTTTCTTAAAAGAACAGGAT
>Ga0214917_10006408_pt1 | contig 12215 bp, 9 predicted proteins | sample LL_1208_BB_MetaG_FD_177983 | JGI IMG/M metagenome (GOLD analysis project Ga0214917, IMG submission 177983) | Freshwater microbial communities from Lake Lanier, Atlanta, Georgia, United States - LL_1208_BB | ecosystem: Environmental > Aquatic > Freshwater > Lake | place: USA: Georgia | collected...
TGCACCAAGGAGCAAGAGGGACGCAGAGGAGGGCTCCGGAACGGTGGCTGTGGACAGGCTAAACGAAGACGTTCCAGCAGGTCCGCCAGTACCAACAATAGCGTTTGCGCCAATCTGAGCAGGGTCACCCGCAACCAAATCAGAGGTTGCGAATGCGAAGCTGTTGACGTCGGATACGTCTGAGGTCATAAAATTGACAGCCGCTGCAGCACCGAAGTCATAGGCTCCGTAAATACCAATCTGGAGCAAATTTCCTGGTGAGTTGTTGCCATCCACTGGGGAGAGCACGACCACCTGCATCGCCTTATTGTTGAAGAAGGATACCGGGGTATTGCCATTGAATCCAATAACGGTTCCTGTTTCGGTTTCACCATCCTGAGGACCAAAAACAACACCAAAGTCACTTGTTTGGGCACGATAAGAGGCCAAAATGTTAAAGCTACTGAAGATATTGTAGTGGTTTTGAGTGCTGTCAGCAGTAATCAGGGACTGAATTTGAGAGGTTGTCTTCCCATCGAAGGTTCCTATGTAGAACTCGGTATTGGGATTCAGGAGGGTAGACCCGTTCCCCATATAAAAGCTCTGCATATTGTTGATAAGGTTGACGGTTTGCGCCTGAAGGTTCCCAGAGAGGGAGACAATGCCCAACAAGGCGAGTGCGATTTTGATGTTATTTTTCATTTTGTTTTTTCCTTTCGAATTTATAGATTTACCGAAACTTTCCTACGATAAGTCAGGAGCAAAGCAGCCCCTGTCAAGAAAAGCATGGCGGAGGAGGGCTCAGGTATGCCGACAGTTTTGTATGCATCTGCAGCAGCCGTCCCAATCAGCAACTCCGATGTGGTTGAACCGAGTGCAAAGGAGGTAGCCTCGTCCGATGTCGGCAATGCAGATAACGAGCGAGCGACGAGCAACTGGGAGGCAGAACTTAAGGACTCATTGTTGTATGCAATCACGCTCAGATAAGCTCCCGTCAACTTCACGTTTGTAATGCTGTTGAATGGTGCAGTCCCAGTGGACTGGATAGGAAGGGTGCCGTCCATCCATCCGCGGAAAAATGAACCTTGGATTGGATTACCATTGTCATCAACCCTCGCAAAATTGACGCTTCCCGTTCCGTAGGGACGATCCACACCATCCACAGAAGCCATGAAACCTTCTCCCAATCCGTTAATACTGTTCACGCCAATTTGCGCCGATCCGATTTCAAGGAACTTACCTAGCAACGCACTATTGCCAGCGGAAAAGCTAGCTGCGGCTGAGTAAAGCGCCGTGATTGCTGAACCACTCAATTCATTTCCGGTGGTGGAATCATAAAAATAACCGATCTTTACGATGCCCGTTTCGGGGAGGAAATTTCCAAGGCTGTCGCGCAGGGTAAAGCCGTCTTCAGGCGCAACGGTCAACGACAGATTAACCGTTGCAGCATTGGAGAACGACACCAGCAAGCCAAAGGCGGCTGAGAATGCTAGGGTTTTAAGTTTTACTTGTTTCATACTTAGGTTTCTTTTTGTCTTTGAGTACCTCATATTTTATTTCTTTTGATTAAGGAAGCCGAGGATCAGCAGTAATTGCAGTAGCACCCACCCGGTCAGCACTACCTTTGTTCACGACCTGAACAACTTTTCCTGCCCCGACAACAATCGAGTCACGAACGGTAAGTCCGTCGAAGAATTTTCCGTCCGATGTGCGGCGATAGTAGGCCGTCCAAGCCTGCGTTGATGAATTCCAGACTTTTACCACACTGCCAGCAGCGGATGCGGCCCGATCAATCGTGACGTTCAAATCACCAAGGGTCGTAGCGGAGGGGGATAGATTTGCGATCAGTGCAGCTTTGTCTTTGAGAAGGTCTCTGCGAAGACGGGCGGTGCGTAGTTCGCCTGTCAAGGTGAGGGCACCGTTTCCGGCTGCCCGACGGAGAACTTGGACTCCCTGTCCGTAGGGAATCCGGACGTGATTAGCGGCAGTTCCAACCGCATCCCGCCAAGAGTAAACGCCACCCAACAAACGGATGTAATAAGTGGAATAAGCCTGGGTTTTTTGGTTCCAGACGTTGATATTATCACCAGAGGCGGGCGAGCTTCCTGAGGCCAAAGGCGAAGTTGCGCTGGCGACACCGAACAGGCTTTCAATCGTCCAGTCCTTGCGGATCGCATACTTTGAACCTACGAGCAAACCATCGGTGGGGAGGGAAACTTCGTCGATGGTGAAGGTGTTTCCTGTGTTGCTCTTGATGTAAGCAACCAATCCGATGTAGCGGCCATCGAGCACTTCAAGGATGTACTTGTTGTCTTGGGTTGAAGTTCCAGGGGTAAAGCGACCGGTTGTGTAGGTGGCACTTGCTTCGTCGGTAAGAGTCAGGGTCGTTGTCGAACCGACCGAAGCAATTGTCCCAAAAACCTCTCCCGGACGAACGTAAGGAGTGCTGACGAAATCACGCTTGCCCCCTCCGGCAAACGAAATTTCTACAATCGATGCAGGCGATGCGATGGAGGCGGCCCAAGTTGAGGCGGCGCCTCCCAGAATGGAAATGCCTGCGAGGACGACGAGGCCCACGCGAAGCGAATTAGTTGCTTTCAAGATTTGGTTCATGATCTGATTCTCCCTGTTAGTTGTTGTTGTTGATGCCGAGCTGTTGAAACTTTGCATAAAGAAATCTTTGCGCAGGAACTAAATTTCGCAATGGGTTTTTTGTGACATTTAGGTGACAGAAGTTCGCTTGCTCTGTTGATTTGCAACAAATTGCACATGAGGATCGATTTCGCCATATATTTGCCTTATTCAAGGAGCTGGAATTTTTCGATTTTTTATAATCGGACTAAGGATGAAGCGGAAACCACAATGATCAGGGGCAGCACGCAAAGAGTATTAGAAATTATGGGAGAAAGCCGAAGGTTACAATTTGGCGTCAAACCGATTGGCTTATGGAAAAAGAAAAATCAAGTACTATATATACTCCATGAGGTCGCTAGAAATGTGGAAAACAGAGAGTCGAACCCAAACTAATCGGACCCGTCCAACTTCCTCGGGCAGATTGCACAGGAGAACTGGACTGGGCTCTCTTATTGTTTTCGGCTTTTTCCTCGTACTGTTAACACCCTTACGAGCGGCAGTGGTCAACGTTATCATCAATCCCGAAACAAACCCGGTACAAACTACTTCTGGTAATATAGTTCCTGATGGAACAGCACTATTTGTTGTATCCTATAAAACGACCCAAGATGCTTTTTTTACCGCCCTTCGTGGGGCCGCCTCATCGGCAGACTTGGCTACCGTATTCTCGACTCAGTTAAAATTCTTCAATTCAACCCCTTTTTTAAAAGGAGATTATGGAACTTACGAGAATCCAGCCATTGGCTGGAGTTCAGAGGGCGGAGCCATCGCTGAGATCTCCCCTACAACGACTTCGAATTTGCCGATATTCACCCTTTTCTCGTCTAGCGCAAATCTTTTTGATGCTAATGCAAATTTTCTTTTAGTAAAATCACGGGGCACAAACGTCGATTCATATATTCCAAAAGATGATAGCCCTTCAACAATAGAGATCGGCCCAGACTCGTTGTCTGGATCGGACGTGATCTTTGGGCAATTTTTCTCTTCTACTCAAGCCTTTCAAATGGCTGCGGCTGGTGCGTACGGGCTAATCACCAGCGCCACAACAAAGACCATGAACGCCGGATCGACCAGCACCTACCAGATTCTCACCAACAACGGGGCGAATACCTACGCACTTTCCTCGAACCCCTCCAGTTTAGGGGCCTCGATTGACGCGACTACCGGCCTAATCACTCTTTCTCCAGGAGCAAGCATTGATGGATCCTTTAGCTTGACGTTCACTGCGTCAAATTCACTCACCGGAAACACCGCCACAGGAAGTTTGACAGTTACCGTCCAGGCCGCCTCGGGCCCAACCTTCACCTCAAGTGCGACAGCAACAGCCACAGCGGGAGTCCCCTTCAGCTACCCGATTACAACCGATGTCGCTTCAACCTTTACTGCCATCTCCTCTCTTCCTTCTGGATTAACCCTCAATCCCGCAACGGGTGTTCTTTCGGGAATCCCCCGAAGTGCAGACACCTTCCCGATCACAATCCGAGCCGCCCGGACAATCAACGCCGCCAGCTTTACGGATGAAATTTTAACTCTAACCGTCTCGTCACCGACCTTGGCGATCGCAGACTTAGTCTCAGGTCAACTTACACGGACGGCTGGAACCGCTTACACGGTTCCCGTTACTATCCCAGCAGGGTTCACCGCCGATTCCAACACCATTGAAACGACAATAATAGGCGTGACCTATAGTGCGGGCTATATTCAAATCTCCTCCACGACTGCCCCTTTCGACAAAGGGAAAACCTCGGAACCTGTTAGCCTCATCCTCAGCCGGACTTCAGGGTTGGATGGGTCAAAGGTTTCGGCCTCGATAAATTTTAATCTTCGGTTGGTTGCTCCTGCCCCCACCGCGTTAACCACGGCCGGACCTTTTGAAGTTAATGTAGGAGAAGACTACTCCCTACAACTTCTGACCGATGTATCCACGATTTGCCCAAAACAAAAAATTTCGATTCCCGAAGCCCTGCCGTTAGGTCTGATTAACAATAACGGGTTGATCACTGGGAAGAACACCAGCACGACATTGCCATACGAGTTTGATGTAAATGTTATAGCGGAGAACTCTACTTCTTATGAGGGAGGCGGAACTCGGACTTTCCCCGTGAAATTCCGTCTTCAGAATCCTGCGGCTCCTGTAATTACAAGTTCATTGCTAACAAGGCTTGCTGGAGTCGGGAAGGCTTTTACTCAGTATTCAGCAGGGGCATCTGGAGCGCCTTTTCGCTATACTGCCAGCAATCTGCCCCCAGGCCTGTTTTTGGATGGACAAACCATCAAGGGCACACCCACCAGCGCTGGGAATTACACAGTCCGTCTTCAAGCTGAAAACTATTTTCGACCTGGCTTACCCTCTTCTGGCCTCCAGATTGGTTCAGCGAGCTTTCAAATTTATGTTTCGAACGCAAAACCATCGAAAACGACTTCAATTTTCGGGACTAACGATCTTAGAGTGGGCACCTCAGCCACTCTTTCAGGGGGAGAGGGTGTGAGGATTAACGGCTATGGACTCCCCCCCGGTTTAATCTTTGATAAGGCCACTGGATTAATAACGGGAACCCCGACTGTTGCCGGAACTTTTACCGCAACCATTTTTATCCAGAACTCGCTGGGCTGGATCGATAAAACAGTCACCCTTAGGGTTAAATCAAGACTAGAATTATGAGAGCTTTTTTAAATCCAACAAGTATCGCCTTCATTTCGCTACTAAGCTTGGCTTATCCTCCGCGCCTTCAAGCCCAAGAAAATGCGGGGTACTCGATGACGCTCGATAAGAATTTGGAGCTTGTGGGAGTCCCTCTCCAACATCCCGCGCTTGCCTCTGGACTTGTAACTGCAGTCCAAACTGGCCCGATTATCCAATGGACTCCCTCTTTTACAGACACCCCCTTCGGCACTGCACTCGTCTCTGGGACGGAATACTTCGCCGAAGTGGTTGGACCAACGACCCATCCTTGGCTGGGTCATCGCTTTGAACTAGATGAATCGGCAACACGAGCACGAAAAGATCATGCCCTCGTTCCCTCCAATTCAGCATGGAACACAAAAGGGCCGATCAACAGTTCGCTTGTCGGAACAACAATCGAGGTACATCCCCACCTCACCGTGCCGAATTTGATCGACGAAACGCTGTTGGGAAGAGTCCAAAGCGGAGGGGAAAATCCAAAGAGCTTTCAATTCTTTCTTCCTTTTCCAGGCCTTACGACTTTGTCTGCTCAAGTTAACCTGTCTGGAAGCACCTTGCTTTGGAAAGAACTAGCCTCGGGAAGACCACTTCGTTCCGATCAGCTAATTTTACCTCCCGGACTCTCATTTGGACTCAAATTTGGCGAACGCCGTGGACTCTCAAGAGGATTTACAGGGGTTGTTCGCAAAGTGCCTTGCCCTGTTCCGCTTCAAAAAGGCACCAACTACATCTCCTATCCGTTCCCCAAAGATCTTCGACTTGGATTGGACTGGGGAACCCCTGGAAATGGGCTTAGGGTAGCAAGCGGTGGCAATGCCGCACAGGCAGACAAAATTATTCTTCTAGATGGGGTTACGGCTCTGACGTATGGCCTTTGCCAAACCAAACAGGGATTCCAGTGGTTACGGGTTAATTCACTCACCTACCTCTTGAATACTCCTCCACAGGTGCTCGAGAAAATTCCCACAGGAGAGGGTTTTATTCTCGTAAAAACTGTTGCTGATCCAAACCATTTTTTCCCCCTTCCCAAACCGTAGGCTGCTGCTTTCTCTTTACCGTGTGACATTTCGATGTCTATTCACACGTTCTTTTTTATCTCTGTGTTAGGGACTTGAAGCTTCTTTTCGGCATTTCAGCCTCACCCCATGTGCCGATGGGGTGTGTTTCTTTTTATGGGGCTTTTAACAGCTGTGACTTTGCGTGCCGATGATCCAGCCAATCCCCACCCTCTCTCGAGGCCTCCCTCCCTTTTGACCGATCCGAATGCGGAGCTGTTAGATCAACCTGTTCCAGGAACAAAAGCCGAGGGAAAGCATACGGAAAGCGGGAAGCTATCCAACCTCGGTGACGAGGCTAACCCGCTCACACCATTTTATGTCCGAACAGGAATTGGCCTGAGCTTTGTGACATCTGTCGACTATCCAGACTTTGGCATCAGCGGAAATGTCGAGATGCAGCCTGGCTTTGCCACGGGTGTGATGCTGGGTGCCCAGTTTCACGACAACATTGCCTTCGAGATTGAGGGAGGTCTTCTCTATAACTCCGCATACCAAAATCAGCTGGATGGGATCGGTGCCACTGACATGACCTCGGTCAGCAACATCCAACTCTTTCAGGTGCCCATGATGGGAAATTTTGTTTTTCGGACCGACCCGTTAGCCGATTCGAAAATTAGACTCGTGGCCGGGGGTGGTATGGGCGGAATTTTTCGCCAAGTGTTTATTACGGGCGGGCCAAATGACAACACTCGTAGCCAAACTCTCTCAGCCTTCCAAGGGTTTGGCGGAATTCAGATCAACCCCGGAGTGCCCGATCTCATGGTGGATGTTCAGTTTCGCTACCTGAATTCGATCGCAGGACAGTCGGTTCCGTCAATGTCGATCCTGGGAACGGTGACCATCCGCTTCTGAGCCAAGGTGTGAATATATGAAGGCGCAAAGGGGTGTGAATGGATTCAATGGCTCAGGAGTTCAGGGGTTCAGGTTTCTCAATTCGTGCTTACTGATCATGGTGTTTTTTTGTGGATCGAATCTATTTGCCCAAAGATTGTCCCTGACCGACGTGCAGGCGCAGCCGGTCACGGGTCCAGGGCCAGGCCTGCGAGTTGCGCTCGGTGGGACGGTGAACTCCGACATGTCGGTGGCCCAACGGGACAGTCGGGATTACCCCCAAACGGACATCAATCCCCTCTTTTCGAATCAGGTGCAGTTCAATGGAACGGTCAGTTATGAGTCGATCGGTTTCAACCCAGGTTTTCGTTTCGACTTCGCCCCAGGCTACCGGCTGAACGAGTGGATCAATTTCGAGTTTGAAACCGGCTGCATCTACAACACAGTCGAGTCGTACACAATCACAGGCAACGGAACTTTCACGGGGGTCAGTGGAAATCCTAATCTCAATGGAACGATGAAGTTGGACGCCGAAGGATATCTTCTCCAAGTGCCGCTGATGGTGAACGTTGAGTTTTCTTATCCGATCGGCGACGGGTGGCGACCATTTGTGGGCGCAGGCGGCGGAGGCATGTTCCAAAAGCTAACTGTCAGCACGATCTCGGGAACGATCAACTATCAGGGAGACTTTAATCAGTCGAACTTCATGGGGGCGTGGGAAGCCTTTCTCGGTTGCGGATACCAGGTAGCGCCGGGATTTGATGTCTCGATCGCGTACCGAGTTGATGGGGTGCTAAGTCCCGATTTTGGGGGCTACACGATGCAGAATTTTTACACCCAAGCGGCAGAATTTGAGATGAATTGGAGGTTTTAGCCCCGGCAGGAGTGCGGAGCGGGCCCCGACGCGTCGCCGGGTCGGAGCAGACCTGACGAGGGCGGGGCTGGCCCTGCTCCGCTCATGCCTCGGTAAACCTCGGTGAGCTTCGCAGGATTCGCACCCTTCGAGGCGAGACTTTGTTATCAACACTTATTCGTGCCTAGTTCGCATCGGCTCTGAATTGTCACACTAGACATCTCGCCTTGGCATGCAGTGATTTCATTCTTAGGTAGATGCGTTGTTTCATGCTTATTTTAGGTAGTGCCTATTTTCTGACGGCTTTTTGCGCCCATAGCCAAGAGTCGACAGGGCGGCTTTCAGTGGCACCCGTAGCACCCGCGCCTGCTGCTACCCCTGCCCCAGCAACTACACCTGCACCCAATCCAGCACTCCAACCTGTCGCAAAAGCGCCGGAGCCCACGTCGAATGTTGTGGATGCTCCTCTTCCTGAAATTGCGAACCAACCTAAGGTTATCACCCCATCTCAGACCTCGAGCCCGGATGGCCCAAAAGGCCCCCGCGATGGTCGCTGGTATGCGGCAGGTGGCGCAGGAGCTATGCTTCAACAGACTATTAGTAGCGGCACAACCACTTCCGTTGGAAATTTTCCGCTTGATCAAACAGACAGCGGGAACCTTGGTTTTTATGCCGAAGGAAAAGTGGGGTATGATTTCGCTGTCCGAGATGTGCAGCTCGCTTTTGGCGGACCCACCCCCATGCGAACCGCCATGGAGCTGGAATTCGGCTACCTTGGGTCTTACGAAAAGATCCCCCTCCAAAATGGCGGTGCAGCCGCAGGAACCGAGACCTACAACCTTTCCGCCTACTCCGCCATGCTCAACGGGCTGATCAAATTTGAGGATCTGCCCGTCACTCCCTACTTTGGAGGCGGAGTTGGTGCTGCAGTCCTCTATTCTTACAATCACAAAATCACCAACACTTCGGGACAAGATATTACCACCGTCAACAACGCGAATAATGTCTGCTTGGCACTTCAGGCTATTGTTGGCTTGGAGAGAAATCTCTACGAGAACTTGAGCTTCTATTTGGAGTACAAATTTCTGGCCTATATGGATGTTCAGTTTTCTTACGGCAACGAGGCGAGCAGTGTCAATCAGCCTGGAGGCTCGAACTCCTCCAATAATTTCATGGCCAACCAGATCATCTCCTCAGGTCTGAAGTGGAGTTTTTGACGATGTATTTTCTGATCTCATTCGTCGCACTTTGCCTTTTCCACTTAGCACCTGGACTTTCCGCCCAAACGAATGTCCCTTCAGCAACGAATGCGCCTACCTCAGCCGCCCCTGCAATGAAGGTCACCAGCGAGACCGCCCCCATCATCGAGGCCACCCGCGAAACCTTGACCAAATGGGTTGAAACAAAGCAGCTGATCTCCAAGGAAAAGTCGGATTGGGCATCCGGCAAGGACATCCTGGAAGATCGTGTCCGCCTAGCCGAAGCTGAAACCACTACCGTTCGCGACAAGTTGAAGGAAATCTCCACTGCCGTAGCAGAAGCCCAAAAGAAGCGGGACGAGTTAGCCGCCCAGAACGACAAACTGAAAGCCACGGCAGAGAAGTCGAAAGCCATGGTCATCGCTGCGGAAAAGAAACTTCGCCCCCTCCTTCCCCAACTCCCTGAGCCTCTCCGTGAAAAGCTCAAGCCGATCATTGCCCGATTCCCTGAAGACTCGGAAAAGTCGACCGCCTCCATGGCGGAACGCCTGCAAAACGTGTTGGGTATTCTCGATCAGGCCAGCGCTTTTAACTCCACCGTGGCCAGCGTGAAGGAGCTTCGTACCTTCCCCGATGGAACCCGAGCCGAAGTCACCACCGTTTATCTTGGTCTCAGCCAAGCGTATTACACCAACCGTGAAGGCACCTTGGCGGGGATCGGCCACCCCGGACCCGACGGTTGGGTCTGGAAGCCGGACAACGCCAACGGAAAGAAAATTCTTCTCGCGGTCCACATTCTTGAAGGAAAGGAAAAGGGGGCTACGTTTATTGACCTCCCAGTAAAAATACAATGAGTCTTAATATCGAACGTTCAAACTTAAGTTCCCCATCGAAGACGATTTCGGAATGCGAAATTCGGAATGCAAAAATCAAAATGGGAAATTCGGAATTCGCTTTTCTGGCCTTCCTAGGCATCACGCTACTTTCAAACTTTCAGGCGCTAGGTCAGCAGCAGGTGGATGCGAATGTCCAGCCCCGTGCCCCCAAAGCGGAGTTTGTTGCACCTCCATCCGCCCAACCTGCAGCCCAAGAGCCTGCTCCCGCTCCCTCCATTCTTCCGACTGCCCCACCCAAGGCGACCGATCTGCTTGCGACTGCTTCCACAAAAGCCCGGGCTGACTTAGATGCGGCCCTAAAGGAGCTGACCGCTACGCGGGAGAAGATTTCCTCCGAAAAACTGCCCCTCAGCAAAAAGCTTTCTCTGGCCGAGGACGACCTCGCCCTTGCCCGCAAAGAACTGGACCTCGCCCAACGTGCCCGAGATATGAAAAATCTCGATCAATCCTCCCTGAAGGCCGAAATCAAACAGCGAGAAGAGGAAAACACCTACATGCTGAATCTTCTCAATGAATTCGGTAGGAATTTTGGCGAAAAGAGCATTCATATATCCGAGCGTTCAGGCCACCGCGAGAAACTCGACCTAGCCAAAGCGACCCACGAAAACAGCAACGCTTCCCACGAAGACAAGTACAAGGCCTCCTTCCGGATCGTAGATGCCGCCCTTAGCCGAATCGGCGACCTCCTCGGTGGCCACAGCTATCCAGGCGTGGCTCTAGATGCCCAAGGGGGTCTGGTCGAAGGCAAGTTTGCCCAGATTGGACCGATGGTTCTCTTCTCCTCTGCCGACGGTTCAGTCGCAGGTTGGGCCTCCGAAGCCAAGGGATCGAAAGAAACGGTTCTTAAAGGTGCGGAGCACTCAAAAATCTTTGGTCCAGCCTTTGCCACCCTCATGGCCGGAGGGGAAGCGGTTATTGCCTCTGACTTCACCATGGGCCAAGCCCTCAGAAATTACGGAAACAAAAATTCGATCATCCGTACCTTCATCCACGGTGGACCCATCATGTGGCCTCTACTTTTTGCCGCCATCGTTGCTGCCGTTGTGTCACTCGAACGCTCTTTGTTCATTGTTTCGGAAAAACGACGCCAAAATCCTGCCCAAGTCGAACAGATCTTCACTTTGGTGGAAAGCGGCAACCAGCCGGCGGCCATCCAAGTTGCCAACGCCTCCACCGATTTCGTGGCTCGAGTCCTCGGCTTTGCCCTTGCCAACGCCAACCTTTCCATCAGCCAAGCCATTAGCAAGGCCAGTGCACTTGAGCTGAAACGCTTCAGCCGGGGTCTGCCCATCCTCGACACCATTATCACCGCCGCCCCACTCTTAGGACTGCTGGGCACGGTAACCGGCATGATGAACACCTTCAGTATGATGGGTGGGGATGAGCTGGGAGCCCCTGCCGCCATCACGGGTGGTATCGCCGAAGGTTTGATCGCCACCGCCTTCGGTCTCCTCGTCGCCATCACATGCTTGTTCCCGAATAACTATCTCAATGCCCGAATCGAATCTGCCCAACACGAAATGGAAGATGCAGGTCGCCGACTCGAGCTGATGCTGATGGCAGAAAAAGCCTTCGAAAGAGCCAGTCACTCCCATGGAGGGGATCATGGAAATCCTCCTCCCCCCCCACGTTCGACTCCACCCTCTCCTCCCCCAGCACCACCTACGCCCGCATCTGCTTCAACTCCGCCTCCAACACCTATGCCGTCTGCAACTCCTTCGACTCCGCCTCGACCACCGACGCCGCCCTCCTCTCCTTCAATTGCAGCCACCCGCATGCCCGTGGCTCCTCCCAGTTCGGTCGTACCACCAACAAAACCCGCTCCTTCTCTTCCTACGGTGACTCCCCCGACTACCCGCCTCCAAGCCAAACCTGCGACCCCGGCGAAGAAATTGGCTGTTGGCAAGATTGGCATCAAACTTCTCTCCCTCTTTAAGCCCAAATCGAGCGGCCCCTCTACAGGAAAGGGCTAAGCAAAATGGCAGGCGGAGGAGGCGGAGTTTCCAGAGGAGGGCGAAAAAAAGCCCGAATCGAGATCATTCCTCTGATCGACATTATGTTCTTCCTTCTCGCCACCTTCGT
>Ga0214917_10006410_pt1 | contig 12214 bp, 10 predicted proteins | sample LL_1208_BB_MetaG_FD_177983 | JGI IMG/M metagenome (GOLD analysis project Ga0214917, IMG submission 177983) | Freshwater microbial communities from Lake Lanier, Atlanta, Georgia, United States - LL_1208_BB | ecosystem: Environmental > Aquatic > Freshwater > Lake | place: USA: Georgia | collected...
AACCAGCCAGCGCTGATGAACCAGGATTATGAGCGATACTTGGGTGCCCGGGTCCGGGAGGTGTTTTGTTTGGGGGGATCCCCGCTGCGTTGGATCTGGCGCGGGCGCGACACTCGACAACCCAGGCGGGGATCCGTGAGTCCCCCATGGAAGAAGGGTAGGCGCAGTAAGAGCGCAGGCGGGACCTCAAAGGACAGGTCCTGAGCGAATGCTTCGCACTGAAACTTAGTCAGGTTAAAAATCTCACTGATCCAATACAGTGCCTACCGTAGAATGACTTCCGAGAGGCGACCGACCCCCTCCTTTGCGATGTCGCTGTTAGGGTACTCTTGTTGGGCCCGAAGGTACCAGGACAGGCTCGACCCGAGTTGTTGCTTGCGCTCAAGCTCCTGAGCTGTCCGGATCGATCGGACAAACTCTGCCGCTCGGGTAGTGAATTCTGCACGAGCCTGATTTAGTTTTGGATCATCAGGAAATTCCTGGAAACCACGTTCCACGCTTTCCCAGGCTCCGGCAGGATCCCCGCGTTTAGCTAGCTCTGTCGCACGAAGAAGGGCCGACTCTGCTAGTTGAATCTGATCGAGGACCTTGCGGAGCTTTTCCTGGCGCTCCGGATAAAGGGTGGTGGCCGCAATAAAACGCAACTTATCCTCAAAGATCTGCCGGTAATTTTTTTGAGCGAAGAGGCGATCAAAATCATTCAATGCCTGTTGCTGAAGATCGGTTTGATTGAAAATTGCGCCGGAGACTTCCGCGAGAGCTGGATTTCGAGGCCATATTTCCATCGCTGATCGGAGTTCGGACTCAAGGGCAGATCGGTCCCCAGAGGTGGCTGCGGCCTTGGCCTTGGCAAGATGCATGGCGCTGACAGTCTTAGCTGTCTCCACGACGGCCAAAGGCTTTGACGTATCAAAGTCCTTGGCGTTTTTTCCCAAATCCCGGATCAACTCTTCGGCTCGGGTCAGGTCATTGACTTCCAAAGCTGCCAGCAGTTCGTTGGTTTTTCTTGTAAATTCAAGTGCCCGCCGTTTTTCAGACCTGGGCAGTTTACGGACACTGGGCAAATATTCGCCCATGGCAAAAGTCTCAAAAAGCCGCTCAGTCGCGCTTTTTAACTCATTTTGCTCTAAGAGGAATTGGTAGGCTTTGATTCCTTCGTTCACGTCTCGAATCGCCTCATTCGCCAGCGCATCAAGCTGGCTTAGGGAGTTGACCATTTTTCCAAGGGCTTTGAGTCCGCTTGCGCCAGCCCCCACCAAGCTTTCCACCCCCAAATTTTCCACCCCAAAATCTAGCCCCTCCATGGCAAACGCAGCGCCAGAAGATCGGGCATCCGCCCCGGCACCACCACCTGATCCGCTCTCCTTGCGATCATATCCAACGCCCCCCCCAGCGCCAGCTTCGGACCCCCCACGTCCGGCAATTTTTGGGTTAAATTTGGCCCGGACACGGGCCTGCCCCGCATCCTTATCCACGGGCAGGGAAGACGCGATTTGATCCAAAGCAAGCAGGCGATTGTCGCCATCACCAAAAAGTGTCCGGTAGAAACGCGTGCCGATAAGAACGTGCTGAAATCGACGCTGGGCGAAAAATTGAACCAGGAGTGTTTGAAAATCAATCTTCGCCTGAAGAATTGACGCCTCCTTGCGCAGGCGGTTATTGGCCAAGGTTGTCTTTACCTCTGACAACTGTTCTTTCAGGGGCTCGATCTTCGCCTCTCTGGCCTCCTTTTTTTCATCCGAAGATCCCGATGGGTTATTGGTTGTTCCGAGGGTTGTTTCCGGTTCAAGCGAGAGACGGTAATTCCACTCCAGCGCGGACTTTTCCTTTAAAAGAGCGCGGTTCGCCATTTCAATTTTACCCACCTCGTTTTTGGCTAGCCACACATTGTAAACTGCATCAGAGAGGGCAATGCACAGGTTGGCATCACTCTCATACTGCGATGCAGAGGGCAGAAGTTTCCATGCCTCCTCGACCTGGGGGCCCTTGGGATTTCCTGGACTCAGGAGGAAAAGAATCCGGTCCACCGTGGCGTCGTATTTCAAGTCGGCTTCGCCCGTCTCCTCCGGAGCATTGAGATATTTCTCAAAGCGAGCACGAAGAAGGCGATTGTTGTTCACGTTCCATATTTTTCCATCAAAACCTGCCACGTCGCTGCCCGGATCGAACACCGGAATATCACGACCGAGAAAACCAGGATTCATCTGTGGGGGCCGGGCGCCCCCAGTGGCAGCTTTGGAGTCTCCTTCCCGAGAAGACTCAGTTTGAGCAAAAAGAGGGCAGAGAGCCGAAAACGCTAAACCCAACACCAGTGAGGCAGAAAAAAGACACCCTTTCATGGTTTTGTCATTTCTAGGACGGATAAAATACCCTGGTCGTTGACCATAACCTTGACCATGTATTTTTGCTTTTTTTGAATATTAATGGTTTGCAAATCGTGCGGGACAAAAATCGGGAGGACGTAATCCTTATTTTGGGATTGGGTCACAATGCTAAAGAGCCTTCCCTTGCCGGGATTCCAACCCAATGAATTCCCAATCCAGCCCTCTACGCGATAGGTGTTCCCCTTCAGATTGTTGGCGTTCTCATAATAACTTTCGGGATCAAGAGTCTCTACCGTGCGATATTGCCCCCCCATAAGACGGTACAACCAAAAACCTCCAACCCCCAAAAAGCCGACTCCCGCCAGAAGAAGTGCAAGCTTTGTAACGGAAATTTGTTGGTGGGCCCTTCGGCTCATGGAAACTACCGTAGCGGATTTATGGGGTGAGACAACTAGCGCCAGAGACTGCGCCGAAGTCCGTAATAAGAAAAGGAAAGGCCTAAAACCAAATGAAGGAAAAGAACCCAAAGGGATAAGGTGTAGGGCCCCAACGGTGTTTCCGTGATGGCGGTTACTAGGTCATAAAAACGAGTCTCTTTTAGGGTCTGAAGGTAGCCCGACCACGCCCAGTAAGCTGTGATTCCCGGGCGAATTATCCATGCAATAAAATCGGGCAGGGCGAGGATGGCCCCGGACAAGGGCAACTGGAATCCGACCAGGTAAAGACTGCCTAACGAAGCTTGCTCAGTTGAGGAACTCCAGGAAGAAACAGCCAAACAAAGGGTCGTCATAGCCGCCGTCAACAAGGCCAAGGGAAGGAATTGATCCAGAAAATTCCCAGGAAACTGGCAAACGAGCCGCACCCAGAAGGTCATCCAAAAGGACTGGACCGTTACCAAAAGAAGAAAAAAGGCCGTCATGCCGGCCAAAACGGAGCCTGGTCTCAGGCCTGCTAGTTTTTCTTTTTCCAAAATCACCCTTTCCGCAATGACCTCTCGGGCGGAGTTGTTTGACCCCATCAAAGCCAGAAGGATCACTTGAAACATAGCCAAGCCACTTACCAGGGTGCCTGTCCGGCTGGATTGCACGGTAAAGGCCAACGTTTCCCGGAGCTCCTGCACGACATTCGTTTCGGGACTCATGGTCATGTTTCGCACGGCCGGCAGGCCCTGATAGGCAAAGAGAGTAACCACCGCGGGAAAGATCACCAGCAGACTTAGATGCAGGAACACTTGGGCGCGGTCCCTCCAGAATAATTTCCATTTTCGACAAAACCATGTGGAAGCCTGGGCAAAAAAACCTGGAACTGGAGAATCCGACGCTTCCTTTTCCAAGGAGGAATCCTCATCGTCGCTCAGGGTCGCCTCGATTTGGAAGCTCATTTCATCCAAGGAGGAGTTCCATTCCTCCGCCCATTCTGCCGCTCTTTTTGTCGTGAGGGCCGGATATACATCCTCGGGAGTGGAAACTCCAAAATAGGAGGTCAATTCACTGGGGTGGGCTCCGTAGGCCAACCTACCCTCCGTTAGAACCGTTACCGAATCGTATAATTCCAAATAGCGCAGACTATGAGTCACCAGGAGCACCAGGCGACCTGGTTGCCGGGCGAGTAAGGCCAATAAAGCGGTGATTTCTTCCTCGGATTTGGGATCCAAGCCGCTGGTGACTTCGTCAGCAAGGAGGAGATTTGGATTCGTGGTGAGCTCCATGGCCAATCCCAGGCGCCTAAGTTGCCCCCCGGAAAGAACGCCCGCGCGCCGGTTGTGCAATTCAGTCAGGCCGGTTTCCAGTTCCACTTTTTCCACCACCGACTGAATCTCCCTTGCCTCACCAGTTCGCCGAAGTTGGGCGGCATAGCCGATATTTTCACCAACCGTCAGGCGGGGTTGGGTGCAGGTGAATTGAGGAACGTAACCAAGCTCATGTGGATCCAAGTCCCGTTCGTCCAGGTTCCGGCCGCGCCAACGGATGACTCCCGAGGTGTGGGGTAAAATACCGGCAATCGTCTTTAGCAAGGTGCTCTTGCCACAACCCGAAGGACCCACGATGGCGCCAAAGTGATTTCCGGGAAGTTGTAGATTGATGCCCGACAGTAAAGGGGAAGCAACCGTGGGGACGGTAAGCTCGATAGATTCAAGCGATAACACCCCCTAAGAAAATCGCCGTTCGCGATTAAAGGCAACGCGGAAAAATTTCCAACCACGCCGCACCTAAGGTAGGTTGGTCGTATGACGGAGCGCGCTCGTGAAAGAAAGGGGAGGTTGTTCAAGCTCCTTGGCTCCATCCTCGCCGGCGTGCTTCTTGCGGGCGGCCTTGGCGCGGTATGCGTCCCGAAATTAGTTCTTCATTGGCTGGGTGGGGATCAACTGCGGCAACTGGCCTCAAGGCAGCTTTCCTTGATTTTTAAGACCGAGGGGGAATTGCAACCCTTGACTTGGTCGTATTTTTCCGTCTCCTCGGACGGCTTCACCAGTCGACCCGAGGCCCCGGGGCCTTGGTTTTGGGATATTCAATCCATTCGGGCAGAGATTTCACCCCGCCTCCTTTTGGATCGCATTCTTCGTTTTTCCAGAATTTCCGTTGGGCGGATCCAGCTTCGGACTGTTTCCAGCCCGAACGCCGGGATCCTGAGCGCGCCCACGGAAAAACCCGATGCCCCTTCAGGGGGTGCCAGCGATCTCTTCCGAGAGATTCAAATTAAAAAAATAGAAATCAAATCCTTGAATGTGCAGCCCAGCAAAGGCACCGGTGATTGGGGGATATCGGATATGTTTTTGGAACTTAGGCCCGGCCGTTCTGAGACGGATTTCGTGGTAAGAGGGGGAGGGCTTTCTCATCCTTATCCTTGGTTGGGGCACCTTGAAATTCAAAATGCACGGGGAACCTACGCGCCGCCGAAAATCGCCATCACTGCACTTGAGGCCATCTCTTCGCTGGGGGGGGCTATATCGATTCAGGGGGATTTTGTGCCGGGAGTCGCTTCAGAGACCCGTGGCAAGGGGCAATGGTCTGGATGGACCATTCCTGCGGAACTTTCCTCTTTGGGGGTGGCTAAAATCCAGGGAAAGATCCAGGGAAACTTTGATTTAGAGCAGGTTTCTTCTTCGGGAATCAGCGGTCGAGGCCAGGTCGAGTTGGTGGATGCCATCTTTCGGGTGGATCCAACCGTGCGAACTTCACTGCAGAAAATGCAATCTGCCAACGATCTTCTTCGCTGGGTAACGACCCGGTCGATCGGCTTGAAGACGAGTACTTTCGACATTCTTTCCGGGCTGGCGGACGATCCCCGTTGGGAAAAGGCTCGGCTTTCTTCCGCCCGGGCCAATTTTCGTGTTTCTCCCGCGGGGTGGACTTTCGAAAATCTTCACCTTGAATCCAAAGGATTCTTACTGGTGTCCGGGCAAATTCAGGCGCGCAGCGCCGCCCTGAGCGGCCGGATTCTGATTGGAATAGATCCCGTGCTGGGCCGAAAACTCAATGAATTTACCTACGGACAATGTTTTCGCCGGATGGAATTCGGTTATCTCATTGAACCCGTCGAGCTCTCGGGAACCCTGCAGCAACCAATAAATGATCTCGCACCAAAGATTGAAGCTGCTGCCCAGAGAAGGGTTGCAGAGCAAACCGCCCGAACAGTTGGCGCGGTTCTTCAAAAAATTTCAGGGGATCAGCCTGGCAACACCCCGGCGGGAACGGCCGGACAAATCCTGAACTCACTGTTTGGCCCGTCCCAAGGACGGTAAATCCAGGCGGTCCTCAGCCGTAGCTTTTAAAGAACTTTTTTTTATCCTCGCCGGGTTCCGCCTTGGGGGTGGGGGACAACGGGGAGCCAGGGGCTTGGCTTTCCCGGGCCACGGAAGGCTCCGGCTCCAAGTCCTCCTCAAGCTCGGGCATTTCCATCTGGGGACCACGGTCGGGCATCATGGAAGGAGGCGTACCTCCGCTGGCCTCCACGAAGGCCATCTGCACCTGCTGAAGAGCTTCCTTGAGGATTTTTTCCTCCTGTGCATTGAGATTGCCTTGGGTCTTGAGGGCGATCAGGTCGAGGTGATCGATCATCATCTTGGCCGCCTGAAGGTTCGGGGGGAGGCGCTCGCCCTCAGGGGTCGGAATCCGGCCCAGGACGTAAAGGATGTTCTGGGCCTGCACCATGATGAACTGGACGAACTTCCTCGTCGTCTCAGCACTGGTTGCCGGGTTGGTTTTTTGAAACTCGGCCATAAATGAGGATTTCCGGTTACTCGGCCTCGGTCGATGCCGCCGGCTGTTGAGACCGCTTCCCGCGAGGTTTGGTCCGGGCAGGGGAGTTGGTCCGGAGTTTGGATTTCCTTGGGGCCTTAACCGCTTGCGGCTGAAAGGGGGCGTCAAAAGCCTCCGCAAATGACCATAGCTCCACAAAGTCCTCAATCACGTCGTTATCGTTTTTGCCAAGTACCCCCATCTGGACCAGTTGGAAGACAACCTCGCCGACCTCGGAACACTTTTTGACTCCCCAATCCTCCAACACCGTCTTGGCAAGGGGACCATACTCCTCCAAAGCGAGATCCCGGAAGCCTTCCAGCAGTTCCTTCCCGCTCACATGGGCCGGCCGATCAGCGTCGTCCCGTTTTAACTTCCGTAAGGAGTGATCCAGGGCGCGCCGGATAAAATGATAGGCCGCTGGGGCGTACTTCGGATTTTCCTCCCGAAGTTTGGCGATGGCCTGATCCATCGTGAGATGTCCCATACCCAGACATTATGACCGATGATTGGCAAAATGTCCATGGATCAGCCACGGCTCATAAAAATATTCCAGAGGGAAATCACAATTATCACCAAGCCTGCCCCTAGGAGAATTTTCCTTTCCCGGCGGCGCAACAACACCGTCTTCATTCCAGGATCAGGTTCACGATTCGACCTGGCACCACGATCATCTTCTGAACCGGCTTACCCCCGCACCACCCCGCAAAATCCGCGTGTGACCTTACCAGGGCCTCGATCCCTTCGCGGGGCGCCTTGCTCGGCACCGTGATCCGACCCCGTAACTTGCTGTTCACCTGCACGGCCAGCTCCACCGACGCCTCCTCCAGATCCTCCTTCCGGAAGGTCGGCCACGACGCCACGCTCACCAAGCCTTTTCCGTTAAGTCGAGCATGGACCTCCTCCGCTAGATGCGGTGCGAACGGAGCGAGCAACTGTGCCAACTGGAGCACTGCCGCCTTCGGCCGTTTCTCTAGGCCGGTGAGATGGTTCACCAGCACCATCAGGGCCGAGATCGCGGTGTTGAACTGCAGCTTCTCAAGATCTTCCGTCACCTTGGCCGTGGCCTTGGCCAAGGCGCGAACCGTCTCCATAGCAGGCGGGACATCCGTCAGCGCAGGGGAGGGGATCCACTCTCCAGAGTCTGCCTCCTCGCAAACCAACCGCCACACTCGGGCCAGGAATCTCACGGATCCCTCCATTCCCTTTGAGCTCCACGGTTTCATTTGCTCCAGCGGACCGAGGAACATTTCGAACACTCGGAGAGCGTCCGCGCCGTGCTCCCGGATCACCTCATCGGGATTCACCACGTTGCCGATCGACTTCGACATCTTGCGGTTATCCTCTCCCAGAATAATCCCCTGGTTCACCAGACGCCGGAATGGTTCCGGGTGCGACACGAGCTTCAAATCAAACAGCACCTTGTGCCAGAACCTCGCGTAGAGCAGGTGCAGAACCGCGTGTTCCGCTCCGCCCACATACAAATCCACTCCTCCGCCCGACATCCAATACTTCTCCGCCTCCGGGCTCCAGGGCTTTTTGTCGTTCCTCGGGTCGCAAAAGCGGAGGTAATACCAGCAAGATCCTGCCCACTGCGGCATCGTGTTCAACTCCCGGGTCCTTCCATCCGGCAACTTTCGCCACGCCTCCGCCTTGCCCAAAGGCGGCTCACCGGATGCTGTCGGCTGAAAATCCGCTAGTTCGGGCAGGGTGAGGGGAAGGTCCTTATCGGCAAGGGGCTCGTGGCGGTCCCCCTTCCACACGATCGGGAACGGCTCGCCCCAGTACCTTTGCCGGGAAAAGAGCCAATCCCGAAGTTTGTACCGAACCTGCCGTTTGCCGTGCCCGTTCTTTTCCAGCCAATCGATCACCGCCGTCTTGGCCTTGGGCGTCCTCAGGCCGTCCAGGAACCCAGAATCGAAATTTACCCCGTCCTCCGTGAAGCAGTCTGGTGCTGGGCCTGCTTCCGGTCGGATGACCGTCCGCACCGGGAGTTTGTACTCCTTGGCAAATTCAAAATCTCGCTCGTCGTGGGCCGGTACCGCCATCACCGCCCCGGTCCCGTAGGAGGCCAACACGTAGTCCGCCACCCAGATGGGAATTTTTCCTCCATTGATCGGATTCACCACCGTGGCGCCAATCGCCACACCTGTCTTCTTTTTGGCTAGTTCCGTCCGCTCTAGGTCGCTTTTGGCCGCACTCTCCCGGACATACTTTTCCACTGCTGCCTTTTGGGCGGGGGAGGTAAGGGAGGCGACCAATGGATGTTCCGGTGCCAACACCAGGTACGTTGCCCCAAAGAGCGTGTCCGGCCGGGTTGTGTAGACTGGAATCCTGTCCTTGGATTCCTCCACGGCGAAGACGACCTCTGCGCCCTCGCTCTTACCGATCCAGTTTCTCTGCATTTCCTTGAGCGACTCTGGCCACTCCAGCAGGTTCAGATCCTGCAGCAGTCTTTCCGCGTACGCCGTGATCTTCAACATCCACTGCCGCATCGGGCGCCGCTCCACCGGATGGTTGCCCCGTTCGGAACGGGGTCCTTCGTCCGTTGCCAGCACCTCCTCGTTGGCCAACACGGTTCCCAGGGCAGGGCAGTACCAAACCGGAGCTTCGGCCACGTAGGCCAGGCCTTTTTCGTACAACTTAAGAAAAATCCACTGGGTCCACCGGAAATACTTCGGGTCGGTCGTGTCGATCTCCCGCTCCCAATCATAGCTGAAGCCCATGGCTTGGATTTGTCGGCGAAAATTATCAATGTTCTTGGCCGTGGTCACTCTCGGGTGGGTGCCGGTCTGTACGGCATGCTGTTCAGCCGGCAGTCCGAAAGCGTCCCATCCCATCGGATGCAGTACATTCATCCCGCGCATCCGCCGATACCGGGCGACAATGTCCGTGGCGGTGTAACCCTCCAGGTGCCCCACATGGAGGCCCGCCGCCGACGGGTAGGGGAACATGTCCAGAATGTAGGCCTTGGGTTTTTCCGATCCCGGCTCCCCGGGTTGGGCTGCCCGGAAGCAGCGCGCCTCCGCCCACGCTTTCTGCCAGCGGGGCTCGATCTCGGCGAATGGGTACGGGGCGCGGGTTGGCATGGTTCCGAAAGCGCGATAGTAAACTCGATCCGCCATGCCAAGTCGAACCCCGGCGCAAAAACCCGTTCTCTGGATTGCCACCCGCAACCGCGGCAAAACACGCGAATTCTCGCAACTGCTCCGCGGCGTCTGCCGGGTCCGCGACCTTCACGGTTTGCCATACTTTCCGGAAATCCGGGAAAGCGGAAAGACCTTGGCCGCAAATGCCCGCATCAAGGCCTGTGCCCTGAGCCGGGCGCTTGCGAACCGGCCCATCCTGGCTGACGACAGTGGTTTGGTCGTCCCGTCCTTAGGGGGGCGTCCGGGGGTATATTCGGCCCGTTTTTCCGGGCCCCAAGCCACCGACCACTCCAATCGGACCAAGCTTTTAAGGCTTCTGAGGGCCAAGTCCGGCGTCCTTAGAACGGCCTATTTTGAAGCCTGTCTTGTCATTGCTCAAAATGGGGCTGTTTTAAGTTCGGTCTCGGGCCGGGTTTGGGGCCGGATTACTCACGTCGAATCGGGGAGTAGGGGTTTTGGTTACGATTCCATATTTCAGCCGAAGGGTTTTTCCAGGACCTTTGGGGAGCTTCCAGCTGCCACCAAACACCGGATTAGTCACCGGGCGAGGGCAGTCGCAAAAATTTCGCCCACTATTAGCAGGCTTCTTAAGCCTTCTCGATTGAGAAAAAGTACTTGATACAATATTTATTGTGCGACAAATATGACCCAAATGTCGTTTTAATTTAGTGAATCAGTCCCCAGCGCCGACTGAAGGGCCAGTAGACAAAAGCCCCTTTTCCAACCAGATTCCGGGCAGGCACCGGCCCCCAGCCGCGACTGTCAAAGCTATTGGCGCTGTTGTCCCCCATAGCCCAATAATCCTTCCCAGGAACCTGATAAGAGTCGGTAGGACTCGTAAGGAAGGTGGGTCCCAAAGTATATCCGCCATAGCCGTCTTTTTGAGCTGCGACTCTTTGGCAGCCCCAGTCCTGAGCCGGTTGCCCGTTAATCCATAGCTCCGGAGGTCGGACCTGGAGCCTGTCTTCACCCAGCGCCACGCACCTTTTGATATAATATTGCGATCCCTCGATACCTCTAAGGCGTAATCCGGATTCGATGCCTTCAATGCCATCTGTGGTGAAAACAAAGGTCTCTCCGCGCTGTGGCTTGCGGATCTGGTAGATGACCTTGTTCACAAAGAGATGATCACCGCTGGCGGAGCTGAAGTTGGCGAGGACTTCTCCTGCTTTCACCGCGTCTCCCGCCCGCACCTTCAATCCTCCTTCGCGAGCCTGCTGGAGGCCGGTCCAGACACTTTCCATCCAGCCATCCCCAACGATTTCCGTGGTCGTCCACGGAATCACGCCGAACAAACGACCTTCCCGTACGGAAACGATGGTTCCATCTTTCGGTGCCACCGCCCGATGCCATCCCTTGCCCAGCCAGACCAAATCGAAGATCCGGACGGGCCACGAAGGCGGTAACTGGTTTTCCGGTTGGTTAAGAATTCCCAGCAAGGTCGGCCGCATCGAATGGGTCGGGATTTTGAATGGCTGCAAAAAATAAGCCCTCACCCCAAGCGCCAAGGCGATTGCTACCAGGGCCACCTCCGCATTTTCCCGTCGGCCGTGATGCTTGTCCGTCCTCAGTAAATCCCCGTACTGGGTCTCGAGATGCTGGAGCAACTCCCCTCTCTTTGCCGCGGGCGTGATCCAGCCCATGGCCTGCTTAGCCAGAGCCCTGGCCTCGCGCAACCGGGTCAGGGTTTTTTCTGGTAGGACATCCCGCCCGTACCGGATTCGTTTCCCCAGAAAGTGGATGAGGGCCTTGAGGTGGGTGCGCTCCTCGCGTGCTTTTCCGAAAAAGATCATTCCTAATCCCCAAACGCCTTCAAGACCTGTAGAAAGGCCTCCTGAGGAATATCCACTTTGCCAAATTGCTTCATCCGCTTCTTTCCCTCCTTCTGCTTCTCTAGCAACTTCCGCTTCCGGGTAATGTCGCCACCGTAACACTTCGCCGTCACGTTCTTTCCAAAGCTTTTTACATCCTCCCTCGCCACTACCTTGCCTCCGATCGCCGCCTGAAGGGCCACCTTGAACAACTGCGGCGGAATTACTTCCTTGAGCTTTGCGGTCAGCACGCGTCCACGCGAAGCCGCCTTGTCCCGGTGAACGATGCAGGAAAAAGCATCCATGGGCTCGCCGTTCACGAGGATTTCAAGTTTTACCAAATCATTGGTCCGATAGGGGCCGTGCTCATAATCCATCGATCCGTACCCCCTTGTGATGGATTTAATCCGGTCACTGAAGTCCACCAGGATCTCATTCAGGGGAATTTCGGTGGTCAACATCACACGCTTCGCGTCGAGCGACTCTGTCTTTTGCACCTCTCCCCTTTTCTCCCTTACCATCGCCACAAGGTCGCCGATGTTTTCGTTCGGGCACAGCAGGTAGACCGTTACCATCGGCTCACGGATTTCCTCGATGACGCTCGGGTCTGGCATCTGCACAGGATTCTCCACCTTCAGCACTTTGCCGTTCGTCAGGTGAACCTCATAAATGACGCTCGGATACGTGGAGAT
>Ga0214917_10006413_pt1 | contig 12208 bp, 13 predicted proteins | sample LL_1208_BB_MetaG_FD_177983 | JGI IMG/M metagenome (GOLD analysis project Ga0214917, IMG submission 177983) | Freshwater microbial communities from Lake Lanier, Atlanta, Georgia, United States - LL_1208_BB | ecosystem: Environmental > Aquatic > Freshwater > Lake | place: USA: Georgia | collected...
CAGGCTCAGGGCAGAGCGCTTGCGGATTTATTCGTAACGCAGACCTGCAATCGATGTGTCGAGCGCAGTACGGGGGTGGTGCAAGTCAGTGCGGCTTCATTAGAGACGCTGACCAGCAAGCCTTTTGTCGTGCAATAACCGGCTCCGGTGCACCTGCCTGCGGCTTTATCCGAAACGCTGACCAACAGTCGCTTTGCCGCGCGCTCACGGGAAGTGGGTCGAGCTACTGTGGATTTATTAGAGACCAGGACTTGCAGGCACACTGCAGGGCCCTCACAGGGTGAGTTTGCGCACACCCAACGAGTTGGTCTCGTATCTCGCAAGCGCCTCCAGCACGTGGCGGTGGCAGCTTGGGAAGTGATGGCCCAGTCAGTCGCATGCTGACCTCCAGCTCTCAAGTCCAGTCGCAGTGCCTAGGAACTTGGGACTTTGAAGACGACACTTACTGGACCACTGCCGTGATGCGACTCGTATGTAACTCGCCCGTGGTACCAAAACGGCGCTGCCTGACCGCCCGCCAGCTTGCTATCCCGGACGAAGAGGTGAATGGCGATGCCGCGCCGCTCATGCTCGATAATCTCCCGCCCTCGTTTGCTCTCCGGCGTTGTTGCGTTCTGGCTCTGCCAGTGGAAACGATGCTCGTCGATCCAGTGGTCGAGGTACTTGTGTTGATCGGCCTTACCCTGCTTGTTCAGCGTCACTAGCAGCACATGCGCCTTCTTGTCGTTCAGCGTCACGTGCCCCACGTTCCAACTGCCCGGGTTGAACGCCTCGCCGAACAGTGCGGCAATCTCCTCGCGCTGAAAGCTCTGGCCGACGGCAAGGTCCAGCGGATCGATAACGCCGCGTAGCCGCGCCAGCATGCGCATTTCGTCGGTGGACGGCATGTCCTCGTAGGCCGAGTTGTTGGCCTTCAGCACGTACTGGCCATCGCGGGTCTTGGTCACCACTCGCAGCAGATACTGGTTTTCACCGGACTCGTCCTGCCGTTCGATTGCCACCACGTTACCGGTGATCGAGCCGGCGCGCGTGGGGCTCATGAGCTCCAGCAAAAGGTAGTCACCGTCGCGTACGGGGTTCTTGCCTCCATCCATGGAGTTACCAGTAGCCCGCGCGATGAAGTGCCGGCTCGGGTCGAGCGGACCATACGCGGCCGGTAGCGTGCGATGCTCTTCGGCGTCGGTGCGCCCCGTCTTGAAGTGGCCACAGGCGATTTTCAGGTTCGGGAAGTACGGTAATTCCAAGGCGTCGCGGCGCTTGGCGGGGAACGGCACCACGTTGCCGGTTGCCGGCTGGGGCTGCATGCGAACCTCGTAGGCCGCCAAGCGGTAGTCCACCACCTCCTGCAGCATCTCGGCCAGCGCGGGGGCTATCTTCCCAGGCACGCTTTGCGTCAGAGCGAAGGTCGATCCTTCAAGCTTGAAGTGCGCTGTTGTGCCCGGAGCACGATTGCCGCCTGTCCACGCTTTGACCGGGTTGTCGCGCCAGTAGCGCAACCATGTGGGGTCTGCAGCGGCGATAGTGCGAACCTCTGCCGGCAGGTCGGCCAGCAAGGGTCGGCGCCGATCCAGCACCCCGCGCGAGCGCTGCGCCAACTCCTCCAGCACCACGGGCTGGCGCAGGCCGTCCACTTCGAGCAGCGCCTCCAGCAGCACCATCTTGAAGCTTTTGGTCATCGCGGTGACCTCGACTTCGCGCAGCAGACTCTGGAACTGATCGGCCACTGCCGACTCTAGCTCGGTCAGGTCGCCCATCGTTCTCACCAGCGCAAACCACTGGCCAGCCTGTTGTCGCATGGCCTGCACGCTGCTGCCTGAGCGAAAGAACTCGCTCAGCGTGGGGCGCCTGCCGAGCACGTCGCGCAAGGCTTCGTAGTCTTTCTGTGGCCCGCTGCTGTCTAGCGACTTCAAGAAATCAATGATCGCGAGGTCGTAGTTAACGTAGCAACCTGCGGGCAGGTCCAGTGCTTGCCTCTCCGCCTGGCGCGCGAATGCGGCCAGCGCCTGGTAGGTGGAGCCTACACCGAACAACGCTTGTGGCTTTTGCAGAAAGCTGTGGTGGTTGCCAATGAAGTCCAGTACCACCAATTGCTGCTTGCCTTCGCTACGTCGCAGGCCGCGGCCCAGTTGCTGCAGGAACAGGATCTTGGATTCCGTGGGCCGGAGCATCATCACCGTGTCGATACCGGGTAGGTCAACGCCTTCGTTGAACAGGTCGACTGAGAACACCACTTGCAGCGTGCCGGCGTGCAGCTTCTCCAAGGCCTGGGCGCGGCCTAGCGTGGAGCCCGCATACACCGCGGCGGCCGACACGCCGGCGCGGATGAACTGCTCCGCCATGTAGTCGGCGTGGCGCGTCGAGACGCAAAACGCCAGCGTGCGCTGTTGGGCTTTGCTTCGCCACTCGCGCAGGGCGTGGCGCGCGCGGGCAAGCGTAGCCAGCTTGTTGGACAACTGCTCCGGATCGAACCGACCGTTGCGCCAAGGTACCTCCCGGTAGTCGACCGACTCATCCTGTATGCCGTGGTAATGGAAGGGCGCCAGCAGCCCGGCCTGGATGCCGGCGAACAGGTGACAGCTGTAGACAAGGTTGTCATCGCAGAGCGAAAGGATGTCGGACTGGTCTGTGCGGTCCGGCGTGGCCGTCAGGCCCAGCAGGAATGAGGGGGCGAAGTGCGCCAGCAGCCGTCGGTAGGTGCCGGCAGCGGCGTGGTGGAATTCGTCGATGATGACATAGTCGAAATGCTGTGGCGCAAAACGCTCCAGATGCTCGGCTTTCGCCAGCGTCTGCACCGAGGCGCACAAGACGTCGACATCTGCGTCGCGGCTGCGGCCGGTGTAGTAACCCACTCGCTTGCGTGGCAGGATCCGGACGAAGGTGGCCGCGGCCTGGCCCAGGATCTCTTCGCGGTGTGCGACGAACAGGATGCGCCGCGCTCCCATGCGCACGGCGTCGAAGGCTGCCAGCCAGGTCTTGCCCAAGCCGGTGGCTAACACCACCAGGCCGCGCCGGTAGCCGCTTTCGCGGCTGGTCACCAGTGCCTCCAGTGCTTCCTGCTGAATCTTCGTAGGCTCGGGCGGCGCCTCCTGCTCATGGCTACCCGGCGCGATTGTTCGTGAGGGCGGAAGCCGCCGTTGCTCATAGGCCTCGATCCAAGCATCGGACAGCGCCACGGTCTTCGGATTACCGAACAACTCATCGAAGCGCTGGCGGGCTTCGAGGAAGCCGGAGTCATCAGGGTAGACGACCCGGTAGTTCCACTCCAGCCCGTCCTGCAACGCCTGGCGGCTGATGTTGCTTGAGCCGATGTACGCGGCCCCTGCTGCAAGCGACTGTCCGTCCATCTTGGCGAATATGTAGGCCTTGAGATGAAAGCTGCCTTCCTGAGTCGTGTAGACGCGCACCTCGGCGCCGCGTGACTGCAACAGCAGCAGCAAGCGCAAGGCCTCGGGGTCGGTGATGTCGAGGTAGTCGCTGGTGAGCACCCGAACGCGCTGCGGCGCACCGGTCTCGACCATCGACTCAAGGTCGGGCAACAGGAGCCGCAGGCCCGTGGTTTTGATGAACGCGACCGCCAGGTCAGCCTGCGTGGCCCAGGTGAACGCTTCGGAGAGGTGGGGCAGGAATTGGTCGGCTCCACCGGTCACGAGCCGTTTACTCGGTACGGGCTTACGGGTGGCCAGTGCGTTGGTCCAGCGTTCGGTTCGATCGGGTCGCTGGTCGTCGGTGAGCCACAAGTCGATCTGATGCACATCGGTCCATCGGCTGAACCATTGCCGCATCATGGCTTCGTCGGCATCGGTGAATCGGCGCCCACCATGATCGCGCTCGCCGGTGCCGTGTTTGACGCTGACGTACAGCGTGCCGCCGGGGCGCAGCGCGCACCACAACCGGTCGAGGGTGGTCGGTATCGCGAACAGCGGCACGTGAAGCAGACTGGCGCAGCACCAGATCCCGTCAAACGCCTCAGCTTCGTAGATATCCTCGAAGCGCCGAACTTCGACCTCGAACCCGCAGTGGGCGCTGGCCAGACGCGCCAACTCTGGGGACGCGTCGAAGGCGGTGACCTTGAAGCCAGCAACCGCGAAGGCCTTGGCATCACGTCCCGAGCCGCAGCCGGCATCGAGTATGTGTGCTCCGGGCTTTAAGTGAGCGAGAAACCGTTGGTGGATCGCTGCCATGTCCACGGCGACAGTCGAGCCGAAGAACTCGGCCGCGAACTGTTTGTAATACTGATCAGTGTGGCTCATTCCCCGGGATGGTTTCGTCGACGATTGCTTGCTCACTGAGCATACCAGGCAAAAATACCAGGCAAGACCTTATCAGCTCAGAGCAAAGCCTCTGGATGGTGCCAACGGCGGCAAGCACGGCGATCGGCATGGTGGCCTGCTGCTGGGCACTGAACTTCGGGACCTTCTTCATGCGGCTGTTTGTGCCAGACCAGGCCCACTGCCAACCCCCGGCACGGAAGCGGTGAAGCCCGAGCGCTCTATCAAGGACTTGACACCCGGTAAGTCTGCCCCGGCTCGCGATTGCAACTCTTTTCGCGCAAAGCATACGAAATGTGGGAAATATCCTTGATTTTTGCGCTTTAAGGCCATAATAAGTCTTTATTTTAGATAAAAGGTTTGATTGCCATGCTGGTCGAGTTCCGCATCAACAACTTCCGCAGTCTGCGCGACGAGCAGGTACTAAGTCTTGTTGCGTCTAAAGACAAGACTCTAAAGGACACCCACACCCACGCGACCGGCATTAGTGCCGCACCCAACTTAGTGCGTAGTGCGGTGGTCTATGGTGCCAATGCGAGCGGCAAGTCCAATCTCATCAAAGCCCTGCAATACATGCGCGGCCTAGTGACCGATTCCGCGGCGGCAATCCAGCCAGGTCAGACCTTTGCAGTTCAGCCCTTTCGACTCGATATCGATTCCGCTAATCAACCCAGCGAGTTCGAGGTCACATTTCTGCTCGATGGTGTGCGATATCAGTATGGATTTGCAATGACCGCCCAGCGGGTCGTCAGTGAGCACCTACTGGTTTACAAGGCTTTCAAGCCTCAGCGATGGTTCACACGCCACTTTGACAAGGACACCGGCAAGGATGTCTACGAATTTGGTCCCGGCCTGAAAGGCCCCAAGAACCTATGGGAGGGCGCGACTCGACCGAACTCCCTCTTTTTGTCGATGGCCGTGCAACTCAATAGCGACGCTTTGCGTCCGGTATTCAACTGGTTTGCGAATCGTCTAGTGATCTTTAATGAACAAGCCCAACTTAATCCGCAGGTCTCCATTCAGATGCTCAAGCAAGATGACGGGCGTAAGGAGATTTGCAATTTCCTCTATGCAGCCGACATCAGCATCGCCGAGATTGATGTGGAAACACGCAAAGTCCCCGGGCAGGCTGTTCACTTCGACTTTGCGGGAGGAAAAACTGAAGTGCGTTCGGAAGAAATGGAAGAACACAAACTGCGCTTCCACCATATCACTGAGCAGGGCAAAGCCGTTTTTGATCTAATGGACGAGTCCAGTGGCACGCGAAATCTGTTGTTTCTAGCAGGACCGGTACTCGACATCCTCAGTAAAGGGCTGACGCTGGTCGTCGACGAACTCGACACCAGCTTGCACACGCTTCTGGTACGCGAACTCGTGCGACTGTTTCATCGCCCTGAGATCAACACCGGAGGTGCCCAGCTAATCTTCACCACGCATGACACGTCGCTGCTGGACGCGCCAAATCTGTTTCGACGCGATCAGGTGTGGTTTGTAGAGAAAGACCGCAATCAGGCCTCTGCCTTAGTCAGCCTGTCTGAGTTCAGTCCTCGCAAGAACGAGGCACTGGAACGCGGCTACCTGATGGGGCGGTACGGCGGCGTACCGTTGATCAGCCATTCCCTCGGGTTGAGCCACTGATGGCTCGAGATAATTCCCCGAAGGAACGCCAAAAGAAGCAACTTGAGCGCAAGCAGGGGCGGCGCGCAAGCTACGACCGTATCTTGATCGTTACTGAAGGCAGCAGGACCGAGGCGAATTACTTTCGTGAGATCCGAGCGGTTTATCGCTTGCACACGGCCAACGTGGAAGTCCGCCCCAGCGAGTTGGGTACTGCGCCTATCCAGGTGGTGCAGTACGCCCGATTATTGTTTGAAGATGGTGACCGCCACAGGTACGTTCCGCGTCGGGCGTTCGAGAAGGTCTATGTTGTGTTCGACCGTGATGAGCATGAAAGTTATCACGAGGCCTTGGCGCTGGCTACCTCGCTCGATGGCAAACTCAAGAACGATACTAAGCAGCCTGTAGCCTTTCAGGCCATTACCTCAGTGCCCAGTTTTGAGTTGTGGCTGTTGCTGCATTTCGAGGATATTCGTGACCCGTTGCATCGTGATGAGGTGATACGCCGCCTCAAACTGCACATTCCTGAGTACGCCAAAGGTGCGGACAACCTATTCGCGATTACTTGCGAGCATTTATCCGCCGCCACCCAGCGTGCACAACGTTTGGCGGTACGCTTTTCCGCGGACTCTGATCCAGAACCCTTCACTGCCGTGGCCGACCTCGTGAGGGTACTGACAACACTTCGTTGTTGAAATCACACCAGTGAGTCCAGCCATCCATCCCATTGTCCGTCGCTTTCAACCCGGAGATGAAGCATCTTTTTTCCGTGCTGTGCGCGATTCCATTGACGAACTCGCCTATTGGATGCCTTGGTGTTCGCGGAACTACGCCATCGAAGACGCCAACCGATGGATAACTTTAACACTCGAAGCTTGGTCGAGCGAGCGGGAATATCCGTTGGGAATCTTTGACGCTACAACGGGCGACGTCATCGGAGGAACAGGCATTAATCACATCAACAAAGCCTACCGCATCGGAAACTTGGGTTACTGGGTGAGCAGCCGCTTTACGGGAAGAGGCGTGGCGCGATTCGCCGCTCGTGAGGCAGCCATCACAGCGTTTAATCAATTGGGGCTTACGCGTTTAGAAATCGTGGCGCTTACTCATAACAAGGCAAGTCAACGGGTAGCGCAAGCGCTGGGCGCAACCTTTGAATGTGAGGCACGAAACAGACTTTACTTTCAAGGCAAGCCTCACAATGCCTTGGTCTACTCGCTTGTACCCGAGGACATGGGTGAGCAAATCTCAACCAAGATCCCATCCGGACAACGCACGTAGGCTACCGTCTGACCCCAAGGTTTTTCTACAGGCCCTTTAATTGAAACCGCGCCTGCGACCATGGCCCTTGCGTAAGCGTCAGCGACCTGTTCTGTCACCAAAGCGATTTCAGTGCCAAGCGGTTTTTCGGATTCATCAGCGCGAACGTAGCCCTCTGGTAAGTTCGATCGACCTAGTTCATGGCTAGCAAAGGCCAGTGCTGTTTCGCCTGTATCCAACTCTGCGTAGCCTGACTCATGAATGAATCGGCGCTTCAAACCGAATGCTTGCTCAAAGAATGTCACGGATGCGAACACATCGCTGACGTAAATGATGGTGTATCCGAATTTCATAGCGGCTCCTTGTAGCACTCATGATTTATCACGAGGAACCACTGAGCGAACGTTCATACTAATGTTTGTAACCACAGCAGGTTAGCTCCTCTTAATAAGTTCATTTACGATTATAAGAGATCCTGAAAATAGGTTTGATATAATATTGATAGTGACTTTGCTACATGGCGCATTCTTGTTAAACCGATGACCTACGTGTCACCCTAGGTGCTTACCATGTTGGGTCAGTACACAAAGTGTCCAGTTAAACGGACACGCTGTCTGCGTGTCCTTGATCTAACCGACGTTTGACAGAGTTCGTCGGGTACAAAACGCTAGATCGGTCTATAAGGTAGACCTTATTGACTCGCCGCATAAGTGATTAAAGTGGCTGCACAGGAGCGCTTGTTTCTCGGCTGAACTCCTCTCGCGTTGACATCGCTTTGAAGTCGCTCCGTCGCACGGCGTTATGGATGGCGATCGAACTAGATGCGCCATTGATGCTTTGAAGTGTTGTTGCAGCACCTGGCTGCAGCATCTGCCGAATATCCTGCAGAACACTCCTTGAAATGATTCATGCACTGCCTAGCGCGGCCATGCAACCGCCTGAAGCAGGGCCACTTTCAACTTCAAGGAGATGACATTGCAAATCGAAAACCCCCTTCGCCACCTTAGCCAGCGAGATCTCGCTGAGCGCTGGGATTTGTGCGAGAACACCCTTGAGCGTTGGCGCTCTCAGGGCATCGGTCCCGTGTTCTTAAGGCTGCCTGGCTGTGTTCGCTATCGCATCGAAGACGTCGAGGCGTTTGAGGCCAATAGCCTTCGCAAGAGCACATCAGAGCGCTACGTCGTGCGGGGTGCAGCATGAACGCGGCACCAAGCTCAGATCAGATTCTTCAGACGCCTGTCGGCGTGCTGGCACAAACCTCGTCGGCTGAACTCTTTCAACTGCGAAGCAGTGTTGTGGAGCGACTTGCCAAAGAACGAGCACTTCAATCGCACATCGACGCGGCCATTGACTTTCGTTTCGGTGATCGGGTTAACCGGCTTCGCCTTGAACTTGGCAAAGAAAGCGGTGTTGTGCATCTCGATGACGGCAACGTGCGCGTGACATCAGAACTCAAGAAAGAGGTTCACTGGGACCAGGCCAAGCTTGCCCAAATCTCTGCGCGGATCTCGCAAAGTGGTGAAGATGTGCATCAGTACATCGACATCAGCTACTCGGTGCCAGAAAGCCGATTTAAGGCCTGGCCTGAAACGCTACGAGCATCGTTTCTTGAAGCGCGGACTGTCAAAAGCGGCCGGGTGAGCTATCGCCTCGCGCTGATGAAGGAGTAGGGCGATGAGACTACCCATCATCACGGCCGATGAAAGGCTGCGCGAAAAGAAAGGCGTCAAGCTTGTACTGCTTGGCAAGAGCGGTATAGGAAAAACAACACAACTTAAGACCCTCGATGAGGCCACGACACTCTTTGTCGACCTTGAAGCGGGCGATCTTGCCGTGAAAGACTGGCACGGGGACTGTGTGCGCCCGTCAACGTGGCCTGAATTTCGAGATCTTGTTGTGTTTCTCTCGGGTCCCAATCCGGCCTTGCCCGCGGATGCGCCTTACTCACAAGCCCACTTTGAACATGTTTGTGCGAACTACGGCGACCCCGCGCAGCTTACAAAGTACGACACTTATTTTGTGGACAGCATTACGGTGCTTTCAAGGCTTGCACTCGTGTGGGCAAAGACTCAACCGCAGGCGGTTTCTGAGCGCAGTGGCAAGCCCGATACGCGGGGTGCCTATGGGCTGCTCGGCACGGAGATGCTGGGTGCGCTTTCGCACTTGCAGCATGCACGGGGCAAACACGTTGTGTTTGTGGCCATTCTCGATGAGCGAGTGGACGACTTTAACCGCAAGGTGTTCGTGCCTCAGATCGAAGGCGCCAAGACCGCGGCGGAGTTACCCGGCATCGTCGATGAGGTTGTGACGCTTGCCGAACTCAAGACCGAAGAGGGGAGCTCCTATCGGGCCTTCGTGACACACACGATCAACCCATACGGCTTTCCAGCAAAGGACCGATCAGGGCAACTCAATCTGCTTGAGCCTCCGAATTTACGCGCGCTCATCGCCAAGTGTGCTGCTGCATCCAACGCCCCCGCCATTCAATCAGCTATCAATCAGGAGTAAAGCGATGTCGACATGGAACGACTTTAACGACGCCGACCAACAACCGTCTTTTGAGCTCATCCCCAAGGGGACAGTCGCCCCCGTCAGGATGTCCATTAAGCCAGGTGGTTTCGATGATCCGGCTCAGGGCTGGACCGGCGGCTACGCCACCCAAAACTTTGACTCGGGTTCGGTCTACCTGTCTTGCGAGTTTGTGATCGTCGAAGGCCCCTTTGCCAAGCGAAAGCTTTGGTCAAACATTGGCCTTCACAGCGCCAAGGGTCCGACTTGGGGAAATATGGGGCGAACCTTCATACGGGCAGCGCTCAACAGTGCTCGTAATCTGAGGCCACAGGATACCTCGGCCGGTGCAGTGGCAGGCCGGCGCATTGCTGGCTTTCATGAGCTTGACGGGCTCACTTTCGTTGCGCACATCGATATTGAAGACGATGGCCGCGGTGGCCAGAAGAATGTGGTCAAGCTTGCCGTTGAACCTGACCACCCCGATTACGCCAAGGCGTGCGCAGCACTTGGTATTTCCCGGACCCTATCTAGTGCACCTTCAGGAGCGACCTCCTTTTCGGCACCCACGACCGCGGCAACATCGGCTGCAGTACCAGGATCGATGGCAGCCTCGCCACCTCGCCCGGCAAGCGTGGGCAAGCCGGCCTGGGCCCAGTAGGGAAGGGGCATGAAATGCTGGATCTGTTCAAGACAGGCGCGAGGCTTTGGCCACGCCGACGAGCGCAGGATCTTCTCCGACAGTCACCGACGTTCCAGGGATTGGGTGTTCTGCTCGCGCCGCTGCCAGGATGCGTTTCACGCGCTTTATGGTCGCTGCGTGCGGGGCCATCATGGGTTGCTGCCCGATCAGGAGGCGGCGATGATTGACCCGACGCCCGTGGAACAGGGTGCCATGAGGGCATGCCTGCGGTTCTTTGGTGAGGCGGCCGGCGAGATCGGTTTTGAAAAACCACTTGGGCACTACACCGAGGCTGAGGCGCTTACCGTTATTAGAGCGGTTGTGACGGCCTACACCGAAGCGATGGTGGAGCACCACGAGGCAAGCGTGCAGCCTCTGAGGCACGCAGGCTCAGTGAGTGCATCTGAAAACTCACAAACACTGCTTGAGCCTGCCCAATCCAGTCGTGGACCTTTGCAAGAAGGTGGGGTGGCGCTGTCACTTGCAGACATCAAGGATGACATCCCTTGGGAGAGTGACTCAAGGGTAACGGGCACCAAGCAGCGGAGGGGGCGATGAGCAAACGCTTGAGCCTAAATCGCTCGCACAGCATTCGGGTGCGCCTGACCGATACCTGCGCAGCCGGGTGCCTAAAGCGCCCCGTTCAGGAAGCCGGTGCGAGGGGAAGGCACAGGGTGGCCTCAAAAAGATACAAATGATCGAACAGTCGGTGTCGCTCGAGGATTGCGATGCCTGCGAACCAGAAGCTCATGCCGGAAGAAGTCAGGCAGTTGGGTGTTTTGTTTATAACGATGCATGAAGGAGATCGATCGATGCTTGATTACAACCACCAACGAAGCTTTAGCCAGCAAGTCTGCGAACTGATCGATCAAGCGCTGGATACCGAGCGCGCCGCGCAGGTGCCTCGCAGCTACCTGGGTGCTTCAAGGCTTGGGGCGCCTTGTGAGCGTGCGCTTCAATATGAATATGCCAAGGCAAGCGTCGATGAGGGGAGGGGATTTTCAGGGCGCACGTTGCGCATTTTTGAGGTTGGACACATCTTTGAAGATCTCGTTATCCGTTGGCTGAGGCTTGCAGGTTTTGAGCTTCATAACCGCAAAGCCAATGGCGATCAGTTTGGATTTTCTGTGGCCGGTGGAAGGCTAAAAGGTCACGTGGATGGAGTGATTACCTCAGCACCGGCAGCGCTTGGGCTTAGGTTTCCGATGCTCTTTGAGTGCAAGACCATGGCCGATAAGCATTGGCGCGCCTGCGCACGATCCGGGGTTGCGGCCACGAAACCTGTCTATGCTGCCCAGGTCGCCACCTACCAGGCCTACATGGAGTCGGCAGTTGAAGGGATCAGTCGCAATCCGGCACTTTTTGTAGCGGTAAACAAAGATACACAAGAGCTTTTGCTTGAGCTTTTAGCCTTTGATGCACCGCTCGCCCAGCGGATGTCAGATCGGGCCATCAAGGTCATCACGGCCACCGAGGCAGGAGAATTGTTGCCACGCGCTTACACCGCGGGCACTCACTTTGAGTGCCGCATGTGCGCCTGGCAAGACCGTTGCTGGAGCGCGCAAAAGTGAAGCATATCAAAGGTTTGAGTATGCCCATGGGGGATTCCCATGATTGACTTCAACCACGTTGAAAGCACCAACTTGCCGAGCCCGAAGGCGACTCGCGATCAGATTCGATGCAACCTTATCGAAAGGCTTGAGTCGGTCTTGGTGAGGATGTTTGCTGCGGGGAAACGACGGGGTCGCAACTTCCTCGTGGGCGATGTGCTGGGAAGCCCGGGCGATAGCCTTCAGATCGTTCTTGAAGGCGAAAAGGCTGGGCTGTGGACCGATCGGGCTACCGGTGATGGCGGCGATATTTTCGATTTGAT
>Ga0214917_10006414_pt1 | contig 12208 bp, 14 predicted proteins | sample LL_1208_BB_MetaG_FD_177983 | JGI IMG/M metagenome (GOLD analysis project Ga0214917, IMG submission 177983) | Freshwater microbial communities from Lake Lanier, Atlanta, Georgia, United States - LL_1208_BB | ecosystem: Environmental > Aquatic > Freshwater > Lake | place: USA: Georgia | collected...
TGGCGACCAAGAATGTTCGAATTGCGAAATGGTTTAATGAGCCGAGAGGTAATCCGCGTTCTTGTTGCGAGCTAAAAGATGTCGTCACCGAGTTTGGCTGTCAGGGTCTCGAACTTGACTTCCCGCTTATTGCTTGGTCCGACGATATGAAATGGTCAGGAAATACTTGGCAATTCACAAAGTTTCGAACCAGATACGAACTTGAAGATCCCGAGCAGATTCGGCGGAATGCTTATCGAGTACTTTTGACTCGCGGACGAGACGGCTTCGTCATTTTTATTCCCCCACACTCATCGATGGATGAAACAGAGCACACATTGTTAGCCAGCGGCGTTGAGGTTCTACCGTCAGCTGTCCAGCAGTCTGCGGCGTCAGCGTAAATAAATGTGTGCGATGAAAAGGCTGGCTGTTGGCGCGAGCGCATTGGCGTTATTTATGTTGGCCGGCTGTGGGGCGAACGCCGAAGAAAAGCCAGACATCGGAAGTCCGACAGCAGAGTGCCCGCAGCCTGACGCAGCCGACTTAACTGCGATCACCCAAGAGCGAGCCGACAAGTTGATCGGCTTCACAGAATCTGATGCTGAGTCGTGCGCCACGAGTCTCGGCTGGGCATTTCGAGTAGGCGAGCGCGATGGCGAAAGTTTTGCCGTTACAGCCGACTATTCACAACAACGCGTCACAGTTTCAGTCACCAACGATCTAGTTACCTCTGTTGTCGTTGGCTAACAAGCCACTGCAGCTCGGCATAAAACTCAAGTTAGCGCCATTAGCCTCAACGTCATTAACAAACAAATAATCGTCATTTCGGGCAGCCTGCGCAAAGCCTCATACACCACGGCCGTCTGTCGCGCACTCATTAAAGAGATGAACGAAACCCAAAATGCCTCAGCCGGCAACAAAGTCGAGTTTGTGTTGCGCGACTATGTTCGCGAACTGCCGACCTATGACGGCGATCTCGACATCAACACAGATACCGAGACCCCACCTGCAGTTGTCGTCGACTTTCGCCGCGAACTCAGCGAGGCCCACGCGATCATCATCGGCACACCCGAATATAACTACAACCTTCCAGGCGGATTAAAAAACGTCATCGATTGGGCATCGCGACCATTCGCCAAGCATTGCCTTATGGGTCGTCGCATCGGTGTGTTTGGTTGCACGCCAGGCGAGCGCGGTGGCAAAGCCGCAGTCGAATATCTGCGAAACATCGTGCCGTTGCTCGGCGCAACTCTCGTCGGGTCCGAGTTGCTGTTTCCGAAAATCAATTCGTTGATCTCACCAGAGGGCATACTCGACGCAAGTGTGCTGTCGCCCCTAACTGAACTCGCCAAAGAACTAGCTAACTAACTCGCTAACCGCGCTTCAGGCGCAACCCAAACCAGCCCGCGAACATTAACGCGAAATACAAAGTCGGAAAGTCGCCCTCGACAATCCAATAGATAATCGGAAAGATCACCAAACCCGGGGTCAAGATAAACCCGAGAATCACACCGATTACACCCAGCCAATCGGCCCACGCGACAAACCAGAAAACATATTGCAGCACCCCGGCGACCAGCGTGATCAACACACCCACAGGCCTCAACGAATTTTTAAAAGGGTTCACTTGTAACCGTCGGAACTAAGCGACGTTTTGCATCCAGGTAGAAAATGTGAACATAGAACAGAGAACAAAAGTTGCGGTCACGTCAGGGTTCTCGCGCATTGAAAAGGGGTAGGCGATAACAAACATCAAGAACGTGATGTAAAACTCTCGTTTCGAACTTTTTGCCTTTGCCACTTTTATAAGCCGAGTTTCTCTGCGAGTTGAGCATTGGTCGGCTCGGTCAAATGCGAGTCATCATCGAACACAATCACAGGGATAGATTTCTTGCCGTTGTTGCGTCGCAAAACTTCTGACTCGACGAAATGCTCGTTTTCATCTAATTCAAGATCGATCTTCTGAAATTTGATGTTGTTATCGACGAAGAATTTTTCAGCTCGCCTGCAGTCTCCGCACCAATCGGCGCCGTACATCGTGATCGTCATACGGTCAGTTTAGAGACTCGTAATCGCAAGGCGCGACGCGTGGAAGTCGAGCTCTTTGCACAACATTGGATTAAGGGTAATTTTTCTACTTATACTAGAGTCAGTACATGGAAATTTTTGAAGCAATAATCCCAATTTCTGTCTCGGCGCTGTTAAGAGAAGTTCATAATGGATCAATGGTTTTGCCTGACTTCCAAAGAGATTTTGTTTGGGATCCAACTGCAACTCAGGGCCTTCTAGTCTCAATTTCAAATAAATATCCGGCAGGAAGTCTTCTACGTGCGCGTGATACGCGCCGAGACTTTGAAACACGCGTTTTTGATAAAGCTCCTGAGCCGAGGGGGCTTCACACTTATCTCGTACTCGATGGTCAGCAACGCTTAACTTCGCTCTATCACGCTCTCTATGGTGAAGGCGACTATCGATTTTTTATTGATCTGAAACTTGCTTTACTGACTTTTTCGTTGGACAAAAACGATGAGACAATTTTTTTGAGACGGACGCGAGGTCGTGGGGTGCAAGATCTCGAAAACGATATAACAAGACAGGCCAGCGAACTAGTTCTGCCAGTATCAGTATTTAATAAACGAGATGGCGGTTTTTGGAAGTGGGTCACAGATATTCGAGACGAACTTGGCGAAGCTGAAAGGGCTGATTTCGAAAGAAATATGCAGCATCTCTATCGAGAAAGCCTTCGAAACTTTGAAGAATATCAATTCCCGGTTGTGACGCTTAATCAAGAAGTTCCAACCGAAGCTCTTTGCACTATTTTCGAAACACTGAATAAGACCGGGGTCAAGCTAACAATTTTCGAGCTCCTAACAGCACGATTCGCTCGCTACGGAATTAGTTTGCGGACACTGTGGGAGTCTGCAAAAAATCGTAATCCAATTCTGGATGAATACGATATTGATCCGTACTCAGCTTTACAGGCGCTTTCTCTTCTTGTTTCCGGATCGTGTCAGAAGAAGAAGATTCTCGATTTAACTAAAGTGCAACTTGATGAAAATTGGGACTTAATCATCAACAGTCTTGCTAGAGGTCTCGAAATTTTGCGCGATGACTGCAAAGTAATGAATCGAAAGTGGTTGCCAACACCAAGTATGGTTGGTCCACTCGCAACTTTATGTGCGATAAGCAGTCAACTGAACCCTCGTGGCCCAGAATTGGGCGTTCATAAACGTCAAATAATTCGATGGCTGTGGTGTGCGATGTTTGGGCAACGCTACGAGGCCGCTGCGAACACTCGAGCAGAGAGAGACGTTCGGGATATGCGGGCTTGGTTTGAGGGTGGCTCAATTCCAGAAATGATTGAGTCATTCCGATTTGAAAAAGAAACGCTCTATGAAGTGTCTTCTAAAGCTGGATCAATTTACAAAAGTGTTATTTGTTTGACGATGGCTTCAGAACCGCATGCCCGTGACTTTCATAACGGCAACATAATTAGCTTTCAGATGGTAAATAGCGGCGAGGTTGACGATCACCATATTTTCCCAGCCGCTTATTTGGAGAACATAAAGGGAATTACAAGAAGGGCAATGCGTGACTGTGTGTTAAATCGCACTCTGATTGATCGCGTTACAAACCAACAGATTTCAGATCGGCCACCTTCTGAGTATCTTCGGGATATAGACGCTCAACTCAATGCCGACGATATTTTGAACTCTCACCTCATACCAATCGGGAAAGACTCACCAATTCGTGTTGACGACTTCGAACTATTTTTGAGCAAAAGAGCGGACCTTATTGTTTCAGCGATAGGTCGAGTAACTTCTTAAATTCACGGTAAATAGTGAGTTTTTCTTAAATGTTGACGCTGGCTCGGTGCTTGACTGCTTTGTAAAAATCGCCAGATAGATGACGACATTGCGACAAAGTAATTGAGTTTTAAATAGTTTCACAAGTCCAGAAGTGTGGAAAACCTCAATTGATAAATCTTCGGGTCGTGAATCGCTCACCGAAGTTTCCAATGTCAACTTGCTTTTGAGCGTGTGCGTGGTTTCGCAAACGTTCGTTTTCGAATCTTCGTGATTGCCGGCTCGGCGCCGAGTGCGTCCAGCAGACCGAGAAGGGAGCCGGCTTCTTTCGTGAATTTGTCGAGAGAGTTGTAGAAGTTGAAGAGGTTTGAACAACTGACGTCGCAACCTACAACGACCATTGAACGATCAAGCCAGACCCGACTTGCCGTAAACGATTTGTTGAAGCCGTTCAATTCCTTCAAGAGCGAAGCACTCTCGTGGGCGTCATTTAAAACGACCGCTGTGCAGCGCGCGATGGCATTTTCGTCGTTCTCGCTTTTCAAGAGGGCAATTCGGGTTGCAACGCCGTTGATGTGAGCTGCGATCACACCTGAATCGCCGACCACATATTTCACTTCGTTTTTGTCGAGAATTTTCTTGATCTTTTCAAATGCAAGATCGACGCCAACGAGGGTTCGTTTCAGCGCAACATATAAGTCATCGAGAACAAACTCAATGTAGTCACCGTTTAGAGGGTCAAACCGCACAGTGAAATCTGGGTCACCATCAGTGCTGATATACGCCGTGAATAGATTCACCAAAGGTGACATTACGTTGATTTCACCTCGACCACTCGTTTTTGCTCGGCACGACGTCTCTACGTCATCTGAGCCAAGTCGGCTCCAAATTGTCTTCACGCGAAGTCGCCCTGGTTCGACAATCAATGAAGTCGTCGGTGGTGTATCCGATGTCATCTCGCCGGCGCTTCCAAAGTCGCACGGCAGATCAGAGCCGGTGTCGATCGCGCGAAACAACGCTCGATATTTGACGCGAGCTTCAACGATGGGGAGTTGTTGCACTTTCACGAATTCAGTCGTGACCTTTTCACATTTCATCGTCACCGAGCCGATTCGGTTGTTTCCGTGTGCTTTGCCGTCTTCGTATTTGATGTTGACAGACTCGCTGAATTGGGTCATCAACCGACAATTGATGAGGAGTTGTGGGCCAAGCATGTAAGTGCCCTCGAAATTCGCTTCGCCACCAACGATGTTGATGACCGCATCATCGTTTGAGACCTGCCAAACTCGATTTTTGCCGTCACTCTTCAGTAGCGCACCAAGTTTTCGATTTTCAGAGCCGCGTAAGTACTCGACAGCCTTACATACTCGCTCGACTTCTGACTTGCTGATTTCGCCGAAATTCGTCGCTGTGATTGAAGGTTTGTTCTTCATTTCGACACCTTCACGGCGGCGGCGGTGTAGCCGACTGGCACCGAATGTTGTTCGGTAAGCGCATTCTGAAGCGATAAAGTGATGTGAGTTATGTATGTTGGCTCGGCTTGACCAGTTGGGTTCTGCACGGTCACTGTTCGACCCTCAACCAGATCGGTCAGCTGGTTTGCAATCAGACGCGCTTGGTTGAATGGAATCACCGAGAGCTCTAGACCCTCACAGGTGATTTGGATATTTTCGACACCAATCAGGCGACCCAAACCAGCGTCTTTAAGTGCCTGAACCAGTCGGCGACGAATTGCAAGACCGGATTCTGGACTGATAAGTGTTTGCGCTTCGTGCATTCTGGACCTCCTGGTCGATTTAGGGATGGGAGCGGAATATAAGACACGGGTGTGACACGGTTATCAAGTGGTGGGAATTCGTGCTGAAACCCCTATTTTGATTGACAAAAGGCGACTATTTGAAAGTCAGACTGCGCGCGACTTGCAGATTGTCCGCACTTCGCAGATCTTGCAACGGCTCTTCTCGGGCTTCGCAGTAAAGATACGACTCTTTAGTTCACTCGCTGCCTTAATGGTGACGGCTTCGGCTTTCTTTAATGCTGCGGGGGTCACATCGATCGCAATCCGGGCTCCCGAGTCGAGATCGTGTACGTATCCAGCCTGTACGTCGAGTCCACCTCGAAGTCGAACAATTTTTATTCGGTAAAGATGGCAAGTTCTAGTTCGCTATTTAATAATCAGATTTCTTTCGAGGTGGTATCTCCAAAACTCTGTGTGCTGCTGATGACCCCGACCCACAACGTCGGAACGCCCGAGAGCTTGATCGGCGACGGGGATGTGAGTGTCGAGAGTTTCACCAACATGGTCGCGAGTGACGAAGATACAAGCAGATTGGTGACGTGACGCCATGACGCAAAGTCGACCAGTTTCGAGGTCGAATGAACTCGGATACATGACGCCGGAAAGAGGATGAATAGCGATCATGATTGGTCTCTCGAGACCTTGCCATCGTTCGGGTGTTGTGACTCTGATATCCGATGTCCCACTCGGGAGGGCATTTTGAATCGCAGTATTCATCTGATTGTGGGTTGAGACGATCCCGATATCGACAGGTTGAAGTTTTCTCGGTTTATTCTGCTCGTTAGCGTCAGTCGAGATTAAACACTCTCGTTGCAGAAGTCGTTGGACGATCTTCGCCGCGACTTCTGCAATCTCCCGGTCTGTTTCGATCGGTGCGCCATCGTTTCCAGTCGGGTGTGTCAAGATCACAGTCGAGCTCGTTTCAATGCGATCAATCGCTTGATCGACCGCGGTTCCGTCTGACTTTTTCGTTGCGCGCACGTATCTTTCGCCAGGTTTTGCAAGTGGCTCGAAGTTGAAGTCATAGAAGGTTTGAATGAGCGAAACAGTGTCGACTGGCAGTCGACGGCAGATCTCTAAATTCAAGACCGTCACATCGGGTGCGAGATCTGGATTTTCGAGGATCACATCTGGGGTCGGTGTGTGTGGAGCATCGGGAGAAACTTCCCACCTGTCGACATTGATCGTGACTGTGGGTGGGATTTGGCCAGGATCGCCGATGAGGATGAAACGGCTCGAAAGATCGCGAAGCGTTAAGAAGTCGGCCCAAGTCATCTGCCAAGCTTCATCGATCAGGAGCACGTCGTAGCTTTGAGCAAAACTTGTGAGACCAAGTTTTGCGACGGTCCCGATCATGACGACACCTTCGCTCGGAATTTCGTCTTTGTCGGTGATGACGATCACTTCAGGGGGCGTGTCGTTGGGTGGTGAGAAAGCCTTCGATGAGAATCTGAAAATCAGTTGTCCCGGGTAGCGCTCACAGAACCGTTTGCAGAGATCATCGACTTGGTTATTCGTCTGGGCAGCTATTGCAATTCGGCGTCCTTCTGTAATCGCGTCTTCGAGTGACTCGAGCAAGTTATAACTTTTGCCAGAGCCGGGTGGTGCTTTCACGACGCAGCAGAGACCTTCAGTTGCGATAAATTCTCGGAGCGATTCAAAGACTGGTCGACCCACTTACTCCTCGCTTTCAGGCACGACTGCACCTTCGTCGTCATTTGCTGCATGTTTTCGCTGTCTCGTTCGCATTATGTTTGTGATCTCATTCGGGTCATCGGAACGTCGCCGTGCGATCCCTGCGAGGCGGTCCGCCAAACCGAACGGCTGATCATCCAGAAAGACAAGTGCTCGACCCTTCCAAGCTTGGTCTTGCGAAGGGAGACCTAGCTTCCCGTACTTTCTCTTCGCGTTTCGCCATTGGGGTACTGCAATTAGCACTCGATTTTGAAGATCGATCTTGGTCACTGTGAGCCTTACTTCTGGGGCGCCGGCGATTACCAGATAGCTTCCTTGCCGCGTCGTCGGAAGTTCTGGATATGAAAACTTAATCTTCCATTCTGGATCGCCAGAACTAACTGAGATAACCGTGCCGATGATCCCGTGACCATCAGCCAGTTCTTCGCGCTGAAGTTCTCGGTCGCCATGGACAAGGTAGTGGCGTGCCTTCTGTTCGTCTGCAACACGTTGGTGAAACCCGCCTGCTGCCATCCTCGTATTGAAATCAGTGAATGGATTTGGCCAAAACGCATCGCCACCTTCATTCTCATTAAGTGCCTTTTCGCCCCAGCCACGGTTGAACTCTTTCTTACTAAATGAGACCAAAGTTGCAAGGCCTGGATTTGAACTTCGTTTATCAGAACGCAGGTGAGTGATCGAGTCCCGCGTAAGTTCCCAACGACGCAACAACTCAGGCGAAAGCGAGCGCTTCACTGAAGCTTCGGCTGCAGCGCGACCTTTTTCGTCGTCATCTTGATTCGCTCGACCCCACTCTTCGACGAGTGGTTGGATCTTCTTTCGCTCGAAATCTGGATCGAGAACCGTTGCCACAGAAATGTTTTCTGCAGCGCGTGCTGCGGCTAGGCGAGTCTCGCGATTGCGCCCTCCTTGTAGCCAGCCGAGAAGATATCCGAGGTGAGCTTGGCGGACAGACGAAGCGGGAAAGACATGCGTTTCACGAAGTGCGCTCGCTGCTGTGAGAACGGTCTGTTGTCCAGGTCGTTGTTGTTCAATGTAGAGACAATTTGCGAGATTGCCAAGAGCTTTTAGAGTCTCAACTCCGTCGCGATCCCATCTCGTTCGCGCGAATGAGAGTGCGATGTAGTGGAGCATTTCAACATGTGTTGGACCTGGCAACCAAACCTGGCGGTGTGAATTGCTCTCCCAATTGCTTAGATCCTCCACTGAATGTTGTGGATGTCGAAAGTGTTCGAGGATCACTGGTGCAAATTCGACCATCATGTCGCCGACACGTGAACGATTGCGACCTTCAGCGACTGTGAGAATTTTTGGCTTCTCCTCGGGTTTCCCGAAAGCGACGCCCCACGGTCGCGACTCACCACCCATTCGAAGGAACGCCACAATCAAGATGTCGTCGTCGTCGCCGACGTGGACGTTTACTTTTTCACCTCGCGGAGTTGGTTTCCCTTCGCTCCATGCACGAAGTCGGCGGATTGTTTCAAGGCTCTCGCTCATGGCAACTCGGGTAGAGGGTCGGTCATTCGCGCGAGTAGATCATTCTCGCTTTCGGATTTGGGCTTCGATCCCTTGATCAGTGCTTCAGCTCTGTCGAGACGAATTCCATTTAAGAAGCGTTCTGATTCATCGCCGAGGACGATGCCTTGATTCGCATCTAGTGCTTTCTGAAAGCAGGAATCTGCTCGCTCACAGAATGCAATACATGAGTCTTGGAACGAAGTCGTCGCATTTAAGACGAGATCGAGAAGACTTGCTTCGTCGTTGTCTTCGCCTTCGCCGTATTCGCCATTCATCAAAAGTGCAGCTTCTTCCATCAATTCGAACCCCCGCCTTGCTCGCTCGCGCTGGTATCGGAGTTCCTCATTCGCCCGAACACTCGGGCTGTTCGAACCTGGGTAGGTGAGAATTAGAAAACCAGAATTCGAAATCGTTATTTTGCCAGCGAGTCCCAAACCTTCAGTTGTTATATCAAGGGCGTGCGCATAGAGACCCATCTGCGCACGTGCAGTCGCGAGATCTGACCTCGAAGTGTGGCCGCCCTGATCCGCGTAGGTCTTCACTTCTCCGACTGAGAGCGTTGGAGTCTCGCGGCCTGTTTGAACGCTCAATACATCGATAATCAGGATCGCTTCTGGGAGCATTATTCCGCGGGGAATTCGGACGGTGAAACTCGAAACTGCACCGTTGAACTCTCTTCCATTGGCAAGATCGCTTAAAAACCGATTTCCAGTTTCGATCGCTTCATCGAGTCCCGCGAGAGGTCCGCCATTTGCCTTTATTCGATGGTCTTCGAAATCGAAGCTCGTGGTTGAAATCACTTCGGCTCTTTGGAGTGATTCGAGAAGTGTTCGCCCATCCTCTTTGATGAGCTGCGCTTCGAAAGTTCTGCCCCTCAGAAGTGCGAATATGGACTGACCATCGCGTCGAGCGTTCGGGTTTTCTCGGCGAGCGGCTGCACCCATCTTCACATTGTGAACCGCCGAGACAATATTGGAGTGACACTCGGGATTGCGTGCCCACTGCTCGAAGCGACGTCGTGTTTCGCGTCTTGCTCGTTCGCGCTTCGGGATCGGATTTTTATCTACCAAGATGCCTCAAATTTATTTTTCAGTCAAACTGTACCTTAGCCGACCCGAGTAACTCTTAAGTTAGCGACTTCTTGAGTGTGAACTCCGGTGCGAGGTGCATAATCGAGACTCTTGTTGTCGCGAATTCGGCGAACTTGGTGAGAGGTGTGAGAATTTCATTGAGATTCTTAGGTTTCATTTCTGCAACGCCGAGTTCACGTAATAAAAAGACATCAATGCCAACTGAGTGGCTAATTTCAAATTCCGCGTTCTCTGGTAGTAGCGGCTCTATCTCTCTGATCGCGTCGTCAATCGAAACGGCATCACCATCGCACATCCCGCCGTGTTCAAGGAGATATTGAACAACGATCTTTATCTCGTCAGTGTCGTAAATATCCTCTGTCAAGAAAATCTGAAGGCCGCGGAATCGCACTTCGTGATTGCCAGTGTGTTCGATCTCGCCCGAGAATGAGCCACTTTCAGTGTCAAAAAAGGCTGGTGAGCTGTCACCCTCGTATTTTCCACCTCTCTCCGTGAACCAATTGATTACTGGTTGAAGATTTTTCATTCAATCTTTCTTCTCGAGCGAGTCGAAGATCAAGTTCACTGCATGTTCAAGTCGCCGCACGAGCTCTGGTGCAACTTTTGATTTTTGAAACTCGGTGACCAAACTCGTGTACCACCACTTCTGTTCGTCGACTTTCGCGTTGAACTTTGGGTCGGCGAAGACCTGCTCAGCAGTCATTCTTCGAAGCGCGACCATGTTGGCTGTCGTTTCGGCGTTGTGAACTTTGTCGGCTAGAGCCACAAGAATTGCTGGGTTAGGCTCAGACTCAGCAATCATCTCACGCAAATGGTTTAAGTATTTTTCTTTACGTGGGCGCCAATTTGGTTTTGGTCGTTTCAGCGCATCACTACAGGCAACAACTATGTCGACGACCTGCCGATCGATCAAAGCTCTCAACATGAACTCATCGATTTCGGTGTCTTCGATTACGTCATGCAACAGGGCAGCGGCCGCTTGAACTTCGGTGCCGCCATTTTCGATCACGAGTGAACTTACGGCAAGCAAATGACTCAAGTAGGGAATACTCGTTCCTTTTCTGACATCGTCTCTGTGCGCCCAACTAGCGACGCCGAAAGCCGTCTCAAGTAGTTCTGTCGGTTGCCAATTCGGTTTCAGATCATTCTTCATTTATTTCTCCTCGTTGTTCAATCTGTCGGTTTACTTCCTTCAGTCCGATATTCAAAACATGGACAATCGGTAAAAACGCCGCTTCTTTTTCGTCGTAGACGCCGTTGTTTTTCTCGATTGATTCTTCGATCATCTCGTTGAGAATGTCTTCGTTGATCGCAACATAGACACTTTTTGATGACATCCAAAATGTCAACGGGTCAATTCTGTCAGTGACCTCAAATACCGACGGTGGTGCGGTTAAAAACGTGACAACAACACCATCGTCGTTCTGCATCTGAATCAAGACATCATCATCTTCGTTAATATCTTCGATTTCTGGGTACATTTCGGCTCGCTTTCGTTGAGTTTGGTGAAAAGCGACTTGCCGCATTAGAAATCTCTTGCAACCTCGCTGAGAATGTTTCTTAGGTCTTTGCGACCAAAGATCGTCTCGAGATGTTTGACGATCAAGGGGTTCGGACGGAAGGTTCGCTGACCCCAACCGCCCTCGTCTGGGTGCATTTCTGCCAAAGTTTCGAGTGCTTCTTTTGGGTCAAAACCCTTTGCGATTGCGACGCCCCACGCACACGCTGTTGATCGTGAGATGCCTGCGTGACAGTGGATAAGAATTGAACCGACTTGGTTTTTGCCCCATTCGACGATGCCGCGAACTTGCTCAAGGGTTGGTGCGTCGCCGTACCGGTTGTCGGTGACGTCATCGAAACTAACCACGAGATGGTTTGAGTGACCCCAACCAGAGACTTCAAATTTCTCTGGTCCTGCGGTGATTACTGCGTCAAACTCGTGACAAAGTTCTGCTGCCTCTTCGATGTTGCGAATGACCGGTAATTGTGTGCTGATGGATACTGACATGTTTCTTAGTTTCCTTTCGTTGTGAATGTCCTATCTCTAAGACGGAACGAACGACCAGAAATGTGCACTTCCACTCACAGAGTGGTTTTTTAGCTACAGGGCTCGGTGTCGTCGAGGTGTTCTTCGTTGGAGCGGCCACAATATTCGCAGATCTCATCGCCCCAGCTCCCACCAAGCATCTCTTGTTCACACTCGTCTTGGCGCGCCTCGCGACGATCTCGTTTTTTGTTAGCGCGCCGCTTGGCATATTTATAGATCAAGATTCCTTTTATAAGTCCCATTTACGTTCCTCTTTTCACTCGCAGACGTAACG
>Ga0214917_10006415_pt1 | contig 12207 bp, 9 predicted proteins | sample LL_1208_BB_MetaG_FD_177983 | JGI IMG/M metagenome (GOLD analysis project Ga0214917, IMG submission 177983) | Freshwater microbial communities from Lake Lanier, Atlanta, Georgia, United States - LL_1208_BB | ecosystem: Environmental > Aquatic > Freshwater > Lake | place: USA: Georgia | collected...
GACCGAAGTTCAGCTGAGATGGACCGGCTCTACGCAAGTCGACGTTCTACGGCGATCGTACGATCGGAGCGTGCCGGAACAATGTTTGGTCACGTCGCACAACAATTCTTCGCTACTGGTAAAGGACGACGGTATTCCGGCTCTTTACGTTATTCGTGACGTGACCGACGGTTCTCAGATCGTCGCGTCCGAGCGTATTGTACCGTTAACGCAAGGATCCAACTTTCGCGACGTCGGTGGATATCGCACGTCCGATGGTAAACGTGTGCGATGGGGGATGATTTTTAGAAGCGGCGGACAGCCACAGCTCAGCGACCGCGACCTTGAGATCGTGAAGAGCTTGAAGTTGCGGCGTATTATTGATCTTAGATCCCGCGAGGAGCGATCGATCGCTCCGACGCGGATCGATGAGGTGCCCTACGAGGCGGTCGGATACTCGTTCACGACATTGGTGCCGGCCGGAACGCCCACTCCAGCATCGGGCGGTGTCTACAATGGCTTCGCATCGTTACTTGCGCCACACCTGCGCATCATCACTCGCAACATTTTGAGCGGCGAGACACCTTTGGTTTTTAATTGCTCAGCCGGACAGGATCGAACCGGGTTTGTCGCAGCAATTTTGCTTGCGGCCATCGGCGTCGAACGGGACGATATCGAGCGAGACTATCTGGCGTCGACTGGTTTTCGGCAACCGCAATACGAAATGCCAGCGCTCGACCCTCAAACGGTGTCGGCGGACTCGGTCGCGATGTTTTTCGCCCGCGCGCAGCAAAGCCCGGATTGGCTGCGCCCTAAGCCGCTGGTGACGAGTTCCGGTGAGCCGCTCATTCGGATCGCGATGCGAGATGTCGAGGCGCGCTGGGGTAGCGTAGAGAATTATTTGAAAGCTGAGGTGGGGCTAAGCGATTCTGAATTGCAGCGCTTGCGAGCGATTTTGAGCGATTGATCGATGGAGATCGACGCGGCCGGTGCAGAGAAAGCTCACTGCACCGGCCGCCCCAACATCCTCTAGGTTGTAACTTAAAATTTTACGCCGAACTCGATGCCGAAAGTGCGCGGTTCGTTGAAGAATCCGCCGTAGCCGGTCGTCGGCGCGGCCGTGCCTCTGTAGAAGACATGTTCTTCGTCGAGCAGGTTACGCGACCAAATCGAGACGGATGCCATACCACCACCTACCGGAATGTCGGCGAGTGACATACGTCCGTTCACGACCATAGAGCTGTCGCCTTTGGTGTTCGAGAGTGTCACGGTCCGAACGCCACCTGGCGCGTCTGCAAAAGCGAAATCCGTGTTGGCCGTATAGAAACCGTCACTGAAATTCGCGTCGAGGTGCAATGCAAACTTGAAGCCCATGAACGGAGTCTGGTAATCCGCCGCCACGCTGCCCGCTTTCTCCGGCGAGTAGGTCTGATAGATCGGAATCGGCGAATTGATGATCGTAATAGCCCCGCTAACAATTTGCGGGAAGGGATTCTGCGTCGCCGGAATCTCTGCTTTGTTGTAGGCGTAGCTCGCGGAGAGCGTCAAATCGTCGGTCGCCGCGAACGTAAGATCCGCTTCGACGCCCTGCAATTTACCCTTGCCCGGCGCGTTGATGGTTTCGGTCGTCGTACGGTTCGTCAGCACGTTGCCCTGTAGATAGGGCGCGCTGAAGTCGACCTGAATATCTTTGTACTTCCCGTCATACACGGCAACGTTCAGACGCGCGCGGCGATCGAAGAATTCCATTTTCGACCCGATTTCCACCATCTCGACCGTCTCCGGGCCGAACGGCTTATAGGTCAACGAACGCGAGTTCGCGCCACCAGATTTATATCCCGATGCGTACCGCGCGTAAGCCAACACTTCGTCGGTCACGTCATAAGCGACATTGAAGATCGGGTCGAATCGCGACCAAGAAGTATTCAAAGGATTTGGTGACACGAGCGGCGTCGTCGTTCCGGGCTGAAAGAAAATCTGCCCTTGCGAGCCAACCGGGAAATTGACGTCGTTGATCGTCAGCATTCGACCGACCTTCTCGTCCTTCGTCCAACGACCACCGGCGGTGACGTGTAATTTGTCGTCAAGACCCTGCGGCGTGTACGTCGCCTGGCCGAACACACCCTGACTCGTCGTCGTGACTTTTGAGGCGCGGTCGATTCGCTGCGCCAAGTAATCGATCGAGCGCGGCAGGCTCCCTATGCCAATCGCATCGGTGAATGCATTGGTCGTGAACGCCCGCGCGTTATCCTGAACCGTCTCGCGAAAATATAGTGCACCGGCGGTCCACTTCAATCGCTCGGTGGCGCCGATGAAGTCGATTTCTTGGCTGAACTGGTCCTGATTGAAAAGGGCCAAGCTGTAGCGACCGAACTGCTGATTCAGTACCGTCGCCAATGTCGGCGATTTAAAGGCTCCGACGGACAGTGCCGCCGAACCATTATCCCACTGATCCTGCGTGAGGTCGCGATAGGCAGTGATCGACTTGACCGTCAAAGAATCGGAGACCGTCCATTCACCGGTGAGTCTATGTCCCGACGTCTTGCCAACACTTTTCTGCTGGGGCACGCCGAAGGTGGCGGTGTCGATGCGTTTAGTGCTGGCGGTGTTGCCCGCGACCGGAACGAGCGTCGTGAGTGGTGTCGGGCCGAGATACTGCTGATAAAGCGTCGTCGTCGCATCGTACGCTACGTCATATGCATAGTCGGCCGAAATATCCGCTGTCGGCGCCCAAAGCACGCGAGCACGAAAACCGCGGCGCTCGAAACCTCCGAAGTCTTCCGCTTGGGGCAGCGGGTTCGCCACCCAGCCGTCTCGACCGGTGAGCACCCCGCCGACTTTCACCGACAAATCCGCAAACTTTGGGAAGTTGAGTTGGAACTCGCTCTGATAGCCGTTGAAGTTCGCTACGCTAGCTTTCGCCACCAGGCCGAACTCACCCGTCGGTCGCTTGGTCGTGATCGACACCGCGCCGCCTTCGGTATTGCGGCCGAATAAAGTTCCCTGCGGGCCTTTCAACACTTCGATACTGTCCACGTCGTACAAAGCTACGCCGAGACCCTGCGGACGGCCTAAATAAACACCGTCGACATACATTCCGACGCCCTGATCGCGCGCTGGCTGGTTACTGTCCAATAGGACGCCGACGCCACGAATGTTGGTGATCAACGCGCCAGGACGCGAGAAAAACGGTGCGATCTTGAGGGACGGGATAGCGCCATCACCGAGATCGACGAGCGAATAGACCTGTCGATCTTCTATGCCGGCCGCCGAGAGCACCGAAATCGCGATCGGTGTTTCTTGCAGGTTTTCTCTGCGCTTTTGCGCGGTGACCGTCACTTCCTCTAAACCACCCGATGTCGACTCTGATGCCGTGACCGGCGCCGCAGTTGCCGCTGGGACGAACGAACTGAGAATTAAAGTCGAAACGATCGCAATCGAGAGTTTCCGTTCCATGAGCGCTCCGTGATGCAGTAATTAACTCGTCGAACAGACGAGCCGAGCGCTCAATGGTCGGCGTGCAAGATAAAATTTTATTGACCGATTGTTGAAGTTATTGTGAATGGCCGGACGTTTGATCGGGTCGGCTGGCGTTCGGCAAGACCCCGGACGCGATCAATTCTTCGATTTGATCTACGATCGGTAATAAATCGGCAACACCGTCGATGACGAAATCGGGACCGGCCTCTCTCAGGTCCGCATGCGCACGCGATCGTATCGCAGAGCGTTCACCGGCCGACAACGACTGCCATTGCTCGATCGTCCGACCGATCGCGTTACCCGTCGTCGCCACACCGACCGTCCAACACCCCGCGTTCTTGCCTTCGAGTAGTCCGGGCACGGTATCGTCTATCTTAATCACACGATGGGTGGGCCATACCGCGAGCTCGATCAATGATTTGTAAATAGCGATCGGTGTCGGACGGCCCTGCGCGACCTCGTCGGCACACACCACGCTGTCCAAATCCAAGCCTTGTTCGAACGATCGACGAACAACCGGCACCATCACATCACGGCTGTAACCGGTCGTCGATCCGATGCGAACGCCCCGCGCACGAAGTTCTGCGATCGTGTCGAGGACTCCTGGGATGATGTTGGAACGACGCTCGGCTGCGGCAACCAGTCGCGGTCGCAACTCCTCGTATAAACGGTCCACGTCGACTAATTCGATCGGGCGACCTATAGCAGCCTCCCAACTGCGCTTCACACCGGGCAGTTTACTAATCGCCAAGATGTGCTCACGCTTGCCGAGGCCCATCGGGCCCCGGACGTCTTCCTCCGTCACGGTGACATGATGTTGGCGGAATAGCTCGACCATCGCAGAGGTCGGTGCGGTGCTACCGAAGTCGACCAGGGTTCCGGCCCAATCAAAGATCACCGCTCTCACTGCTGGCTGCTCGGTTGACTTGCTCACCATGCTTCAAAGACCTCCTCGGCGATTCCGAATGCAGTGCTCGCCCCGGTCCCGCTGGTGACCAAGACCAGCCGCACCGTTTCATGGGGCGCACGGATCAAGGCATCGCGCTCGAATCCGACCGGATAGGTTCCGACCCAGCGTTCGACCACATCGAACTCGTTCACACGAATCGCCTCTGCGAACAAGCGTAAAATAATTTGATCGATTTTTTCGCTGGCGAAAGGTTGCGCGGCCCGTTGCTCGTGATGCGAGTCGCCAATGACGAACGTACCGTCCGCGCTTTGCACGGCAATTAAGTGAATACCTGCCTCTAAAGCCTCCGCCTCCTCGGCCGCGAGCTGATTCATCAAATGCGCTGAGGCCTTGCGCGCCGTATACCCACCGTAGCGTACGAGGCTGAGGTCGGACATGACCGCGGACGGCACGTCGAGTCGATCGTGCGGTTTGACGCGAAGCATTTGCAGACGAGTCAAGCGCAGCGACAGATCGGCGATCCACGGCGCGATGATGCCCGTTAAGTCAGTGCCCGGGCAGACGACGATCCTCTCAGCGTGGATCTGACCGAAATTGGTCAAGACTCGGTCGGCCTGAACGTCTACCACCGTCGTTCCCCAAAAAATTCGAACGCCGCGTACTCGCTCAAGCCACTCGGCTAGTCGGGGTATCGCGACGCGCGACTCGATCCGGATCTCGTGCGGCGAGTACAAGACCGCCGCCGCGCTCTCGAGATTGAGATAGGGCAGAGTTTGCTGAATTTCGCCCGCGGAGAGCACTCGACATTCTCGTCCCATATCGGTCGACAAAAACTCCTCCAGCACTGCCGCCGCCGCTTTGCGCCGTCCGATAACCCACAACCCACGCTGCTCGATCGGAATTGATGCGTCCGAGGTGATTCGCACCCATAAATCGCGCGTTCTTCTCGCGCGTCGCCAGGTTTCACCCTCCGGCTGACCGGTAACCGTGATGAAGCCGAAATTGCGTACCGAAGACCCAATACAAAAATGATCGCGCTCAACGATCGCAACTCGTAGTCCGCGCCGAGCCGCCTCGACTGCGTGAGCAAGCCCGACGATTCCTGCGCCGACGACCAGAACATCGAATTTCTCGGTCATGCAATCCGTTTCCTGACGTAGGCGGAAAACAAATCGGTCAAGGTCACGGTGCCGATCAAAATGATCAACACCGCGGACGTCTGGGCATACTGAAACCCCTTGATCACCTCGACCAGCACCACGCCGATTCCGCCCGCCCCCACCATGCCCACCACCGAGGCGGAACGAACGTTAGCCTCGAATCGGTAAAGAACGTAGCTGGCCCAAAGCTGCGTCACTTGAGGCAGAACTCCGAAGATTATTTCCGTCAGGCGACTCGCGCCGGTGGCGCGAATCGCGAGCACTGGTTGACTGTCGATCGTCTCGACCGCCTCAGCGAAAAGCTTTCCTAAAGTTCCGGCAGTCGTCACTGCGAGCGCCAAAACACCTGCAAACGGTCCCAAGCCCACCGCGACGATGAACAACATCGCGAAAACCATTTCATTGATCGCCCGACAAGCATCCATCAGTCGCCGAACCGGTTGATAAATTACCGACGGCACGACATTCTCAGCGCTGAGCAAACCGAATGGCACGGCAGCGATTACGGCGAGAAAAGTTCCGCAAATCGCGATTTGCACCGTGGTAATCGTCTCGCGTGCGTACAGACGCCAATCGGTGAAATCCGGCGGCAGGAAATCCGCACCGTACTCGAGGATGTTGTCGGCGTTCGCGAATAACTGCATCGGCTGGATATCGGCGCCGTTCCACGCCCAAGTGACGAGTAACGCAGTCAACCCCATCCAGAGGTACCGGACACCGCTCACGGCTGCGACCCTCGGAGGCGCTCTAGCTCTCTAATCGGCATCAGTTGCAAATTAGACGATTTCTTAAAACCGCCGTAGTCGTACATGTTCTTCAAAACTGCTCGCTCCGCAGCGTCCGTCTTGCCGTAGTCGATGACGAACGACTCGATTTTCGCTTTCAAAGTGGTCGGCAAATCGGCTCGCCAAACGAGTGGATCGCTAGGAATCGGCGGACTCCGCCACAACTCGCGAACTTGTGCTCGGCGTGCAGGCTGATTGATTTTCAATTTTTGAAGATCTTCGGAATCAGTGATGGCGACATCAACCTGCCGTGCCAACACCGCTTGTATGTTGGAGGCATGGCCCGCCATGTTTACGGCTTTGAAAGCCGTTCGATAGTCGACACGGTTCTCGTCGAAAAGATACCGCACCGGATACAGATAGCCGGAGGTCGAACTCGGATCACCGATTCCTAGTTTCAAGTCACCTGCTCGCGCGAGGACGTCTTCGATGGTCCGCAACGGCGAGTCCACTCGGGTGATTAGAAGACTGTAATAGGCGGCCGATCCATCCGAGTAGTAAATTTGCGCAAATACTTCGCCCTTCGCACGATCGACAGCTGCGATCGCAGCTTTGTTCCCCAGCCACGCAACATCCACCTTACGAAAGCGCATCGCCTCGACCACCCCGGCATAATCCGGGGCGTAAAATCCGCGCACTTTGAGTCCCGTCTTGCGTTCCATGTCGCGAAAGAACGGCTCCCAACGCGTACGTTGGATCGACGAGGAATCTGTCGCGATCACGCCGAACACGATTTCTTGCGCTTGAACGAGGCCAGCCCCCCAAACGAGCACGCAAGCGACCGTAATCGCCCGAAAAAGACTCAACACGCGAATACCTGCTGTGCAACAGCGTCGTCGAACGATTCCGGCGTACCGTCAAAGACAATTTTTCCGGACTTAAGGGCGACGATTCGATGGCAATGGCGACGCGCCAGATCCAATTGATGGAGAGTGATCAACAGGGTCACGCCGCGGCTCTCGTTGAGTTCGACCAGATGACGCATTACACGTCCACATGACTCGACGTCGAGTGCGGCAACGGGTTCGTCTGCCAATACGACATGAGCGCCTTGAACTAAAACTCGCGCAATGGCGCCACGTTGCTGCTGTCCGCCGGACAGAGTGGACGCGCGCTGCAAGGCGTGATCGCTCAACCCGACGATCGACAAAGCATCTCTCGCAGCCTGAAGGTCTGACGGCATAATTCGTCCGGTCACCATGCGCCAAACCGGCGTCCGCCCCGCCGCTCCCAACAAGGCGTTGGTCAGCAACGACAGCGGTCCGACTAAGTTGTACTGTTGAAAGATGACGCCAATCCGTGTCCGGACTTCCCGTATTTTTTTTGAGATACGTCCGCGCGTTTGAATGGGATGACCGAGTACGACGATATCGCCCGAGTTGCGGTCCACGCATTCAAGTCCAGCAATCAAGCGTAGCAGTGTGGACTTGCCCGACCCGGAGGGACCCACGATAGCCACCCGCTCACCAGATTCAATCCTTAGGGAGATCTGCGTCAAAATGCGGTGACCGCCGAACGATTTCGAGCAATCGGAGATTCGTATCGCGTCACTGTCCATGCCGCGACGGTAGAGGGACATCGTTAAGAATCAATGACGTCATCCCCTTGTAACGGAAATATGCGGTCGAACTATTTATGCTGCGGTCATGATCGCCATACCGGATATTGCAGAACTTTTCAGGGCCCGCGGCTCACGCCGCTATGCCGACGAGCCGGTCACGCAACTCGAGCATGCGTGGCAAACGGCACGATATGCCCGAGAAGCGACCGACGATTCAGAGCTCGAGTTAGCCGGATGGCTGCACGATATCGGCCATCTTTTGATTGAGGACGACGGATCGCCGACGTTACGCGGCCTCGACGATCGCCACGAAACGTCTGGCCGACTCATTTTAGCGCCTCTGTTCGGGCAGCGAGTGGCCGAGATTGTCGGATTACACGTCCGCGCCAAACGGTATCTGACGAAGGTGGACCCCGACTATCTTCGACGACTTTCCGGCGACTCGATGCGCAGCTTGGCACTGCAAGGCGGTCCGATGACGGCCGAGGAAGCGGATGTCTTCATCTGCCAGCCGGCAGCGGCTGACGCGCTCGCGTTACGACGGTGGGACGACGCTGCGAAAGTTGCCGGAGATGCTCCGACCTGTGTCGATGCGTCGCTACACGATCTCCAAATATTGATGCGACACGTCGCCGAACTTAGATCATGAGCGGCGCCCACACGGATTCCGGGGCCGAACGTAAGCTCGCGTTCCGCATGGCGATCACAGCGATTTTTACCCTCGCCGGCTATGAGTCGTTACGCTCAGCAGCCACGGTGTTGTTGAAAACGGCTTACGGCCCGAACATCCTGCCGCTTGCGATGGCGACTACCCCGATCGTCACATTGGTCGGCCTCTGGGCGTATAGCAAACTCTTGACCGCGCTCGGACCACGACGAACTGTCGTGACGACGACACTAGGATTTTCACTGCTTATAACGCTCTCGTTCATCGCGATTCATAGCGGACTACAGCCGGCGACGCTGCTGCTCTACTGGCTCAAAGAGTTCTATATCGTGCTGTTGATCGAGCAATACTGGAGTTACCTCAACTCCAAATTGACCGAACCGAGTGCCCGACGCCTCAACGGTCCGATCACCGGAGTCGCAGGGTTCGGCAGCATCATGGGCGGCTGGATCGTATCGACAGCGGCCTTACCGCTCGGTACCGAGGCATTGCTATTAATCGGTGCTGCGACCTTGTTGCCTGCCGCTTGGCTTGTCAATTCCACCTACCGCCATTTCGGCGAGCCCGCACCACGTGAAACGTCGTCACCGGTCAGGCAGCGCTCTGCACTCGGTTGGGATTTGATCCGTAACGACCGGCGACTCGCCGCGCTCTTAGCGGTGGTGCTCGTCACCCAGATGCTCTCTTCGCTACTGGAACTGAAGTTTCAGAATTTGTCGTCGCTCGCGTATGCTGGTCGGCGTGATGCAGAGACGGCCTTTCAAGGGCAGTTTTGGTTCTATCTCAACTCGGTTGCTTTGTTTTCTCAATTCTTACTGACGCCTTTGTTCCTCACACGGTTCAGCCTGCGACAAGTTCACTTGTTGATGCCGGCCGTCCAACTCGGCGCCATCGGCTGGGCACTGCTCGCGCCCTCTCTCTGGTCGGTTAGCGCCGCGTTCATGGCCTTTAAAACATTGGACTACTCGCTGTTTCGCGGCGCCAAGGAACTCGTTTATTTACCGCTAAGTTTCGATGGTCGTTACCGGACCAAAGAATTGATCGACGTCTTCGGCTATCGTTCCGGCAAAGCCGTTTCATCGCTCAGTATCGCGGCCCTACAAAAGACAGGTCTCGATCTATCGACTTGGTTTTTGCCGGCCGCTTTCGCGCTCGGCACGCTCTGGATGGGACTGTCGCTACCGCTGACCTCGATGCCAAAAAAACCGCTCGACGATCAACCCTGATCAAACTTCCGCTGACCCGCTTGAACGGTCATCGTGCGCGTCTCTTCGACACTCGGATCACGTTGCGCGACGGTACGCATGAAATGCCAGCGTCCCTCGGCTTGTGTCGGGCGGAGAATCAAACTCACGTAGCCGCGACGAGCGAGCTCGGTGTACGCGAGGCCAGGGTTTGCGCCTCGCATCACGGCCGCGAACTCGTCTCGCGAAATTTGCGGTGCAAACTTTTCGTAACCCGGTGACGTGACCGAGTGACCTGCAAGTTCGACGCCGGCCGAAGCCCCGTCGACCGCCAGATTTTGTCCCCACGCGTTGTGACTGTCACCCGAGAGCACCAAGAGATCGGCGTTCGACGACAACGCCGCGCGTAACAGTCGATCGCGAGCGTCCGGAAAACCACCCCAACTATCGAAGTTGAACGGCACCCCGTTACGAGCGGCGGCGATACCGAGTTGCACGTACTGGCGCATGCTCGCTGGCGAATCGGGGCGCAGCCATCCGGCGATCTGTTGTGGCATCAAAACCTCGCCCATCACCACTTGCTGCGCGAGTATTTGCCACCGTGTGCCGTTGCGTTTCGACTCGAGCAACCCCGCGTGTAGCCAATGTTCTTGCTCGGGACCCATCAAGGTTCGAGCAGGGTCGCGCCATTGCTCGTCGCGGAATTTGCGGACGGCCTTGTCGACATCGCCGCCGACACGGACGGCGGCGATGAGATCGAGCGGCGCGCTGCGCGCGACCAAGCGAGTTTCGACTTTGAATAAGGTAGCGAGCTGACCGATTTGATAACTTGACCAGTAGTCATCCGACACCGGCATCCATTCGCGGTATACCCGTTCGGCGATCGCTTTGCGGGCCGACCAACTGCCCTCGGTATCGCTCTGATGATTTTCGGCGCCGTCCCGCCAACTGTCGTTCGCAGTTTCGTGATCGTCCCATTGCGCGATCATCGGCATGCGTGCGTGCAGTCGCTGCAGATCGGGATCGAGGCGATAGCTTGCGTAACGCAGGCGATAGTCTGCCAGGGTTAAAATTTCGTGGGCGGGTTCGATCACTCGGCCATCGATCACGGACTTGGGGTCTGGATAAACACCGCGCTGATATTCGTACACGTAGTCGCCGACGTGCACGGCGAGATCCAAATCTTCCCGCGCCGCCGCGTGGGCGTAAGCGTTGAAGTATCCAAACGGCAAATTGGAGCAGGAAAACAACGCGAGGCCGAATTGGTCGACTGACCCTTCCGGTAGCGTTCGAGTACGGCCGGTACGGCTGATCGAGCCGTCCGGTGCGATGAAGCGATAAAAGTACCAGCGATTCGGCGATAAACCGGAGACGACAACTTTTGCCGTGTGGTCGCGCTCGGGCGACGCGAGCGCCTCAGCACCGGCGACGATCTTGCGAAATCGCACGTCTCTCGCAACCTCGACACGAAGCTTGCGTTCGCTGTCCGCGACGAATCTCGTCCACAGCAGCACCGACCGTGCCGACGGTTCACCACTCGCAACGCCATGCGAAAACCCGCGGTTCGACAATGCGGCGGCGAGCCCCGGAACGGACAACATCCCGACGCCGAGCATCGAGGCCTGCAACAAATTGCGTCGATCGATCAACATCTTTGTTCTCCGCTAGTTTTCGTATGAACGTAACAAAAGTATCGCTCGGGTCAATGACATGGTGGTGACATCTCGAACTGTCACGCAAGCTAAATCTCCGTGTCACAACCCGCGCATAACATGCCGGCCCTCTGATGGGAGGGTCAACTTCAATGCGATGCAAAACTGTTTTACTACTAATGACAATTCTGGCGGCAACTGCCACGCACGCTGACGAGCCCGCAAAGGCGACAAATAGGGACGATGGTCTCGAACTCGTCACGATCACCGGCACGCGGGTTGCGCCACGCTCGGCGATCGAAAGCTTAGAGCCGATCGACGTCATCTCGAAAGATGCGATCGACCAAACCGGTTCGGCCGAACTGGTCGAGACGTTGGCGAGCCTCGTGCCCGCGTTCAGTGTTCAGACCCTTCCGGCATTGGATGCCACGATATTCGTCCGTCCGGCGCGACTAAGAAATTTGTCGCCGGATCAAACGTTGGTGCTGCTCAACGGTAAGCGTATGCACCGCTCTGCGATGATGATGAACCCGAGTTACGGCAGCGCCTTCCAAGCGCCCGATCTCGATCAAGTGCCCAACTCGGCGTTGAAAACCGTCGACGTGTTGCGCGAGGGCGCAGCAGCACAATATGGCTCCGATGCGATCGCCGGCGTCATCAATCTTAACCTCGATGATAGTCCAGGCTTTCGTGCCTTTGCCCAGTATGGCTCTCAGTTCAAGGGCGACGGTGCCGGACCGCGCGCGGGGCTGCGCGCAGGCGTCAAGTCCGATGAGAGTTTCGCGGCGGTGACGCTGGAATATTCTGACGCCGGCTACACCTCCCGATC
>Ga0214917_10006416_pt1 | contig 12206 bp, 3 predicted proteins | sample LL_1208_BB_MetaG_FD_177983 | JGI IMG/M metagenome (GOLD analysis project Ga0214917, IMG submission 177983) | Freshwater microbial communities from Lake Lanier, Atlanta, Georgia, United States - LL_1208_BB | ecosystem: Environmental > Aquatic > Freshwater > Lake | place: USA: Georgia | collected...
CCTCCGAGAACGTCACCGTGATCGCCACCGTCCCGGCGGCCTTGTACGACCCGGCCACCGTCGATGTCGTCACCGAACTCACCGTCGGCGCGCCGTAGTCATCCGTCACGGTGACCGTGTTGCCATTTCCCGAACTGGTGACCGTGTTCCCCGCGCTGTCGGTCAGCTTGACCGTCAGCACCTTGGATCCCGACGCCATCGCTGCCTGAACCTGCGCCGCCGTCGTGAACGATGGCGTCAGTGACACCGTCGTCGCCCCACTCGCCACGCTTGCCGTCACCGGCGTGCCGAATGACGCCCCACCCACCAGCAACTCGGCCGTGCCACCCGCACTCCCCACATCCCCGGTCACCGTCGCCGTCACCGTGAAGTTCGTGTTCGTCGCGTTCAGCGCGTTCGACACCACCGTCCCGCCACTCGCCGTGAACGCCAGTCCCGTCGCTGCCGTCGGGGCCGTCGTGTCGACGGTCACCGTCAGCGTGCTCGCACTCGACTGCACGTTGCCTGCCGCGTCGGTCTGCGTGAAGCTGAAGACGTACACCCCGTCGGCCAGCGCCTCCCCGGTGCTCCCCGACGCGGGCACCCCGAGTGGCGTCCACGTCACCGCAGTGCCCGTGCCGGTGATGCTGTCCAGCCCGCTGTACAGGGTGAACGCACTCCCGTCCTTCGTCACGGCCACCGCAACGGTCGATCCGCTCTCCGCCGTCACGCCCAGCACCGGCGCCACGCTCGTGATCCTGTCGGACGCGGTCCCCGTGTCACTGCTCGTCAGCGACACCCCCGTCGAGACCGGCGGCGTCGTGTCGATCGCGAAGGTGCCACCGCTGGTGACCGTCGTGCCGGTGTTCCCGGCCAGGTCGGTGCCCGAGACGCTGACCGTCGCGGTCCCGTCGGCATACGCACCCGCATTGTCGGCGAAGATGGTGTAGGCGTAGGTGTACGGCCCGTTCCCGCTCATCGTCACCGACGAGATATCGGTCGTCCCCGGCTGGTCGATGGAGATCACCGGCGCGGCCGAGAGCGCCTCGCTTGCCGTGACCGTGATCGTCACCGCACCTGCCTTGAGTGGTGCCGCGCGCGAGTAGGTGACCGCGTAGGTCGGCGATGTGTTGTCCACCGTCAACGCCGGCGAGGTCCCGGTCTGGGTGCTGGCATCGCTGGAATCCAGAACCACCACTTCCAGCTTGACGCGCACGGCATTGGCGTTGAACGCAACGGCCTTGGTGCCGGAAATCGTCGTACCCGATGCGGAGATATCGGTACCCACTGTCAGCGTGATCGCCGCACCGGTGATCTCGGTGGTCGCCCCCGTGTCGGAGTACTGGCGAAGCGTCGCACCTTGTATCGAGGGGGACGTCCCGCCAATCGTGCCCCCGAAGGTCAGCGTGTCCCCGTTCTTCACCGCCGTCTGCGTGCCCGGCGCGGTGAGGGTTGGTGTCGACGAAGCAGTCGCGCGCACAATCCCGGCCGGAACCAGCAACCCCGCAAGCAGCACGCACGCCGCAACAAGCCTGACCATTCCAAGCATCACCCCGTTGCCGGTATCCGCTTTCAATGCAGGCTTGTCTGCGCGGGTCGTGCCAGATGCCCCGTGCGATGCGTCCAGGAGATGGTTCCCTCAAGATTTGTACCTGGTGGCAGGCATCCACCAAGGATTGCCGGAAATCAGTACAGATCCGGTACTGATCCCCACAGGAAAAAGACGATGCAGGTGCAGGCCAAGGTCTTTCGACAGTAGCCCCGTAGGATTATCGGCCAGTAAACCCAAGATCCAGAACGCGTGGCATGGACGCAAGGACCATTTCGCGTTCCCGCAAGGGAACGCGCACGCGCCACCGCAACGGATCACACGGCCACCGCTTCCCGGCATCGTACCCCTCGGAGGTCAATCCAACCATCCGTCAGTCGACTGAAAGTGGGAACCCGGGACCCACGGGGACACCCCGGTTCGGGAGTGCCCTCACGTCACCGCGACTGACCACTCCGGCGGGATGCCGGGTCCGCTATTGGTGCAGGTCCGGGATACCTTGTGTCGCCCGCAGGCGCACCGTGTAGACCCCGTCGCCGGTCAGGATTCCTCCACGCGCCAGGAGGCGTCCCTCTTCCCAGTTCGTCAGGCCAAGTTCCGGACGCTTCAGCGCGAACTGGCCATCCACCCACCGTGTGAACCCATTGCTCACGAACGGGGCATCGATTGTGCGGAAGAACCGCGCCTGGGTGTCAGCGTCCGGCGACAGCAAGGCCGCCACGAACCGCGGACTCTGCGCATTGAAGAGCATCACCGCCGTCGCAACATCGGGCACCACGTGAATGGTGACTTCGGGCGTCCCCTCCCACTCCCACTCATGCCCAAGGGACGCGTCGCCGATCGCTGTCGCCACCGTCTCCGGCACATCCCCTTCGGCCCGGCGGATTGGCGCGACCATGGCAAACCAGTCAACCGGCACGAACGGCCGGGCCGCCGTGGTCACATGCACCTTGTGGCCGTGGCCCAGGCCGATGCCCCGCCGACGGATTGCCTCGAGGGCCACCGGCATCGTGCGCGTCGCCCCGGAAGCAACCACGCACAAGGTGTTCAGGGTGTTGCACTTCTTGGAATCCAGGGAGTTGTAGACCGCACCGTCAACCCACGCATCCGGCGCATCGGCATCCACGACAATCCACGCCCCACCGGTGCCATGCAGACTGACGGGAGTGCCTGCCTGACGGGCAATCGCCCCCAGTTGCGCCACCGCCGCCCCCGATCCACGCGCAACGGCCAGTGCCAATCCCGGGGTCGAGAACAATGCCCACCCGGCGGCCCGTGACGCCTCGTCGATCAGTCCGACCGACCCTTCCGGCAGACCCGCCTCGCTCAGGGACGGGCGCAGCGCATGGGTGTCTATCGCCCGTGCCGTGCCAAGGGCATCACTGCCAATCCGCAGCACGGCAGTATTGCCGGATTTCAGTACCCCCGTCGCGTCCGCGAAGACATTCGGACGCCCCTCGAAGATGAAGCCAACCACGCCCAAGCCACTCGCCACCTGATCGACCTGCCACCCATCATGGGTGACCGTTTCCAGGACTGCCTCGCGACGCGACGCCATCGTGCGCCACGTCTGCAAGCCCTCGATCATGCGCGCACGCATCGTCGCCGTCGCCACCAGGCGCGTTGTCGACCGTCCGCGTTCCCGGGCGCGCGCCACATCCGCGTCGTTCGCTGCCCGGATCTCGGCCCACACCGCATCATCTGCAAGCCGGCGCGCAAAGGCATCGTAGAACGCATCAATCGAGGCATCCGGCACACCGGTAAGGGTTCCGAACGCCTCGCGGGCACGCGTCACCGCAGCTGTCACGCGGTCGGCAATGCCCGCCGGGATGTGAAGCACCTCACCGGTATCCGGCGCGACCACCAGTTGATCTCCCGCCCGGAAGGCATCCGCCACGGCATCTGGCACGACGGCGACCCGGTTCCCTCCATACAAGAGGGGAAATCCACGCGGGACCGCGGCGACACGTCCCGCATCATCGATGCTGACGGCGAATGGATCGTGCACGGCATTCGACATGATGTGCCAAGGGTACCGCGGGTGCCGGGACCAACCGGAACGTTGCCCCGCCAAACGTCCTGCCAACAACTGCGTATATATGAAGGTGCTACCCTAGCCGCATGACGACGACCGACGCCACCCCCTCCGCGGGGCACCCGAACGACTTCTTCCACGCCCGCGAAACCCTCCAGACCGGCCACGGCCACGTGACCTACTACCGCCTCGACGCCCTCGAACGCGCCGGGGCAGTCGCCGACCTGTCGAAACTCCCGCACACCATCAAGATCCTCCTGGAGGCCGTTCTCCGCCAGGCCGATGGCTTTGCCATCACCGAGGCCGATGTCCGGCGCGTCGCTGCATGGTCCCCGCACCCCGCGGGCGAACCCGGCGAAGTTCCCTTCATCCCGGGCCGGGTCGTCCTGCAGGACCTCACCGGAGTGCCTTGCGTGGTCGACCTTGCCGCCATGCGCGACGCCGTCAAGCGTCTCGGCGGTGATCCCAAGAAGATCAACCCCCTCGTCCCGGTCGACCTCGTCATCGACCACTCCGTCCATGTCGACTTCGCCGGCAGCCCCCTCGCCTTCCTGCGCAACGCCGAACTGGAGTTCCAGCGCAACCGCGAACGCTATTCGTTCCTGCGATGGGGCCAGCAGGCATTCGACAACTTCCGCGTCGTCCCGCCCCAGACCGGCATCGTCCATCAGGTGAACCTCGAGTTCCTCGCCAGCGTCGTCATGACCAAGCAGGTTGACGGCGAGACGATCGCCTTCCCGGACAGCCTGGTGGGCACCGACTCCCACACCACCATGATCAACGGCCTTGGCGTCCTCGGTTGGGGTGTCGGCGGCATCGAGGCCGAGGCCGCCATGCTTGGCCAGCCCCTCTACATGGTCATGCCCGAGGTCATCGGCATGCGCCTGACCGGTCGCCTGCGCGAAGGGGTCACCGCCACCGACCTCACCCTCACCATCACCCAGATCCTGCGCGCCCGCGGTGTTGTCGACAAGTTCGTCGAGTTCACCGGCCCCGGCCTGGACGCCATGCCACTCGCCGACCGCGCGACCATTGCCAACATGGCCCCGGAGTACGGTGCCACCTGCGGCTTCTTCCCCATCGACGACGAAACCATCCGGTACCTCAACCGCACCGGGCGAGGCGACGCCGCGGACCTCGTCGAACACTACGCCAAGGCCCAGGGCCTGTTCCGCAGTGCCGGCGATCCCGAACCGGTCTTCACCGACCTCCTGCACCTGGACCTCGGCACCATCGAACCCTCCCTCGCCGGCCCCAAGCGCCCCGAGGACCGTGTCGCCCTCCACGACATGAAGCACAGCTTCCAGACCGCCCTCACCACCCCGGTCGCCCAACTCGGATTCGGCCTGTCCGAAGCCGATCTCGGCCGCCATGCCACCATCCACACCGACCACTCGTCACTCGAGGTCGGCCACGGCGCCGTCGTCATCGCCGCCATCACCAGTTGCACCAACACCAGCAACCCCTCGGTGATGCTTGGTGCCGGCCTCCTCGCACGGAAGGCCGTGGCCAAGGGTTTGACAAGCAAGCCGTATGTCAAGACCAGCCTTGCCCCCGGGTCCAAGGTAGTCACCCAGTACCTCGCCAAGGCCGGCGTACAGGACGCCCTGGACGCCCTTGGCTTCAACATCGTCGGGTACGGGTGCACCACCTGCATCGGCAACTCCGGCCCCATCGCTGCCGAGGTCGCCACTGCCATCCAGGAACAGAACCTCGTGGCTGCTGCCGTCCTCTCGGGCAACCGCAACTTCGAGGGGCGCATCCATCCACTCACCCGCGCCCACTACCTCGCCTCACCACCACTCGTCGTCGCGTACGCCCTCGCCGGACGTGCCGACATCGACTTCGAGTCCGAGGCAATCGGCCACGACCAGGGTGGTCAACCCGTCTTCCTGCGGGATATCTGGCCGTCACAGGCCGAAGTGGATGACGCCATCACCAATGCCGTCACCGCCGACATGTTCGCCACTGGCTACGCCAACGTGTTCGACGGCACCGCCGAATGGCAGGAAGTTCCCGTCACCCCCGGCGAACTCTACGCCTGGGATCCCGAAAGCACCTACATCCACAAGCCCCCCTTCTTTGACACCCTGGACCGAAGTGCCGAGGCGCACCCGCCCACAAGCATCACCGGCGCCCGGCCGCTCGTCATCGTGGGCGACTCCGTCACCACCGACCACATCTCACCCGCCGGTGACATCGCCGAGGCAAGCCCCGCCGGTTCGTTCCTCAAGGACCGCGGGATTGTCAAGAAGGACTTCAACTCCTACGGGTCACGCCGTGGCAACGACCTCGTCATGGTCCGTGGCACCTTTGCCAACGTGCGCCTGAAGAACATCATGGTTGCGCCCAAGGAAGGGAACCTCACCCGCCATCACCCCAGTGGTGAGGACATGCCGATCTTCGACGCCTCAACCCGGTACAAGGCCTCGGGCACGCCGCTCGTGGTCATCGCCGGCAAGGATTACGGCAAGGGTTCCTCGCGTGACTGGGCCGCAAAGGGCGTCCTCCTGCTCGGTGTCAAGGCCGTCATCGCCGAGAGTTACGAACGCATCCACCGGTCCAACCTTGTCGGCATGGGGGTTCTCCCACTGCAGTTCAAGGGTGGTGAAGGTGCGAAGTCGCTCGGACTGACCGGCGCCGAGACCTTCGACATCCATCTCGAAGACACGCTGCATCCACACCAGGATGTGCACGTGACCATCCACCGCGCCGATGGGTCCACCGTGGACGTCACCACCATCGCGCGCCTGGACACTCCGGTCGATGTGCGCTACCTCGGCTACGGAGGTATCCTCCAGACAGTCCTCAAGCAACTCATGGACTGACCGCCTCCCAACAGGCAATCCACCAGGCGGCGGGTACCCCACCCGGGGTCCCGCCGCCTGGCATTTCCGCGCTGCACGTCACACCATCGGTCTTGACTGATCCATTGCGGAATGGAAACACCGGCGACAAGGTTCCCTGTTGGGAATGACGATGCACTGACTTGCTACCCTTGTGGCCGTGGCAAATCCGGTTCCTTGGCGTTCCACCACCCGTGACCACCGGACGCCAAGTGAGGCACAGGGCATGACCATGCGTTCCATGTTCGGGTGAGGTAGTCACGGTACCGTTCGATGCCATGGTCTTGACCAGTCACCCGGCCAAGCCAGTGCTTCCATGCATCGTTGCACTCGATTGACGAAAATCGTCCTGTGAACCAAAGAGTTCGACGCGACTTCGGGCCGAAGAACCCGTCATGGGTTGTGTCCCCTAGCGCGAGGAGTACTGAATGTCCACCGAAACACCGCCCGCTTCCGCGTCGGATCAGGTCGCTTCCAGGCCTTCCGCACGCACAAGCGGCGTGGTTCCCGGCAAGGCCACGGATCCAACCCTCGTCCCCGGGGTATCCGTCTCGCCGTTTCCCGGTCTCGCCGAACCGAACGGGCTCATGCATGGCATCAAGTCCTGGCTTCTCGCCGACCTCGGTGCCACCGAAGACAAGACCCACCATGCCATCGACGATGACGACGTCCCGAAGGCCGTGTCAAAGCACAAGATTCAGGCACACACCCATCCGTGGTGGCAGGTCATGTGCCTCACCGGCGTCGACTACTTCTCGACCCTCGGGTACCAGCCGGGCATCGCCTTCCTCGCCGCGGGTGCGCTCTCGCCGATCGCCACCATCATCCTCGTCATCGTGACACTCTTTGGCGCGTTGCCCATCTACCAGAAGGTCGCCAACGAAAGCCCCCATGGTGAGGGATCGATCCTCATGCTCCGGGGCCTTCTTTCCAGGTGGCGGGGCAAGACCTTCATCCTCTTCCTTCTCGGCTTCGCTGCCACCGACTTCATCATCACCATCACCCTCTCGGCCGCCGATGCCACCGCCCACTTGGTGGAAAATCCGATCCTGGCCCCGTTCCTCCACGAGGCCCGCGTACCCATCACCCTCTTCCTGATCGCCATTCTCGGCGCCGTCTTCCTGAAGGGGTTCAACGAGGCGATCGGGGTCGCCGTGGTCCTCGTGATCAGCTACCTGATCCTCAACGCCATCGTCATCGGTGTCGGCTTGCTCCACGTGTTGGAGAACCCCAAGGTGCTCTTCAACTGGCAAGGTTCCCTCAGCGAACAGTTTGGCAACCCGATCCACATGGTCATTGCCGCCACACTGCTCTTCCCGAAACTCGCCCTCGGTCTCTCCGGATTCGAGACGGGTGTGGCCGTCATGCCCCTCCTGAAGGGTGACCACAACGACGACCCGGACATGCCGGTCGGTCGCATCCGCAATGCCCGCAAGCTTCTGACGGTCGCTGCGGTCATCATGAGTGTCTACCTGATCACCAGCAGCATCGTGACGACCACCCTGATCCCGGCCCCGGAGTTCGCACTGGGAGGCAAGGCCAACGGGCGCGCCCTCGCCTACCTTGCCTACGAGTTCCTCGGCACCGGTTTCGGGTCGGTGTACGACGCCGTCACCATCGCCATCCTCTGGTTCGCGGGCGCCTCCGCCATGGCCGGTCTCCTCAACCTCATCCCGAACTACCTGCCCAAGTACGGCATGGCCCCCCAGTTCATCGCCTCCACCCGTCCACTCGTCCTCGTCCTCACCGCAATCTCGTTCCTGGTCACCATCCTCTTCAATGCGGATGTCGATGCCCAGGGTGGCGCATACGCCACCGGTGTCCTCGTCCTCATGATGTCCGGCGCCTTTGCGGTGACCCTCAAGTACCGCGAGGAAGGGCGCAAGGTGATGGTGTGGTTCTTCTCATTCATCACCTTCGTCTTCATCTATACCCTCATCGTCAATGTCCTCGAACGCCCCGACGGCGTGAAAATCGCCAGCGTCTTCATTGCATCCATCATCGCGATCTCGATGCTCTCCCGCGCGTGGCGCTCCACCGAACTCCGGACCAGCATCTCCACCATCACCGCCGACGAAGAGGCGATGAGGATCATCGAGGAATACCGGGAGAGCGATCCCAACCAGCGTCAGGGTTCGCCACGCCGTGAACTGATCCACCTCATCTGCGACCGGCCCCGTGGCGAAAACGCTCACATGTATGACGAGAAGCGGGCCGCGATGCTCGATGACGAGAACATCGCGCGTGACCACAAGTTCTGTTTCCTGGAGATCATCGTCGGGGACACCTCGGACTTCATTTCCGATGGCCTCGTCATCCGGGGCCACCGAATCGGGGAGAATGCGGTCCTGCGGGTCGAGGCAACCACGATCCCGAACACCATTGCCGCCGTCCTCCTGTGGATCCGCGACACCTACGACATCACCCCGCACGCGTACCTCTCATGGACAGAGGGACATCCCCTGACCCACGCCGCCCGCTTCCTGTTCTTCGGAGAGGGTGAGACCGCACCGATCACCCGCGAGATCCTGCGCGAAGCCGAATCGGTTCCCATGCGTCGCCCCCACGTCCACGTCGGCTAGCCATCCAGTTGGTGCATCCGTGCCACGGATTGCACCCACCGGCATCCTGGCAACGCACCCGCACGCCCCCGGTAACCGGGCATGGGGTCACCTCGGCCACGGCCGTTGCCGATCCGGGCCATCCCGGTGCAGTGCCGATCCGGGCCATCCCGTTACGATCCCATACGATGCATAGCCCGAAGAGGCATGGGTATGGAACCATCCCCCTGAAACATCCCGGGGAAGCCCCGGGGCCGGTGCGAAGCGACGTTCCCTGCGACACAACGACGACGCACCGGATCAGGAGTGCCGCCGTGACCGTATCGACGAACGTTCGCCGAGATGACCCAGACAGCCAGACCCAAGACCGCGATTCAGGGTCGAACGCGGCTGGGGCGCCGATGCCACCGTTGCCCGCCAGGCATGAACTCCATGCCTACGCACCACCGGCAGAACACCACATGTCCGCACGGACCGGTATGCCCCGGTTTGTCCGGTCGTTCGGCAAGTGGCTCCTCACCGACCCCGGCACTACCGAGGATGCCCCACCCGAAGGGTTCGGCGCACCGCATCTCGCACTGCTCGATCCCGTCCCGGCACCTCCGGGAGAATCCGGTTCCGCCATCGACGTCGGTGTCCCCATCGATGCGGAGACGCACGGGGGTCACACCAAGCATCACGAAACCCATTCCTGGTGGAAGGTCATGTGCCTGACCGGCGTCGACTACTTCTCAACCCTCGGCTACCAACCCGGCATCGCCTTCCTTGCCGCCGGGGCCCTCGCACCGATCGCGACGGCCATCCTCATTCTGGTCACCTTGTTTGGTGCCCTCCCGATGTACAACAAGGTGGCCCTTGAAAGCCCCCACGGTGAGGGATCCATCCAGATGCTCCGGGGCCTCCTGCCACGGTGGCAAGGCAAGACCTTCGTACTGGCCTTGCTTGGCTTCGCTGCGACGTCGTGGATCATCACCGTCACCCTTTCCGCCGCCGACGCCACCGCCCACATCATCGAGAATCCGTTCTTCCCACCATCACTGCATCACTACAAGCTGGAGATCACCCTCCTCCTCATCGCCGCCCTCGGTGCCGTCTTCCTCAAGGGGTTCAACGAGGCCATCGGCGTCGCCGTCGGACTGGTAATCGTCTACCTGCTCCTCAATGCCGTGGTCATCGCCATCGGCCTCGCAGAGATCGTCAGTAAACCAGACATCCTGTTCGAGTGGCAGGACAATCTCAACGGCAAGTTCAGCAACCCAGTGATGATGATTGTCGCGGCTGCGCTCCTCTTCCCGAACCTTGCCCTCGGCCTCTCAGGCTTCGAGACCGGCGTCGCGGTCATGCCGCAGGTCAAAGGAGATGCCAGTGACGACCGCGAACGACCGATGGGTCGCATCCGCAACGCACGCAATCTGCTTGCCTCATCGGCCATCATCATGAGCGTCTACCTTTTGGGGAGCAGCCTGATCACCACCACCTTGATCGCTGAGAAGGAATTCCAACCGGGTGGCAAGGCCAACGGACGCGCACTCGCCTACCTCGCCTACGAGTTCCTCGGACCGGTCTTCGGAACGATCTACGACATCTCGACGATTGCCATCCTCTGGTTCGCCGGCGCTTCGGCAATGGCCGGTCTGCTGAACCTCGTTCCCAACTACCTTCCAAAGTACGGCATGGCACCTGAGTTCATCCGCGCGACCCGACCGCTTACAATTTTCCTCACGATCATCTGCGCTGCCGTGACGGTCTGGTTCGAGGCGGATGTCGATGCGCAGGGCGGCGCCTACGCCACCGGTGTCCTCGCCCTGATGGCCTCCGGTGCGTTTGCCGTGACCCTGTCCTACTGGCGCGAGGGCCGAACCACCCTCACGTGGGTCTTCGGTGGCATCACCGCCATCTTCTTCTACACCCTTGCCGTGAACATCAGCGAACGACCGGATGGCCTCGAGATCGCGGCGTTCTTCATTCTCTCCATCCTTACCACCTCGATCATCTCGCGCATCTTCCGGTCGACCGAACTCCGGGCCGACCGCATCATCGCCGACGACGAGGCGCTCTTGATCATCGACCACTCACGAACCCACGGCACGATCCGTCTCGTCTGCAACCGGCCGGAAGGCGAAACGGTCGAGTCCCTGAACCGCAAGGAAGCCGAGGAACGCGCCGTCCACAACATCCCGGCCCAAGACCCGATCATCTTCCTCGAGGTATACGTACCGGACTCTTCGGAGTTCTCTGCCGAACTGGTCGTCACCGGCCACCGTGTGGGGAACCACAACATCCTGCGGGTGCGCGCCACCACCATCCCGAACGCGATCGCGGCCGTCCTCCTGTGGATCCGGGACATTGGCGGGGTGATCCCGCACGCGTACATGGAATGGACGGAGGGATCGCCCCTGGCCCACGCGGTGAGTTTCGTCATGTTCGGCAAGGGCGAGACTGCCCCGATGACCCGAGAAGTCCTCCGCGCCCACGAGGACGACCGCACCCTGCGCCCATTCGTGCACGTCGGGTAACCCGGTTCCCCCGGGGCGGTGGCGCCGCTTTCCTGCGCCACCGCCCTTTCCCGTTTGCAGCGCCCCGGCTTCTCTCCTTGGCGGAAGCTGTGCAGGCCGTCCGGTACCACCGCGGTGCGGGTTGACATTCCCCCTGACCAGTTGTAGAATGCGCTCATTCCGTATTTCAGCGATCCAATAACTGTACCTATTTCCGTGATGGGAAATAGACAGTTGGTCAAGCGAAAGATACGTCTCTGTGAATTGGCAGCGGTGGGCATCATGGTGACCACTCGGCAAACTGGGAAGGGAAGTGATGTTGTGGGCACATCCGTGAAGCACTCAAGGACCACGAAGGCATATCCCGGATGGCTACGGGGTTCCTCCCTGGTGGCATCCCTTGCAATCTCCCTGATCTCGGGCATCATCCCGGCCTCGGCCGATACCGCGCCGGTCACCACGCCCGTGGCCGTGGCCTCTCCCGAGGCGACCGCCGTTGCGAGTGCGACCCCGGTGGCGACCGCCGTTGCGAGTGCGACCGCCGTTCCTGCGACCACGGCACCTGTGTCGTCGGTGCGCACCAACGCCATCGTCCGGACCCGCACCATTGCTGGTGGGGGTAGTCAGGCACCCTGCGTCCAAGCCTCGCCGGTCGAATGGAGCCAGGGGAATAACTGGTCTAGCAGAGACGCATCGTCCACCGATTGCCCGGCAAGCCTCGGCCTAAACCTCACCAACGTA
>Ga0214917_10006417_pt1 | contig 12206 bp, 12 predicted proteins | sample LL_1208_BB_MetaG_FD_177983 | JGI IMG/M metagenome (GOLD analysis project Ga0214917, IMG submission 177983) | Freshwater microbial communities from Lake Lanier, Atlanta, Georgia, United States - LL_1208_BB | ecosystem: Environmental > Aquatic > Freshwater > Lake | place: USA: Georgia | collected...
TATAATTACATAATTATATAATTACAATAACAACAATAACCTGACTATTAATTAATACTACTACAACATTGATTCAATATGCAGTCACATCACACCATCGTTTAGACAAAAATATCTACCTATGCTTTATATAATTTGCTAAATTATATAATGAGCGCCATTCAACAACCCGTTCTCACAAGCGACCAGATAACCGAAATCACAAACTACATCAATGCATATCGTGCTAAAAATCAAGCACCACCCCTAACATGGGACACAACTATCGCACAATTTTCGCAACAATGGTCTTATTATTTGCTTTCCAAAAATGAATTCAGGCATAGTGGAAACAATTTATATGGCGAAAACCTCGCCTATTTTCAAGGCTACGGAAGTGATGTCATGGGTTTATTGAAAAAAGCCATCGATTTATGGTATGACGAAATCACCCTCTACGATTTCAAAAATCCCGGATTTTCCCACGCAACAGGTCATTTCACGTGTCTCGTATGGAAATCCAGTACAAAGTTTGCAATGGGTATTTCCATAAACACCACGACAAATGCAGTCGATATTACCATGAACACCTCTCCGCCAGGGAATTACCAAGGGCAATATCAAGACAACGTTTTACCATTAGCACCTACACCAATGGTACCAGGAGTACCTTCTCAAAAACCTACACCAAAACCAAAACCAAAACCCAGGCACATTCATGTGAACATACCATCTATTATACAAAAATATCCAAGAATGAGATTGTCAGCGGATGAACCCGATTCTGAAGAAATATCAGATTGTTCATTGAATTATTATTCACCAGTGATTCATTTATCGGCAATTTCACCATCACCATCTCTCAACAAACAAGTTTTATTACGATTATTGTACAATTTATTGAACCAATCACAGGCAAATCGACCATCTATCTTATTAATCAATTCAATCAATGAGATAATTCATTATATCAATAATACAAATATATGAATCAAATAAAAACTGATTATTACCCTTTTTTGTTTTATTCGAGGGTACTTGCCTTTTCAGTTTCGACGGTTGACCTCAATAATTCATTGCGGATATTCGTGGTTTCTGTATTTGCAACTTCACGACTATCGAAATCAACGGTTTCTTTGACACCGACTAGATTTCCCTCTTCGTCCATGGTTTGTGTTAATACGTTTCCGGTTTTCTCGGCCAGTTTGATGTTTTCTTCGATGGCCTTCTTCTTGGTTTCTTTGATACGGGCCTGGAACTCTTGTTTAGCACGTTCCTCATTCTTCATTTTTTCTTTGTGTAGCTGATTGAGCTCCTCTTCCATGAATTCTACACGACCGGTTTTGTAAGCATCTGGGTCCCATGGTATCCACATACCGACCGGGCCTACGTAGATATCGTGATTCGGGTCGAGTTCGCGCAGTTTCTTGCAGCGTAATTCAGCTTCTTCTTGCGTTGGATATACACCGCGGACTTTCAACCCACGAGTGGAAGTTTGAAATGCATGTTCGCGCTGGAATTGTGCATTCAATTCGTCTTCTTTTTTGTCGAGGAAGTTTTTGAAATCGTCTTCGGTGGAATTTTCCTTGAGCTTGGTTTCCTCTTCTTTAGCAAACTCGTTGAAATCGGATACAATATCATCGATTTTTAAATTGTATTTGTAGGCTAGGAAATGGAGGAAATCAAAGAATTTAGCAAGAGATTTAGTGAAATCCCATTGTTTGATGAATTGATCAAACAAGAAGTTCTCGCGTTTTTTCAGGATTTTCTCAGGGGAAATGAATGATAAACATGCGAATTTTTGACCGGCTATGGGTTGGTCTTCATCGCACAAATCAATGTATTTAGGGTTTGGTTGTCCGTTTTCTAATACTTTTCGTTCGAAGGATGACATTCTATAGTAATTTAGAAAAACAATGTTTAAGTGTTTTTGATGATTATATATTTATAGATGAATAGTTGTAATCCCATTTCAAATATTTAGGCATGCTCAATAAATTTCATAGATACACCCATTTAGGCGTCTCATTTGAAATTTAGCATGTCAAATTTTTATCTTGGATAAATATATATAGAATCTCCCATGGGTTTCGATTTAGCTGAACTAATTAAACGCATCATCAAATATTTAGTAATGGGTCTTGTCATTGCTGTCGTCAGTATTGTCATCCCTAAGAAATCATTGAACCTAGAAGAAATTGTTATTTTAGCTCTTTCTGCTGCTGCTACTTTCAGTATCCTTGACGTTTTCCTACCAACCATTGGTGAATCAGCTCGCAACGGTCTAGGTTTAGGCGTAGGTTTAGGATTATCGCCATTGTTTGTTTAGGGCTTTTTGACATTTTTGACATTATAATAATAAAAATAAAAAATTATTATTATATAAATACGGTATGAATATGTTTAAGAATTTGTTTTCTAGAAATAATAGTAATAGTGAAAACGACGAAACTGATGAGACTCCTAGAGTTGGGCAAACAGTTATACAAAACCGTATGCCCGAGAAAGAGGACGAAATAATGAATATAGACCCCAATACATTGGAGATAGACGACGATACATTGCAAAGTTTAGTCGGTATTGCAGTGGATATTTTGAAACAAAACATTGATAATGAAAATCAAACCATGACGAGTTTAGTGGGTATTGCAGTGGATATTTTGAAACAGACTGTCGGCCCACCTCCACCGAAGAGTATTTTTTACACTATGCCCGAACAAGATATGCGTTACAGTGATTTGACGTTTAAAGTTACTGATACAGATAATGGAAAAAAACAACCTGAATTAGTATTGAGCAAAATTACGGTTAAATATGATGATGCTGAAGATTCGATTAAAATAACTGGTTATGATATTAAAAATGGCGATGCAGGTGATGGAATTTATAAGAAAATTATCGACGAACTGAATTTAGGCGAAATTAATTTAGCCGATTTAAATGATCCAACAAAAAAAAAACAAATTATCAAAAATATAGTAGACCGTTTGAAAAAAGAATTCAACATAGACGATGAAGAATATAAAAAGATAGAAGAATATTTGGAGAAATTAGCAGAAGCTGTTAGCAATTTGAAAAAAAATGCGGATGAACTGGAAACAACTGTCAATAATATTTAAGCTGTTTCATAAATTTACAATACAAAAATACATATTTTCATCTAACCATGTTCAAAGATATTTTATGAGTGTATATATATATATATACAATGACGATTAAAATTGAAACTCCAGACAATGTAGTAACATTTTTAGGCACGTATGTTGAAAAAATTGCTGGTGCTAGTACAACGATTGAGGGCGTGGCCACAGGATTACGCAATATAAAAGACATGATAACTAAACTTAAAACCGAATTAGCTGGCCTACAAAACCTACAAAAGAGTAATAAAGACGGTTTTGATAAGATAGGATTAAAATTTGATGAATTAGAAAAAAAAGTTACAGATCTTACAACAAAAGCAGCAGCAGCAGGAAGCGAATTACAAAATACAAACAACCTTTTAAAAAAAGGTGGTAGTAACTCCTACAAAACCGCCAAAACAAAATTACGTAATTTAATGTCTTATATGTCTATTATGTCAAGAAAAACAAAAAAACATCAAAAAAATAACCGTAAACATTAATTCATATAATATGTCTATACATACTATATAGATGCCAACATCCAGTAAATCAAATAGTATTAAAATTAATAATATACTAGATGTCATTACCGTTTTGAAAGTATTTGGTAATTCAATACACGAAGCGGATACAGAATTAGCAAAATTGATCAACCAAATCAAAAACATTACTGAGTCAATTAAAAATTTAAAAGAATCAAATGCAAAGTTAATTCAAAAAAGTGAAGTAGATAAAGACGAATTGAAAAAATTACAAGACAAATTAATTGATATTCAAAAAAACCTTGATAATACACATAAATCAAGTGAAGCACTCAAAAGGGTTTTTAATTCAACTGCTAATCCTGCTAATATAGATAAATATACTGCAGCACCGGCACCAAGTTTTGATGGAATGGTAGGTGGGATATACAAAAACTATGATAAACAAAGAAGCAAATTGATGAATATTAGGCATTTCAAAAAAACACAAAGAAAAACACAAAAAAAACACCGCAAACATTAACCCTATTACAAATCAATAAATAACATACATGCTTCTATCCATTTGCATCCCGCATCATTATTTTTGTATGTTGCATTCGCGTCCGTTTGCAAATGCAATATATTCGTTTTACTATTACGATTATCGCCTAATAACCATTCATCGTGGTATTTTTTGCATTTTTGTAAATATTCCATTTCGATTTTTCCTTCGCCATCGCGACCTCGTTTCTCGATGCGTTCAAAGCATTTTTCTGGAGAAGAATCCATATAAACGATTCCATCCACAACGAATCGTCCAGAAAATTCATTGTATATCTTGCTATATATCTGGAAACAAACATTATCAATCAGTGTGTCGTCGTGCAACATCTTCGCAAAAATATTACGGTCGGCCGACAAGGACCTTTCGCAAATAATCACGGAACACCCAGGGTTTTGTTTGATGGTTTGTTCTAATAGCGACAATCTGCTAATAAAAGCCATGACTTGAAATGGAAACGAATATTTAGCAGGATTGTTATAAAATTTCTTCAAAATGGTTTCGCCGTCCACCGGGTCGCGAACCTCGTCCCATATATCAACCGGTTCTCGTAGAAAAACTATATCGGTGCGACCCATGTCGCTACAATATTTCTGAAAATGGTCGACCAGGGTTGTTTTTCCTGCGCCGATGTTGCCTTCGATACTGATCAATTTAGGTGTCATAGTTGTTGTTGTTATGATTACCAACTACCCACACCCCCTTTCAGAATCAATTTTTTCTACATTTTCTCATACATTCAATACCCTAACCGAGGAACATCAAATGTTTTATGTGGACGGTATTTGAGAACATCCAATTCCCGCGAAGTGGTGGGAAATTCGGCATCCCCGTAAATATCTTGCAATAGCATCCATTCGAACAATCCCCCACTATACATGGATACTTCGGTAAATCCCAGTTGCATAAGCTGATGATATTTTTTTTCCACCGCGGGGTCCACTGAATTCCTGCCATAAATAACTAGTCGACGATTTGTGTTATAGTGTGTCAACATTTCATTGAGGGTTTGCTCTTCTAAATTCCAATCCAGCGTGGTTTTTATCAAACATTTCTGTTCGGAAACGGGCAAAGTATTAATCAAGACAAAACTATTGTGATGTGCAATAGCATATTTCACGTCTTCAAACCCGATTTTCCGCGCCGGTTTTTTATGAAACCATGTATATAAATTCGGCAACATGTTCTCGATAAATAAAAATTCTATTAGAATCTCTGTAGTAATTTGTTTATTTCATTTTCCGCATTATTCGATAAAATCCACCGGAAAACACCGAAAATCACCGAAAATCACCGAAAATCACCGAAAATCACCGAAAATCACCGAAAATCACCGAAAATCACCGAAAATCACCGGAATCCACCGGAAAATTGAATATTCACGCCCCATCCATTAGTACCATCAGCTTAAAACAATGGATCTATCACAGAACAAACTCACGAAAACGGAATGGAACAGTATTGAAGTTCCCGTGTCGGAACAAGAAAAAGCGGTTTTGAAACTCATCGACGAAGGTGCGACCAATGTCAATATTCGAGTCAATCAGCATTTATCTATGATACAATATTTGAAACTGGACAAGAACAATTTCAACGAATCGTATTTGTATGCTAAATATTTCCAGCCCTCCCTGGAAAACATGGTGAAAAACCGGGTGTGCGTAGGCGGGGTGCTCGCCGACACCATTTTCAAAATAGACAAAATCGAACAAAAAACACTGAAAATGATGAAAAAGGCGGACATTATCCGAATTGAAAACATGAATGTCGAAAAAACTCGCCACCTGATATTCGAATATTTGCTCATCGATTTCTGCGAACAACTTATCCACAAAATAACGGAATCCGTGGTGAAACAGAAATCGTCTAAATCGGCGCCCCCCACCACCCCCCCCGAAAAGTCATACGTATTTTATTTGTATACACTCATTCAATTCAAAAAGTTGTCGATATCCCACATCAACAAACATATTACACATTTTGTCAACCAGGTCATCGAATGCGCGAAAACAAAAACGAATTTGCAAGACATTGTGAGAACATCGCCGGAAACCATCGAACAAAACCCCTATTTGTTGAAATATGACGATATGACATTGTATGTGCATCAAAAACAGTTGTTTTCCATCATGAATCACAATCCATCTGCGCCGAAATTAGTATTATACATGGCTCCTACTGGAACTGGGAAAACGCTGTCGCCAGTGGGATTGACGAAGAATTTCCGCGTTATTTTCGTATGTGTCGCCCGACATGTGGGCCTCGCCTTAGCGAAAGCGGCGATTTCCGTGGAGAAAAAAATCGCGTTTGCATTCGGGTGCGAAACGGCGTCGGACATTCGTCTCCATTATTTCGCAGCAACCGATTATGTGCGTAATACAAAAAGCGGGGGGATTTACAAGGTGGATAATTCCGTGGGCGACAAAGTCGAAATGATTATATGCGACGTGAAATCGTATTTAGTGGCCATGCAATACATGCTGGCCTTCAACGAAGAATCCCGCATTGTCACTTACTGGGACGAACCCACTATAACGATGGATTATGAGAACCACGATTTGCATGAGACCATTCATCAAAACTGGATGAACAACAAAATATCGAAAATGATCTTGTCTTGTGCGACCCTCCCAAAAGAGCACGAAATATCGGAATCCATCATGGATTTCAAATGCAAATTCGAAGACGCCGAGATATATACCATTGAATCCTATGATTGCAAAAAAACAATTTCGTTGTTTGACAATAGCGGCAAAAAAGTCGTTCCCCATGTATTGTTTGAATCCCACGAAGACATCATGGAATGCGTTCGACATTGCGAGAACAACAAGTCGTTGTTGCGTTATTTCGATTTGCAGGAAATTCTGAGATTGATTATTTATGCAAATCAACATAATAATGCGTTGTCCGACAGATACAAAATAGAAACCTATTTCGACGGCGATATTTCGAATATAACCATGCATTCCATCAAACTCTATTATTTAGAATGCTTGCAACAGATTTCGCCTGAATTATGGGCAAGTCCATCTTTCCGACATTTAGTCGCAACGCAACCACTGGAAATGGAATTTCAAAAAATGGCGAGTTTGAATCTACCCCCTGCCGCAAAACCACTGTCAAGCAATGTTCTTGTGAGAACACAAAGTGTTGCCTATCCTGGTGGAGGTGGGGGCACCACCACAAAAACAGATGCCGCGGAAAACCAAGGTATTATGTTGACCACGACGGATGCACATACGCTAACAGATGGTCCGACGATTTATATCGCCGAAGATATCAAACGCATGGGCGAGTTTTTCATAGAACAAACGAAAATCCCCGCGCATATTATGAACGATTTATTAGAAAAAATAGAATCAAACAATCGTCTGCAAAAAAAAATCGAAATATTAGAAAAATCACTGGAAGACAAATTAGGCAGCGAAATAGAAAAATCGAAAAAAATGGAAAAAGAACAGTTTAGTGGTGAAGTTCGCACAATCATGAACACTATTAACAGTGTCCGAGCAGAATTCGGCATCGTTGAAATGGACAAAGTATTTGTTCCGAATACCACTCAGCATCAGCAATTTTGGACGCGGAACGAGAACCCTATCAAAAACGCATTTGTGCCTAGAATCATAGAAACGGTTGTTAAAGAGATTATGATGACGGACGTCGATACCCATATGAAAATGTTGCTGTTGTTAGGTATTGGTATGTTCGATAAACATACGAATATAAAATACATGGAAATCATGAAAAAACTGGCGGACGAACAAAAGTTGTTTGTCATCATTGCATCGTCGGATTATATCTATGGCACGAATTACCAGTTTTGTCATGGATTTGTCGGAAAGGATTTGCAAAACATGACGCAGCAAAAAATCATCCAGGCAATGGGGCGAATCGGGCGTAATAATATACAACAGACCTACAGTGTTCGATTCCGCGATAGTGATATACTGAAATCGTTGTTCATGGCTCCTGCCGAGAATCGCGAGGCGGTTGTTATGTCGAAATTGTTCAATTCGGAATAAAGGGGTGTCGGGTATGGGAATTTTTTTATACAAAATTGATTTTTTTGTATTGCTGTTTATACATACATTTATAGTAAACAAATGTGTATTATTCCGGATTGCAAAACGAAACCGTTATACAATGTAGACGGAGAAACAAAAGCGTTGTATTGTTCCGCACACAAACTAAATGGAATGGTGGATGTTATACATAAAAGATGCAAACATGAAGGATGTAAAACCAGACCAAATTTTAACATGACAGGAAAAAAACAAGGATTGTATTGTTCCGCACACAAAAAGGATGGAATGGTTGATGTCATCAACAAAAAATGCATTCATCCTGATTGTGAAAAACAACCAACTTGTAACATAAAAGGAAAAAAACAAGGATTGTATTGTTCAGAACACAAAAAGGATGGAATGATTGATGTTACCAACAAAAGATGTATTCACGAAGGATGTGAAACAAGACCAACTTACAATGTAGAAGGAGAGATAACCGCATTGTATTGTTCAGAACACAAACTAAATGGAATGATGGATGTGCGACATAGCAGATGTATATATGAAGGATGTAAAACCAGACCAAATTTTAACATGACAGGAAAAAAACAAGGTTTGTATTGTTCAATCCATAAATTAGATGGAATGGTCGATGTCATCAATAGAACATGCAAAACACATTTATGTTATACATTTGTTTCTGAAAAATACGACGGTTATTGCTTATTTTGTTATATAAACATATTTCCAGATAAACCCGTATCACGCAACTACAAGACAAAAGAATTCGCCGTTGTGGAATTTGTAAAAACGAACCACCCAGATTTGACATGGATTGCGGATAAATCCATCAGCGATGGTTGTTCTCGAAGACGTCCGGATTTGTTATTAGATTTAGGTTATCAAATAATAATAATCGAAATCGACGAAAATCAACACATCGATTACGATTCAACTTGTGAACATAAACGTATTAATCAATTATCAGAAGATGTAGGCCATCGTCCGATAGTGTTTATCCGGTTCAACCCAGACGAGTATACCGAAAACGAAACTCATATAACATCTTGTTGGGGTATTAACAAAAAAGGTATTTGTGTCGTCAAAAAATCAAAAAAAGAAGAATGGAATGATAGATTACAAGCATTGACTCAGCAAATAAACTATTGGATAGACCCTAACAACACAACAAATGAATTAATTGAAACTATACAATTGTTTTACGATAAATAGATTTATTTGTATTTGTATTTTTTATTTTTATTTTTATTTTTGTTTTTGTTGTAATTGCAGCATTTTTTCTAGGCAATTGTATTGTTGAATAATTGTCGTTGGAATTTCTGCAATGACATCATTCCATGAAAGTGTAGACAGTTGTTCCATAGAGAATGGATGCGTTTCATTTTTTTCGATTGGTATATTTGACTTATCAATTTTTACGATTTTACCATCGACAAATTCTCCTTCAAAGATGGTGCCATTATTATAATGAATGATTCCATCTCCATGAGGTCGATTATTTCGAAAACTGCCATGGTATTCTGAACAAACATTGTTGTCGATTGCATAGGTGAAATCACTGCCAGCCATAATATCGTTATTCGCAAAAATTCCATTTTGTATGGATAGTATAATAGGGTTTTTGTTTTTGTCTAATAAAATTACTTGCTGTAGGCCATTTCCTGATTTATAACCATTTTCCCAGTTTCCTATATAATAATAGTCAGCACTTACATAATCTTCCACATTATAAATATGGGTTATCATCGCATTTTCAGCTGGACCATGTGGTTTACCATTTTTAATTTTACCATAATATACAATAGAGTATTCACTAGCACCATTTTTTGAATTCATTTTCCATTCTCCTACGCAATGGATGTCATCGCGACCATGGAAGAAAGATTGATACAAATTTACTAAGAAATAGGGGGATTTTTTATACACTATGTCTCCTTTGAATTCCACATTATAATCATCACCTGATTTTTTGAAATCACATGATTTTGCATTTGCAAAAACGACGAAAGTTAATAGTAGTAAATAAATGAGCATATTCATTATTGTTCTTGCTGTTGTTGCTGCTGTTGTTGCTGTAATAATAGTATTGAATACAAAATGCTTTGTATTCAATTTTATTGCATTTTGGGTGTTTTTACACGAATTGGTTTCTCAATTACAATCCACCCACCATATTCAAAGCATATGGATTTCCTTGCAAACTGCTCATTATTTCAGGAGATGTTCGGTCCATTTGAATGTTTGAATACAGACCAGAACCAGAATTACCGTTCAATTCGCCCATGGTTGCAACACTAGGGGATTGATATGGCATGGATGGAGCAACTGGACGATTGTTTTTGAACATGGCATCACGGCCGGCTTGACGCATATTGATATCACCATTCATCAACGACATGTTTCCAGGAACCAACCGTCCATCAATCGTGGAAGATTTGATATCATTGTTGCGCTGGCGATATTCAGCATCATAAGGCCGGGCTTCTCTTCCACGTTCTCCCGCACTAGCACCACCGGCATAGTAGAAATCCCCGGTGGTTTGACGATTGTTCTGTATACTTTGTTGTTCAGAAACCGCGTAAGCACCACCGCGTTGATTTGCATTGATATTCAAATGGAATTTCGAGTTCTCCGTGGTTTCACGAATAGTAGGTGCCATACGGTCATTCGGATTGAACAAATAGGATTGTCCGCCCGCAGTGGATTTTGCATTCTGATATGGGCGTAATGTGCCTATCGTATTTTCTTTGCGAGATGGGCGTAAAACATCCATGACAGGTGCAATAGCAGCACCTATAACACCACCTATCACACCGAAATATTCGCCAGGTTTATTCGCAGCACGATTGTTCATGTATGCTTTCGACGATTTGATGCCATATTCAGCGTCGTGAGCATAATTACGACCACCGGCATTTGCGCCACCAATCGGAACGGCGCCTAAATCAATATTCGTAGAAGGCATATATTCACCAGGAACATAGGATGATTCAACGTTATATCCTGCACCACCCATATATGATACAGTAGTATCTGGACGATTTACGTGCCGGTCAACGGGTATAGCATTCATCATGGGACCTTTGCTAGCACCCGTTGTTGTCATATACCGTTCAGGACCGGATTCAAAGTGTCTGTCTGGTCGATTTTTCTCCATTTGTCCAATACTTCCTAAATTAGTAATGCGACTCATGGCGGGACCTTCGTGACCCAGCATCATCAACCCACTGGCTTTTTGTTTGTTATCAACACGTAACTGGTCGACGGTTTTTTCACGCCATGAATCGCGCTCCATCATACCCGAATTGAATCCGCCAGCACCTTCGGTCGTGTATCCGAGACCTAACCCAGGAGCAACGCGTTCTTCGGCAAATGGTTTGACGTTTGCCATACGCATACTAGGATTGACACGGGATTGCATGAAATCCGATTGATTTGGTGCGCCGTATGCCCATTGATAATTTTCGGAAGGAGCAAAAAGGGGGGCTTGTTCTCCTTTTGTTCGTTGCTGAGAACCAGAACCGGTCATACTATCGAGTAGACTTTCATTTGCATTGGAAGCGACGAAACTACTGCGAACCGTACTGCCGAAAAAAGGAACCATATTGTTGTGTTGAAAGTATTCTCTGGGTACTGTTTCTCCCGTCAATGATGTATAGGTTGAATCTGAAGTAGTAACATGTCCATATTGAGAACCTGATTCGGGATTGAAATATTTATCCGTGTATGCACTCCCTCTATATTTGTTGACGGTTGATAATTTCGAAGTATAGGTAGTTTCTTCGTATTCAGGTTTTGAATAATTTGCGTCGGGAATGTCTGTATTTGGGAGCAATTCACGACTGGAAAACCCCTCTTTGTTTTTGCATGATTTCGTTTTTTTTTGATTATTAATAACATAAAGAGAACCTAATGCCACTAAAGGTATTGCTAATTCCATATTATATTTATATGATATATAATTATAAATATAATTGCGCTTTTGATTTATTCAATCATCGATTATCTCCTAAATATTACATGGAAGATGACATAGACAGCGGTTCTT
>Ga0214917_10006418_pt1 | contig 12203 bp, 14 predicted proteins | sample LL_1208_BB_MetaG_FD_177983 | JGI IMG/M metagenome (GOLD analysis project Ga0214917, IMG submission 177983) | Freshwater microbial communities from Lake Lanier, Atlanta, Georgia, United States - LL_1208_BB | ecosystem: Environmental > Aquatic > Freshwater > Lake | place: USA: Georgia | collected...
CCCCGGCAGTGATGAGCAGGCGGTGCGGGAGCTGCTGGAGGGCCGCCGGCCGCTGCCGGGGGCGGAGACCCTCAGTGATCGGGTGTTGGACCTGCGGGCCGTGGTGGCGGCGGTCGACCGCGGGACCCTGCCGCGGCTGGGGGATCGGGTGGTGCTGATGGGTCACTCCCTGGGGGGGCTCACGGGCCTGCTGGCCGCGGGGCTGCGGCCCGAGCCGGGCCTGGCTCGGCGCTGCCGCCGGGCCCTCAACGGCATCCCCCTCACCAACCTGTCGCGGCTGCTGCAGTGCCCGGATGTGCCACTGCCGCCACCGCAGCCCCTGGCCCAGCCCCTGGCGGCGGTGGTGACCCTCAACGGCTTCGGCAGCCTGCTCTGGCCCCAGGGGGGGCTGCGCGGCCTCAAGGTGCCGGCCCTGCTGGTGGGCGGCAGCCTGGATCTGATCACGCCGCCGGTGAGCGAGCAGCTGCAGCTGTTCCTGGCCAATCCCGTGCGCCAGAGCCGCCTGGTGGTGCTCGATGGCGCCAGCCACTTCTCGCCGGTGCGCATCGCCACCAGCCGGCAGGCCCTGTTTCAACTGGGCGCGGAGCTGGTGGGGGTGGAGCCCCAGCGGGTGCAGGCCCTCACCCTCAGCCTCTGCGTTGATTTCCTGGAACGGCTGGCCGCTGGCCTGCCGCCGCAGCGGCGGCAGCTGGGGGGGGTGACGGCCTACGTGCTCAACCGCCGCCTGGCCGAGCAGTGGTGGAGCCGCATCAACCCCTGAGGCCTAGAAGCTGAGGCGCGGATCCAGCAGCGCCACCAGCAGATCCACCAGCACGCTCACCGCCACCACCAGGGCTGCCACCACCACGACGATGCCCTGCACCACGGGATAGTCGCGCTGGCTGATCGCCTCCTGGAGCCGGAAGGCCACCCCTGGCCAGGAATAGGTCACCTCAATCAGCAGGGCGCCGCCGATCAGCGAGGCCACGGTGATGCCGGTGATCGTGAGCACCGGCAGCAGGGCATTGGGCAGGGCATGGCGCAGCACCACCCGTCGCTCGCTGAGGCCGCGGCTGCGGGCGGCCTCCACATAATCAGAATCCAGGGCCCGCCGCAGGTTGAGGCGCAGGGCGTTGGCGAACACGCCGCTGAGCAGCAGGCCCAGGGTGCCGGCCGGCAGCACCAGGTGGCGCGCCGCCCCGGCCAGCAGCTGCCAGCTGCCGCCGCTAAGCCCCTGCTGCAGCCCCGCCAGCAGAAAGAAGCCGCTGTGGGCGGGCGGCAGCACGGTGGGGGGCAATCGCCCCCCCACCGGCAACCAGCCCAGCCACACGGCAAACAGCAGTTGCAGCATCATCGCGGCCCAGAAGGGGGGCAGGGCATAGGTGCCGATGCCGAACAGGCGGCCGCCCAGATCCAGCCGGCCCTCCGGCCTGGCCACACCGCTGAACCCCACGGCCATCCCCACCAGGGCCGCCAGCACCAGCGCCACCACCCCCAGTTCCAGGCTGGCCGGCAGGCTGCCAGCAATGATCGCCCCCACCGGCTCCTGGTTGGTGAGCGAGGTGCCCAGGTCGCCCTGCAGCAGCTGCTGCAGGAAGCGGCCGTACTGCTGCCACAGGGGCAGGTCGAGCCCCAGTTGACTGCGCAAGGCGGCGCGGGCCGCCGCCGGTGCCCGGCTGCCCAGCAGCGCATCGATGGGATCGCCCGGGGCCACCCGCAGCAGCAGGAACACCAGGCTGGAGATCAGCCACAGCATCAGCGGCGCCAGCGCCATGCGGGTGCCCAGGTAGCGCAGCAGGGCCCGTTGGCGGCTCATGGTTGGGGGGTTCCGGAGCGGCGCAGGGCCTGCAGCACCAGTCGCCCGGAGCCATCGAAGCGCGGGGCGTTGAGCGTGGGCTGGGCCCAGGCCCGGGGGGCCACCAGCCACACCGGCAGGTAAGGGTTGGCGGCAGCGGTGCGGCGCTGGATGGTCTGCAGCAGCGCCCAGCGAGCGTCGCCCTGCAGGCTGGCGCTGCGCCGCAGCTGCTGCTGCAGCCCCGGGGCGGCCCAGAAGCTGCCGCTGGCGGCACTGGCCCCCTTCAGGCAGCGGTTGCCCCGTTGATCGTCACAGCCCAGCAGCGGCACCAGGTAGTTGTCGGCATCTGGGAAATCGCCCATCCACTCCAGCAGGATCAGCGGGAAGCTGCCATCCCCCAACTGGCGGTAGGCGGTGGTGGATTCCATGCCGGTCACCTCCAGCTGCACACAGTCCCCCAGGTCGCGGCGCAGCTGGGCCTGCCAGGTAAGGGCAAACAGCCGGTCGGCGGGAATGTTGGAGCGGAAGGTGAGCGGCAGGGTCAGCCGTCGCCCCCGGCAATAGCCCGCTTGGCGGTACAGCCTGCGGGCCTGCTGGGGGTTGTAGTCCGGCCAGGCGGTCGGGTCCGAGCCCGGCAGGCTGGGGGGCACCAGGTCGCGCAACGGTGGCCGTTGGTTGAGGGCGACGCGGCGGCTGATGGTGCGGCGATCCAGGCTGAGGGCCACCGCTTGCCGCAGCCGTGGATCCGCCAACGGCGGCTTGTCGGTGAGCAGCGTGAGGTAGCCGATCTCCAGGGCCGGGCCGCTGCCCTCCCGCAGCTGGCCCCGCGCCGCCCGGCGGCTGAGGGCCGCCTGCTGATCCACCTCCAGGCTGGTGGAAAGCAGCACATCCACCTCTCCGCTGCTCAGCGCTCCGAACAGGGCGGTGGAATTGCTCAGTCCCACCAGGTCGATGCCGCCATTGGCGGGCCGCGGGCCCCAGTAGCCGCCGTAGGGATCCAGCCGCTGCTGCTGCGGGTTGAAGAAGGTCAGCCGGTAGGGGCCGGTGCCCACGAAACGCTCGTTGAGGAAGCGGCGGCCGTGGTGCCGGTAGGCCGTGGGCGACAGCGGCGTGAGGTTCACGGCGCTCAGCAGTTCCGCCACGGCGCTGTACGGGCGTTTGAGCGTGAGCTCCAGGGTGTCGGCGTCCACCGCCCGCACGGCCGACACCCGATCCCCCAGCAGGTAGCTGAGTTTGCCGATCGCCAGAAACCGCCGCAGGCTGAACACCATGGCGGCGGCATTGAAGGGGGTGCCGTCGTGGAAGCGCACACCGCGGCGCAGCTGCACCCGCACCCGCAGGCCATCGGCGCTGGTTTGGGGCCAGCCCACCGCCAGGCTCGGCTCCAGCCTGCCGCTGGCATCGATGCGATAGAGGGTGTCCCCCAACCCACTGAGCACCTGCAGGGCCCCCACGCTGTAGGCGGCGGCCGGGTCGATGCTGTCGATCCGGTTCTTGCTGGCCACCACCAGCCGCTGCCGGTGGGCCGGGCTGGCGCTGCAGGCGGCCAGGCCCACGGCGATCAGACTCAGAACCAGCGGTCTGATCAAGGGAACGGGGTCAGACGCTGGCGGCCATTCAAGAGCGATGGGGCCGGTTGGCGCGCACCTGCTGCAGGGAAATTTCAAACACCTCGGAGCCCTGGCGGGAGAGGGGCCAACGCCGCAGCCAGCAACGGTCGTGCCGGTCATCGACGCTGATCACCTGGTAGGTGTGCTCGTCGCTGGCAAGGGTGACGCAGTCACCCTGGTGCAGGGTCATGGGAACGACGCTCGAGCGATTGGATTGGGGTTGGGAGCTGGGATGCGCAACCCGGTGAAGTTCAGGTTTTCCTGTCGCTGACGGTTTAACGGTTCCGGGCACTACAAAACCAGTCCCGCGTCAGCGGATTCGCATCAGGGTTCAATCTGCCTCAGCGCCGGTTCAGAGGGTTCGCAGGCAGGCGGCGATTGCCTTCACATCCGTCAGGGCCTCGATTGAGGCCAGGGCCCGGCGGAAGTTGGCCTCCTGCACCTCGTGGGTGATCACCACGATCTCGGCGTCGGCGGCATCGCCGCTGGGCTCGAATTGCACGATTGAGCGGATCGACACCCCCTGGTCGCCGAAGCAGGTGCCGATCCGGCCGATCACCCCGGCCTGGTCGCCGGTCTGCAGGCGCAGATAGTTGCGGTGTTGGGTCTGGCCGGGGTCCACCAGCCGGCAAGGCCGCCAGCGGCTGGCCGCCAGCAAAGGATCCAGGCCACCGCCGCTGCCGCTGGCTTCACGGATGCCGGCGATGTTGAGGATGTCCGCCACCACGGCGGAGGCGGTGGGGCCGGCGCCTGCCCCGGGGCCATAGAACATCACCCGGCCCACCGGATCCCCCTCCACCAGGATCGCGTTGTTGACGCCGTGCACCCCCGCCAGGGGGTGGTCCTTGGGGAGCAGCGTCGGGTTGACCCGCACGTCGAGCTGCACCGTGCCGTCGGGGTCGCTGCCCAGCAGCTGCGCCGTGGCCAGCAGTTTCACCACATAGCCCAGCTGGTCCGCGTAGTTGACATCGCGGGCATCGAGCCGGTTGATGCCTTCGGTGGGGATGGCGCTGCGCTCGATCGAGCCGCCGTAGGCCAGGCCCGAGAGGATGGCGATCTTGTCGGCGGCGTCGCCCCCTTCCACATCCGCGGCGGGATCGGCTTCGGCATAGCCGAGCCGCTGGGCGTCCGAGAGCACGTCGCCATAGGCGGCGCCCTCGTCGGCCATGCGGCTGAGGATGTAGTTGGTGGTGCCGTTGATGATCCCGCTCACCCGCTGGATGCGGTTGCCCCCGAGCGACTGCTTCAGCGGTTCAATGATCGGGATGCCGCCGCCCACGGCCGCTTCGATCAGCACGTACACCCCCCGCTGCGCGGCGGCGGCGGCGATCTCCTCGCCGTAGCGGGCGATCACGGCTTTGTTGGCGGTCACCACCGGCTTGCCGGCGGCGATGGCCGCGAGGATCAGGCTCCGGGCTGGCTCCAGCCCGCCCATCACCTCCACCACGATGTCCACGGAGGGATCGTGCACCACCGCCTCCGGGTCGGTGCAGAGCAGGGCTGCGGGCAGATCCACCGGCCGGGGGCGATTCAGATCGCGCACCGCCACCCGTCTGAGCTCCAGCTGCCCCACCAGCGGATGGCGCCCTTGGGGCGTGCGCAGGATTTCGGCGACGCCTGCCCCCACCGTTCCAAGCCCGAGCAAGCCGATGCCGATGGTCATGCCGCCGTGTTGCTGTGAAGGGGGATCCTAGAAATCCACCGGCGGTTCAGCTGTCGCTGCCGGAGCTGGCCAGGGCGCGGGCCTGGGCTTGCATGCTGCGGAAGATGTTCAGAAAGCCATTGGCGCGCGAGGGCGTCAGGCTGGCCTGCAGGCCGGTCTCCGCCAGAAAGGCCGGATCGATGGCGGCGGCGGCGGCTGGATCGAGCCCTTCCATGCCCTCGATCAGCAGTGCCAGCAAGCCCTTGGTGATCGCGGCGTCGGAATCCCCCTGCCAGTGCAGCCGACCCTCCTGAAGCTCTCCCACCACGTACACCTGCGAGACGCAACCCTTCACCTTGAAGGCGTCGTTGCGGAACTCCTCCGGCAGCGGTTCAAGCTTTTTGGCCAGCCAGAGCACGTATTCGTAGCGCCGCTTGGGGTCGGCGGTGCTGTGCAGGCGTTCAACGATCTGGTCGAGCTTTTGGCTGCCGGTGGCCATCAATGGGGGCGGCGGATGCGTTGCAGTCCCAGCAGCATGGCAGCCGCACCGAGGCCGCCGAGGCCCAGCAACCAACCCCCGGGCGTGGCGGGCAGTGGCCGTTCGCTGATGCGATTGAGTTGGGCCTGGCCCGCTTGCACCGGCATCTCCAGGTAGTCGCGGTGGCCGGGCCCCCCATCCACCTGCAGCTCCCAGTCGCCGCTGGCGCCCCTGGGCAGGGCAAAGCTCAGCTGGCCTTTGGCGTTGGTGCGACCGAGCTCAACGGGTCGGCCGCCGGGGGGCACCAGGCGCACCAGCGCCTCGCTGATCGGTTCCCCGTTGGAGAAGTGGCTCTGGAGGATCAGCTGATCGTTGAGGCCCCGCAGGGGACTGAGGCTGCTTTCGATGCCGTGGGCCTGGGCGGCCATGGGCCAGAGCAGGCTGACCAGGGCGAGGGCCCTGAGGCGGGAAGCGGTGCGCATCGCCGGCAACGGGAGACGGGGAGGGTGGTGGGATTGCCCTCAGGCGGACCAACGGCTGGTGGTGCTGCGGGTTTTGCCGGCCTGCACCATGTGCACCATTGAGCTCACCATCATCGAGAGGGCGTCATTGGCATCCTGCCGGCCCTTGAGCTCTGAGGCCAGCACCTGCTCGGCGGCGGTGCCCCGGTTGAGGCGGATACTCGGGCCGCGGCGGTTGGTGTCTGTGGCGGCATCGCGACTGGCGTTCATGGCGGAGAGAAACGCGTCGTTGCCCTGGAGATCCACAGAAAGTCTGATTGCCGCAACCTGATCCTGCCAAAGCTTGCGGGCTGACGCGCGGTCCGGGCCGCCGCCTTACACAGCTCGCAACCAATGCAGGCCCCGCTCGTGCAGCCAGCCATCGAAGGGCACATCCCAGGGATCCCTGGGTAGGCGTGGCTGCAGGCAGCCGGACGGCAGCACCACCAGGGCCGGGATGGAACGCCACTCAGGCGTGCTGCGCAGCCGGTCAAACCAGCCGCCGCCGTAGCCCAGTCGGATCCCCTGCCGGTCGCAGGCCAGGGCCGGCGCCAGCAGCAGCCCCAGTTGCTCCGCCTGCAGATCATCGGTGCTGGCGGGGGCGGGGATGCCGGTGTCGTCGAGGCTGAGCGGCTCCCCCGGTTGCCAGGGGCGATAGCGGAGTTGGCCCTGGCTCACCCGCGGCAGGGCCAGCCGTCCCGCCAGGTCGGGCCGCTCCGCCAGGGGGGTGAGGTCGGCTTCGCCGGGCAGCGGCCAATAGATCCCCAGCCATTGCCCCGGCGGCAGCAGTGGCGGCAGCTGCCGGCCGGCGGCCGCCAGCAGATCCGCCTGGGCCGCCGGCAGCAGGTCGGCACGCCGTTGGCGATACCACCGCCGCAGCTCCGTCTTGCCGCCGGGCGGGGGGCCTGCCATGGGTCTCAGCGCTGGAACCAGCCCGTCAGGGCCACCGCCAGGGCATCGGCGGCATCGTCGGGCCGGGGCGGCTCCTCCAGGTTCAGCTCCCGCATCACCGCATCGAGCACGTCGTTTTTGTCGGCGTGGCCATGGCCCGCCAGGGCCAGCTTGATCTGCATCGGCGGGTACTCCACCACCGGCACCTGAAAGCGGGCCAGGGTCATCATCAGCACGCCCCGGGCCTGCACCACGGAAATGGTGGTGCTGGAGCGGTAGAAGAAAAACTTCTCCACCGCCGCCAGCTGCGGTCGCCAGGTGCGCAGCAGCTGGCGCAGGTCGCGGGCGATCTCCACCATGCGCTCGCCGTCGCTGCGGCCCGGATCGGTGCGGATGATGCCGCAGTCGAGCAACTGCTGGCGGCCACTGCCGGGGCGACCGTCCACGTCGATCAGTCCATAGCCGACGCGGGCCAGGCCGGGGTCGAGGCCGAGGATCCTCACCTGGCCCCCCGGCTTTGCATCAGGCCGCCAGGGCCAGTTCGAAGGCGGCGCGGTCGGTGGTTTCGGGCCGCTCGAACACCTTGCAGAACACCTTCACCACCCGATCACCGGAGTCGATCTGCTCCAGCGGGTCCTTGCGCAGGCGGTGGCGCAGACAGCAGGCGGCCACCCGGGCCACGTCGTCCTCGCTCACCTCGGTGCGGCCCTCGAAGGCGGCCAGGGCGCGGGCGGCGCGGTTGGTCACGATGTCGCCCCGCAGGCCGTCCACATCCAGTTCGCCGCAGATGGCCGAGATGCGGATGCGCAGGTCGTCGTCGATCTGCACCTGGGGCAGGCGGTTCTGGGCTTCCACCACCCGGGCTTGGAGGCCCTCCTGGGTGGGTTGCACCGCGGCGTTGAAGCCATCGGGGTCGTTGTCGAAGGCGGTGCGCTGATCCACCACCTGCACCCGCAGTTCCGGGTCGCGCACGGTGCGCACCTCCACGCTCATGCCGAAGCGATCCAGCAGTTGGGGCCGCAATTCCCCTTCCTCCGGGTTGCCCGAGCCGATCAGCACGAAGCGGGCCGGGTGGCGCACGCTCACCCCCTCCCGCTCCACCGTGTTCCAGCCGGAGGCGGCCGAATCGAGCAGCACGTCCACCAGGTGGTCGTCCAGCAGGTTCACCTCGTCCACGTAGAGCAGGCCGCGGTTGGCCTTGGCCAGCAGGCCGGGCTCAAAGGCGCGCACCCCTTCGCTGAGGGCTTTTTCGATGTCGATCGTGCCGCAGAGCCGATCCTCCGTGGCCCCCAGGGGCAGATCCACCATCGGCACCTGCCGCTGTTCGATCGGCAGCTGCTCGCCATGCTCCTGGCGCTGGCGCACCTCGCTGCTCTGCAGATCGGGGTCGCTGGGGGAGCTGTTGTAGGGGTCGCCGGCCACCACATCGATCTCCGGCAGCAGATCGGCCAGGGCGCGGATCGTGGTGCTCTTGCCGGTGCCGCGGTCGCCCATGATCATCACGCCGCCGATGCGCGGATCGATCACATTGAGCAGCAGCGCCAGCTTCATCTCCTCCTGGCCCACGATGGCGGTGAAGGGGTAAACCCTGCGCTTGCGGGCTTGCATCAGCGGGATGGCTCAGGCTGTTCGGGGGATTGTTTCACAGGCAGCAGGCTGAGCACCTGCGGTGGGGTGGCGTCGGCCGGGTAGATCAGGCGCACCCGCAGGCTGCGGGTGGCTCCGGCCGCCAGGGTCACGCGGCCCAGGGGCGGGGCCGGCTGGCCCTGACGCTGCACCAGGTGGAAGCCCTGGCGGCCCACGGTCTTGCCGTCACCGCCGTCGAGGCCGCTCACCTCCACCGTGCCGCGGAACACCACCGGCCGGCCGCCTTGGCCGCTGAAGCGCAGGCCCTCTTCGGCCGTATCGCGCTTCAGCGGTGATTCCAAGGCCAGCTCCAGCTGCAGCGGCTGCGCCGTGCCGTTGCGCAGCGGCAGGGTGAGGTCGTACTCCACGCCGTAGTTGCCATGGGCCGCCCAGGCGGTGCCGGGGTAGGCGGCCTTGAGTTCGGCGGTCTGCACCTGGCCGGTGCCGAGGCGGCCCCGCTCCAGCGAGGCGATCGGCCAGGAGATCGGGGCGCGGCTGGCGGAGAGGTAGGGCTTGCCGGGGTCGGTGATCGTGGTGCGCCAGAGGCTGCCGATTTGCACCCCGCTCACCCGCGAATAGATCAGGTTGCCGCTGCTGCCGCGGGGGGTGGGGGCGTGCTCCTTGGGGCTGAGCCCCCCATCCAGCAGGGCGGCCCAGCGTTCCGGCGGCGGTGGCTGATCGCCGCTGCCGAAAGCCGCCAGCGTGGCCATGCTCACGGGGCCGTCGCTCTGCAGCCGCAGCTGCAGGTTGCGGCCGTTGAGCAGTGGGTCGAGCCCCCGCACCGGCATCGGCAGCACCAGCAGGGTGGTGGGCTGGCCCGGCGGCAGGGTCCATCGCTCCGGCAGCAGCGGGTTGCGCTGGCGGGCCAGCAGTTCGCTGGCCACACGGCTGCCGGGGCCGGAGTAGGTGCTGCCGTCCTGGGGCATCAGTGGCGGCAGCGGCAGGAACGGGGCCTGGGGCTGAACCCTGTCCGTGGCCTGGGAGAGGGCGGTGGAGCCCGCCAACAGTTGCAGCGTCACCGGTTGGGTGCCGCGGGGCTGGGCCACCACCGCCAGCCACAGGGTGGAATCGAGGGTGTCGGCCTTGCCGGCGTACACGTGGTGGCTGAACAGATCGAAGCGGCCGTTCAGCGGCAGATCGAGATGGGCCTCGGGCTGGGCGCGGCCGGCGGCGGGGAAGGTGGAGAGCAGGATCCCCGGACCGGTAATCAGTTCTGGGTTGTTGTCATTGAGCATCAGCACCCGGTCCAGCCCGCCGGGCAGGGGGGCCACCGTCTGGGGGCGCAGGATCGCCGCGGGGCTCGCGGCCGCCGGGGTCGGGGCAGCCGGCAGCGCCGCCAGCAGCAGCAGGGGCAGGCTCATGGCTGGCGCCTGGCGCCAGTGGCGCCGCCGGGTTGACCCACCAGGGTGCGGGCCACCTCCGCCGCCATGGCCCGGATCAGATCGGTGGAGCGCTGGTCGTTGAACGGGCCCTTGACCATGAAGGCGGCCACGGCCCGCTGGCCATTGGGCAGCTCGATCAGGCCGCCGTCGGCGTAGGCGATGCCGATGTCACCGGTCTTGTTGAGCACGGTCACGCCATGGGCCAGCAGGTCGCTGTCCGGGTCGGCGGAATCCCCCCCCAGCCCCATCAGCAGGCCCAGGGGCAGCAGGGTGTTGGTGCGCGATTTGCCCATCAGTTCGCGGAACAGGTCGCGGGCCCGGGGGCTGAGCTTCTCGCCGGTGTCCACCAGGGCGATGGCCCGTGCCAGGTCGTGGGAGCTGGTGGTGTTGGTGCCGTCCAGATCGGGCAGCCAGTTGCGGATCACGGTGCCGCTCAGGCCCAGGGCCTGGAAACGGGCGTTGAGGGCGGTTTTGCCCCCCAGGCGCTTGATCAGCAGGTTGGTGGCGCTGTTATCGCTCACCCGGATCATCTCGGTGGCGGCCTCCCACACGGGGAAGCGGGTTCCCAGGGGGCGACTCGCCATCCAGCCCGCGCCGCCGCCCGCCACCTCCTTGGTGAGTGGCAGCGGTTCGTTCCACTTGAGCTTGCCGCCATCGAGCTCCTCCATGGCCGCCAGCAGGATCGGCGTCTTGATCGAACTGGCCGCCGGCAGGGGGCGCTCGGCATTGAGCTGCGCGAAGCGGCCGTCATCGAGCACCAGCAGGAAGCCGCTGGCCTGGAGATCCTTGTGAACCCCCGCCAGCGCCGCCCACTTCTGGCTGAGGCCGGTGAGCTCGGTGGTGGGCTCGAAGCGCCCCAGGCCCAGCCCCTTGGGCAGGCTGCCCAGGCTGGGCAGCGCTATGGCGGGCGCCGCCGCTGGCCTCACGCCACCGCCGGCCAGCTTGGGGGCCAGCAGTTTGAGGGTGGTGCCGGTGATCACCCCCAGGCCCAGGCCCATCACCAGCAGGCGCAGCACCAGCCGCAGCGGTGCCCCCCAGCCGGGGCTGCTGCTGGGGCGAGTGGGGCGGCTCACGCTCACAGGCTGGATGGCTCAGCGCTTTGGAGCCAGACCTTAGGGGCTCCGCCTGGTGGTTGCCCAGCGCAGCTGGCGCACCATGCCCCGCAGCAGGGCCACCTCGGAGCTGCGCACCTGGGCCCGTTGCAACAGGGCGCGCAGTTTGCCCATGCGGGAGCCGGCGGTGTGGGGGTAGAGAAAGCCCACCTCCAGCAGCAGCTGCTCGGCATCGGCCAGGGCGGCCTCCAGCGGCCCCCGGGGGCTGGGGGGGTGCTGCTCGACGCCCAGGGGCCCGACCTGAGCGCTGCCCTGGCGATGCCATTCATGCAGGCAGATCGCCACGGCGTGGGAGAGGTTGAGGGAGGCGTAGGCCTCGCCGGTGGCCAGGCGCACCAGGCGACCCGCCTGCAACAGCTCCTGATTGGTCAGGCCACGGTCCTCACGGCCGAACACCAGGGCGCTGGGGGCGGCGCCGCTGCCGTTGCCCTGCCGCAGCCAGCCGAGGGCCTGCTCGGCGGGGCACAGGGGCAGGCCTTCGGCTTCAACCCGGCCGCTGGTGGCCACCACGCGGCTGCAGTCGGCCAGGGCGGCGGCCAGATCGGGAAACAGGCGGGCCTGCTCCAGCACCCATTCGCCGTGCACCGCCATTCGGCGCGCCTCCTCCCCGAGGTGATCGCAGCGGGGGGCCACCAGCCGCAGCTCGCCCACCATGAAGTTGGCGCACAGGCGGGCCACGCTGCCCACGTTGAGCGGGCCCGCCGGCTCCACCAGCACGACCACCACGCTCACGTGAGCGTGTGCAAATAGGCGAGCAGATCGGCCATGGCCTGGGGTTCGGGCTGGAAGCGGGGCATCGGCGGGGTGCGGCCGCTCACCACCTGTTGGATCAGCTGGCGGTTGTTCTTGCGGCTGTCCACTCCATGCAGGTTTGGACCCACCAGCCCCTGGGCGGCGATGCCATGGCAGCCGGCGCAGTTGATCAGAAACAGTTGTTCACCGCGCTCCAGCGAGCCGCTCAGCTGCAGGGTGCTGCGGGTGTAGGGGTCGCTGCGGGCGGCGGGCAGCAACACCAACAGCACCAACAGCGTCACGCAGACCGCCGCCAACAGCACCAGTGCCGGGATCAGCCCCCCGCGGGGAGCCTTCGGTAGGTCAGCGGCCGGGGTGGTCTCGGCGGTCAAGGCTGCACAGGTGGTGCGGGTTCGTGGAAGAATTGTGCAACTTCAAAGTCGAGACCCGGCCATG
>Ga0214917_10006419_pt1 | contig 12203 bp, 13 predicted proteins | sample LL_1208_BB_MetaG_FD_177983 | JGI IMG/M metagenome (GOLD analysis project Ga0214917, IMG submission 177983) | Freshwater microbial communities from Lake Lanier, Atlanta, Georgia, United States - LL_1208_BB | ecosystem: Environmental > Aquatic > Freshwater > Lake | place: USA: Georgia | collected...
CATAGTTTTTGTGTGTTTTTAAAATGCCCTATAACGTTTTCGGGCTTTGCGTTCGGGCGGGTTTCGGAGCACAAAACTGTCAACCAGCACTGAACTTGAATAGAAGCACAAAGCTCTATGTTTGCACGTCACCCCGCCTGACGCAAAACCCGTGTTACCGGCTGGTTTTCTTTTCGTTGTCATTTACGTTTTGGTCTAAAGTCCCAAGGAGCAATCGGGTCTGAATCCGTCCACAAGCCAATTTTATTTTCTCTTGCGGTCTGTTCAAGGTCTGCAAAAATTTGTTTGTCTGAATATTTTTTGTAGTGCCAAGCAAGTCCTGCTTTTACTAATTCTTGATTTAAGTTATTGTTCTCTACATACACTGTTCCAAGTATTCTCTTGTATCTGTCACGTTTACCATTGCTCTCAATACTAACTTCCTTGCCAAAGCAAAAGTCAGAAGTGAATTGTTTTGCCTTAGCCCCAAACGCTTGTTTTTTCTCAGGACAATCAATGTCAACAAGTCGTATAGTTTGGCTTTTGCCTTCAAACAAAACTTCTATTGTGTCGCCATCTTTAACCCCAACTACTTTACCGACAAAGTTGTAAGGTATTTGGGTTGAGTTGTTACACGAAACCAGTTGCAAAAACAATAATATCCTTACGAAATTCATTTGTTTAAGAACTCTTCAATTTGCTTAATTGTAATGTCCGTTGCATCATTTCTCCGTATGAAAAATTCACTTTCTATATTTTTTATGCCAATCAATCTAAACCAATTTGACCATTGAGACTTCATTATTGCAAGGTCGTGAACTGTTCCAGGGTCGTTTGGTTCTTGTGCAGAGCGTTTTGTTCTTGGATTAACCTCTATGACTAAAACCTCTAAATCTGAAAAATGAGTAGGACAATCAGGTATTGGTCTAATCAAACCCAATGCCTCTGAATAAGATTTTCCACTTTTCAATTGGTTTGAAATATTAGTTCGTTCTGCAAAAGTGCCTGTGTAAGCCCAAATGCCTGTCCGCTCTGCTTTCTCTGATTCAAGATAACCGTCAGTTACAATTAAAAGAATATTACGATAGTTGTCTTTTAAAGTCGATTTTTGAATGAGCTTTGGTAGCCTCTGCTCAAAATAATAGTGATAATCAGCACCAATTGGGTCTTTACTAGCAAGAGAATATAGTTTGGAAACATTTTGGCTAAAGCGATTACCCACATTATCAAAATACAAGCGATTACTTTTGTTCTTATGTTCTGATAAGTCAAAAATTAATTGGTTTGCAATTGTTCTGAAAGAACCACCTGCCTGACCCTCATCAGTTACATCTAATACCAATCTATCTTTTGAGTCCATTTTCAATCTGACTTGGGAGACAAAGTTTTTCCAAATGGCATTTAACAAAATAGTATCATTTTTTACTTGGTCGGGGTTGTTTATCGTATCAATAATTCTCTTAGAAAGGTCAGGAACAATAATCAAATTAATACTCGTAGGGGGTGGCGGTAGCCACCCCTTACAAGTTTGAATCTCGTTGTCAGTTAGATTAAGAGAGGCAAGTTTGTTACGAGTTTCAGAAACAAACTCTGGATCTTGTGAAAGCTCTGTTTTGTATTTATACCAACACTGTTTTACGTCTTCGCTATTAAAACAGGTTTGAAGTTCTCTAATTGCTACGCTTTGTAACGAAGGTCGAGTTATAAAATAGATAAACACAATGAAAACCGTTAAGAAAGCCAAGAGAAGAAAAAGAGGTTTTCTATTCTTTTTCTTCGGCTTTGATTGAAATTGCTCCATACTTTACTTGTCAGAATTTAAGGCTTGAATCTTTTTTTCAATCCAAGAGTTTTGTTTTTCTTTAGCTTCTTGGGTTCGTTTTACTGCGTCATAAGGTGACATTAAATTGGTATAGGCGAACCAACCATTCATAAAATCTCCAACTGATGCTTGGAGTAAAGGTATGTTTACTGGTATAACTCCATTTTCGTAACCAATTATATCTTTTTCTTTATCTGAAATCTCATTTTCGATTGTCGAAATTTGGCTTTTAAGAGTATTTATTTTTGAGATTATTTCAGCAAGAGCTTGTCTTAGTTCAGAGATTTTTCTGTTTAGATTATCTACTCTTAATTCAATTGCCTTGTCTGGTTGAAGTTCTCGATACTTGTTCAAAACATAATGCAATAACGCACCCCAAATAACATACACGACAAAACCCAATGCAATAACTAAATAAAAGTTTATGTCAGAGTAAATCATATCGAAACGCCATAACTCATTAGTCAGACCTGCGTTAAATTCATTATTGTGAATTGACTGTGATATTTTGTAGCCAATAATAGCGTCAACAATTAAAGTAAAAGTCAACAAACCTGTAATAAAAAGATATTTCTTTTTTTCAAGTGCATCGTGAATTAAAAATCCTAATCCTAAAAATATTACAGGGAATAAAATAATCATTGCCAGCAAACCACCGCCTTTATTTTGTGCTTCTGCGAATACATTCGGATTGATAAAACCTAAGCTACCTTGTTTAACGCCATAAAATGCCGAATAACCACTTGATGAATAGAATACAAACAGGTAAAGTGTAAGGAGAACTACAATGAATGTCCCGATTACGAAAGGAACATAATCAGTTGTTGGTGCTTCTCCGTCTTTTACTTTAATTTTTTCTAACTCAAGTTCCTCAATTCGTTTTTCCTTGTCCTCCTTAAATTGTTCTTGAGAAGTGATGTCTGCTTGAATTGAAATCTTCTGATTTTTTTTCTGAAGAACTTCTGCACGAAGTTTTGAGATACGTTGTTTGATTCCATCTTCGTTAAGTTGTTGTTCGTTTAAGAATCTTTCGTAGATGTTGTCTAGCGATGATACTATGTTAGATGGATTTGAATTAGTGTTTCTGGCAGCTAATTTCCCATAATGGTGATAAGTAACTTTCCTGTCAGGGTTTACAGTTACTGTCCCGTTTGTGTTACCGTTACTGTCAAACGGTATTTGGTCTTGTTGTTCGTCAGCCATACTTGTTATTGTGAGTTTGTAAATTTAATATTTATGTCAGTGTCGTCAAATAAACTTGCCGGTAACTTACTTATTGGCGCTATTTCCTACCTTCTATACTTCTCAAAACCTCTGGCTTTGTGCAGTTCTATAGCCTCTATTTTCCGTGGCCAAATGCTTCTTTTCCATCGTTTTTGGGTCGTAGTTAATTAAATGACTCATGTACTCTTCACGAATTTAGTTTAATTATTTGGTTTTTTAGATGGAAAAGTGATTTCTTGATTGTTTGACAAATAGGGTCAATTTTATGGGTTCCAAACCCACAGCGAGGGTTTTAGACGGAAAATGTGATTCCAGATGAATCGGCGCCTTTTTGGTTTAGTCAAGCCCAAATTCCGTGAGAGCGGGTACGGCCCTGTTGTCAAAGTCAAACAAAGCTTGATTTTCCCAAACGGAAGCGGTGGTGGATTGTGGGCCTTTCCAGGCAATTAATTCGGCGCCCCAATAACAAAAACCTAGGCCCTTGGGGTCGGCCAGGACCGCTCCTTGAAGATCTCGGACAAAATTCTTCTGCCCGTCCTTGCTGGCCGGATAGTCGGGCAGAATCAGTTGATTGGAGAGCCCGACCAGGTTGTTGGTCCAATCGTTCCAATCCAGCGTAAAAGGATAGGCCGTTTCGGCTACCAAAATGCGTTGGTGGTGGGCCGAACTCAATTCCTGAATTTTGGTTCGTAGTTCGGTCAAGGATTTTCCATGCCACAGGGGATAAAACGACAAGCCGATGATGTCGTAATCCACCGTGTTGATCTGTTGGAAGAACCAGCTGGCGTTTTGGATTCCGGCATAATGGACAATGATTTGGCAACGGTTGGAACTTTGGCGCACAGCCAAACATCCCGCCCGAAGGAGGTCCAAAAAGTTGTTTTGATTCGAAATACTCCCCAAAGGGTGTAGAAATCCCGTATTGATTTCATTGCCAATCTGCACATAATCCGGATCGATTTCCCGAACAACTTTTTGGGTATAGCCCAAAACGCTGTCAAGCAGGGCATTCATAGGCAATCCTTGCCACGCAGCTGGTGTGACCTGATGGGCGGGATCGGCCCATGTATCCGAATAATGAAGGCTTAGCCAAATCTTGAATCCTCGACTTTTCAAGGTTTGAGCAAAATTTTTCACTTCGAGGAAGCCGGAATGGGTGCCGGTTGGGTTGACCCAAAGCCGCAATCGAACGGTGTTCACCCCGTTTTCTTGAAGGATGTCCAAAAAGTTTTTGGGGCTTCCCTGGAGGTCCTTAAAAACCGGTTGGCTGCTTGAAATTTCCGGAAATTGGGAAATATCCACCGCAGATACCCAGTCCCTTTTGGTAGGTTGTTCCGGCACCTTCTTCTGGCACGAAACCAACGCAAAGGCGACCAGGATCAGGGAGGGGGGCAGGATTTTCATTGAACAAAGAAACGACCCTTGAAGTGAAGTGCCGACATCCCAATCCCTCTTTCACCATCCCAACCCATCTTTCGCCAACCCAACCCGGCCTTACACGATCCCTGCGATACGCCGGAGCATCCCCTCAAAGATGAAGTGATGCAGGGGGGAGACGGCGTACCAGTAGAGGCGGCCGTTGAGGCCTTTGGGGCGGAAAGTTGCGGTTTGGGTCAAGTCCCCCTGTACATCAACGTGAAATTCTAGCCAACCTTCGCCGGGTAGTTTCATTTCGGCCAATAACAACAGGCGCTTTTGGTTTCGATCCGCAATCATCACCCGCCAAAAATCCAGGGTATCCCCCGATTGCAGGAGGGTATCGCTTTTGCGGCCCCGGCGCATGCCCACACCCCCATAGTCACTCTGGTCAGGAGGATTTTCATGGGGAGGATTGGGTTGGAAGCTTTAGAACATCGTAGGGGATTGGTAAGTTTCCGGTAATGGTCCTGGATAGCCAAGGCGAACCAGAAAGTTAAATGGAGAGCCATTTTAGGGGTAGCGGGTTATTTTTGCATCAAAATGAGCAAGATGCAATCCAAAACAGCGTTCCAATACATCGTATTATCCGCCATAATCCTGTTGGCGGCATTGAGTAGGGTCATTCCCCACATGCATAATTTTTCACCGCTGGGGGCGATGGCTTTGTTTGGTTCGGCCCATTTTGGTCGGCGGTGGATGGCGTTGGGGGTACCCATCGCGGCCACCTGGCTGAGTGATTTGCTCCTCAACAATGGGGTATATGCTCGCTTTTATACGGAGTTCACATGGATATCTCCGGGTTTCTATTGGACTTACGGGTCCTATGCGTTGATTGCGATGGCGGGATGGGTGCTCCTGCGCAAAGTAACCGTGGGTCGCGTCCTTGGGTCTGCGGTACTTGCTTCGCTGATCTTTTTTGCGGTGAGTAATCTGGGATGTTGGGTGGGCTCGACGATGTACCCACAAACAATTGGTGGACTAATGACATGTTATGCTGCGGGAATTCCCTTTCTTCAAGGGACTTTGTCGGGGGATATTTTTTACAGTGGGCTGTTGTTTGGGCTTTATCATGTGTTGCAAAATCGCTGGGCAAGTCTAAAGCCTGTTGCGACGAGCATCCCTCCACGGTAATGCCCCAAGGGAGGACCTGCTGCCGATGTGGTGAGCAGGTGTTGCAAGAATTTTCCAGGGATTTGGCGACGGAATTCCCCCAAAAATATTGGAGCGAAACTTTTTATTCGGTGTTATGCATCCATTGTGAGGCTCACCTAAAGTCTTTAGTCCATCAGGTTCAGGGCCAGTGTGCGCCCGCAGTGGGCGAGACACTCCAAGAAGGTTTTCATTATGTGATGGAAGGACCGAATTTGGTTTTTACGGAGGCCTACCACATGATTAGGGGTCATTGTTGCCGAAGTGGTTGCAAGCATTGCGTTTACGGCTTCAAGGCCCACCATGCAGGTTGATTGGTACCCCCAACGGATTGTATGCCTGACCGAAGAGCCTACAGAAATCCTGTATAAACTGGGTGAGTCGGATCGTATTGTTGGCATATCGGGGTTTACCGTAAGACCGGCACAAGCGCGCAAAGAAAAACCCAAAGTTTCGGCATTCACCGAGGCTGATATTCCATCTATCCTGGCGTTGAAACCGGATTTGGTCATTGGCTTTTCCGATATACAGGCTGACATCGCACAAATTCTTATCAAACAAGGGGTTAGTGTATTGATTAATAACCACCGTTCGGTGGAAGAAATTCTCAAAACAATGGTGCAAATCGGCGCCCTGGTTGGCAAGAGCGCAGAGGCAATGGAATTAGCCCTTCACTATCGTCAAAGACTTGAGGCCAGGCTTGAGGTGAACAGCAAGAGGAACTGCAAGCCCAAGGTGTATTTTGAAGAATGGTATGATCCCCTCATCACGGGAATACGATGGGTGAGCGAATTGATGGAAGCGGCAGGGGGCGAAGATGTTTTTGCGCAGCATCGTGATGGAGCCTTAGCGCGTGATCGCATTGTGGACGATCCCATGCAAGTTGTGAACCTTAACCCGGATCTCATATTTATTTCGTGGTGCGGCAAGAAATTCAAGCCTGAACGCCTACGCTCCCGCCCGCTTTGGTCTTCGATGAAGGCTGTTCAAAACGGGCAACTTTATGAGATTCCATCCTCTATGATTTTGCAACCGGGTCCCGGAGCTTTGGGCGATGGCTTTGATAGGCTCTGCGAAATCATTGATCATTGGCACCGAATACATCGTACCTTTGAAATGCTTTGAGGTTTCCATTAACATGGGATGAAAAGGGAACACCGGTGTAATTCCGGGACAGTACCAGCTGCTGTAAGGTTCGCTTCAATTCCGAACAAGAAGTCACTGCGATAGTCATATTCCTATCGCGGGAAGGCGTTCGGAATGAACCAAGTCAGAAGACCTGCCTTGAAGCCATCACCGTTGGGTTTTCTGGATCAAAAACTCAGGGTATTGCGAATGTTGTGGCTCTTGAAGAGCCATGACCCGCTTTGCTCTGTTTGGAGGTTCGAGGACTTGATTTCAAACAAAGCATGAAAAAGAATAGTCAACCTGTAGATTCTAAACCCAACCTCCAAAGGAGACTCTGGACTGGGTTAGTCTGCTTGGGGTTTGCTATGGTATTGCTTGACGGAACGCAGGCCCAATGTCAAACCATTCCTACGCTGAGCAGGGATTTGGCCTTGGTGGAAGTTACCGTGAAGCGCTTTGATCTTGCGCCGCTCAAGTCAGACTCCATGCTGATGAGGTGGATGCCCCTGCGATCGGCGGCGGAGCTTTGGGGAGTTCAAGGAAGCTTACCGCTAAGGCAAGCAGTTCCGGGCTCTTTGACCACGATGCTGTTCCGTGGGAGTGGAGGGAATCAAAATGATTTGACCTGGGGCGACTTTGTGTTGAATAACCCAATGAACCGAACCCTGGACCTGCAACTTATCCCGAGTTGGTTATTTCCGGCGATGAAGGTCTTGAACGGATCGGATGCGATGCAGTCAGGGGGATACGGAATAGGGGCCCAGGTGGACCTCCGACCACAGCCCGAAACCACTGAATTTCCACAAACAAGTCCGGCGGGATCAGCGCGCCCTTGGGTTAGGGAAATTTCGCTGATGACCGGGACAAACGCAGAACGGTCCTTAGGTTTGGCGACCAGCTACAACAAAGGTCGATGGTACAATTCCACCAGGTTGGTAGCCACGGTGAATCCAAACCGCTACCCGTACCGCAATATTTCCGTTGCAGGATCGCCAGGGGCGGTGATGAGTGGGGCGGATTGGGATCAGAAAGGCATTCTGCAACACCTTCGTTACCAATACCAACCCCGTTCCTATGTTGAAATGGAATTTTGGGCTCAGGGTCATCGCCGTGGAATTCCATCCTCGTTGACTGCAAGTCGACATTCGTCCAGGCAGAACGATAGTATGTTACGAATTCAGGCTTCGTGGCATCATGACCTGGGCAAAGGGTATTATGCATGGTTTGCTCAGGGATACCAAAAGGATCTCAACCGATATATGGATACACTCCAAGGCATCAGCGCTTTGCATGGCTTTGAATTGCTCCAATCCAGGACAGGACTGGAATACAAGCGGCGAGGTTGGCATCTGCAGGCAAGAGTTCAATGGGATCGACAACAGGCGCAGTCTTCGCAATATGTTGGGAAAATTTTACAGAACCGTTGGGCTTTGGTCGCGCCATTGGCCTTGCAACGTGGTCGTTCGGTATTTATAGTTCAAATCCAAAAGGAAATCCTCCAAGGTCAATCCCTGCCCATCGCGATGCAATTGCGTTGGAACCGTAGCGGAGCGGGCCTCTTATCCTGGTTGGAATACCGCCGAGCCGTGAACCCTCCCAGCCTTAACGATCGCTATTGGATACCCGGGGGTAACCTGGCTTTGCAGCCAGAGAAAATGCAGCAATTGGAACTTGGCAGCGCAGGGCAAAAGCAAGGGCGTTGGTTCAATATAAAGTCTCAATGCCTGATCTACGCCAGGACGGTACGGGACAAGATTTGGTGGCAGCCTCAACCCAATCAATCCTGGTGGTCAGCATCGAGCCTGGATCAAAGCCATGCCATGGGATTGGAGGCTAGCTTGCAATTCTCTTCTTTGGCAAAGCAACCGCAGTGGGTGATTAGCGCTGAATACCAAGGCAACCGTAGCTGGACCGGACCTCTGCGTAGCCTGAACCTTCAATTACCCTATGCGCCCGTTCACAAGGTCTGGTTACAGGGCACATACTACAGAGGTGCCGCCTTTGTGCAAATGATGGTGACCGCGGTGTCAGCCCGTTCGACTACTTTGGATGGCACGGTTTCCTTACCGGCATATGCCTTGTGCCATGCGGGCATTGGTTATGAACAACGGAGATACAGAGTTACTTTGGGGATACGAAATATTTCTAACACAACTTACCAGGAAGTTCCCTGGTTCCCACAACCCGGGAGACAGGGGCATATAGCCCTGTACATCCGATTTTGATCGACCTTATTATTTAACTCTTCCTGTTAATTCTCTGTGGATATTATTGAATACGATGAAAAATAAACTTAGTACAACCTGTAGAGCCGCCCTGCTTTGTTGTGGCTTGGGGATGGCCTTGCTGAATTCCTCCTGCACCAAGGTAGAGGTTCCCCCGCCGAGCTCGAACTATACCCATGGATTTTGGGTGGTCAATGAGGGTCCCTTCGGGTCCGGAACCGGAACCATTACCTGGATTGCCCGCGATGGAAGTCGTGTGGAGCAAGATGTGTTTGGAAGGGTTAACCAAAGGCCTTTGGGGAATATCGCCCAATCCATGCAAGGACAAGGAAATCTTGGATTGATTTTAATCAACAATGCTGGGCGATTGGAATGGGTCAATTTGCAAACCATGGCTTCGGAAGGGACCTTGCAGGGCCTGGCATTGCCATCAGCGGTAGCAGTGGATGCCGTGCGAGGGAAAGCTTATGTGAGTGAATGGGTGAGTTTCGCAGGGAATGGCCGTATCTCCGTAATTGATTTGGTGAGCCGCCTCAAGGTGAAAGAAATTCCCGTAGGCCCCTTTCCCGATGCCTTGTTACTGACCGGTTCTCAATTGTGGGTGGCCAACGGAGATTCAAATTTTGTGTCGGTACTGGATGCCACAGCGGATACCCTTATCGCCAATTTGGTGGTAGGCGATCGCCCCAACAGTTTGATTGCGTGGCAAAATAGTGTTGCGGTGCTGTGCGGAGGCCGACCCGCTTGGGCAGGGCCCGAGACGGCGGGCTCTGTGCATCTCTTTTCGACGAATTCCCTTCAAAGTTTAGCGTCCAACACCTTTGCCCTTCCAGGCCAACACCCCAAGGATATGGTGATGATGCCCTCTGGAAATGCGGTGCTCTATCAGCTGGAGTCCGATCAAAATGCGGGTCTGCATCGCCTTGATTTACCCTGGCCGAACGCTACAATCAACCCCGGAACACCGCTGATTCCCAGGGTTTTCTACCATATTGCATGGGACCCATACGGAGAACGATCCTTAGTCGCCACAGATGCAGGGAATTTTGCACAGGCCGGAAAGTGTTATCGTTATAACAATCAATGGTCACTCCTTGATTCCTTTGCGACGGGAATCGGCCCGGGCCATGTGTTTTTTGTGCCTTGATGGAATATTTGTTATAGTAAATCCCGGACCGTTTTAAGGCGGAGCGGGAGATGATTTTCGGCCAGCATGCACCGTGCTGAGCCCCCACCAATACCCTCAATGGTTGGAATGTCCACAGCCAGGATGGAAGCATGGGCCTCTATCGTTCGTCGTTGGGCGGTGGTCCATGATGCAATAGCCCGTTGAGAGGCTATCCAATGAGGTGTGCCTTCAGCGGAATAGGCCTCCAGCACATTCGCTCCAAATTCGCTGATTTGCCTAAGATTCAGATCAATGACCAATTTACCGCTGTCCTCTAAGCGTTGTTGAATTTCATGCTTGGCCTGGGGTTTTACTGCCTCGCTTCCCCATAAGGCGAGATCAGTCCCCAGGCTCATGATTACATTGGTATGGTAGAAGGGCAGTCCATTATGATCCTCGGTTTCAAAGGCCAGAGGTTCATAGCCGAAGGCCGAACACCAAGATCGAAAAAGCGTTGAATGGGTTCGGCTAGAAAGGGCGGCATAGGCAAGGCGATGCTGATGGTCTAGGACCATGCTTCCAGTCCCTTCCAGGTACTGCCCGCCTTGGGCCCAATCGCTCCAATCCGATTCAAAATCCACTTGGAATCCCGCTTCAATCAGTTCATGGGCAAGGTTGGGGCGTATTTCACGGCGCCTTGCAGGAGACTCCATGGGGAAATGCACCAGGCCCGCGCCTCCGCCAGCCAAAGCAGCCGCCTCATGTTCATCCGCTGAATTTTGATGACTGGTGGAGCTGGCTGGTAAGGTGCAAAACCAATTGTTCAAAAAAACCGCGTCCGGACATACTGGTTCGTCACGGTCTTCCAGAATGGTCAACGGGATGCCGGCGTCGTCAACGGCAACGGCCATTCGGTCAAATTCACGGAGGCCCTCAATGGCAATTTCCCGGGCTTCGGAAGGCGAAGGCATAGCCCCTTGAAAGGCATTGGTGGAGGCCGTTTCTGAATTCCACCCAAAATGTTTGGGTCTAAGCATGATCAGTCCGTAACCGGAGAGCGTGGACTCGTTGGCCATCTTGACGCGATGCTATGTTATGGCTGCTATGTTATGTGTTGGCTTATTTGGGAAGGCCACCGGTAATGGATGCGGCAATGCGCACCACCAAAGACCGAGGAAATAACCCGGTCGTTGCCGCAAGAAAACGGTTCATGAAGCCATGAACGGCCACAGCTCTTCCGCGCATCATGGCATGGTATCCAAACCGGGCGACCTCGGCTGAACCGGGGATATGTGTGCTTTTGAGCATGGCGGGGTCGGCCTGCCCAGGCTCCTTCATGGCCTGCGCAAAGCCGCTTTGGGTAGGCCCGGGGCACAAGGAGGTTACCGTAATTCCATGGTTACGCAATTCGAAATGAAGGGCTTCCGAGAAATGGAGGACAAAGGCCTTGGTGGCAAAGTAAACCGCCATGCCTGGACCGGGTTGAAAAGAGGCCGTAGATGCCACATTCATTATGCGTCCGCTACGGCGTTGGATCATGTCCTTCATATACAATTTGGTAAGGTGAACCACCGCCCGCACATTCAGATCAATCATGGAGGCTTCCTTTGCCCAGCGTATGGACTCGAATGGACCATGCGCCCCAAAGCCGGCGTTGTTGATCAGGTAATCCACCTGCAATCCTGCCGCGCTGGTGCTTCGGTACAGGGTTTCGATGGATTCAGGTAGGCTGAGGTCTAATCCATAACAATGAATATTTAATTTGGAATGGTGCTTGCTAAGGAGCTCATCGCGCAAGGCTTCGAGGCGGTCCAGCCTGCGGGCCACAAGGATAAGGTGGTCGCCTGCAGCGGCATGGATGCGGGCCAATTCGAGGCCGATTCCATCAGAGGCTCCGGTAATTAGGGCAGTGGGCATGATTGATAGGGTTGGTGAGGTTTTGATTGAGTATAATTAACGGGAAATGGTTTGCAACAATGAATCATCTTTGGCGGCTTTGAGGCGAATCAAATCGCTCATCAACTCGTTAGGGACCGTGGCCGAAAGAACATATTGCTGAATTTTCCAGGATCCATTGCGGAAGATCATCACCCCGGAACCACGGCATATTTTCATTCGCGTGTCCAGTAGTTCTTCAAACCATGCAACG
>Ga0214917_10006420_pt1 | contig 12198 bp, 12 predicted proteins | sample LL_1208_BB_MetaG_FD_177983 | JGI IMG/M metagenome (GOLD analysis project Ga0214917, IMG submission 177983) | Freshwater microbial communities from Lake Lanier, Atlanta, Georgia, United States - LL_1208_BB | ecosystem: Environmental > Aquatic > Freshwater > Lake | place: USA: Georgia | collected...
TATTAAGATATTGCATATAATTATTTACTTTATCTGGTCTTTTATAATCTGTAAACCCATATGTATGTAATTCTTTTGTTAGAGTTTCTGTTTTAAACATTTTTATTTTTTTAATATAAGTATTTATATTTCCGTTTGCATCACATATAAATTTATATTGGGGTATATTATGATTATCTAAATCTGTTCTTTTTATATATTTTTTAATAATTTCACATACTTTATTTGGTGGTGTATTAATATTAATAAGGTTAAAATGAAATAAATCACTTATTATACGATCATATGGATTTCTTACAATTGTTAATATGGTAAGATTATTAAAATTAACATTTAATATTTTTTTATATTTCCAAATATGATGTAAGGTTTGATGTTGTAATGATATTTTTTTAAGATGTTCATGTGGCATAATATCATTTACTGGTCCACTAAATAAAGTTTGCGGTGATTTATTTTGTAGATAATTTTCCAATGAAGAGCCACCCGTCTTTGGGATATGAATAAATAGTGTATTAATATTCTTATAATATGGCATATTAAATAAAAATTGAAAAAAAAATTGAAAAATAATTTGAAAAATAAATATACTATATATAATGTCGTCTATTACGGAATATCTTAAGACTTATTCAATTCCTTATGATAAGCAATTAAATAAGAAAATGGCGAGTATGTATGTTACGCCAAACGCGATCATTATAAGTCATTCATTTTCTGCTGTCTCACGTGGATCTGGATTTTATCGTATGATTGATAAGATTAATAGTATTGATAAACAGATGTGGTTGCGACAAGTCAAAAGTGCAGATTGCACTTTTGAATTGCGCACACCACATATCTATTTGTATCTTGATAAGATTACAACAGAAGATGAATATCATCATTTTATTACGCATCTTGCAGATAAGCTTGATACTAGTAAGATTAATATTATTACTGATATTAATGATATTCTGAATATCCCGGATATTACATATTATTCATTCGGGATACATCATTGTGGTGCACTGTGGTCATTGGCAATGGTTGATATGCACGAGATGATTATGGGGCGATATGTTATTGTTCCTAGTATGGTATATAATCGCGCTATTGCCATTATGGAAGATGGTGAGATTGACCGTCTTCATACTTATAATATTATTGTTTCAGATGATTATTATCCAAATCTGGTTTACATTATCCAGGATACACATAATAATAAGGAGCCATTTACAAAAGTTATCCGATTTACACCACTAGATGGTGGGCAACGCTCAGCCATTCGAATTATTGCGGGTATGACAATCCAATGCGAACATTGCCATAAGATTGTTTATATGGATAAACAACATCAATGTATCGTCCACTCTCAATTTTCATAAAAATTAAAGAGTGTCGGTAGAGAGAAAATATAATTTCGACGGTATTGATGTTTCATATTAATGTGGATAGAAAATAGCCATCACACCACATATGTGTGCAGTGCAATTATATTCTCTATCGCTTCGCGATATAATAGAGTGCAGACTTGCGAATCACCAAACATAACTGGTTGCACTTTTGAATTGCGCACACCACATATTATCCATTGTAATACCATAAATAGTATCTTCATTTAATGCATTATCTTCTAGATATAAATTTAATATTAAAGTTGTGGGGGAATTATTTTTTAGCACATGGTTATAAATATCATCAAAATCGACTAAATCATATTTTATGTGTTTTATTTTATTAAATAATCCACCATAACGTGCTTTCCATTCTGCTTCTAATGCACGTTTACATCTTGCAAGCATTGGTTCATATATTAATTGTGGTAAATTTATATATAATTCATTTCTTGTAAATAAATAACGATGATTATCAAATAATGTTTTAATATAAGTTATAACTTCCCCATCAATTACCTTAAATAATTTATTCGTCATAATGAGATCATTATAATGATCTTCTTCATTACCAATAACACCAATATAAACACTATTTAGATAAAAAGGTGGGGTTTGTTCTCCGTCCCCATAATATTGTAAATAAACCATATTATCATATTTATCAGCTGGGAATATATATTTTACAACGTGAGCACAATCTAATACGATATAATTTCTTCCACCATGACGTTCATGTAATTCTTGGAAATTAAGAGGCAGATAAGTGAACGTTGAACTATATATTTTCCGATGCTTAATATCATTTTGAATAAATTTTTCATATGAAAACATCTTTTCTATTTTTTCATCTTCATTATCCGTATAAAACATTATATCACTATGATAAATAATAATTCTATCATATGATGTTAATATATTATCAATAATATTATTCCTAATATAATAAGTCCATCTCTCTAGTGATTTATCATAGTCCATCCCAGTTGTGTAAATATAAAATGTTCTTTTACCGCGAACTGGTACCGTATTAAATAAGGTTAATTCATTACCACCGGTTTGAATAAATTCATTACCACCGGTTTGAATAAATTCATTACCATTCATTTATTTCTTCAATGTTAAATATTTATTTTTATATTTTAAATATTTTAATTTATAATCCATTATAATGGATTATAAATTAAAATATTTAAAATATAAAAATAAATATTTAAATCAAACCGCAGGCGGATATTTTTATGATAAGATGGGGAAAGGAAGTGAAAAATCATGTAATATCTTTTGTTATTTAGATCCACGCTCAGCTACACATAGATTATTACAAAAAAATAAAGATCTTTTATTGGATGATCAGGATAATGGTTATATGCTTCATATTACTTTATTAAATATATTAGTATCTTTAAATGTACCTGATAATATTAAAAGAATTATATTAGATGGGACTGGTAATATTAAATCTGAAATAAAAGAAGCAGTTAAGTACTTTTATCATATTACATTTAAAACTTCTGGAATACATTTAGGAGATGGATCAATCGGAGATACATATACTATTAAAGGTGAATGGCTCGGTAAAGTATTAAAAGTAAATGATCCTGCACATAAAAATATTATTTCACAATTTAGAACATTATTTTATAATCATATACGTGATATATATGGACAATATGGTTATAAATTAGATCGAGTTATTTTACAAAACTATACTGTTTCACGTATTATATCAGGACCTGGTATAACTTCACCAATTGAAATTTATGCAGTACCATCTTATTATTATGGTATCGGAACATGGACACCACATATTTCATTATGTTCTATTTCACATATTAAAATGTTTAAACGAAGATTATATGATATTTTTGAAAGAGAAGTAATTAAATTGGCAAGAACTCCTGCATTACAAGTAGGGTTAACAGTCTCTAAAAAACAATTGGATGTTAATGGAACAAAATATAATATGTTTGAAGAAAGTGGTTTAATATTAGGATCGCAAGCAGGATTAATTTATGGTGATATTGATATTGACATGCGCAGAGATATATCATCTGTGGAGTTTAAATAATTGTGCGACCCGTCTTACCGTTTCCATTGGCTTCGCCAAAAGATGTTCGGGCGCTCTTTTTGTCAATTCCGAAAGGGATTGCTGTGATAAATGCGAAGCATTTGTGTGCGGTGCAATTATATTCTTTATCGCTTCGCGATATAATAGTGTGCAGACTTGCGAATCAGCAAACATAACGAAACTTCGTTTTTGTTATATTGCTATTATTGCAAAGCAATTATAATAGACAAGTCAAAAGTGCATAATTCCTTCGGAATAAGTGCACTCTATTATATCGCTTCGCGATAAAGAATATAATTGCGCACACCACATATGATGGTCGTACTAGTATCGAAACTATTTTTATAAGAAATAAATGTGATGTGTGGTATAATTGTATGAATTCAGATTTGATGATGGATTTTATGGTAAAGTATAAGATGGTTGGCTACTATAAAGCATCCGGTCTTTATAATAAAACATATTGGCAAAATATAAATAGTGATTCTATTATTCGTTTTAATGAAACTGTTAATATTCACTTCTATAAACCAAATATCCCGCCAAAATATACAATATGTATTCTGGATTGTATAAAATGGTGTCCTTTCCTCTCTAATGAAGGATATTATTACAAAGTGCCATTTATTATTTTTTCAGATGATATAATTGAACCGGTTCCATATTTTGATATCACCAAGATGAAATACATTAATAAATATACACATAATGTTCCAGATAGTGGTTTTAAATTGGTGTATATGATTTATAAGTTCTATAATATGATTTTCATTTTTAATTCCCATATAATTGAAAATGACAGGATGGAAAAATTTACTTTTTGGGATAAGGAACACAAATGCTTTAATTGTAATTTTGACATTGTGCCAGAAAGTTTATATTTTGATTGTAATTGCGTTAATTTTAAACCTGTTATTGGTGAGTTCAAGAATACATTGATTTATCGCTATGTATGAATTGTTTTAATAATTTTATCTTTTGTCCCCATAGGCTTAAAATATAATGTTCACGGTATCGGTAATTATTATACGGTTATTTTTCATATGAGGTAATATTTCGGGTGGATTAAAAGGTTCATCAATTCTAAATAATCCGCCGTGTTCTTTTCCCCATAATTTATTAAAGGTAATAACTATATCATCTTCTGTCTTACAATCGAGTAATTTTTTAAATTTATTGGGATTGTGGATGTAATATTTTTTTAGATAATTATATATTTTTGCTTTCATTATAATGGATAGGAAAAATTATGCATCATTATTCATAGCATTTAATTCAGCAACTTTTTCATTTGCATAGTTTAGTTTATCAATAATAGACACTGCACCTGATTTTGTCGTTGCCCACGGTTTTAGCATATTAGGATGTTTTTCTACTTTAAAAAATTCACGATATAATTGTTTTTCCTTATTGTAGCATTCCTTATAATATACAACATATTTAGCCATCATATCATGAGTAATCCCTTCGGGTAGTGGTTTGGCATTATGTTTGCGATTACGTTTAGTATCATCCATAATACCTTTTGAATTTTGTTCTTGTTCTTCTCTTGTGGCTAATCGTAAATTTGAATACATATTATTAAGTGGATTTCTGTCAATATGGTCAACGCTTGTTTCGGATGTTCCTTTTCCGTGTCCAAAGTGGTCCATAATTGCTTGATGAATTGATAAATTACAACTACTATAAACATATCCACTTGAGATTATATACCACGTTATATTTTTCTTATAATTTTTTTCATATTCTTTAATTTTTTTAATTGATTTTTTACATAATATTACAAATTGATTCGGTTCACAATACATTAAATATTTAATTTGTCCATTATCATTTATTTTCCACATCCTATTTTTCTCAACATATGCATCTGTTCCAATTATGTTAATATGTCCTCTATATACTTTTAATATTTGAAATTTATCTGCAAGTGCTTTATGTACTTGCTTCATATGTTTTAAATTTTTACGATTTTTCTTAGCAATATTATATGAACAATTATTAGATTCTAATATATTATAATTTATTAAAGGTTTTAGTATATTATTATTAAGGTGCTTTATATTATCGTCAGTAAAATCAGTTATAATATTTTTAATATATATATTGGTTTTTTTGTATTTTGCCATAATAATACCTTTATTTTTTGTAAATAGATAATTCCACGATAATTTAAAATTTATTATTTTCTCATAATCCAATATTTTATTATATTGTATTTCAGTAATATTAATAAAAATATTATTATTGCAATATAATATATATTTTTTTATTTCATTATCTTTTATAATCCAATAAGGATTATAAAATTTTTCATATCTATAATGACCATTTGAATATTCTATTACATTATAAATATTATTTATAATATTACTATATTTATGTGTTATAGGCACGAGTATAATATTACTTGCTTTAAGATTGTATTTATTATTATCACTAAATTTAATATTATTATTTAATGTATCAAATAAGTAATCTATTAAATATATTTTTTTATTATTTTTAATATAAAATGGGTATTTACACTTATAATTTAATGTCCATTTTTGTTTCTCATCAAAAGTCCATTTTACATGTTCATTTACTATTTTAATAATATGATTTTCATCGAGGTCAAAATCTATATTACATATAGATAGTTTCATACTATTATTCACTGTAGTGAGTTTTATATTATTATTCATTGATTAATAATATAAATTTAACTTTAAGTCAAAACTAATTCAGTTTTTAATAGTTAAGACTTGGGTTTTTAATTACTTTAGTTGCTGTACGCCAACCCACCCATACCAGATGCAACGCGGAAAACGTTGTAGCTGAATGCATAGACATATAGCGAACTGGCGGTGGCAACAGCTGGGGTGACTTCAAGGTTGATGTTATCAATGCGGGACATGTTGCACGAGCCAGATGGTTGGTGTTCAGCGGGGCGGAGAGCGAACGAGTAGACGTTGATACCAAGGTCGGGCTTAACTTCAAAGTGTTGGTATGCTTGGACATAGTTGAAGTAAGCGCTGTCACGGATTTGGAAGCGATCTTGACCATTGAGCTTAAGTTTGGCTTGGTTTACATTGCTGACAGTGTTGGTTGATTCAGTAAAGCAAGTAAACTTGTCACCAACGTTGGCAGTTTGAATAGCCCAGCAAACAAACTTGGTGGGGTGGTTAAAGGTAAGGCGAATGCTGTTGTTGTTGGTACCAGAAACGGTTGCTTCTTGGTTTTGGGTGACTTCGATGAGGTATTCGTGGGGCTTTTGAGCAAATTCCTTGCGTTCTTCGGTATCAAGGAAGATGTAATCAGCCCAGAGTTCGACTTCGGAGAGGGAACCGTTGCCGGCACCAGAGTCAAGGCAGTTAGCAAGAGTTTCGAATTGGATCCAAAGTTCGACTTCGTGGTATTGAAGGGCGATTAAGGGGAGAGCAAGACCAGGGTTGCGGCAGAAGGAGAAGAGAAGGGGGACTTGGAGGTCGAGGCTGGAAAGAGATGAGGTGGTGACAGCACCATCTTCGCCCTTAGGACCAACAAGCTTGTCAAGGAGAGCCTTCATATCAGTATCATGGGTAAGTTCGGTCCAGATGTGCATCCAGCGCGAGTAGTGGCGATCGATCATTTGTCCACCAACGCGGAGTTCAACGTTGTTAAGGAGGCAGAAACCAACGCGGTTGACCCAGTTATTAGAGTCAGTATCAGAGGTTTGGGAGGGAAGAGTGGCGTTGACATAGACGCGGTGGAGTAAATCACCGTTACGGGAGATACGGCAGACAACGCGGTTGCCAAAGTTGGCGGTACCGCTAAGGGTTTGCGACATGGATTCCATGGCAAAGTTGGTGTGGCGGCGATAGACAGCCTTCCAGAAGGTAATTGTTGGTTCAGCAGTTAAATAAACATCTTGTGCACCATAGGCGACGAGTTGCATAAGAGCTCCGGCCATATTATAACTTAATTTAGAAAAAAAAATTAAAATTTAAATATTTTAAATATGAAATATTTAAATTTTAATTTTTCTATAATATTTTTTTATAAATTTCTTAATATCATATTTTTCTAAAGGTTTTTTATAAAAAAATTTCGTTTATTTTTAAATACATTATTTAGCAATTTAAAGGTTTTTATATACATAATATTAATGTCCTCCAATTTTAGGATTAAAAAACAACCCAAAACTCAACATAATATGAAAGACACCAACACGCTTGAAATTAAACACCGTCAAAAGATAAAACAAATGGACAACAAAAAACAATCACTTGATAATTTAAATGAAAAGTTAAATCATATTAATGATGAATTATATCGAATTGATAAAATACGCGAAACGAACTTTATTTTTGATATGGAGAAACGTGCCGAATTATTATGTGAAAAAAAGAAAATTGAAGATGAAATTGAGGATCTACAACATAATATGGATGAAATTAATTATTATGATTTAACAGGAGATTTACTAACAGAATATTATACAATTCGCGAGACTAAACAACCAACGCAAATTAGAAATATACTTGAATTACTGAGTAATAATAATGTTAAACTACATACAAGCAATACGACAAAGGCAGATTTATTTGATAAATTTTGTCAACGGATTGATGGAGTGAGGGTTAATAAGGATGATGGTACAAAACGAATTAAATATTGCGAACAATGTAGTATTGAAAAAACATTGGTTGTAGAAGAATCATCCTATATTTGCCCATCATGTGGGGATATGGAGTTTGTAATTATAGATGAAGATAAACAAATCAAAGAATATTCACCATATAGACGTAAAAATCATTATAAAGAATGGCTCAATCAACTACAAGCAAAAGAAGTTACAGATATTCCACCAGATGTTTTCTCCAATATTGTTTCTGAGTTAAATAAACATAAAAATATGAATAATGTAACGATGACCCGTGATAGAATGCAAGAAATATTAAAAAAATTAGGGTATAATAAATTTTATGAACATATTCCTTTTATTCTTAATAAAGTATTTGATATATCACCACCACGAATAGGACGTGAAACAGAAGATAAATTATTAGAAATGTTTGATAGTATACAAGATGCTTGGGAATATTGCAAACCAACAGGACGTAAAAATATCATTAGTTATCCATATGTTATGTATAAATCTTGCGAATTGATAGAAAGAGATGATTTATTACCGTATTTACCACAACTTGAACCACCTAAAATAATTGAACACGATATTATATGGCAACGAATATGCAGACATTTGAAGTGGGAGTTTTATCCAACCTCAACTTGAGAAATTTTTACAAAAATTTATCGTTTGAGATTGTAAAAACGCGTTATTCTTCCAGAAAGTTGCGAGTTTTATCCAACCAAATGTGTTCCGTACAAAGATGGTTGCGATAATTCAAAAGTGCAATCTGCACTTTTGAATTGCGCACACCACAAATAATAAGATATTCATTTAAACATATCATATTATAATTTATAATGTCATATGTTAGAAAGCTAATTACTGGTCTCCCATCTGACCAAAAATGGGGATGTTTTTCTTTTCTCCGTAAAAAAGATGGTGATGAAAATATTTCAGTTGTGGGTATAAGATTTGGCGGGGCATATTCTACAAAGGAGGAAGCAGAAGCCCGCGCAGCGGAAATTCAAAAAGAAGATAATCGTTTTAATATTTTCGTTGGGGAATTAAATGGTGATTTTCTTCCTTTTGACCCAGCTCCCAATACAGCACAAGCTGGTTCGTCTGAATATGCGGATGAAATGCTCAATAAACTTATGAAGGGACAAGAAGAAAGCCAACGTAAGGCAGCACTCTTCCACGAACTCCGTAAGACAGAGAAGATGATTGATAATATCAATGAGAATATTGAGGCTGAAAATAAAAATAAGGAAGAACTCACAAAGAAACTCAGCAAGGCTAAGACAGTAGACGAGGTTAAATCACTCACAGTATTCCTTGAAAGTGCGGATAAGAATATGAAGAAACTTGAAACTCGTCTTAAGGAGAGTGTTGAGAATGAAGCTAAACTTAAGGAACAAACAATGGGTATGGAACGTCCCAAGGAGGAGTTTTAAAATGTGTCTCGGGCGATCTTTTGACAAAGTCAATAAAAACCGTTTTCGAATCTTCACGGATCCTACAAGGAAGAGTTTAGAGTTCTTTCAAGAACTCTAAACTAACCTTGATAAATGCGAAGCATTTATCACAGCAAATCCTTGCGGATTTGACCAAAAGAGCGCCCGAACATTTTTTGGCAAAGCCAATGGAAACGGTAAGACCTTGAAAAAAGGCTAAGCCTTTTTTCACAGCATTTTTAAATAACATTTAAAAATGACCGTTTCTGAATGGCGGGTCGCACAAATATTTATTTAATTTTCTCAATAATAATTGCGGATGCTTGTTTACGTTTAGATAATAACATAGAAGGGTCAAACACTTCTATTTTTTTATTCCAATTCTTATCATATTTCTTTTCGTGATATTTTCTATATTTCTTAGACCCCATAGTAAATTTAGGGGGTTCTTTAGCACGATACCAAAATACTTTCTCAGTGATATTTTTGCTGTGGACACGATTATTAATAACCATACAACCATAGTTTTCAGTTAAATCAAGAAATACTTGTTGAAAGGTATTAAAATCAGGGAACATACCCGCGTAATGTTCATATAAACGTTTTCTATTATTAATAAAGTCTTCTGCTAGTAGGAAAATGAAATCAAAATTACTACGCATTTCAGGTGGAATACCAAGTGAAAATTGCATTGTAAGAATAAAAGACATTTTATAGTGGCGACCGTTAAAGAACAATTCGGAAATCTGTTGTTCTTTAACCCAAGTTCCCTTACTACTCATACAATCATCCATAATAAGCATAAGACGGGGGTCTTTAATTCGCTTACCTTCTTGGAGTCGTCGTGCATTATCAAGTTCAAGTTGTTCTTGGCGTTGATAGATGCGGTCAAGAATTCCACTATTATATTCATCATAAATATATAATTCAGGTATAAAATCAGTATAAAATTTATTTAGTTTTTCTGTTTTACTAATAGCAACAGTAGTTGGAATATCTCGCATATGAAATAAAATTTCTTTAGTGAGATAACTTTTACCAGACGCACGTTTAGCAATCATAGCAATGGTTACAAAGTCGGGCATACTTTTTATATCAAATTTATTAATCATTAGGGTGTTATTCCCAGCGCGAATATTCTTAATTGTCATTAATATAGCAGTGAAAATAATATTATATTTGTGCGCGTCGTAATAGGCAAGTGCGTACGTGCCTATTAGCGAACAAAACTGGTTGCGATAAATGAAAAGTGCGGACCGCACTCTATTCGAAGAATATAATTACGACAACCACATTTTTAAAATGGTGGTATATTAGTAAATACTTTTTGGTCAGTAACTAAACTTTTAACTTTTATGGGTATTGTGCGTACACCGTTTATTTGTATATAAAAATAAACAATACAAACTATACATAAATAAATAATAGGTAATTTAATGCGATTAAATATGCGTCGATATAATGGTTTATCTTTGTCATCACTCATATATGTATGCTGTAGCCATACTATGATGATAAGACCGAATAATGTTATGGGAACTATCATTTTATAATAGAATATATAAAAAATTTATATCATATTATAATGACCCAAATGAATAAAATAATTAAATATATTGTTATTGGTTTATTTACCTTTATTGCAATTAGATATATACCTACTCACGCAATTCTTGATACGGAAATAATAATGGTTGCCTTATGTGTATCAATTGTATATGCAATTTTAGATAAATTATTACCATCTTATACCAATGCACCTGTACCAAATTCATCTTAAATATTTAAATAATTAGTAAAAAATTTTTCCCGAGTTTTCTTTTCAACCTTATCCTGTGTATTTATAGTATTTTTAATTTCACTGTTTGAAAAGACATCTTGATAATTTTCGACATTTTCTTCTGGTTTATATACTGTTTCGGTTTCTAGTTCTTTTAATATTTTTGTTTTCATTTCACTATGGACTGAGTGAGAGCGCTGTATGTTATTATGTTGCGATTGTTTAATTGATTCATTAATAATACGTTTAAGAGCGGACGATGAGCGTTTATCAGTATTATTCCCAATGGAATTATTCCCAATGGAATTATTCCCAGTTGCGTCATGTCCCATCATATTTAATCCTGCAGGATTTATCCCCACGGGATTTACGATCGTTGTACGATCAATAGAATGTATTCCTGCTGAATTATTCCCTATGGAATTATTTCCAAATGAGTTTTTTCTTATGAAATTATTCCCACCACTTTGAGGTGGGAGTGCTGAATGATTATGAATTGTAAAATTATTATTATCATTTGATTCAGTTAAAACATTATTTTTGTTTAATATATTTAAAATCTGATCATTTACATTTTTATCTAATATATCAGTTTGGGGATTTTGTTGAACAGCAATTGGTTGCATAATCATTTGTCCACCTTGTTGTGGTATAAGTATCATTGGTTGATTTGGTATTTGTTGGGCAACTTGTTGTACAGTTTGTGGCATTGTTGGCATTGTTGCTGTGGGCATTGTTGCAGTGGGCATTGTTGCCGTGGGCATTGTTGCCGTGGGCATTGTTGCCGTGGGCATTGTTGCAGTGGGCATTACGTTTATAAATTCATTCATATTACCACCACCATTCTGATTTTCAACTTGATTTAATATACTATTATAATTTTCTTTAATTGTTTTTGGTTCATCCATTTTAAGAGGAAT
>Ga0214917_10006421_pt1 | contig 12197 bp, 12 predicted proteins | sample LL_1208_BB_MetaG_FD_177983 | JGI IMG/M metagenome (GOLD analysis project Ga0214917, IMG submission 177983) | Freshwater microbial communities from Lake Lanier, Atlanta, Georgia, United States - LL_1208_BB | ecosystem: Environmental > Aquatic > Freshwater > Lake | place: USA: Georgia | collected...
GTTCTCGCGCTCTGCCGTGTACTTCTGCGCGCTCGCCGCCGTCTCTTGATGCGCGTTGACTTCAGCTTGCTGCCGGTCGTTGATGACCTGCATGGCCTGGTCTCGCTCTTTTGCTGCAGCGCCCTGCTCTGCGTCAACCACAGCCAGACGGTCTGCAATCGCAGCGCGAGAAGCCATCTCCTTTTCGCGAAGAGCCTGCTGCGCCTCGGTGACGGCCATCTTGGCCGCGTTGCTTTCTGCAGCAGCCACCGCCTGGGTGTTTGCAATCTGCCGCTGCGCGTAGCTGTTTTCGAGGTCGAATAGCGCTTTCTTCGCCGCCTCGAGGCGCTTCGTCGCGGCTTCTTTTTCCTGCTCGTTTGTCGCGTTGTCGACGTCCTCTTGAAGGTGCGGAATCTGCTGCGAAAGCGCATCGCGCATCGCGCCATACGACGCCGCCTGTCGTGCATAGGCTGCGGTCGTGCGGTCGACCTCCGCCGCCGCGTCTTTGCTGTAGCAATTACTCGACCGTGGACCTTCTCATACTCGCTCAGCTGAATGCCCGTCGCGTGCAGCTGCGCGCGCTCGCGCTCGAGCGCTGAGACGTACTCAGCCTTGGTGCGAACGACCTTGACCATCTGGCCGTCGACCATCTCAACGGTGGTGAAGGTTTCCTCGTGGCTGTTGCGCACCTGCTCGAGCTGGTCGGTCAGGCCGACGTAGGCCGTGCTGACGTCGCGGGACGAGACGCCCATCGAATGCAGCGAATCCGCGCCGGTCTTCGCCCAATCGTCAACGCGCGACTGCTGCAGCGCTTTCGAGCGCGTCTCCATGTCTGCCCACGCGCGCTGGCTCTGCTCCACCTCGTACGTGAGATTGGCGGTGCTCTTTCGCGCTGCGTCAAGGAATGGTAGAACAGCCGGTGCCACCATCGCAGCTACGGTTCCGACTGACGCCATAAACAGCGCGACGTTTGACAACCCGCCTGCCATCGCCGACAGGCCAGTCCCCGAGGCAAACAGATTTTTGATTTGAGCGCCGGCCAGTGGCGCTGCCGCTGACATCAGCGTGAGATTGGTGAGGAATTGAGTCGTGTCGGCGGTGAGAGAAACAGCCTTCGAGCCTAGGCTTCCCATCAGGCCGATGCCGGCCTTCATCCCCTCCGGCATCTGATTAAGCAGATGCAACAGCTCGATGAGTGAGCCCTTCGTGAGCTTGTCGATGGCAAGCGCCGCGGTCCCTGCGCTGGCTTGAAAGCGCTCAAGCTCCTTGTTGAATTTGTCGGTTCCCGACATTGCCGCCTGAGCAGCATCGGGGAACTTGGCCTCGGTAATCTTGATGAGCGCTTCGCGAACCTTCTGCGCGGCCTCTGGCGTACCCGTAAAAAGCTTGCCGTCGCGCAACGGAGCGCCTGCTGATTGCAAGTCTGCCAGCGAAATGCCGCCCTCGCGTCCTAGCGCTTTGAGCGCACGCGTTGCTACGTCTCCGCCTCGAGACAGAATGGCGAACAGCTGCGCGCTCTCCTGGGCGCTCTTGTTGGTTCCGGCCGCGAAATCAAGCGAAGCCTTGAGCAGGTCCTCAGAGTAGACCTTTTGGTTGATGAGCGCCTTTGCCGCGAGCGTAAGCTCCTCACGGCTGGCCTTTGTTGTCAGGCCGATGCGCTCCAGGCCCTCGACGAGCGCTGCGAGCTGCTCTTTGTCCTTAACGACGGTTCCGAGCTCGCGCTTCATCGTCGCGACTTCAGCCGCGCTGCGTTTCGCGCCATCGGTGAATGCTACGAACTGTGCCGCATACTCCTTCAGCGGTCCCAGTCCGGCCTGCAGCGTAATAGCGTTGTTGGCAGCCGCCTGGCCCGCAGCGATGGCATCTGATTTCTGCTGCTTGGCCGCCTGCGATTGCTGGTTGGCAAGGTTGATGACATCCTGCTTGAGCTCGCGAAGGGTCTTCCCTTCTTGCTGGCCCTTCTGAATCAGCTGCTCAAAGGCTACGCCGCCCTTGTCGCCGATTTCCGCCAGAATGGCTTTGGTGTCTTTGCCGTCGACCGTGAGCTGCTTTGCCAGCTTCGACACGTCACCCATGGCTCGACGCGTATCGTCAAAAGCCTTGACTGCGCCTGCAGCGTCTGCGCTGAGCTTGATGCCAATCTCTTTGGCCACTATTTCACCTCCTTGCCTATCGCGTCGATAACAGCCTGCTCAAAGGCTGCAGCTGCAGCACCCTCAGCGCCTTCTGCTGCGGGTCGCACCCACGGCGTGCCCTGGCGCGTCTTGGTCTTGATGAAGCGAAACGGTCTGCGACGATGCTCCATCCATTTAGCGTACAGTGCCGGCTCGTGACGTTGCAGCCAGCGCAGCACGCCTGCCATTGTCTGGCCGTCCTGCTCTGTCTCGAGGACAGGCGCATAGTGGCCACCGAATCCCGCCTCGATGACGTTGCCTGGCGGTGCCACGTACAGGTAACCGCTGACGTCTCCGCGCTTGCGCAGCCGAGCGGCCATGCGGTAGTTCTTGGCGCTCTTGAAATCAGCGTAAGGGGACGAGCTGGCTGCCGCAGAACGCAGCACGCGGAGGTACGCACGGACTCCTGCGAGCAGCACGCGGGATTGAACGGCATCAGACAGCGAGGACAGGTAAGCCCCCACTGCCGCCATCGGGTCCGAGGCGCCGTCAATCCCGCGTACTTGGAGCATCAGTCGTTGATTGCCACGGTGAACGCGTGTCCCGCCACCTGCGACTTCACAGCCATGAAGGGAATCTTGTCCTCCACGATGTTGGCGCCGTTGAGCGCGGGGTCGTCGCCTTCGTACCGAACGACAGGCAGGTCGAACTCGAGCGCGCTTCCGTCGCTGCCGGCAATCGTCACGGCAACGGCCTGGTCGACACCGCCCAGGAAGTTTTCGAACTGCGTCGTGTCTTCGAAGTCGAACTGAAAGTTGCCCTTGACCAGCTGATTAGCAGCGCGCACACGGCGTGCCTGCGGCCCGCCGGTGAAGGTGTAGCGACGGCTGCAGTTGTTGGCCAGGTTGACGTCAAACGAGTTACAGAGCACGTTAGCGGTTCCGCCGAAGGTGACCGCCGTGTTGCTGCCGTGATACATCGCCCCAAGCGAAACCGAAGGCGTGCTCGAGCTCACGACCGAGGCATTGACGGCCTGGAACTCGACGGTGCCTTTCACGATGTCGCTCGGCTTGACCGACAGCGACAGGCTGTTGGCCACGCAGCCCACCAGGCGGATGCTGCTGCCGTTGTCCATCACGAGCTCGATGGTGTAGCTGTGAGGCTGCGCGATGGTGCCGCTGCTGGCGCCGAACGGCACGCGGTAGGTCGCCGCCGAGAGCAGGTTGGAAATCGCGCCCGCGTTGTAGACGTTGAACGCGATGGACACGCCAACCTCGAGAAGCCCAGGCACTGACGCCACGGCCTCCCAGTCGTACGTGATGAGCGGCCACGGCTGCTGCGCGCGCTTGACGCTCGGCGTCGCGCTGTCTGCGGCAATCCAATCCGTGATGCTGGCCGCGGTGCCGTAGGTGGTTTCTTGCCCGAACCCTACGGCGCCCGCGAATGACATGGCTGCGCGTGATGCGGTCATTGCTCAGGGTCTCCTTCTTGCGCCGTGGGCGCGTCTTGTTGCGCCGCCTCTGCAGGCGGCAACGGTGCAGGCGCTGGCTCGACAGCGGGAGCAACCGCCGGAGCGACTGGCGAGAACAGCCAGTTGAGCGCATAGTGGCCGTCGACGACATGGCCCAACAGCTGAGCCGCGACGATGGGGTCAGCGTCGCGAGGGACGCCGTGCTCGAAAGCGCCGAGACCACACAAAAAAACCCGCTCGCGCTTGGCGTGCGGGTTGGTGTAAACGATGGAAGGCATGAAAAAAGAGCCTCCTGGCTCTGCGTTTTTTTACTGACCGGTCCGCTCTAGAACGGAACCGACGTTCCTGTTATGGCTAAATCTATCCACGCGCAGTTCACACGGTACTCCAGCATGTTCAGGTGCGCGTTGTCCTCGTTCACCATGTTGGGGCCGTTGACGAGAACCTTCTCCCACACAAAACCTTCGATGGGAGTCCCAAAGTAGGCCGGCACCATCGGCTTGCTATCATCTGGCCCCGTCTGCAGCGCGCGCCAGATGACCGCGCACGCCTGGTTCACCAGCTGCGCGCTTGTGCCAAGGTCGGCATCCTGCTGCGCGCGGAAGTATCTGCAGCGGAAGTGGTACTCGACGCGGAGCCGATTCATACGCAGCTCAGGCGCATTCGTCGAAAGGAACGACACGAACACCGCTGGCAGCGAATCGCTGTAGTTCTCAGGCGCTGGCAGCGAAGTCCAGTCGCCGATGTGAACCGCCTGCAAATCGAGCTCTGTTGCCGTCGTAAGCACTGCGCTTTGCAGTGTCGTCGCCAGCTCGTCGATGTAAAGACGCGGAGAGCTCATCGGCCGCTCACCCGCGCCAGTATGCCGACGTGGTAGGGATTGGTCGGTCGCAGCGTGTCACGCCGAAGCTCTTTGAGCACGTACTCGACACCCTCGAAGAGAATCGTGTCGTTCATGCGGATGTCCTCGGTGCCCCACGTCATCTCATACATCGCGTGTGGTACGCGGCCCATCACGCTTTCCAGCGCTTTCGCTGGCAACGGCTCTACAAGACAGTCTACATTGCTGTAGACCGTCTGTGGCGCAGCCACCGTGAGCGACGTGACTACGCGCTTGACATCGACGCGGTGAAGGTACTTTGCCGGATTCACGACATGAATCCTGACGGCCGCGTCTCCGCGTCGAGAATGGCTTCCGTCGACTCGTCGAACTCAGTTCCGCGTCCGCTGTGGTGGTCGCTGAATTTCTGGGACCATCCGCCCGCCGTACGCTCCTCGATGAGAGAGCCGTGCGGACGCACGAGCAGATTGCGCACTTCGCGGATGCAGGCGTCCTCGAGCTGCCACGGCAGATTGCGCGAAGCGCCCGCCGGGTTGTGAGTGGCGCTGATGATGCCATCATATTGTGGCAAGATGTAGCCGCCGCTGTATTGCACCTCTGCGCTAAACAGCTGCGAGGCGCGCCGCGTGTCGGGTTTCCCTGTCAATCTGTCGAATTCAGGCGCGAGCATCACCCATCCGGCCAAACGGTAAATCTTCCCCTGCTTATCCCACTGCGCGGTTCGCTGGTAGTCGTGCAGCGTGTATCCGACGAAGCCGTTGGGGTACGAGTGCAGACCAACGCGAATCTGAACCACATCGGTGATTGGCTTGCGCTTGACGTACAGCCAAAACTTCCCCTGGCATCGAATGTACTCAGGCGCGCTGCTGTCGCTGATTGCCCAGGCCCACGTGCGCGCGCAGCGTTGAGCGAACCGCTGGGACACGCGGTTAATCATGCGCGTAATAGCATCGTCGCTCGCGCTTGTGCTGAAGCCGTCTCGCACTGCGGAGACGGTGGTGAGCGCCTCCGAGTCGAGAGGAATGCTCATCGGCGGCGTCTCCCGATGCGTGAGGGGGTCACGGCAGGCTCTTCGACCGGCTCTTCAACCTCCGCAGAAGCCACCGGCTCACACGGACCCTCGACCGCCGCAGCGGCAGCCTCCGCATCGACCGTGGCCACGGTTCCGAGCACCATCGGCTTGCTGACCTGCACAGCCTTGTGCGTCAGGCCAGGCGCTTCGCCGGCCACCTCGCAGATTCGCAGGTCGACAAGCTGCTGCCCGTGCGTCTGGTCGGCGTCGAAAACCTCGCCCTGCGAACGCCAACCATAGGCCGCGCTGTCAAAGCTCTTGAGAACTCTTACTTTCATCTCGTTCTCCTATCCGGGGAGAAGCTTGAGCGAGGCCACCGTCAAGACAGCAGCCTCGCTCGCGCGTCATCTGTCGGTGATGTTAGGTGGCCTGTGCGTCGAAGTCCACCGGGCGGAACGCCTCGGGGCGCTTGATTGCCAGTGCCAGTCGCTCGTAGAAGAACATGACGTTAATCATCTTGAGCGCGAAGTCAGCGTGCTGGTCGAACACGACCATCTCGGTCTCCTCGAGGTCGTACAGCACCGCAGCAGTCTTGAACGCGCCGACGAGGCCCGTTCCAGCGCTGATGGCGGTCGTGCGAACCGTGGGAAGGCCCCACACCTGCAGCGTCTTCACCGAGGCCTGCGACGGCGAACCAATCATGTTCTCGGAGAAGTACTGCGGCAGGATGTAGCGGCCCAGCGTGTCCTTCAGCATCACGATGTTCTTCCAGTCCGTGGGGTGAAGAACAATGCCGTCGGGCTCGTAGTTGCTGATGAACGCAGCCACGATGGCGTGAAGCAGCGCGTCAGCCTGGGTGTCGGTGGTGGCGCCGTCGCTCCACTTGTACGCGGCAGGCGTTCCGGGGTCGTTGAGAATGCCCAGCATGTCGGTACCGGTGCCTGAGCCGCTGAGAATCTGGGTGTCTTCCTTGAGGAGCACGCCCAGCTTTCCCTGGGTCTCGATGGCGTTCTCAAGCTGCGGAACATCCATCAGCATGTTCTTCGGCGCGGGAATCCAGTGCGAGATGAGCTTGGCCACCGCGCTCTCCTGGGTGTACGCGAGCGACGACTGAGCCGCAGCGGTCGCCGTGGCCGGGTCGGCCTGGTTCATCGCAGCGGTCGCAGCGCTGTTGGTGTACCCCGTCTGACGGATGTACAGCGTGTTCTGGGTGCGGGTCGGCACCACGGAGAGGAGGTCGCGCGTGCGAATCTGGCGCTGCGGCAGGACGGTGATTTCCTGCTCGAGCGTCGTGCTCAGCACGTTCTGGATGTCAGCGATGGTTGCGACGCCGGCCGTTTTGCCGAACATCGACTTCATCGAGACGCTGCCAGAGCGGCCGTTGATGTTGCCCTGACGCGCGATGATGTCCTGATAGGCCTGGCTGTTCACGAACGCTTTGCTGACGTTGGCATACTCAGTGACGCCATTGGCCAGACTGAGCGCGCCGGCGCCCTGGCGATTCACGAACGGCTGCATCAGCTGCTGCGCGTTGTTCGGAACGTGGTTGCCCATGCGCTCCTGCTTGCCGAGAGCCTCACGCACAACGCCGTCGACGTGCTTGCGGGTCTCGTTCACCTTCTCATCGACCACGATGCTCACGTGCTTGACAATCTCCGGCGCGATGGCACCGGCGATGTCCGCGAGCTGCTCCTTGTTGAGTTCCATTGGTTTGCTCTTGCCTTTCTCGGATTTTCGCCGGTGTGGCGAAACGTAAAAAGGCCCGACATCGCTGCCGAGCCTTTAACTGTGTGTCGCTGCTGTTGCGGTGTTAGCGCTGGCGGTAGTGCGAGTCGAACAGCTGCGTGATGATGTGGCTGATATTGACGCTGCGCGCCTCATCCATTCGCTGCGTGTAGTCGCTCTTGTCCTCGCGCTCGCCATCGAGGTCGCTGCCGTCGTCGGCATCGAAATCGTCCGTAAGCAACGAGCGCATGCACTTGAGGCCGTTCTCGTGGTGCTCAATCGCCTTCACGAGCGCTTCCATGCTGCGGCCGCTCAGACGACGGCCCTCCTTGGCCTGGCCAGCAGGCGCACTGGTCGCCACGGCCGGCGGCGCAAGCGCGGTGTCGTCGTCATCCGCGCCAGCAAGAACCTTAAGGTCCTCGATGACCTGCTCGAGCACGCGAATCACGCCGAAGCACACTTCCGGCTCCGGCGGCTCGTTCTCGTCGCTGCCCCAGCCGGCGCAGAGCGACTCAATTGCTCCCACCAGGCGGTGCTTGATGTCGTTTGTGGGCGCGTGGCCCGCCTTCGCTTCAGGCTCCTGCGCCTGGCTCTTGTCGCTGCTGGCCACGTGCTCAGCCTCCTCTGCTGTTTGTGCGTTCCGCAGCGCGCGAAGAGCCGCCAGGCTCTCTCGGTTGCTGCCAATCAAAACCTGGGACACTTCGAACAGCTCTACCCGCGTGTGAACGCGACTGCACGCACCGCTCACGAGCGCCTCGCGAGCGAATCGCGGCAGTGCCTCGATGCTGTCCTTTGGAGACGTGCGCGTGACGCTCTCTCGAGAGAAGAAGCCAACGCTATAGCCGCGAATGGTGCCCGCCTTCACTGAGTCGAACACCTGACGCGCGGCAGGGTTGATGTCGACGTCATAGATGAAGTCCATCTCGACAAAGCCGCCGCCGTCGTCTGTCTCGACCGTGATGCGCACGTCGAGCGCGTGCCCCAGTGCGTCCGAGGGCTTCGGAGATTCTTCGAAGCTCCACGGATGCTGCCAGGCCAGCAGCGGAGAGGCCATGTAGATGGGAAGGTCTTGCACAAACGCCGACGCGAGCACAATCTCGCCGTCTCGGTCGATGTTTGTCGTGCTGACCATCGCCGTAACGACGGGTCGCTGTGCATCAATCGCCTTGATTTGGCCACCGATGCTCTTGTAATCGATGCGCATGAAAATCAGCTCCTACGTGTGCGCGTGCGCTGCCCCGTTACCGTCGCGCCGCGTTCGGAAACCCTCGAGCGCTTGCAGCTGCTGCTGCTCGCTCGGTAGCAAGAGGATATCATCGAGGTCGCGGTTCCACTGCGTGATGCCGCGCTGCGCTGGCTCGGCAGATGCGACTTGAATTGAGCCGCCCGCCGCGTCCATCATCGCCATGTTCACCGGAATGTTGATTTGACGGCCCGTGTCGCCGCCGAGAAGCTTCATGCCGTGGCCGGCGCGCCACTCGTCACGCGTAATGGTGCCCGAGCGCCACCCGTCGTTCAAAAAGACGTGCTTCTGCTCTGCGGTCTCGCGCACGCATTCATCCGGCTCGAGCACCAGGTCAGGCTCACCGTACATCGGCGTGACCAGCGCGTTGAACTGCTCCGCCAGGAACAGCAGCTCATTCTTGATGTTGTGCTTCGAATGAATGTAGTCTGCGGCTTCAGCCGTCGCGCGATTTGAATCGGTGACGTCGCCCACGAGCTCGGGGGGTACGCCCAGAACGTGACGCGCGCGGTTGCCGAGCATCTGTTGACCGGCCACCCAGTCGAGCTCCTTGTGCGCCTTCCCCAGGTCGACGACCTGAACCGCTGCATTGCCATCGCGGCCCGCCACGAAGAATGGCCGTCCAACGTTCTGCGTGCCAACGTGGTTCGCTTCGAAATCCTGAGTGAACTCGTCGATGTTCTCCTCGTTGAGGCCAGGGACGACGACAATCTTGTCGATGTGCGCTCCCTGCCGGAAGAAGACGGTGCTCCATTCGTCCATCTGCTGGTTCAGCGTCACCTGGACGTTGAGGCACTCAACATCGCCAGCGCCCATGCCGTACGGGTCTTCTGGGTCTGGCTGCATAATCCACAGCAGACACCACACAGGAATGAGCGTGTCCTGGCCTTGCCACTTGATGCGCCAGTAGGGACGGTCGCTCGGCTCGGGAGGGTTGCTAATTTTTGGAAGCTCGAGAACGTGATGCGGGGGTACAGGCCACAAGCTCTGAGGCGTTCCGTCGTTGTTGTAAAACACGCGCACTGGCACGCGGCCGAGCAGCTTCTTGTAGAGCACGCACAGCTTGCGGAATTGCGTTCCCGTCATGAATGGGTTGGGACGGTCCCACAGCGCTTTCAACGGATGCTGCAGAACTTCGGTGCGCTCAGGCCGTCCGTCAGGCCCAGGGTCGCCAATGCGCCACAGCCGCCAGGTGACCTGCGCCGCGTCTTCCGCCACGCGATTCAGCGGAATGCGCAGGATGGCGCTCTGCTTGTAGGTGGTCAGCCATTCCTTGTCTGTGCGAGGCTTGACGCGCTGCGGACGAGGCAGCCCGACCGTGCGACGCTCTGCAGGCCCAGGCGTTGCGCTGCCCTGCACTGCGCGCTGCTGCGCATCGAGGCCGAAGAAGGCGCGGAGCCTGGGAACAAAGTTTTCGAACGGTCGTGCCATAGTCTCGTGTCGTCTCCAAAAGAAAGAGCGCCCGGTGTCGCGCACCGAGCGCTGCTGCGTGTTGCCACCTGCTCACGACGGAAGGCCCGTGAGCACCCTTGACTTCTTGCCGCTCCATGTCATCGGAGCCGGCTCGGGAATGAAGCCCATCACGAGCGCGTCTGCAAGGTCTGGCGATTCGACGCCGCGCTTGCGAAGCTCAGGCTTTGACTCCACCTTAATCTTGCCGTGCTTGGACAACGTATATCCGCGCACGCTGAGCTGCTCTGCCAGCTCGTCCGCGAGCTCGCCATCTGGACACAACCCCACCACCTTCAGGTTTGGCTCTTCTGGCGTTCCGGGGTTGAAGGCGTCCCGGCACGAGAACCACATCTCATCCATCTGGCGGTCGAAGAACTCGGGATTCTTAGCGCTCTCGCCCCACCCGACGCACGTGATGGTGATGCCGTTCGCGTGCCCCTGGCTCTTGAGCTCGACGAGCTTGTCACCGATGCCCTTCGTTGGCCCTGTCACGTCGACGCGAATCTCCGTGCAGTGCAGCTCGATGGCTTTGCGCAAGATGCGCCGCGCATTGGCCTGCGTGTCTGGCTCCTGGTATTTCTCAATGGCTCGCAATCGCAGGCCCGCCTGCAGCACCACGCCCGTGCTGTCGTTGTTGGCACTCGCCGCAGGGTCCACGAGCAGCCGACGCGGCAGGCCATCCTGCATCTGGTGATACCGCTGCTGCGCGAGCTTGACCCAGCTTGGCGGAATGGTCTTTTCCTCGCCAAAGTTGAAGAATTGGCCGAGCACTCGACAGACCCAGAACGGCGACTGTTCGCCGAACATCCGACGAATCTTTTCGACCCACTCGTGACCTGCAGACCCGGAACCACGCGCCGCTGTCGTCGCACGTTCACCAGGTCGAGCGCGCTGATGTTGAAGCGCGTCCAGAACTCCGCCTGCTTTTCCCACGCCTCGCGGAAGAAGCCGCGTGCGTCCGTGGGGTTGCCAATCGCGAGCTCCCGGCTGTTCGCGTCGCCCAGCGCGCCTTCGAGCGAGATGCGTATCTCGTCACGAACACCGCTCGCCTCATCATACACAATGAGCAGGTTCGGCGAGTGAAGGCCCTGCGCTGCGTTGCCGTCACGTGCCGCTCGTCCTCGAGCATACCACGTGTCCGACTCCGTTTTTAACTTCTTGGTCTGCACTATTCCCGGCAAACGCCGTTTGCTGTTGGCGTGCAGCTCGGAGATGTAAGCCCAGAGGATGTTTTTCACCTGGTCGTCTGTCGGCGCTGTCGTGAAGCACACGCACGGCTTCCTCGTCGAGAAGAACCACAGCACGACCAGCGCTGCGGTGTGCGTCTTGCCCGCACCGTGGCAGCTGGCCACCGCCGTGCTCTTGTTATCGCGCACGCTCAGCAGCACTTCGACCTGATGGCGCAGCGGATGCACGCCAAGCACCTCGCGACAGAAGCCGCGCGGGTCGTTGCGATGCTTGCTGCAGCTGTTCGGCACCAGGCCACGGCCGATGCGCCATCGCGGCTGGCCGTACTCGTCGACGCCATCGCTAATCAGCACCTGGCCGCTGATTGGCGTCCCATATCCGGAGCAACCTGGCGCACACGGCCCGTACTCCACGAGCGGCTCAACCTTATTTGAGGCTTGCTCCAGCCGGCAGGCGACGTGCTCGAGCCGCCTGCTTAGTGAATCGCTGAATGAGCGCGTCGGCTGTTTCAGTAGGAAGCGCCTCGCGAAGAGTCCTGGCGATGTCATCGATGAGCTTTGCATTTCTCATCTCGTCGAGCGCACGGCTCGCGGGATTCCAGTCTGCGTACTTGTTCAAAAACATGATGAGCGCTTGCGTGTTCGTGTCGCCCTTCGAATCTGGCCGCATCGCCGCCTCGAACATGCGGTACTCTGCACGCTGAACCGCAGCCTCCGCCGCCTCGACCACCGCCATCGCGAAGAGCTCGTCGCTCTCCATCCACTCGAGATATAGCAGGCGCGGCACTTTGGCCATAGTGCACGCCATCATCCAGAAGTGCAGAATCTCCATGTGAGCGAGAACGGTGCGCTTGGCTTCGACCTCGGCTGCCTTGCCTGCGAACTTGACGCGCTCCCAGTTCAGACGGCACGCGGCCACCTGGCTGCGATAGTCCTCGCTGTCGAGGTACTGGGGGACCGGCGCCGCGAGCTTGTCCGCCGCCAGCTGCGCAGCAGCCTTCGCCTCGTCCAAGTCGCCGCTCTTGCGCGCGTGTGTGTAGTGTGTTGAGCAGAGACCACGTGCGTGAGCTCTGCGGTTACATCCAGCTTTGCTGCAGCTCATAAGTTGTCGGTGACGGACTCAAAATCCGGCGAGACCCTTTTATACGCTTTAGATGTTTGTCGTTTGTTGGG
>Ga0214917_10006422_pt1 | contig 12197 bp, 11 predicted proteins | sample LL_1208_BB_MetaG_FD_177983 | JGI IMG/M metagenome (GOLD analysis project Ga0214917, IMG submission 177983) | Freshwater microbial communities from Lake Lanier, Atlanta, Georgia, United States - LL_1208_BB | ecosystem: Environmental > Aquatic > Freshwater > Lake | place: USA: Georgia | collected...
CCAAGCCCGCCAGGGCAAAGACCACGCTGAGAATCCAAAACCGTGTGACAACGGCTGTTTCACTCCAGCCTCGGAGCTCAAAATGATGATGAATCGGAGACATCGCGAAAATCCTCCGGCCTGTTAGTTTGAAGGAGATGACCTGCAGGATCACCGATAACGCCTCCATCACAAACACCCCACCGATCACAGCGAGTAAAAGCTCCTGATTGATACAGATGGCCACCACCCCCACTGCACCCCCCAGAGCGAGGGATCCCGTGTCTCCCATGAAAACTTGCGCGGGGTGGCAGTTAAACCAGAGAAATCCAAGCGCGGCCCCAAAAAGGGCCGCACAAAAAATAACCAACTCCTCTCCCCCGGGAAGGCGTGGCAGAAACAGATAGGAAGCCAACTTGGCGTGACTCGATAGATAAGCAAAAAGCCCCAGTACCAAGGCCACGGTCAAAATGCATCCCGAAGCCAATCCATCAAGCCCATCGGTTAAATTCACCGCATTCGAACTTCCCACAATAATGAAAACGAAAAATAGAATCGCCCCCCAAACGGGAAGATTCAAAAGAAAGAAATCCTCACGTATGAAAGGAATTTGGAGTTTCAAGGCTGCCTCTCTTGCTTGAGGCATCAGCATCAGAACCCCCGCGACACCTCCAGCGACCAGTCCCTGAACCATCAACTTTTGCCGCCCACCCAGACCGCCCGAGGATTTTTTCCGAATCTTGGCGTAGTCATCACAGAACCCAAGGGTGCCCAAAGCGAGGGTGCTGCCCAGGGCGAGCCAGAGATAGGGATTGGTCGGACGACCCCAAAGAAGACAAGCCAAAGTCATGGAAAATAGAATCAAAACCCCGCCCATGGTCGGTGTTCCCTGCTTACTTTCATGCAGGTCAGCCAGTTGATGGACTTCGGATTTGCTTCGGAGGGGTTGTCCAAGTTTCAAACGGCGGAGAGCTGCAATCACGGTGGGCCCGAACCACAGACAGAATCCAAATGAGGTTAGGGCCGCACCCACCGTTCGAAACGTCACGTACTGGAAGACATTCAAGGGCCCAAACCAGTGACTGAGGAGGCTCAGATAATAGAGCATTACTTTTTCCCCTCCCGCAGGCGCTGGGCCACCTGATCCATTCCCTCGCACCGGCTTCCCTTCACCAAAATCCGATCCTCCGATTGGGACTGTTGTTGATACTCGGCCAGAAGTTGATCCCGATTCCCAAACCATCGAACCCAATCCCCGGGACGTATTTTCTTCGCGGCTTCGACAAGAAACTTTGCATCCTCTCCGACGGCCAGACAAAGGGCGATATTTCCACGTGCGACAACCGATCCGGACTCCTCATGCAACATGCGGCTGAAATCCCCCAATTCCGCCATCGCACCCAGCAACGCGATGTTCCGCCCGCTTCCAGGCAAATCCTTCAATGTGGCCAAGCCGGCGGCGAGACTGTCGGGGTTGGCATTGTAACTGTCATCCAAAAGCCACCCCGCCCCTCTTTTCTCCAGTTTGAGCCGCCCGGCCGGAAGATGGATTTTTTCCAAAGCCGAAGTCGCCGCTTTCGGTTCCACTCCCAACTCCAATCCGGCCGCCAGTGCCTGCGCGGCATTCATCGCCATATGTGCCCCAGGAACCGGCAAAACAACCTCCATCCGTCCACGGGGACCTTCGCAGACAAAACGGGTCGAAGTCCCACCATGCTCGAGATTCTGAAGTCGGTAATCGGCCTTGGCGGAATGACCGACGCGGACGACCCGGGCCCGACAACCTTCAAGCGTGATCTTTTCCATGGGGTCGTCGGCATTGCTGATGGCCAAACCTTCCGCAGGCAGGGCCCGATACAGAGCCCCCTTTTCCTTTGCCGTCGCTTCTTTTGATCCCATGCCCTGGATGTGTGCCCATCCGACATTGGTCACAAGACCAACTTCAGGTCCGGCCAACTCCGCCAAGGGACCGATTTCTCCCGGGGTATTCATCGCCAATTCCACGACAGCCCAACGATCTTCCGCCCCGATCCCCAGCAAAGTAAGCGGTACCCCAAGATGATTATTTAGATTTCCGTTCGTACGATGGGTGGGCCCCATCGTTCCTAAAACGGCAGCCAGCATTTCCTTTGTGCTGCTTTTCCCAGAACTTCCCGTCACCGAAGCGACGCGGACGGACAGGAGACGGCGATAGGCATATGCCATCCTTTGAAGGGCTTTTTGCGTGTCCGAAACCCATAGAATGGAGAATCCTGCCGGGACCTTTCCGATTTCCTTTTTTTGCACCAAGGCCCCGATGGCTCCTTTTTCCGCTGCTTCTGCAATATGATCATGCCCGTCGTGACGCGGTCCGCGGATGGCCACAAAAATCTCCCCCGGCTTGATTGCACGTGAATCAATACCCACTCCACTCGCCACCCGCTCTCCGTTCCCCCGGACGAGCTCCGCCCCCGCCATCTCGGCCAACGTGGAGATGGAAAGCGGTTTCATGGATTCCGTCTTTCCGCCAAGGCTCTTTCGACTTCCCGCCGGTCAGAAAAGGGGATTTTTTCACCACAGATTTCTTGAAACTCTTCATGTCCTTTCCCGGCGATCAAAACGACATCCCCAGCGGCCGCGGATAGAACAGCCGTACGAATGGCCTCCGCTCGATTTTCCAAAACTTGCGCAACTGCTCCCTTGGGCAACCCCTCGGACATTTGCCGAAGAATTTCCCGCGGATCCTCTTCTCTTGGATTATCAGAAGTCAACACGATGCGGTCAGCCAGTGTGGCGGCCAGCGAAGCCATTTTTGGCCGCTTGCCCTGATCCCGATTCCCTCCTGCTCCGAGCACAATCCACAACGAACCGCGCGTTAATGGCCGCAGGGTCTCGAGAACCTCCTGAACTGCATCGGGAGAGTGAGCATAGTCGACCAACACGGAAATTTCCCCCGATCCCGCCACCCGCTCCATTCTTCCGGGAACCGCAGGAGCCCGTCCGAGAGCAGATGCCACTTCCTCTGCAGAAATTCCCCCGAGAATGGCTGCGGTGCTCGCCGCCAATGCGTTCGAAACATTAAAGCGGCCCAGCCAGGGAAGGGTCGCTGGAACTTCGCCTTCCGGAGTGCAGAGAACAAAGGAACTTCCTGTGGTTCCCATCTTCAAATCCCGGACATGAACATCTCCCCGCTCAATTCCATACGACATCACCCTCACCCCTGGGGCACATTGAGCCGCCAGACGAACACCCATCGGATCTTCCTGATTCAGCACCGCAAACGCCCCCGGACGAAGGCCACGAAACAAGAGACTTTTGGCCGCTTCGTAGGCTTCGAGAGTCGGATGGTAATCGAGATGATCTCGCCCCAAGTTGGTGAAAACCGCTCCGGAAAAATCCACGCCCTCCGTTCTCCCTTGATCGAGAGCATGGGAACTCACTTCGATGGCGGCCGCTCGACATCCGTTTTCCCTCATCTCCGCGAGGAACTGATGAAGATCGGAAGCCTCCGGGGTGGTGTGCCGCGCGTCCTGCCGACCTTTTCCCGTGTCGTTTCCCACCGTCCCAAGAAGCCCGCAACGGAACCCCCCCGATAAAAAAAGCGATTGGAGCAACATCGAAGTCGATGTTTTCCCATTGGTTCCGGTGACCCCTACCACCTGCAAATCTTTGGAAGGATGCCCATAAAAATTTGCGGCCATCCGCCCCAAAGCTCTTCTTCCATTTTCCACCCGGATATTGGGGATGGAAACATCGGTCATTTTTTTCTCCGCTACGACGGCCACTGCCCCACGTTTGACGGCATCGGGAATATAGGCATGCCCGTCTTTTCTGAGACCCTTCCATGTGCAGAAAAGGGAACCCGGCCCAACCCGACCCGATTCGTAGGCGAGTCCTGATACCTCCGCCTGTCGCGTCCCTTCCCAATCTTTCACCGCCACGCCCTGCATGACCTCGGTCAGTTTCATAGGCTGGTCCGGCGCGCCACGACCGTCTCACGGTTGAGGTTCAACTGCTCCGCAACTTGGGTCGCAATATTTTTAAATGCCGGTCCTGCCACCTGACCTCCGTAGTAAACTTTCCCCTTGGGGTCATCCACCATGATGGAGACAAGAAATTCAGGATGATCCGCCGGCAAAAATCCGATGAAGGAGGAACGGTGCTTGTCCTTGGCATACCCGCCGTTCGTCCACTTCTGGGCCGTCCCGGTCTTCCCAGCCACCTCAAATCCAGGCACCTGGGCACTTTCGGCCGTGCCTGCCTCGGAAACCACACCCCGCAACGACTCGACTACCCGGGCCGCCGTCTCAGGGCGAACCGCCTGACAGACAACTTTCGGCAAAAATTGCAGCACAACCCGGTTATCCCGATCCACCACTGACTTCACAAAACGTGGCTCCATTCGCTTCCCGCCGTTCGCGATGGCTCCGTAGGCCAAAGCAAGTTGCAGATTGGTGGCTGAAACCTCGTATCCATCGGCACCCGTGTGATGGAAACCTTGCTCCATTCCTTCACGCCACGAAGTCTTCCCGATTCCTCCCCCGCCAACCCCCCTTCGCCTTTTTGCGCTTTTTGGCCGAAACCAAAAAGACGTGCGTATTGATAAACCTTATCCTCGCCCATCTGAATCGCCAGTTTGGCCATTCCGATGTTGCTCGATTTTTCCACAATCTGTCGGAGGGTGAGCAACCCGTAGGCCTCATGGTCCTTCAGCGACTGCCCCGCATAAAACATCTCCCCGTTTTCACAAAAGTAGGTGCTATTCAGATCGGCCACTCCTTCATTCAATCCGGCCGCCAAGGTGACGATTTTAAAGGTCGATCCCGGTTCATAGGTGTCCGACAAAGGACGGTTCTTCACGGATTCCGGTTCGTAGGTTTTTCTCTGATTTGGGTCGAACGTCGGCCGGCTGGCCATCGCTAAAATCTCTCCGGTCGAAGGACGGAGGACCACAATATGCAGATCTTCCGGCTGATATTTTTCGATCAGGGCATCCGCTTCACGCTCCACCACATGTTGAATCCCCTGATCGAGCGTCAACACCACGTGATATCCATCGCGTGCCGGCCGGTCGCTCAAACGGAAATACGGAATCTCCCGACCGCGGACATCCTTGATGATTCTTCTCTCCCCCGGAACCCCCCGAAGATAACGATCCATCGATCTCTCGACGCCCGCTTCCCCAATCTCAAAGGCGGTCGGCCGTTCGTTTCCCGGAGCCTGCTGCTCCTGAACATTGACATAGCCGAGAACTTGCGCGGTCTCTGTTCCGTTCGGATAATTTCGGACCGTCTTCTTTTCTAGATGGATGCACTTCAGGGCCCGGAGTTTTTCTTCAATCTCGACACTCACGCCTTCGGCAATTTTTTGATACCGGTTTTCCGGATCAGCCTGGCCTTTCAACCATTCTGTCGAAACGCCGAGCAGGGAGGCTAGGACCGGAAGTTCTTTCGGACGTTCAGAGAGGATCTTTCCATCCAACCGGACTTCCACCCATGGCATGCTCTGCGCCAGGATTCTCCCGCTCGCATCGAGAATCGATCCTCGCTGGGCCGGCACCGGTTCTCCCCGGGTATGCATTCGGATCGCCTTGTCGCGGTACTCCTCTTGTTTCACCAACTGAATCCAGATCAACCGGACCGATACACCGGTAAAAACAAGCGCAAGACCCAGAGTCACCGCCATGATCCGTCCCCTTGGATTCATCGCGCCTCCTCCTTGGCCAAGTGGGTCGCCTGCAGGTTTCTCCGCGTCGGGGCCTCGACGATTTCCAACTGGCTCACGCTGACGAGACCCAAATTCATTTGAACCGACTTCTCCGAAAGATTTTTCGGGGAGCGAAGCCGCTCGGCCAACAAACGGGCGGATTTCACCTGAACATCCAAACGAGCACGCGAAACCTCGAGTTCCTTCAGCTCATCCGCTGCATGATGGTTGCCAACATTCAACAAAAGCAACGCGATGGTAAGAGCCGCAAAGAGACTCCCCAGAATAAGGAACCCGAATAACTTACCACCCCCCACCTGGTTGGTCCGCCGGATCTGATTTCGGCTCATCGGGTCTCCTCTGGGAGCCGTTCCGCTCCGCGCAAACGAGCGCTCCGGGCCCTTGGATTTTTGGAAATTTCCGCCTCACCCGGCACCACCTCCTCCAAAGGCTCCACCCACCGCTCCGGATTGGGATGTCCAAACGCCATGCCCATCTCTCTTTTTTCCATTTCAGAATGCTCACGAATCCAATGCTTCACCGCCCGATCTTCCGACGAATGATAAGTCAGGAATGCGACCCGGCCGCCGGACCGGAGTACTTTCGGAATCGCTGCCAAAGCCTGGTCCAACCTTTCCGCCTCATGGTTCACCGCACGGCGGAGCGCTAAAAAAGTACGGGTGGCCGGGTGCTTGGCCCCGGGACGGGGTGGGCGGGTGGCTCGGGAAACAGCCGAAACCAGATCCCCGGTCGTGGCCAGTGGACGCGCCCGAACAATGGCACGCGCAATTTTTCCCGGATCCCGATCCTCGCCCCCCTCGCGCAACAGATTCCTCAACTCAGTCTCCCCAAGATGGTTGACGAGATCGGCAGCCGTCGTGCCGGAAGTCGGATCCATTCTCATGTCGAGTGGCCCCGATTGCTGAAAACTGAATCCCCGACCGGCCTGATCGATCTGGGGCGAAGAAATCCCCAAATCGAGCAACAGACCATCCACCTGCCCCTCTTGGTCGGCCACTTCTGCGAGTTGTCCAAAATTGATCCGGCGAAAAGAAAATCTCTCCGCTCCGACTTCGGTCAGCAGTTTTTTCGCCTCCATTTCGGCATCCGGGTCCACATCCAAAGCAATCACCCTCGCCCCCCGGGCCAGAAGAGCACGACTATGGCCCCCGCGCCCAAAGGTCGCGTCGATCAATGTGCGGCCGGGAGCGGGTTGCAACATACGCAGGGTCTCTTCCAGAAGAACAGGGATGTGTTCCACGCCTTAGCTTGCAGGCCTCAACCGGAGGATTTCCCGTCGGACGGGACGGCGCAGACCGATGATTTCATAGGCATTTCGTTTGGGAAGCTTGACCACACCATGACCCTCCACCCTCCCGGAATCGTCTCGGCGGCAGGAAAAGCCGCAAGCGAGTTTGCCTCTCATCATCTGCTTCCAGTCCATATTTACCTCCTGGGACAGCCGACCTAAGTCGATGGTACGTGCCTCCCGGGCCCGTCCACCGAACTTAGTTCCGGCGGTCGGTTGTCTTTCTTTCCCCCAAATGGAGGATTCCCCGGCACCGTCCTGCCTTCTGGCGAAACGTTTGCCAGGGAAAGGATTCGGTACTCCGGAAAAGACATGGATCGGTCGGGAGGGCGAGCCCCAAGGGACGAACCGCCGCAATAGAAATCATGAATTCCAAAATCACAAACCAACCTCCTTCGCCACATCCTCAAAGGTGGTCGCCGGCGGGGCGATCTTCTGCCAACGCCGGGGATCCCACACCTCAAAATGATCAAGACACCCGACCAATACGGCCTGCCGGCCCAAACCGGCATGTTGGCGAAATTTCTCCCGAATCATGATTCTTCCCTGTTGATCCGGTTCCGCCGCCTGAATCACGCTCGCCAATTTCTCAAGATTTTTCCGCCGAACATCCGAGGAAGTCGCACCGAGCTCTGAAAGTTTTTCCATTTCTCGACCGAGAAAACTCGCCGGATAAATACGCAAGCACCCGTTCGACGAAGGCATCACGAGAAATCTTTTTTCAAAAGCCTCTCCCCTCCACTCCGCAGGCACGGAAAGTCGCCCCTTGTCGTCCAAGGAAAACTCAAACCGGTCTGTGTAGGCCTCTTTCATCGACATATGTAATTGCTATCCATTAATAAACAGATTTCACCTTGTTTACCCATTTCTACCCACCCAATACCACACAAGTCAATCCCTTTTTCACCTAATTCTTTCACCCGCAACAACCCTTGGGGGTGATTGGATAAAAAATACCCACCTACGCCTTCCTGACTTGCTCCGGAGGCATAGTTTTACCATTCTCGTTACTTATGTCCGCCCCCTCGACCATCCCTGCCGAAGAACCGAGAATCCTCTCACCCCAAATCCCCGCCTGGCTGAACGCCCGCACCCTCCTCTCGATCACCGTAGTTGTGGGCGCCGCCATTGCCCTTGTCCTATGGCAATACGCCAAGTCGGAAAAAAACCGAGCCGAATCAAATCTTCTTCTCGAAACCAAACCCGGCGCCGAAACATGGACCAAACTCATTCGGGATTACCCGGGACAACCCGCGACCGCCCTCGCCATTCTCCAGTCGGCAGCCGAAGCCTCTTCCAAAAAAGACGCCCGACAAGCCGCCGGCCTCTATGAAAAATTTGTCCGGGAATTTCCCCAGCACCCCCTTGCGGGAGCTGCCCGGTTTGCCCAAGCGAATCAACTCGCAGCCTCGGGAGACAAGGCCGGAGCGCAAAGCATCTATCTACGCATCATGAACGAGCAGCCCGCCAACGCATTCCGCACCGGAGCCGCTGTCGGTCTCGCCCGCTTGCAAATTCAGGAAAATCGGACGGAGGCCGCCCGCCAGGTTCTTAACGAAATCCTATCCGCCAACACCGGCAGCGCATTTATTCCTGAAGCGCGGGCCCTTTTGGAAAATCTTCCACCCTTTCCAACCCCGGCGACTCAACTCCCCGCCAAATAACGCTCGGCATCAATCGCCGCCATGCAACCCATGCCGGCCGCTGTGATCGCCTGCCGATAAACCTTGTCCGCGCAATCCCCCGCCCCGAAAACCCCCTCTACTTTCGTCCGACTCCCCGGTCCGAGCGTCAGGTAGCCCGATTCATCCATCGCCAGCTTGTTCCGAAAAATCTGGGTGTTGGGCACATGTCCCACTGCGATAAAAAGGCCGGCACACGAGAGAAGGGAGCTTTTTCCGGAAACGGTGTCCTTCAATTTCACCCCTGTCACTTTTCCTTCCTTCATTCCCTCCACACTCTCCACGACTGAATTCCACACCGGCTGAATCTTCGGATTCCCCAAAGCTCGCTCCGCCATAATTCGAGAAGCCCGCAGCTCGCTTCGCCGGTGAATCAGATAAACTTTTGAGGCAAATCTCGTGAGAAAAGTCGCCTCCTCACAGGCCGAATCCCCTCCCCCCACCACCACCAAAGGGTGATCCCGGAACATCGGCAAAGCCCCATCACAGGTCGCGCAGTAGGTCACCCCCTTCGTTTCTAATTCTTTCTCCCCCGGAACATCCAGATGCCGATGCCCCGCCCCTGTGGAAACAATCAAAGCTTTCGTCTCAACGATTTTGTTCCCCGCACGGATCCGGTGGGCGGGTTTTCCCAAAGTCACCTCGTCCGCCACCACGCCAAACTCTACCTCAGCCCCGAACTTTTGGGCCTGCTCCATCATCTGTGCCATCAGGGTCGTTCCATCCACTCCCTTTGGAAAACCGGGAAAATTTTCTACAATGGAAGTCGTCGTCAACAGCCCCCCCATCTGCGCCCCCGTCAAAACCAACGGCTTCAAATTTGCCCGGGCCAGATAGAGGGCCGCCGTCCAGCCGGCACATCCACTTCCTAAAATCACCACATCGCGCATCTGGTCTTGTTACCTGTTCGATTCAACTCCGTCCAACTCGCTTCCGGATTTCTTCACATTCCGGTGTGTTTTACTGCAAAAAAGTCTCCTTCTTCCGGCCCCAGTCGCTACGAATTCTCAATGGCCCAAACCGACAAGCTCGAGGAAATCTTCCGCATGCAGGACCTTTTGAACAAAAAAATCGGGGTCGACCTGGCCAATCTCTCTCCCGATGAAAAAACCAAATGGGCCCTCAATTATTCCCGCGCCATGAGCCAGGAACTGGCCGAACTGATCGATAGCTTCCCCTGGAAATGGTGGGCCAAATACCAAAAAGTCGATGAACAAAACGCCCGCGTGGAGGTCGTTGATCTGTTTCACTTCCTCGTATCCCTCGCCCAGACCCTCGGCATGACCGCCGAGGACATCTATCAAGGCTACGTGAAGAAAAACGAGGTGAATCACAAGCGGCAGGATTCCGGTTACGCAGTCAAAGATCACGACGACTCCCGGCATATCTAAAAGTTCCTTTGTAGGGGGGTGCGAGTTTTTACTCGAAATTACGCAGAATTCCCCTTGAATTGGACTTCCTCGACATGAGCAAATCCAAAACATCCTCGAAGCCTTCCACGGGCACATCAAAGACCGCCAAGTCCCGTCTCGGCCCCGCCATGATGGGATGCGATCTCCTCGTCCAAGCCCTCGAGCACGCCGGCGTCGACACCATCTTCGCTTACCCGGGCGGCGCGAGCATGATGCTCCACCAATCCCTGACCCGGTCGAAAAAGATCCGTACCATCCTACCCCGCCACGAACAGGGCGGAGCGTTCATGGCCGAAGGCTACGCCCGGGCCACCGGCAAGGTCGGCGTCGTGATGGCCACTTCCGGTCCGGGCGCCACCAACCTCGTCACCGGCATCGCCGATGCCTACATGGACTCCGTCCCTATGGTCGCCATCACCGGCCAAGTTCCGACCACCGCCATCGGTCGCGGCGCGTTTCAGGAAACCGACGTCTTTGGAGTCACCCTGCCCATTGTTAAACACAGTTACCTTGTGATGCATCCGGGAGATATTCCCCGAATCGTGGCCGAAGCCTTCCATATCGCCACCACCGGTCGTCCCGGCCCGGTTGTGATCGATATTCCGAAAGACGTTCAAAAGGCCACCGCCCAGGTGACTTGGCCCGCCCAGATGGATATCCCCGGCTTCCACCGCCCTCCGGCGCCAGACGAAGTCGCCCTCCATGAAATTCTCGGCCTGATCGAAAAAGCCGAACGTCCCGTCCTCTACGTTGGCGGAGGCATCATCACTTCCGGAGCCGAAGCCGACCTTCTCAAATTTGCCCGTGCGACCGGTATCCCGGTAACCACGACGCTCATGGGCGTCGGTTGTTTTCCGGAAAACGATCCCCAATCCCTCAAATGGCTCGGTATGCACGGCACCGTCTACGCCAACTATGCGGTGGATGATTCCGACCTGCTTCTGGCCTTCGGCGTCCGCTTCGATGACCGCGTCACAGGCAAAGTTTCTGAATTCGCCAAGAAAGCGACCATCGTCCACATCGATATCGATGCCTCCGAACTCAACAAAAACAAAGTTGTCCACCTCCCCGTGCTCGCCGATGTCCGGCTTGCGTTAAAGAACCTCAATCAGCTTCTCTCCAAGCGCTCCCATTCCCACCTTCCGAAACGTTTCCAGAAATGGCGGGAGAAAATCGAGGGTTGGCGGAAAAAGTATCCTTTTTCTTACACCAACATCCCCGGACGAATCATGCCGCAACAGGTGATTCAGGAACTCTGTAAGCTCACCCAAGGGGAGGCCATCATCACGACTGGGGTCGGACAGCACCAGATGTGGGCCGGCCAATTCTATGACTTCCATCATCCCCGTAGTTTCCTGACCTCCGCCGGCCTCGGTGCGATGGGCTACGGCTATCCCGCCGCCGTCGGCGCCAAGGTGGCCTGCCCCGACCGCGAAGTCATCGATATCGACGGCGACGGCTCCTTCCTGATGAACGTCCAGGAACTCGCCACCGCCATAGCCGAAAACATCCCCGCCAAGGCGATCATCATCAATAACCAGTACCTCGGAATGGTTGTGCAGTGGGAAGATCGCTTCTTCTCTAGTAACCGGGGCCACACCTTCCTCGGTGACCCCAAGGATACCCAGAAGATTTTTCCCGATTACCTGCCCATCTGCCAGGGATTCGGCGTTCCGGCCGAACGCATCACCAAACCGGAAGAAGTCCGACCGGCCCTCCAACGCCTTCTCGCCTCCAAAACCGCCTACGTTCTCGACGTAATGGTTCCCTACACCGAACACGTCCTTCCCATGATCCCTGCCGGCGGCACCGTGAAGGATATCATCCTCGAACCAATGCAACTCGGGGACGCTCCCCTCCAATCCGAAGTCCCAGGCTAAACTTTTTGGTCGGTAGGGTGCATCATCCCCAATCCCCCGGCGATTTTCCCCATCTCAGTCGCAAGATCAGTTCGAGATTTTAAACCAAGCCGTTCCACCGTACTTCGGCCAGTAGTTGTTGTCAGTTCGTTCGTCCGTCCCACGTGGAGCATGAACCTCAACCCGCGCAGCCACTCCCCCCTCTTTTTTCGCGCGAACAACATCGAACTGCACCGATTCGACAATCGACTGCCCGGGGGCGATGGAGCCC
>Ga0214917_10006423_pt1 | contig 12197 bp, 14 predicted proteins | sample LL_1208_BB_MetaG_FD_177983 | JGI IMG/M metagenome (GOLD analysis project Ga0214917, IMG submission 177983) | Freshwater microbial communities from Lake Lanier, Atlanta, Georgia, United States - LL_1208_BB | ecosystem: Environmental > Aquatic > Freshwater > Lake | place: USA: Georgia | collected...
ACCACCGGCAACCGCGTGCAGCGCCTGAGCAGCTCCACCAGCTGGCTGGGATGCTCAGGCGCCAGATGCTGAGCCACCACGTAGGTGGCAGTGCCACCCTGCGGCAGCGGGCCCAGCAGCTCCTGAATCGCCTCCAGCCCACCGGCCGACGCTCCGATGACAACCACACGGTCGAGGCCCGCTGCACTGGAATCCATGGAAACCTCAGCGGATGGGCAGGCGCCTGCTGAACCTAGCCAGGGCGCAAAGGCCGCGAATTATCAGAGGAGTGCACGCCTGTAAGACAGGTGCAAGCCCGAGAAATTGAGCACCGCAGATTGCTAGCGTATTCGCAGCAGAGGAGATTCAGAATCAGTCCGCGGGGACAGGCGACTTCCCGCAGAAAACAACTGGCACGACAGCATTGCTGTTCTGTTGCCAATCTGATCGCAGGAGCTATCACTCACCCGATCACACAACCAACATCCGCACCCGGCAAGTCGATCTGACACGACCACTAGACACGTCCACCAATCACGGGCGTCAGATACGCAGGTCCATCCAGCCAGTGCGGCCTTTCCACAGCACAGCTCTCACAACGTCTTATCGGGTCACACCATGAACAACGCTACGGCTGAACGCCACACGATGTTTCGCAAGCCCGTTCGCATCTCGATCACGCTGGCCCATTCCATCTACATGGAACTGGAACGCAAAAGTGATGAACAGGGCCGCTCCCTCTCCAACCTGGCGGCCTATCTGATTGAGGGATCACTTCGTCAGAACAACTCCTAGCCGCGATGTCCGCCGGCGAGGATGCGATCAGCGATTCCGCCACATCGCCCGGTTCCACGCGTCCGTTCGCTCAGCTCCTGCGCCCACTGAGCGAGGAGCCGCTGCTCGCCATCGTTGAGGAGGCGCCGCTGCCTCGGCCAGGCCACCACCCGGGCGGAGACGCAGCAACCGACGCCGACTCAGCGGCATGGAGGGGCTTTCATCAGCCCTGCCGCCATGCCCAGGTGATCGCCCTGAGCGGCCCCGCGATCACAACGCAGCTGGCCGCGCGCCCCTGGATCGGGCTGATCCAGGTGAAGGCGGGCGCGATCTGCCTGCAGCTGGATAACCACCGCTATCCCTGTGCAGCAGGGGGCTGTCTGCTGGTGCCTGAACGGACCATCCACTGGCAGAGCACAGCCTTCAGCGTGGTCTGTGTGATGGCTGCGGCCCCCTATCTGGCCGATCTGCTCCGGTCGATGCTGCAGCGTTCGAGCGGGCATGGCAACCAGCCATGGCCGCCGCAGGTGCCAACGTTGCTGCATCCCCAGCCAGGCAGCGACGAGGCCGCCTTGATCGCTGCGCTGGAGCGCAATCTGCAGACCATGGCCGAGCTGGCAGATGGTCGATCGGCCTTGATCGAAACCCTGGGCCTTGATGAGCAGCTCTGCCGGATCCTGACCTTGCTGGCCGTTCCAGCCGCCCGCCGTATGCCGATGGAGCAGCGGCGCCTGGCGAACGGTCCAGACGACACCGCAACCGAGATGGAAGCGGAACAACTGTTCGACCGGGATGCCTTCGAGGCGCTGATCGCCTACATCAACGCCAACCTCGATCAGCCCCTCAACCTGACACTGCTGCAGAACCACATCCATTACTCCAGGCGGGCGCTGCAATATGCCTTCCGCCAGCGACTGGGTTGCACCGCCACCCAGTGGATTCGCGGCCAGCGGCTGGACAAGGCCCACAGGCTGCTGGGCCATGCAGCGCCCGGCGAAAGCGTGACGAGCATTGCCCAGGCCTGCGGCTATCGCTCCATGAGCCTGTTCAGCATCGAGTTCCAGCAACGCTTTCACATCAAGCCGTCGGTGCTGCTGCGCGAAGCCCGCTCCAGCAGCGGCCACGCAGACCTGGAACGAACGGAGCCAAGCCAGGCGGATCAGGTCTCCGGTTTGTAGTCGTATTCGGGTGGGACCACCGGAGCAGGCCGGCGGCGCAGTTCCCAGAGGCTGCAACGGTGGATCGAGGCCTCCGCCGATGAGAAGGTGCGCTGCCAGATCCGGCAGGCACCCTGCGGGCCAAGCGGACTGGTGAAATGCCTGCAGCTGAGACAGAAGCTCAAGCCAGCACCCATAGCATGGGATTGCACTCACGCTAGTCATGGCCGACCACACCTGGAGGTGAGGGTCCAGGGCCGCCATGACGGCGAGCGTTCCCGGCAGCGCCAGCGGCACTGAAGCTGGCTACAACAGGGATGTCTGCCTTCCTCTGATGCTCCGCACACGTCTGGCAACAGCCACAGCAGTTGCCGCACTGGCTTCCGGACTGGTGGCGATGCCCGCCCGGGCCGAGATGCCGGTCAGCCAGATGCGTGCCGCCAACCTGGCGCGCATGGAGGCCGAGCGGATCAATGGCGGCCTCAGCCGCTATTTCACCGCCAGCTGCATGCACCAGCGCGGTGGCGGCAGCTGCATGGTGAACGCGGGCCCGAATGGCTATCTGTTCAACTTCCTCGGCGGCGCGCCTGGCTGGGAGGTGAACAAGCAGGCCGCCAGCGTGGAAACCCGCATCCTGATCTCGCCCGATGGCAGCAGCGTCGTGAACGTTGAGTACAACGGCACACCGCGCTGAGGTAGGCGATCAGTGGGCGGCCTCAATCGGCCGCACGCTGAACAGGCTTTCCACGCCCTTGAGCGCGATCTGCTGCGCAGGGCCGATCCGCAGACCGCTGTCATCGCTGAGCTGGTCCACCAGTGCCTGCGATGCCAGCAGCGGCTTGTGCAACACCTTGGTCTGCCCCTCAAGCCGGCTGGCGATGTTCACCGTGTCGCCCACCAGCCCGAAGCGCAGGTCATCACTGGGGCCCACCTTGCCCACGATCACCGGGCCGAAATGAATGCCCACACCGATGGCCAGTTTCACATCGAAATCACGCTCAATCACCCGGGAGAGCGTCTGGATTCGCTCCAGCATTTCCAGGCCGGCATCCACCGCCTGGCGGCAACCGATGCGCGGGTCGGTCTCCAGACCAAAGACGGCACTGATCTCATCGCCGACGTAGAGATTCACCAGACCGCCATGCTTGACGATCACCTGCTTGAGGGCAGAGAAGTAGCGGTTGAGGATATAGATCACATCGAAGGCTGGGCAGGATTCGGTGATCGGCGTGAAGTTGCGCATATCCGCAAACAACACCGCTAGCGAGCGGATCTGACCGAGCCCCTCCTGCTTCTCCAGCCGTCGCTGACGCTTCTTTTCCTCCGGCGGCGTGATCAGCCGCTTCACGGTCACGCGCCCTGGGCCTGTGATGCGCGTGGTACAGGCCAGGCGGATGTTATCCGGCCAGCGGCGACGCTCGGCCAGCAGCATTTCCGCATCACTGCGCGGTGCCAGCTGTTCCAGGCCCTCAATCACCTCCACCCGGCAGGTGGAGCAGATGCCGTTGCCGCCGCAGGCCGCCACGGTTGGGATCTCAGACGCAACGGCGATATCGAGCAGGCTGGAATCCGGTGGAAACCAAGGACACGACAGGGCCGCGCAGTCGAATGTGATCGCCATTGGACCAACCTTAACGGACCCACCTGACTGCAAACTCCCCTGCTCGCGAAGGGCTCAGCCGCCTGAGCCGCGGAGACCCGGTGGCCCCCGGCGCCGGCGGCGGGGAAACTCAAGCGAGGGCGGAAAGCGACCCAGCCGGGAGGGTGTGGAAACAATGACGAAATCAACACGATCAACCACCGGCCTAAGGGGTTGGCAAACAAACCGTGCTGCAATTAGCATCACTCTGATGATGGCAGCCGCATGATTCGAACTCAAGCAGCAACTCAACCCAGCATCTCCACCCAGCAACTTGACGTTGCACCCGCTACGCCGCGAAAGCTGACAGCACTGCGGCCTCACTGAGATTCACTGATCAGGGTCTTGCCACACCATTTGAATCCCGTCGAACAGCCTGAGCTGTTGCGCCAGCAGGCTTTGGATGCGCTGGACATTCTCGACAGCGATAACGAATCAGCCTTCGACGGCTTGGTGCAGGCCGCTTCCGCCATCTGCGGCACGCCGATTGCCCTGATCAGCCTGATCGATCACGACCGCCAGTGGTTCAAGGCCAACGTGGGCCTTGAAGGGGTGAGCGAAACACCCCGCAGCATTTCGTTCTGCACCCACGCGATTGAACAGCCGGAACTCTTCGTCGTCGAAGACGCCCAGCTCAATCCAGGCTTCGCCGGCAACCCCCTCGTCACAGGCGATCCACACATCCGCTTCTATACCGGTGCGCCCCTACAATTGGCCTGCGGTGCCACCGTTGGCACGCTGTGTGTGATTGCCCGAGAGCCGATGCATCTCGACGCGAAACAGCGCGAGATCTTGTGCAAGCTCAGTCAGACGGCGGTCCATCTGCTGGAGGGGCGCCGTGCTCTTCGCATGGAGGCGAGATCGCGCCAAGATGCCGAGCGCATCAGTGCGGACATGCCGATCGGCCTCTACGCCACTGATGCCAATGGAGCCTGCATCTACACCAATGAACGCTGGCAGGAGATCTATGGCCTCAGCCTGGAGGAGAGCCTGGGCGACGGCTGGGCCGAAACCATTCATCCTGAAGATCGCTCAGCCGTCTTCGCCGAATGGATCCAAGCAGCAGAAGAACAGCGTCAATTTCAGAAGACATTCCGGCTGCTCCGCCGCGATGGCAGTGTCATCCACGTGCAGTCCCAGGCGAAAGCCCAGCGGGATGACGACGGCACCATCACACGCTTCCTCGGCTTCGTTCAAGACATCACCACGGAAGCGGAACTGAATGCCGAGATCCTCTACCAGGCAAACCACGACAATCAGACCCGGCTGCTCAATCGGCGGGCCTTTGAACACCGCCTGAGCCAGTGCCTGGCGCAGCCCAGGCAGCCCGAGGATCCGGGCCATGCGCTCCTCTACATCGATCTTGATCAGTTCAAGATCGTCAACGACGCCGCCGGACATGCCGCCGGTGATCGACTGCTGGTGGAGGTGGCAGGACTGCTGAGAGCCTTCCAGAGCCCCGAGACGTGCCTCGCCCGCCTGGGGGGAGACGAGTTTGCCCTGCTCCTGCCCCACTGTGATGTGCCGCAAGCCGAGGCAACAGCCCAACGCATCATCGAGACGTTTGAAGTGTTCCGCTTTCAGGCGCGCGACCAACACTTTCGAATTGGAGTGAGCATCGGCGTGGTTCCTCTGGTGGAGCAGGGCGTACCCACGGATGCCGTGATGCAGGCAGCGGACACCAGCTGCTTCATCGCCAAGGAGACAGGCCGCAACCGTTGGCACACCTGGGTTGAAGGCAATGCCGACATGGTGCGGCGTAACCAGGCGATGCGCTGGGTGACCCGGCTGCAGGATGCACTGGATGAGCAACGACTGGTGCTCTACGCCCAGCGAATCGTTCCCCTCGATCCGGCCGCCGACCCATCACTGCGGGCCGAACTGCTCCTACGCCTGCGCGAACACGATGGCTCCCTGGTGATGCCCGGCGCCTTCCTGCCACCGGCGGAGCGCTTCCAGATCGCCACCCGTCTCGACCAGTGGGTTCTGGAGACAACCCTCAGCCGTCTTGCTGAGCTGAGCAACCTCGATTGCATCAGTCACCTCGCTCTCAATGTTTCGGGCCAGTCGGTGGTCGACGCCAGCTTTCTGCAGACGGTCGATCGACTGCTGGCCAAGGCCGGCCCGGAGATCAGCCGGCGCCTCTGCTTCGAGATCACCGAAACGGCAGTGATCACCAGTGTGACCTCGGCCCTCGGATTCATCTCCATGGTGCGCCGACGCGGTGCCACGGTGGCCATCGATGACTTCGGTGCCGGCACCGCCTCGTTCGGCACCCTGAAGAGCCTGGAGATGACCCATCTGAAGATCGACGGACAGTTCGTGACGGGTGTGATCGACGATCCTCTCGACGATGTTGCCGTGCGCTCGTTCGTGGAAGCTGCGGAGGTGATTGGGCTGACAACTGTGGCGGAGTTCGTGGAGTCGGCTCCGGTGCTTGAACGGCTCCGCGAGATCGGCGTGGACTACGCCCAGGGCTACTTCCTGCACCAGCCAGAACCGGTTGACGTGGTGTTGACCCAGGCCATCAGCCAGTGGAGCCAAACGCGCCGATGATCCTGATGCGCCATGCCCAAGCCAGTGCCTGAGCCCCGCTTGCGAACGAGTCAGGACCCTGCCGTCCTCGTGCAGCTCTCCTGGCTCGATCGGTTATTGCCGGTGTGGATCCTGCTGGCCATGGCCGCAGGCTTGCTGTTGGGCCGCATGGTGCCCGGCCTTCAGGCGCTGCTAAGTGCGGTGCAGGTGGATCACACCTCCCTGCCCATTGCCCTGGGCCTGCTGCTGATGATGTATCCCGTGCTGGCCAAGGTGCGCTATGGCGAGCTGAGCTCCATGGCCCGCGATCGGCGCCTGCTGACGCTCACCCTGGGGTTGACCTGGGGCGTGGGACCGCTGCTGATGTTCAGCCTGGCCTGGTTGTTCCTTCCTGATCAGCCTGCGTTCCGCACTGGACTGATCCTGATCGGCATCGCGCCCTGCATCGCCATGGTGCTGATCTGGATCGATCTGGCCCAGGGGAACCGGGAAGCCGCAGCCCTGCTGGTGGCGATCAATTCGATCCTGCAGGTGTTGATCTATGCCGTGCTGGGCACCTTCTACCTGCAGATTCTGCCGGCCTGGCTGGGGCTGGATAGCCAGATCGTGCGGTTCTCGTTCGCGGAAATCGCCCGGGCGGTGCTGATTTTTCTGGGCATCCCATTGGTGGCTGGCTTCCTCAGCCGTCTGCTCGGCGTACGCCTCAAGGGGATTCGCTGGTATGAGCAGGTCTTTCTGCCGCGGATCGGCCCCCTGGCCCTTTACGGCCTGCTGTTCACGATCGTGGTGATGTTCGCCCTGCAGGGGCAGGCCATCACCTCGGATCCGGCCCAGGTGATCAAGGTGGCGATTCCTCTGCTGCTCTACTTCGTGTTGATGTGGAGCATCGCTTTCGCCGTGGGCAAGAGGAGCGGCCTCGACTACCCACGAACCACGGCCCTCGCGTTCACGGCGGCGGGCAACAACTTCGAGCTGGCGATTGCCGTCTGCATCAGCATCTGGGGCGTCACCTCCCAGCAGGCCCTGGCCGGCGTGATCGGTCCGCTGATCGAGGTGCCGGTCCTGGTGTCGCTGGTGTAAGTGTCGCTGTGGCTGAAACCGCGCTTCCCTGGCGGCCGCCTTGGCTCCCTTGCCTGATCCGAAACACACCGCCGCAGTGATCGACTACGCCGGCCACCCCTGACGGCGCAACAGGTTCCGCAACAATCCCCCAGCCCCTTAAGGTTTGCTTTAGAAAGCGAGCACTCGGAGGCTGCCGATGGCCGCAACCCTCTCCCTGCTCAGCGGTTTCTGCCTTCTGGGCCTGGTGCTGATCCAGCTGCTGTTCACCATTCTCTGAACCGCCTTCAGGTCCCATCGAAACGGCCGCCAGCGCCACTGCTGGCCAGGACCAGGCCCTCCTCCTGCATCGCCACCAAGATCCGCCGCAGCAGCTCCCGCTGGGCGGCCCATTGCCCGCCGGCCTTGGTGGTGAGCACGATGCTGAGGTCGATGGCCGTCGGCGTGACCTGTTTCACACCGCGCAACCAGGGCGGAGCGAGCAGCTGATCGCTCCAGTGCGGATCAGCGGCGAACACCTCGCATTCACGGGCCAGCAGGGCCAGGGCCCGCTCAATCTGGGCATGCTGCGGCTCCAGGGGGATCAGCACCTCGATGCCGGAGCGAAGCTTGGTGTGGTTGATCAGCTGCTGCGGCGCGCTGTTGGCGAACTGCACCGCGCGCTGATCACTGGTGCGCAGCTCCGTCATCAGGATGCCGACATCCACCACCTCGCCCATCACGCCGTTCACCTCCACCACGTCGCCAACGGCGTAGTGATCATCAAGCAGCGCAACCAGGCCGGCCACCCCATCACGCAGCAGCCCCTGGAAAGCGATCGCCAGACCACCCAGCAGGGCGCCGCCAGCCAGCCAGGCGCCGACGGTGAGTTGACGGATTCCAGGAACATCGGCCAGCACAAGCACCACCAGCGCCCCGATGCATCCCAGATCGATCAGGCGATGGCTGACCTGGCTGAGGTTGAGGTAGCGCTGCTTCCGGCGCGCCCGTTCCGCCAGAGGCACCGCCAGGCTGCTGACCCACTGGCGCAGCACGAACCGCGCCAGCCAGCGCAGGGCGGCGGCGCACAAGCCGAGCAGAGCGATCTTGAACAGGATCGACAGGGGCTGCATCAGCACCGCGATCGCCACAGGGATCCGGCCTGGGATGGCGCTGACCAACAGGCCCGCCATCATCACCAGCTGCGCAAGAACCGCCACAAACAACAGGCGCAGCAGCCACTGAATCCGCCACGGGCGGCTGAACACCGCTGATCCATCGGATGCAACCTGATCGCTCTGGCGCTGCAGCTGCCGTCGCAGCCTCGCCCAAAAAGCGACGGTGATGGCGCAGGTGCCCGCCAGCAGCAGGGCCGAGATCAGCACGATCTTCAGCCGCAGGGCGAGCTGGCTCTCCTGCATGGTGAAGCGGGCATGGCGCAGACGCCGCTGCAGCACCTGCTGCCAGCGTCGGGCGAGCTGGTCGCGGCTCAGGCCGTGCAATTGCGCATCGGCCTCCGTCACCGTGAGCAGCGGCAGGGCGGTGGAGCGTCCCTTGATCCGGGCCTGCAGCTGCAGCTGGCCATCGGCTCCGCTGCTCACGGCGACGGCCAGATCCTGGGGTGGGCCGAGGACCGACCAGGGATCACCGCTGCAGAGGCGCTGGGTGGACGGACCACCCAGAACAAGGCCCTCCAGGATGGCCTCGGCGATCCCCTCACCACCGCTGCAGAGGGTATGGGGCTCGTAGAGCAGGCTGAGATTGCCTTCAATCACCGCGGCGCGCTGACGCGCATCCGGCGCATCCTCTCCGCGGCTCACCACCGGCGCCGCCACGCTGATGGCCGGAATGCCAAGGATGCGAACCGGCGCCACGTCGTAACTCCCAACCGCCTCGATCGGCTCCGCCACGGGGCTGCTGGGTTCAGCTGCGAGCCCTGCGGCGCTCAACAGGGTCAGGCTCAGCACCAGGAGCCCGAGGCTCCGCTTCAGCCAGCGCAGGAGCCTTGAGCGCCTGCGCCCAGAGTGGTGAGCGGTCCGCCAAGTCACAACGTCTGCAGCGGGAAACATCCGCATGCTGGCGGCAGCTTCAGCGGCAGGCAGCAAAAACCCCCGGGGAGAGCCCGAGGGTCATGCTGTTTCAACTGAGCGTGAAGCCTGAAGCTGGTCTTTGAAGCGTGAGCTTGAAGCTGGACTGTGAAGCTGAACGTTGAACCTTGATTCTGTGGATTGCGTGGTTGGTTGAGCGTTGTTGAGAACGTTGCCCGTTGGTCGGGCGTGTCGACCGGGGCGAAGCGGCTGGCGGTGGCGCCTGGGGCCAAGCGATCCTGGGGGCGGGCGGGGTCAGCTCCGGGGCACCTCAGGCGGTGCGGATGGAGCCTCGACAGTTCAGACGTCCCAAAACAGTGTCCGAACCGACGAGCCGCCCATGGTTGGGTGAAGACTGTTGGAGCAGGGGCCTGGAGTCAGCGTGCTTCTGGCCGGTGGCGGGGTGGCGTGTCGTCCATCGGGGACGCCTCCGTGTTCGTTGCATTCACCATCGCTCCGCGAGCGCACGCGCACAATCGGCCATTACACGCATTGCAGCGCCGCGCCAGCGGCATGAGGATGGACTGTCTGGGCGCTCTTCACCCCGTTTCCAATAGGCTCAGGCCCGCAGCGCTTCGCTCCCTTGCCCCAGCCCGCGTTCCAGTACGAGCCGCTTGAGAAGTTCGGCGAAGGGCTCACCACGCGCCGCCCCTGGAACACGGAAGCCCTGGCAGGGGTGGAGCGCCTCAATGGCCGCGTGGCGATGCTCGGCTTCGCCGCAGCCCTGATCGGCGAATGGCTCACCGGCCATGGCCCTGCGGGCCAGCTGCTGGCGGTGCTGCGCTGGTATCTGAGCTGAGGCCAAAGGCGGCGCCGCTGTGCACAATCCGGGCAGAGCGTCATCAAGCGCCCCATGTCCCTGCGCAACCGCCTGACGGCCGCTGCCGCCCTCACCGCCCTTGTGCTCACGGCCGCCAGTACCAGGTGATGACCAACAGCCCTGTGTACAGCGAGCAGCTCAAGCTCAACGCCTTCTGGAGCACCAAGGACCGCACCCATGAATTGCCGGGGTCGATCCAGTCGCCGGATCGCTTCGTGCGCGGCTCCTTCTACCTGGAGCAGCTCCCCCCCACCAGCGATCCCCGCCAGGCCCTGGCCGGGGTGATGAGCGTGATGCGCACCATCTCGGTGCCCTGGGGCACGCCGGATCCTGTGCATCCGAACATCTCGCCCACCTGGTGGCGCATCCTGATCGATCAGAAAAAACGGGTGTATTACTTCGATTCAGCCCTCTCCCCGCAGATGGTCTGGCTGAACCTCAACCAGATCGATCTGGGTCCCGGCAGCGGCGTGCGTGCCATCAAGATCGAGGGCAACGACACGCTTCAGGGCAACGTGACCCGCCAGTTGCAACAGGCGCCAGCCATCCGCTTCCAGGCACCGAAGGGAGCGCCGGGCTGATCACCAGCGCAGCATCCGGATCCAGAACCACCAGAGGAGCGCCACCGGCAACATCGCCAACAGCAGCACTTCCAGGCTCTGGATCTGCTCAGAGGTCAACGCAATCACACAGGCCCGTAGCGATCCGCACATCCTCGCCTAGGCGCTGATCACCAGGCTTTGATCAGATTCAACACCTGGATCCCATGGCCAACTACACCATCCAGATCGAAGCGGGCAGCAGCTTCACCTGCAGCGACGACACCTACATCCTCGATGCGGCCGAGGATCAGGGTATCGACCTGCCCTATTCCTGCCGGGCCGGCGCCTGCAGCACCTGTGCGGCACAACTGGTGAGCGGCAATGTGGATCAGGCTGATCAATCCTTCCTTGACGACGACCAGATGAGCCAGGGCTACGCCCTGCTCTGCGTGAGCTATCCCCAGTCGGACTGCACCATTCGGACCGGGGTGGAAGAGGAGCTTCTCTGAGCCCCCTCATCAGCGGCTGATGTCGGCGTGCAGCAGGTTCATCACGCTGAGGATCTGGTCAGCCAATGCAGCATCCAGCTCAAGCACCGTTGCCAGGTTGTCGAGGATGTTCCGCTCGTCAGCCTGGAGGTGGCCATCGGATCGCATGATTTCCGCCGCCACGGCATAAGCGGTGCTGCGCTGTTCCGGGCTGAGCACGGCAGCCGCTTCCACCATCAGGTGCTGGGCCCCGATCTGCTGCAGGCGGCTCAGCAGCTGGTCCATCAGCTTCACCATGCGCTCACTGCCGTACTCGGCAAACGGCTGGCGGTAGTCGAGGGAATGGCGCAGCGCCCGCGAACCGGCAGGCGTGAGCACGCCATCCCAGGAGACGGCAGCGAGGGCGATGGCCGCGAACGCGGATGGCGCATCCAGATCAGTGGCGATGGTCATGACCAGCCTCGGCAGACATCAACAGGGCTTCGCCGGCCTCATGCAGCTGCTGCACGGCCCAGCCATGGTTGAGCAGATGCCGCGCGAACAGGGTGGCCTGGCTGCGACCAGGGAACTGCATGCGCTCAATCACACAGTCCGGCAGCCGATCGGGATGATCGGTGGTGTGAATGGCTTCCAGACCGTCGGCACTGCTGCGCTCGAAGTGCCAGTGGCCGCGATAGGGAGCTTTGTCGTTCTGAAGCGTGAGCAAAGACAAGGGAAGCGAACAGGCCATGGCCACCCGTTTCCAGCGAACGGTGTTGCGTAGGAGCTCAGTCGACAACCGCCGCAGACCCTGATCTGCCGCCAATGCGACAGGACTGGTAAAACTTATTGCGCTTGCGCCGTGATCCGCTGACAATCAGTACATGCGCCCCAGTGCCGGCAGGCGCCACCCGTCGTCTCGCCTGCATGCACCATTCGGTAGCCATGCTGACAACGCAAGGGGGTGGCCGGCGAGTTGGGTGACCCTAACCAGACCCTTTCAGCATGCCCTCTCCCGCACGCCTCCAGGCCATCAGCACGATCCTGCAGCGCCAGGCGGTCAGCGTTGAACCCACAGCGCCACTGAGCGAGCTGTGGGGCTGCAATGTCTTCAGCCTCGACACGATGAAATCGGCCCTGCCCAAGGCCGTGTTCAAGT
>Ga0214917_10006425_pt1 | contig 12193 bp, 12 predicted proteins | sample LL_1208_BB_MetaG_FD_177983 | JGI IMG/M metagenome (GOLD analysis project Ga0214917, IMG submission 177983) | Freshwater microbial communities from Lake Lanier, Atlanta, Georgia, United States - LL_1208_BB | ecosystem: Environmental > Aquatic > Freshwater > Lake | place: USA: Georgia | collected...
GTCCCCTGTTCCGCGCGCACCAAAATGTAGTTCATCAGGTTCCTACGCGGTGGCAGGTAGCGCGCCGCCTGGGAATAGCGACTGTAGAGCACAGGCAGCGTGGTGAACGGTTGCGACGCCTCGCACACCCCGACAATCTTGGCCCGTCGGTCGTTCATCTCAAACACCTTGTCCACCGCGACAGGCTCACGGGGAAACAGGTAGCCGAAACCCGCCTTGTCCACCACCACCGCGTCGGGTTCCCGCAAGCGCTCAAGGGAGCCTGCGATGAATCCGGTGGGCGCCCCGGTGAGGCTGGAATCGTCCAGGCCCATCAGGATCACCGTGCGGTAACCGCCATGGGGCATGCGGGCGCCCAACTGGGAGTAAACCGTGCGCACGGCGCTGGCCACGCCCGGAACCGACCGGATGCGGTAGAGATCCTGGTCTGGAAGCGCGGGCGCCTCGTCGATGAACCGGGTCACCTTGTCCATGACCCAGATGTCGGCGTCGCGGACATCAAGGATCTGGCTGGCCGTGCGCCTGAGCAGGCTTGTGAAGATGGCCACCTGCTGGCTCATGAGCAGCGTGGCGAAGGTGACGCCAAAGAGGATACCCAGGTATTTCACCGGGTCTCCCACCAGCATCCGCAGCGCCAGCCAGTTCATGCGTGTGTCCCATGGTTATCCTGCGGAGCCTCTTCCAATGAATTGGTAGCCATGGCAAGGCCAAGTTGGGGTTGGCCATACTTTGGATTGGAGTGATCACCCCGCCGGGCGGCGACAAGTGAGATTGACTGCCATGTGCAATCATTTCAGTAGGTGGCAGAATTGTCGCATGACCCATGGAAAAAATATCATTTATAAGAATTGACGGCCATACTCGGGATTGGCTTTTTCAATTCCTTGGAACGAGTCTAATCATTTTCAGCCATGAGCCGATGAACGCGATTTTTCCTCCATGACCCGCAGCGCCGTGTGATAGAGATCCATGTCCAGGCTGTTGCGGCTGATCACCACCCCGGCCTCATCCCATGCTGGCAACGCGTCAATTCCCCCGGAAGTTTCGTTCAATTTGGGAAAGGTTTGGGGAAACGAACCTTCCGGGAAGGCGTTTCTGAGCCACGCCAGTGAAAGCACGGGCATCTCACAAACATAAAACCAAGCCATGGAGCGAACCCTGCTGATGGCCGTTTCGAGGTCGTCAGCACCGCATTCCCACCACAACCATCCCGATTTCACGATCTGGCGGGTGTGAAAGTTTTCCAAGTAGACGCGAAGGAATGGATCGTCCGAACGGACAAATTGGCCGAAGGACAATTTTTTGGCGTACGCGGGCCCGCTCACGGCTGGAAGCTTGGTGAATTGTGCCTCAGGAATGTTGCGCCAAAACTGATACAACGAAAAAATCCTTAAAAAAGGATGTCGAAAGTTAGTGATGAGGGCATGGTTGGTGAAATGGGTTTCCCTTACCTCATGTCCAAAATGCCCGGCGACAAATCGGCATGAACGATGTGGAACCCAAGCCTCTGGCGCCCGGGCTGCAGCCGAGCTTTCCAGCGTGGGCGCCACATCATTGGCTGGGTAAAGGGTTTTCATGTGGGCGGTGACTGATGTGCCACCCGCCTTGGGATTATGCAGGAATACCACCGGTCGCATCGGAAGCCTCTGATAACAACGGCCACGATTGTGGAAGTCAAAGGACGCCGAACACGGCTTTATGGTGGCAACCCGACAAGAATCAACCATGAATTGACTTGACTAATGAATTCCAAGTGGGTTCCCAGCCGTCGTCCAATTCAGTCATTGTTTCGCGATCAACATCGTTGGGGAGCGGGATTGATTTACGACCATCCAATGGCCGGCGCAGGCCCGGCAGCCTTGCAACCAATCGGGGTTGACACTCAAGTGCAGGATTTTTAATGGGCGGTGGGTTGAGTTCATTCTGGGCCGACCCGTATGCGGGGCTCTCATCATGGCTGCGATGATCAGCTACTCAATCAACAGGGAGGATGTTGTCCTCGCCCGGGTATTTTCCGACATTACCTTCGGATTTTATATCGAGGTCGGGGCCAACGACCCGATCAAGGGATCCAACAGCTATCACTTTTACCAAATGGGCTGGCGAGGCATCTGCCTTGAGCCGGGAACCATTTTCCACAAGTTTGCCAAGACAAGACCAAGGGACATTTCCCTGAATATCGCTGCGTCGGATCAGACTGGCGAACTTGCATTCCATGAATTCCCGATTGGCCATGCCTTGTCAAGCCTGCACGACAGGCAACCTGAAGTCGGGGAAGAATTCCTTGTTGGGAAAAAAATTCGCAGGGTGCCGGTGGAACCGTTGCGCGACATCCTGGCCAGGCACAACCCTCCCGACATCGACTTCATGGGGATCGATGTCGAGGGGCACGAGCGTCAGGTGCTGCTCGGCAACGACTGGGCACGCTGGCGGCCCAAGGTTTTGTTCCTGGAGGCCACCGCCGAGGGAAGGAACATCCCCGGCCAGCACCTCTGGGAAGACCTGGTGACGGCGGCCAACTACAAGTTCGCCTACTTCGACGGGCTCAACCGATTTTATGTGCGCGAGGAAAGCGCGGATCTGATCCAGCGTTTCCACCCCCCCTGCGTTTTTGACCAATACCGAACCCTCGACGAACTAAACAAGGAGGAGGAGATCCGATGCCTGCGGGAAGAATTGCACAACTTCGAGGAGTCGTTCCGCATCGGCAGGAGGTCGCTCAAGGCGGGATTGGTTATCGCGAAAATGATACATTTCGCCCTTGGCGGAAAGGCTACTGGCAACAACGGTCAGAAAGCGGCGTAGGTTGCATGAACACACATAAGGCATGGGTGCCCAGGCGTGTCGCATGGCTGTTGACGCATGCCGCACTCCGCTCCGCCGAGGTCCCGAAGGCAGGATCAGTCGAATCGCTTACTTGGCCACGTCCGTCAAATTGCACATGGTAGCGTCCGTCAAATTGCGCACATTCATGGTTGGCGATCCGTGTTTCAGGGATGGATACCGAGGCATGGTTCCCTAACCGGAACCGGTCATGATTTGATCCTCCTTGGTTGGTTTTTGGAATTGAAGCTTATCCATGTCCAGATACCATCTGGATCCCCAGCGTGTGGCCGCCACATGCCGGGGCCTGGCAGCCACCAGCATCTCCGCTGACTGCCCATCGGGGAAGTTGACCACCACCCGGGTTCTCCTGCGGATCTCCCGGTTGAGTCTTTCCATGGTGTTGTTGGTCCTGATCCGTATCCAATGCTCCCTTGGGAATGACATGGTGGTCAGGGCTTCCCCGATCCCGGCCTCCAAAACGTCAGCCGCCGCCTTCAACCGCATGGTCAGCAACTTGCTCCTGATCTTTGCCGCTTTCTCCATGGCCGCCTTGTGATCCTCTTGGGCGTGGAACGCCTTGAGCATCGGGGCCACTTACGGCATCTTCTCCCGGTACACCTTTGACATGATGTTCCGATGGAAATGGAACACACAGCGTTGCCACTCTGCCTTGGGGAAGCACTGCGAAACGGCTTCCACCAACCCCAGACATTTGTCACTCACCACCAGGCGAACACTTGACAATCCCCGAGACTTCAGGTGGCGCACAAACGACAGCCAGCTTTCCTTGTCCTCCTGCATACCCTCGCATATCCCGAGAATTTCCCGGTGGCCATCGGCATTCACGCCGATGGCCACCAGCACCGCCACCTTCCTCACCTCGCCTCCCCAAGTCCGCTTCAGCCACAGGCCGTACAGGAACACATACGGATGCTCCCCCCCGATCTTCCGGTTCCTCCACGCCTCGATCTAACCGTAAACCTTCTGGTTCAGCTCGCTCACCGCCGACGGACTCACCCGCATTCCCCATAGGGCCTTAATGATATCTTCCACGCGCCGAACACCCACACCCGCCAGATACATCTGCACCAGCGATTCCTCCACGCTGGCCTCGCGCCGCTTGTAGCACTCGATGATCTGCGTCTCGAACGGCAGGCTCCGCAACCGCGGCATCTTCAGCGTCACCTCGCCAGACTTCGTAAGCAGCTTCCGCCGGTAGCTGCCCGCCTTGGTGTCCACCCGTTCAGGGCTCCGCTCGTATTTCCCCGCCCCGCACAGCTCCTTCGCCTAAAGTTCCAGAAGACCGTTCAACGCCTGCTCCACCGTCGTTTTCACCATCAGGTCCAAATGCCCCCGGACCTGCTCCTCGTCAACTTTCACCATCACGGGCCCCTTGCCCCGCAATCCATCCTCTTTTACCTTGTTCATCGTGATCTGCATGTTATGTTGGGTCTGGCATTTTCGCAACTACCATCCCGAACCGCACGGAGGTCACCTCGCAAATGTGCGCATAACTCTGGACATTATTATTTATTAATATCCTGATAATCCAAGACACATCAAGCATTTCTTTACAGCCTTCTTAACATAAGTTTTTACTGAACAAAAAGAAGATAATGGTTTGAATTTTTCGGAAGGAGGAGCTGTTGGACAGAAAGATTTTGCTGCTTCGCGGAATAATAAAATAGTGCGCTCGCATATATCTTCCCAATTGCAATTACTGTCCAGATTTAACTTGGCTAACTGAAAAAAGTGATCTCTTTCCGCACACAAATGGTCCCATGCGATTGCAATTGAGTTTGGAGAATCTGGGTCAATCCAAAGTATCGATTGAGACCGATGTTCGAAATGTTCTTTAAAAACAGGAATTGAGGAGGCAATCACTGGAAGCTTTTTGTTGATTGCCTCGTGAACCGGAAGGCCCATCCCTTCCGCCCGAGTTGGCATGATTAACCCAAGTGCATTGTCGAGCAAATATTGCACATGCTGATCATTCAAATATCCCAACGCAATTAGATCGCCTGAACTCAATAAATCATTATCTGAAATATATTTCTTTAGTATGTTGATATATGGATTTTGCGACAGTGCGGCATCAGCAAGTTGTTCAGTACCATAACCACAGCAAACTAATTTTATCTTTTTGCTCTTGCGTAACACAAGGGCTTTAACAAGAGCCAGATGGTTTTTATGTTCGGCTACATTAGCAGGGTAGAAAAGATAATTTTGAGGTTCAAGATGATTAGGCAAGGCAAAGTTACCTCCTAAAACTTCAAAAGCCTCAGTTGCAACATGTGGAATCACAATGATTTTATGATCAAACTGTCCTTTAACAAGTTCAGATATTCTTTTTTTAGTGTACTCTGATGTAACAATAATTCGCGAATAACCATTGCAAACATCATGCAGATGTGAATCCATCGACTGAATAAATACCGAAGTAGAATGAGCTCCATAGCTATCCGCCCAAATGGTATCTTGATATATGCAAACGGAAGGCTTCGAAAAGTGAAAGTCGCGAATTCCGTGCGGCCAGATCACATAAATGACATCAGACTTTTCTGCATAGTAAGAAATAAACTTTGTTGTTCTAACCAATTGAACAGTAATGCCATACGACTGAAGATAGGATAATACTGATTTATCATAATTCGCACTAATAACTGCATGAACTGAATTTATTTGGTCGTTTTGGGCAATATGCTTGGCCAAATTCAGGAGAATCTGGAGCCCCCCCCCAAGGACATAAATCGGATGCCAAATTAGAATATTCATCAGGAAACCTTGGCTGAGATCGGGAAAAATTCCTTCTTCCAGACCGACTCACAGAATTCAGGTCGAAAGCAATCAAGAATGCGCTTTTGCTGAATTTTAATTTCATGTATAAGACTCATATTGCCGTTTATAATTGAGCTAATTTTCTCTTTGGCTTCCTGATAATTTCGGCATAACCCCGGTTGATTTGCTCCACCCAATTTTTCCAGCAATCCCCCCGACATAAAAATGAGAGGCATTCCCGCTGATATCGCCTCCAAAGGATGGTAGTGAAGATGACGCGGTTCCTGAGAATGGTAAAACATGCATGAGCAAGTGCACAGCAATTTGTTCAATTCAACTCTTGAAACATATCCTAAAATGTTATTATCTGACCAATCTGTTTCCTTTTTTGCCCCTGAAATATCCTGTCGACCTGCAATACAGTGCGGAAACATGCCTAAATGTTTCTTAAACGATTCGTAAATCTCCTTATAATAGTTAATTTGAAATATGTTTGGGCATATAAACAAAATTCTATTGTCCCCGCCAGACCACTTATCCGATAAATGTGCTATCGAAGGCGGAATAGCCAGGGGCATAAATAATCCTCTTTTCTTAAGAAAAGCATTTTCATTGTCGAGGATTTCTTGGTAAGCGGCAGCCAGAAAAATATCATTTCTTCTTCTAAACATTTCATCCATAATGCGATTGTGATGAACAATACCAGCCGGATTTAACAATCTATTTATCATTTTTGAAACCATTTGGAACATCCTTTTTTTTAGCCCTAGATTATTTTGCAATACCAAATCATCATTAGGGACAGTTGATGTGGCCTTTTCATAGTCCATTGTTCCAGCATGACCGAATGCTCGCATAAAGATCTTTCCATTATATGAATTTAATAAATAATAAAGCCCTGGAAAGATGTACGCGGAAATGCAGTTGGCAAAATTTCGATTGAGAATATCTGCGGTTTGATATTCGATTGGTTTCTCATAAAAATTTATAGTGTTCAAGTGCTCCAATTCTGTTTTTTCTATCGTAAGGTACTTATCGTATTCTGCAGTAACCTTTGCTGTCCGCCCATTGGGTCCCGCAGGAAGAATCTTAGGAACGAAAACTTCATATCCATTTTCAATGAGCAATGGTACTTCCCACTCCATCAAAGTGGTGTGATTTAAAATCCATATAATTCTTTTTTGGCGGGACACCATGCTTTAATTCCGCAGTGTAAATGTAAATGTGCGTGGAAGGTACTTAATGAAAAATTATGTGTCCATACTAAATACCTTTGAAGGGTACACTAGGTTTTCGGATTGCTATTGCATTTAGCACGAATAATGCATACTCGTTACAACAATTGCATTGGCGAAATACAGATCAATATTCCATAGTCGCCCTTTAACACATATTAAACAATCTCATACACATTTTCAAAAATAGTAATTATTCCCTTATAACATGCATTTCTAAATAATTAAATATAATTATCGATAAAACACTTATGGAAATCCATTCTATGATTATCAGAGAACGGTTTTTCAATTTATATATACTTAATAATTTTTAGAAAAAAATTATATATATTTTATTGATATTATGATATCCTATGCTATTTTTAGCGCCTTGTTATTGCCTCGGCGCTATTGGAACGATCGGTTCACATTTTGTTATATCTTCTGCGTCTTCCTCAACCCCGTACCCTGGTAATTGGCATGGAATCCACCATAGGTATGGTTTGCTGGAAATTTTGATCATTTGTTCTTGTGTGTATCATCGGGAACATGGCTTTGCGTGGCTGATTAATATGTCTTTTCGAACTGTTTTTCCCGCGATTTGTGGTATTGGGGCCAGTTTTCGTTCCCCTATAAGGGCCTGGACCGAATGCTGTCCACAACCTCTTTGGACAAGTTGAACTGATCCGCCAACCCCAATTGGTCGAGAATGATCTTCCAAACCTTCTGCCTAATTTCGGACACCTGTCAGTCCCCAACCTAGCGCCAACACTTGATCACGTTCCACAAACTAGTTCTGGAAGAAGAAATCCACACAATCTTAAGTTGTTTTTTTTTTAGGATCTAGATTATCCGGGCGGATACTTGTGGAGCAGTTATGATTTCCTTAAAAAATCGGGGCGGTTCAATGAGAACGGGAATAGTTCGATCCATGCGTTCCTTTTGGTCAAGAAGCATAGCTGCTGCTTCCTCTCTAACGCATTTTCCCAAATCTCACGTTCTATATTTTCTTCATATTCCAAAAACAAGCGGTACTACATTTGATTATATGTTGCGCAATAAGTTTAGGTCGGTTGCAGTAACACCAATCACCTGCGACATGATTTCTTTTTATAAATTAGCTGAAAAAAACTACCGGAAATTTGATTATGTAAGCGGTCACTTAAATTTTGGCTATTGCTTAGATAAATTAGTTTTTAGGCCTATTCGCACTGTCACGCTGTTACGAGAACCTCGCTCGCTTCTTCTTTCAATTTACAAGCACATTAGTGAATATCCGAATTACAGTTTACATCAACACATGATGCAAAATTGTTCAACCTTGGACTTGTTTTTTCACGACCCGGTCATTTCTTCGCATATTGAGAATTGGCAGACGCGTTTTTTGGCGTCTCACGAACGGCGCGTAACCCCAGAACAAATTGTCATTATGCGATCTCTAAAACCCGATGATGCGCGTCATTTTCTTACTAATTTATCCAGCGATGTTGACAAAAAGCGTGATTCGCTATCCGAGGCAGTCAATCGACTCCGACAATGCGAAGTTGTGGGCCTGTCTGAAAAACTTCTGGATTCGGCCAATCTTGTAGCCCGAATGGAGGGATGGAATCCATTCAATTCTGTACCACATCTCAATGAATCCAGTAATAAAATACGCGTTGCGGATTTGCCCATGAGTATTCTTCGTAGGATTGACCAATTGTCAATTCTTGACAGGCAGCTTTATGACATCGGTTGCTCATTGTTCAAGCAGAGATTGAATGCATGTGACACTCCCGCGCAAAAACAAAAAAACAACCACACGCTCGCAAATGCTGCTTGACCAGTCACCTAATATCATTCTTGGTTGGACGCACAGTTGTGAATTTTGCTCTTCCGTCTTGCAAACGCAGTTGCGAGAAGAGCAGCTTTAACGCAGATAGCAGTGAGCGATAAGTGCCTTGGATTGAAGAAATCCGGGTCGCCGTGCTTTCCTAAAACGGTTCGTCATTGATGTATGTATCGTTGGCGCAGGACACTCTGCAGTATTAATTGCCAGATAAAGATTCCGAAGGAGGTCACCCCCAATACTATCCATGCCTAGGGGAACCACATAGCGGCCGCGGAGAAAACGGCAGAGATTAGCAACAAGTTGGTGACTATGCTGTTCCGTGCAAATGCCGCGGTTCTGTCGGCGTGGATGATAGTAGCCTTGGCCATCATATTTTTCCCGAGGGAGCTATGAATCCGAACCAGGTACAGCAGAGATTCGAAGGAGAACCCAGTGCCAGGAATTTCCTCGATGGGCATTCTGCAGTCATGCTAGCGGCTACAAGCCTATTACACGCCAGATTCATTATTCGAAAATCTACTCAATTTGATTGCCGCAACCAATCATTTCATTATTCAATCAAAAAGAAATTCTGCTTCAGGAATAATTCCGATTTGGTGGTTGATGATCACGATCTTCAAGGAAAAAAATGGCATCTTCAATACCAGTTTAACGACATATACAGTTGATGTGGTATCCAAATCGGATCGCCTGGCTTCTCACCCATGCGTCCCTCCGCTCCGCGGAGGTGCCCGTCCTGCGCTCCCTTGGCTGCGAGGTCTGGACACAGAAGGAATTTCCAAAGCTTTCCAGCTACCGCAGTTGCCAAGCCGATTTCCGCTGGGACGAGCACCTCACCCTTCCGGCCGATGAGTTGGCCCTGCTCAACGGCTTCGACTTCTACACCACCGACATCACCACCGAGGTGGCCGGGATACTCAACAACCGCTTCGACCTGGTTGCCGTGGATGGCAATTCTCCCCTGAAAACACGCGAAGTTCTCAGCCATTTCAAGGGCCCCGTGCTTTTCAGGGCCTTCGGCATGGAGGACCCCAACTCCTACACGCAGATCCATTTTTGCGATCCCTGCCCGGGGCTGCACGACGCGTTGCGCGGCGGTTACGGGCGCTTCTGGTTCGGCGCGTTCTATCCCGAGGTGATCCCCAACGAGAACGAAATCTTCCGGCGAAGGTCCTTCCACCTGCCGATACCGCTTCCCGAGGGGGCATGGAAAAACGAGAACCAGTGGACAGGAAGTGAAAAAACGATCCTCTTCGTTTGTCCCACCATCCAAGAGGTCGCCTGCAAGGCCATCTACGACGACTTCAAGCACCATTTCGGCGACCTGCCCCACGCCATCGCCGGCAAGCAGCGTGCCCCCGTTAACGATCCGCATGTGACCGGATTCCTCGACGCGCCCAGCTACGCGCGGCTGTTCCTCGGGGCCCGGGCCATGTACTACCACAGCAGGGAACCACGCCACCTGCATTACCACCCCGTCGAGGCCATGGCGACCGGCATGCCTGTCGTCTACCTGAGGGGTGGCCTGCTGGAACGGTACGACCAGGGCAGCCAGGCCGGCGCGTGCACCAACGAGTCCGAGGCCCGGGGCAAGCTCATCCGCCTGCTCAATGGCGACACCCTTCTGGCCGAGGCCATGCGTGAAAGCCAGAAAACCGTCGTGGAACAATGGAGACCTGGGGTGGCGCGCGCCGCATGGGCCGGTTGGTTCGACCTGTTCACGCCCCTGGCCGACGGATCGCGCCCCGGGCTGGACCGCTGGTCCGCCGCCATGCCTATTCCCACACGCGCCGAGTTGTGGGAATACCCATTCCTGAATCCCAGGGCGTTTGTCCCCAGCCTGACCGGATGGCGCATGTGGCGTTCCGCCCGGCGGTATTTCGCCGCCGCCATCAGCCAGAAAACGCTTCTTCCCAAGGGCATTTACCGGGTGGACAGGTTCCGGAATGCCATGGCCAGGTACTGGGGAAGCAAACCCCCGGCCCCGCAAAACCCCGGTGGCAACGCAAGTTAATGCCAAAGGGTTCGGCTGGATTCCCTGAAAAACAATGACTACAGCCCGGCCCCGATTCTGCCGAATAACGGAATGGTAAGGAATGCTGCGGCCGACGGTTCTGGACTAATCGCGCGGGAGTTGGGCATGGGAACCGGCATCATCAAATGGTTCCGGAACCAGAAACGCCGCATGTTCCGCAAGGGCCATGTCCTGTACTTCTGCCATATTCCCAAAACCTGCGGCACCACCTTCGACCGCATGATTCGTTCACGGTTTACCCATGAGCTCGCGGCACCCATCGCCGAGAACCACGCCTATTTCACCGATCCCGACCTGAATCTGGAACATTACGACCTCATCAGCGGGCACCTTTTCTTCGGCTACCACATTCCGGAAATGGTCTCCCGTCCGGTCCGCTCCGTCATGCTGCTGCGCGAACCCCGGGCGTTGCTGCTCTCGATGTTCAAGCACGGCATCCAGTTCGACCAGGATCCGGTCCACCAATACATCAAGGCCAACTGCCCCACCCCCGAACAGTTCTTCAAGGACCCGGTCATGGGGCCCTATGTAGCCAACCCCATGGCGCGGTTTTTGGGCATTTCCGAGCGGGCATTCTCCCCCGCATTCGTCAAACACGCCCTCGCCCAACCGCTTGAAACCACCAAAGGCCTGCTGGCAACGGTTCCCCAGCCGAATGTCCACGACAGCGAGATTCTCAAGACGGCGCTTGAACGCTTGGCCGACTTCCATGTGGTCGGGTTGTCGGAAAACCTGCGGGCTTCCGTGAACCTGGTGGCGCGCATGGAAGGTTGGCCCCTGTTCGGCGAGGTGCCGCACTACAACGAGTCGGCCAACAAGGTGAAGGTGAAGGACCTTTCCGCCGAGACCATACGCGCCATCGACAAGCTGACCGAACTCGACCGCGAGATCTACCGCGCGGGCAAGGAGATCTTCAACCAGTTGGTGGCGCGCGAACGGCTAGAAGAAGAACCGACAGTGCGCCTGCACCAGGCTCCCCAGTCGGGCCTCCGCAAGGCGGCCTGAAGCAGGGCGCTCCATGCCACGGATTGCTTCCGTTTCCCTCGCGGGGCTAGTCTTTCGAGCAACCATCCAGTTCCCCCCACCGCTGGAGCCTTCCAAGTGGATAGCCGCGGCGTTGTGATTTTGGGTGCCGGCGGGCATGCCAAGGTGGTCATCGAGGTGTTCCGCGCCGCGGGCGACCATGTCGCCTATTGCCTGGGCGGTCCATCCGATCCCGAGTCGCTGCTTGAGGTTCCGGTGATCCATGACGAGGCGGAACTGCCCCGACTCAAGGAGGGAGGCTTTCGCCGCGGCTTTGTCGCCATCGGCGCCAACAAGCTGCGCGACAGGCTTGCCCGCAAGCTTGAGGATGCGGGATTTGAGCTTGTTTCCGTCGCGCATCCTCGGGCATGGTTTTCCCCTAGCGCCCGCATGGGTCGCGGCGTGGTGGTCATGGCGGGGGCGGTTGTCAACGCCTGCGCGACCATCGGCGACCTCGCGATCATCAACACGGGCGCCACGGTC
>Ga0214917_10006426_pt1 | contig 12193 bp, 11 predicted proteins | sample LL_1208_BB_MetaG_FD_177983 | JGI IMG/M metagenome (GOLD analysis project Ga0214917, IMG submission 177983) | Freshwater microbial communities from Lake Lanier, Atlanta, Georgia, United States - LL_1208_BB | ecosystem: Environmental > Aquatic > Freshwater > Lake | place: USA: Georgia | collected...
GTGTCGCTCAACCAACCAGGGGGGCGGGATTCTGATACATGATGAAAAACGGGATACCTTCTGCAGGGAAAACGCTCTTGAATTTTATCCATGCAAACCGGCGTGGGGCCAACCAAGTGAATCTCGTCACCTTGTTCCAACAGGGGCTCGATGACTGCGTATAAAAATGCGTTAATTCCGTCGGCAACATCAAGAAAATCCCGGCGAGCAAAAAGGACCTTCATTTCTTCAGAGCTTACTGCAGGGAAGATAATTTGGGTAGGGCTCAATTTTTTCTGTGAAGCAGGCCATTGAAAACACGGCAAGAATAAGGCATAGTTTTGCAATGACAAAAACTGCTCATCCGAAATCCAATATTCTTGTCGCAGGTGCAGGGGGCTTTATCGGGGGGCATTTGGTGGCCCATTTGCGCAAGCAGGGAATCAAAAATATCCGGGCGGTGGATCTGAAGCCTTTTGGAGAATGGTACCAAAAATTCGATGATGTGGAAAATCTCTCCCTCGACCTCCGGGAACTGCCCGCCTGCCACAAGGCCGCCCAGGGAATGGAATGGATTTACAATCTCGCGGCTGACATGGGCGGAATGGGCTTTATTGAGCTCCATAAAGCGGAATGCATGCTTTCGGTCCTCATCAACACCCATCTGCTGATGGCCGCACGGGATGCGAAGGCGAAACGGTTCTTTTACGCCTCTTCCGCCTGCGTGTACGCCGCCGACAAGCAGACCACCCCGGAAAATCCCGGGCTCAAGGAAAGCGACGCCTATCCCGCCCTGCCGGAGGACGGCTACGGATGGGAAAAACTGTTCAGTGAACGGATGTGTCGCCATTTTCGCGAGGATTTTAAGCTCGAGACGCGGGCGGTCCGCTATCACAACGTCTACGGTCCGCACGGCACGTATGATGGAGGTCGCGAAAAGGCGCCCGCCGCCATCTGCCGGAAGGTGATCGAGGCCCAGAAAAACAAAACGGGCGAAATTGAAATTTGGGGCGACGGCGAACAGACGCGGAGCTTTATGTATATCGATGACTGCATCAAGGGATCGACCGAAATCATGGAGAGCGACATCCGCGAACCGCTGAATCTGGGCAGCGCGGAAATGGTTTCGATCAACCAGCTGGTGGACATCGCGGAGGGAATCGCGGGGGTGAAGCTGAAGCGCAAGTATAATTTGGGAGCGCCGAAAGGAGTGAGGGGAAGGAGCAGCGACAACAAGCTGATCCAAAAACTAATGGGGTGGGAGCCGGGGACCCGGCTGAAGGACGGACTGACCAAAACGTACGACTGGATCAAGAAGGAGATGGGGGGATAGAAAATTTACAGGCAGGCATTCTGCATATCTGATTCTGGGCAACACTGAGGTTAGCCGGAAGAAGCTGGAAGGTGGGGGTTAGCTGGGGTTAAGTAACAGAATGGCGATCGAGAGCAAGCGGGTGGATGTTCTCGGGGTGGGGGTCAGCGTGTTGAATCTGGATTCGGCCAAGGAGCGAATTCTCTCCCGTTTGGAGAAAAAGGAGAAAGGCTATATTTGTGTCACGGGCGTCCACGGGGTGGTGGAGGCTCAGGACGACCCGCAGTTTCGGGAAATTCTCAACCGCTCTTTTCTCACCACCCCGGATGGAATGCCCTTGGTTTGGGCAGGCAGGGCGCACGGCTTTCGGGAAATGGGGCGCGTCTACGGCCCCGATCTCATGGTCGAAATCGCCGAGGCGACAAGGGACGGAAAGATCACTCACTTCCTGTATGGGGGGCGACCTGGTGTTGCAGAGCTTCTAAAAAAAAGGTTGGAGGAGAGATTCCCGGGAATCCGCATTGTGGGAACCCATACTCCTCCGTTTGGCCCTCTTTCGGAGAAAGAAGAAAAGATCCTGATCGAAAAGCTCCTGCCATTGAAGCCTGACATCACTTGGGTGGGGTTGAGCACACCCAAGCAGGAAAAGTTCATGGCGGAATATCTTCCCAAAGTTGAAACCACGATCATGTGCGGGGTGGGGGCGGCTTTTGATTTCCATGCCGGAGTCGTCCGACAGGCGCCTCGGTGGATTCAGAGGTCGGGATTTGAATGGTTCTACCGGATCCTGCAGGAACCCCGAAGGCTAATCCCCCGGTATCTGAAGAACAACACCCGCTTCGTTTGGCGGATGGCTTTGTCCTGTTTCCTGCTTTCGTTTAGGGGTAAAAAAAGAAAGTGAGCTTTTCAGATCCCTCGCCTGTAAAAAGAATCTTCCCGATCGGTTTTTGGTTGGAGGCACTCACTGTGTTGGCCCTAATCACCGGGTTGTATGGTTTTGTCCCCTACAACTTTGGCTATGACAGCCAGGCGCATACGGTCTTTAGCTTGATCTACCGGTCTTGGACTGATCCGCAGACCACCGATTGGCACCACGGACTGATGGTCCCTCTGATCTCCATCGGACTGGTCCTGCACCAGTGGAAAGATTTAAAAAAACTACCCCTACGACCTTCCCGGGCCGGCTTGGCCGTTCTCGCGGCATCGTTGGCGCTCTATTGGATCGGGTACAAGATTGATATCCAGATCGTGGGCTTTCTTTCGTTGCAACTCATGATCGGAGGGGGATTGCTCATGCTGGTGGGATGGCCGATTTTCCGGGCCCTACTGTTCCCCTTCGGATTCCTGATCTTCGCCTTTCCCTTTGCCTTTCTCGACAATCTGCTGGCGTTCCCTCTTCGCAGTCTGATGTGCCAACTTTCGCAGGGATTCCTCAATCTGGTGGGGGTGGACACCCTGCGGGTGGGCACGGCGCTTGTTTCCGCTCCGGACTATGCCAAAGGCCTGGCGCAGGGGCAGAGATTCGCCCTCGATGTGGCCACTCCGTGCAGCGGGATTCGTTCCCTTTTTGCCCTGATGATGGTGAGCGCCCTCTATGCTCATCTTACGCTTCGGAAGGGCTGGCAGAAATGGACTCTCTTTTTATTGTCTCCGGCGCTGGCAGTGGCGGGAAATTTTGGCCGCATGATGATGCTCACCTTCGGAACAATGTTTTTGGGTAGTGCGGTCGCCATCGGGACGGAGGAGCACCCCACGACATTCCACATGGCGGCGGGCTTTTTCGTTTTCGTCGTCGCCTTAGCGGGAATGGCCGTCATCGGCTGGATTCTTCAGCGGGGAGAGAACATCCACAAAACAGGCGTCCAGACGGAGACGGGGAAATGAACGAAAGGAAAGGATCGTTGGGGAGGGTCGCCCTAATTCTTCTGCTGGGTGGAGCCACGGTTGCGTTGTGTCTGCTTTTGCCGACACCTAATACGGCCCCGCATGCGGGAGTGGTGATGGATCTGCCGGAGCGCGTGGGCTATTTCACTGGCAAATGGATCGGGGCCTCGCCTGCGGAGATCGCCATTCTTCCTCCCGACACACAGATCGTGCGGCGGGAGTATGCGGATCTGACGGGCGACCGGATCATGGCCTCCATCGTTCTCAGCGGTGGAGAAAAGCGGAGCATCCATAAGCCTGAAATCTGTCTACCCGGTCAGGGATGGAACATCCGGGGCGGGCACGTGGAAAAGATTGTCCTGAACGATGGTCGCCCGTTGGAGGTGATGGACCTGAGCCTGGTTCGAGATGTGGAGGTCGGCCCGGGGGATCGACGGAAGTTGCCGGCCCATTATTTCTACTGGTTTGTCGGGGATCGGGTCACCACCCCGCACCACTGGAAAAGGATGTTTCTGACCAGCTTTGACCGGATCACAAAAAATCTGAACCATCGTTGGGCGTATGTGATCGTCATGTCGGTGGTGACGGAGGGCTTTTTGCCCGGGGGGAAGAATGACGCGCAGACGGTGGAGATGCTCAAACAGTTCACTGCGGAGGCGGCTCCCACTTTTATCCGGACCACCACCTCCTCGGGCAACTGAATCTCCCTTGATGCGGCCTCCCTTCGTGGATACGATAATCTCTTAACCCCAAACCAAAGGAAAACCTATGAAATCCATCCTACGACTCGCCCTCGCCACCCTGATCGCCTTGCCGGCGACCCAACTCCGTGCCGAATCGCTTGAAAAACTGATTCCCGATTGCGCCGAGATTCTCGGGAAAATGAAACGGGAAGACATGATTAACATGGAGCTTCTGAAAGAAGCCAAAGGAGTGGTGATCCTCAATGTGACCGGATTTTCGATCGGCATTGGTGGCTCGGGCGGGGACGGAATCCTGATGGCTCGGACGGAAAAAGGATGGAGCGGTCCGGTGGCGATCACGACCCAAGGGGGAACCCTCGGGATCGATGTCGGCGGTACAGACAATGACATCGTCATCCTTCTCATGAAGGACGGGGTGGTCAGCAAGTGGGGCAACGGAGACCATTTCAGCAGTGCTTCGGCCAGTGCCGTCATGGGACCCAAGGGCGGAGCTGCCTTGGATGCCTCGATGAAGAACCGCGATTTCAACGTCTATATCTGGAACAAGGGCGCGAAGCTGGGCGTGAACTTCGGTGGGTTTGATGTGGATATCAACGACGAGGCCAATGCGGATTTCTATGGCCGTCCGATGGTTTCCGCCAAGGACATCCTGAACTCGGTCACCGAAGTCCCGGCCGCCAAAAAAGACGGCGTGGCCCGGATTCAGGATCTGCTGAAATAAACCCTCAGAATAAAAGGACATTTCCGAGCATGAAAAAAACACTGATTGCACTTCTAGCCCTTGTCGCGTTTTTGCCCTTGTCCGGCAGTGCGCAAAACTCCGAATCGCTGAACATTGCCGCGGATCAGGAAGCGAGCATGAACAAGTTAGACGTGCTGATGGGCCGTGCGCAGAAACGGCTGAGCTACATCATGACCAACCTCGGTGAGCTGGTGGATGGGAATGACGCCAACAATTCGTTCGACAAGTTCAAGGAAAACCTGGACGACCTGCAAAGCATCCGCGACGACATCAAGGATCGGGTGGAAAAAGTCCGGGATCTGCAGGGCCAAAGGATCGCAGCTTGGACCAAGGAAGTGTCGGGCATGACGGACAAGGACATGCGCAAAATAACCAATGATCAGATCGATCAGGCCAAGGCCGATTTCGATGCGATGGACAAGAAGCTGCGTGAGGTGGGTGGCGACGCGAATGACCTGACCGCTTTGTTGCTGGATCTAAAGAAGTATTTTGCCTCTTCTTTTTCCCCCGACTCAATCAAGACTGGCACTCCGATGATTGAGAAGGCCCGTGCCTCCGGACAGGAAATGGTCAAGGACGTGGATGCCCTGAGGGACACGATCTACAAACAGAAAAAAGTAGTGAAGGGCACCTCCTCCACCTGATCGAAAGTTAATTTAGGCGCCGGACGAAGACGACGGCGCAGGGGCTAAGGGCGAGAGCACGAGAGTGATCTCGCCCTTTGTCTTTCCCGCAAACTTGGTGGCGGCTTCGACCGGGGGACCGACGAAAACCTCCTCGAACTTTTTGGTCAGCTCCCGGGCGACACAGATCCGGGCTTCGGCAGGAAAGACCTGGGCAATTTCCGCGAGGGCGCGGGCCAGACGATGGGGGGATTCAAAAAAGATCGAGGTATGATTCCGTTGTGCGGCAGCGGTGATCTCTTTCATGCGAGCACCGGGTTTTGGAGGAAGGAATCCTCCAAAATAAAAAGGCAGGCAGGGAAGCCCGCTGGCGATCAGGGCGTGTAAGACAGCGGAAGGACCTGGGATGACCTCAACCGGGAGATTTTCCCGGTGCATGGCCCGAATGATCCGTTCCCCGGGATCAGAAACACCCGGCATCCCGGAGTCGGTGACGAGGGCAATTGTTTGGCCGGCGCGGAGGCGATCGAGAATTTCGGATTCCCGTGAAGCTTCGTTGAACTTTTGATAGCTGAGAAATGGTTTTTTCAGGCCGAGGTGCTGGAGGAGAAGGCCGGTGTGTCGGGTATCTTCAGCCGCAATTAGGTCGGCGGTGGCCAGGGCTTGGCACGCGCGGGGGGAGATGTCGGATAAGTTTCCGATAGGAGTTCCGACAATCAGCAAGCGGCCTTGGGAAGGGTTCATCAGATGGTTCTATCCGCTGCCGCGCTAGGACTCGAACCTAGAACACCCACATTCAGAGTGTGGTGTGCTACCAATTGCACCACGCGGCAATCGGGGAAAGCATACCTGCGCCTGAAAATGAGGGCAAGAAGTGGCCGCAGGCTACCTGCTGGGGTTATTTGTTCCACAACCGCCAGGCGGCGTAGAGAAGAAAAACAGCAAAGGCCCGCCGGGCAACCATTTCAGGAATTTTTTGAACCAGAAGGCTTCCAAGAATAGCGCCCAAGATGCCGGTCAGCGCACAGGCGGCAGTGATCCGCCAGTCGATGGTGTTCAACTTCCAGCTGGTGATCGAGCCGGCGAGGCTGATGGGGATAATCAGGGCCAGAGAGGTGCCGACGGCCACATGGTAGGGGACGCCACAGAGAAGGGTGAGGGCGGGAACAACGATCGCGCCTCCGCCGATGCCGAAACATCCGGAAGCCAAACCGGCCAGCAGACCAATCAAAGCATAAAGCACTGGACCAGAAGGCATGGGGAACGATCTGCGCAGGTAGAGGAATTGGCAAGAGGAGAAAAACCTTGTCCTCTCTAGGGTTCGGACAGGGAGGGATTGATTACGGTCGGGATTGCGCCCCCGCGCCATCCGTGCATCCCCTCCGGGATGTGGGAGACCCTGTCCTTGCTACCGCTACGGACAGGGAGGGATTGGTCCCCCATTACCCTGAGACCCATCCGAATTTTGCCTCCGGCAGATGATATACAGTGTCCTCACTAGCGTTCGGACAGGGAGGGATTCGAACCCTCGGTTGGTTTTACCCAACACACGCTTTCCAGGCGAGCCCGATAGACCGCTCCGGCACCTGTCCCGCAAATTCAAAATGTAAACCGAAATACCCCCTTCTGCGAGTCGATTCGTCGAAGATTGTCTTCCGGCTTCGTTCCGATAAACTTCATGGATGTCGGCTCCTCTCCCCATTTCCGTCTGCATGATCTCTGGGCCTGATGCAGGGCGGATTGGGCGGGCTCTCGAGAGTGTTCGGGGGTGGGTCTCCGATATTGTTGTGGTGGTGAACGATGATGTTGCGGACGGGACGGATCGGATTGCCGAGCAGCACGGGGCCCGTGTTTTCCGTGAACCTTGGAAAGGGCATATCGCCCAAACAAATTCGGCTGCAGAGAAAGCTCTTCAGCCTTGGATTCTTGGTCTCGATTCCGATGAGGAGATTTCCTCCAAGCTTAAGGACGCAATTCATCGGTTTTTCCTGTCGACGAAACCAGAGGGACCCGAAGCTTTGAAGATGGCACGTTGCTCCCTCTTTTTGGGGCGGTGGGTTCGTCATGGGGACTGGTATCCGGATTGGCAGACACGGCTTTGGCGTGCCGGGAAGGCGAAGTGGGGGGGGACCGATCCGCACAGCCGGCTTCTCGTGGAAGGGAAAGTCGGAACACTGTCCGGGGATATGCTCCACTACTCGAATCCTTCCATTTCCAGCTATGTCGCGAAGATCAACTACTTTTCCGATCTTTATTTAGAATCGCGATTAAAGAAAAAAGCTCGTTGGCTACCGGCCGAAGCTACCTTCCGTGCGTTCTGGAGATTTTTCCGCGCTTATGTCCTCCGACTTGGATTTCTCGATGGGTACCCCGGCTTTTATATCGCTGCGTCGACCTTTTATTCGACTCTCGTCCGCCACACCCGCCTTTTGGAGCACAGGCTTTCCAAAAAGCCTATTCCGCCCAAGCCTTAGAGGTGTAACCGCCGCGCGATTTCAGTCCCAATCGCCAGGCTGGCGGTGGCTGCAGGGGAAGGAGCATTCACCACATGCAAAATGCCCGGTCCCTCGACAAAGGAAAAGTCCTCCACTAACGACCCACCCGAAGACATCGCCTGGGCCCGAACTCCGGCCGAGCCTGTTTCAAGATCATCCTCGGAAATTTCTGGGACCAGCTTTTGTAGCGAACGGCAAAATTCTTTCCGGCTGATCGAGCGCCAGATTTCGTAGCTGCAAAGAGAAGGGAATTTCAGCATGAATTTCCAAAGGCCCGGGAAAGCGAGGCTTTCGCTCAGATCCCTGATGTTGATGTCTCCCCAAGTGTACCCTTCCCGGGACATGGCGAGAACGGCATTGGGACCCGCCTCCACGCCTCCTTTCACCATCCGTGTGAAATGGACTCCCAAAAAGGGAAACTGCGGGTCGGGCACGGGATAAATCAGATTCCGGACAAGGGACTGACGCTCTTTCCGGATCATATAATACTCTCCCCGGAAGGGCATGATTTTTGCAGAGGGCTTCATTCCCGACCGTGAGACGATCCGGTCGGAGTGAAGCCCAGCACATGCCACCACTTGGCTGGTTTCATAAGTTTCGTTGGAGGTCATAACCCGCCAAATTCCACCGACCCCTTTCAGCCCTTCCACCTTCTCGCCAGTTCTAACTTCACCCCCCAAGTTTCTTATCTCTTTCGCCATGGCCTCCACTACTCCGGCATAGTCTACAATTCCTTCTTCGGGGACATGAATGGCCGCCAATCCCGAGGCGTGGGGTTCGATTTCTCTGATTTCCTCGGGGGAAAGCTTTCGCAATCCCTTGAGGCCGTTGGCGACTCCCCGCTCCATCAACTTTTGCAGTCTCGGCAGTTCGTCTGGTTCTGTGGCAACCACGATCTTGCCGCACTGCTCGTGGCTGACCTTATGCGTTTGGCAGAAAGAGACCATTTCCCGAAGCCCTTCGACTGCCAATTTGGCCTTGAGTGACCCCGGCTTGTAATAGAGGCCCGCATGGAGCACTCCGCTGTTGTGCCCAGTCTGGTGCCGACCCAAGGAGCCTTCTTTTTCCAGCAGCAGCAACTTCGTCCCGGGCTTTGCTTCCAAGATGCGCAATCCGGTGGCCAAGCCGACGATGCCCCCGCCCACAATGATGAAGCCGTATTTCACTAAAAAAACCGAAAATCGAACTCAAACAACAAAGCAACGCTTTTCATTTTTCGGACGTCATCCCCGTTATATCTGAATATGGGGCTGCCTTTAGCTTAAAGCTGTTAGCCTCTGTTGTTCTGCCATTTTGGCAAAGTAGCCTTTGGCGCGGAGAAGCTCATCAAAGGTCCCCCGTTCCACGATCCGGCCGTGATCCAGAACGATAATTTCGTCCATGTTAGCCAGGGTGGAAAGACGATGCGCGATGCATATAACCGTCCGGCCCTCTTCGAGGGAGTCGATGGCGGTCTGGATCTCCTTTTCAGCCCGGGAATCTAACGCCGCAGTCGGCTCGTCCAGCACCAGAATCGGAGCGTTGCGGACAAATGCTCTCGCAATTGCCACTCGGGCCTTCTGTCCCCCCGAAAGAAACTGCCCTCTTTCGCCGCACGGGGAATCGTAACCGGCTGGCATCTGCATGATGAAGTCGTGGGCATAGGCGCGTTTAGCGGCCTGTTCAATCTCTGCTTGGGTTGCCCCCTCGTGTCCAAAGCCGATATTTGTAGCCACCGGCAGGTTGAACAGAACCACGTCCTGACTGACAAGAGCCATCTGGGAGAGCAGATCCTTCGTTGCATATTCCTTCAGGTCGTGACCATCCAGAAGGATTTGGCCACAAGTTGGATCGTAAAAACGCATCAGCAGATTGATCAAAGTGCTCTTTCCAGAGCCACTTTCACCTGCGAGGCCAACCTTCTTGCCCTTAGGAATATCAAAAGTGATTTCATGCAAAACATTCGTGTGGCCGTAAGAGAACGTGACCCCTTTAATTTTTATGCCTTGGTTAAACTTAGTGAGCAACCGGGGATGGGCAGGCTCCACCACAGTGGGCTTCTCGGAAAATAGCTCTTCCAATCGTTGGGTGCTGACGCTGGTCATTTGCAGAGTGAGGTGAAGGTTCGCAATCCGTTTGATGGAGAGAGGCGCAAGAAGGAGAGCGGTGAGAAAAGCGACAAGATTCCCCGGCTTGGCATTGTTAATGAAAACGAAAATCAGGAGGAAGCCTACTCCCAGCATGGAAAGAATCTCGATGAGGGGGTTGAGAAGATTTCGGGTTTGAGCAGTTTTTACGCTCATCTGCACTCCGACGTCGGCTGCCTCGCGAAATGATCTCAGCTGGAGGCTTTCCATTGCGTAAGCCTTCACAATTCGGATGGCGGCCAGTGCCTCCATTAGGCTTCCGCTTTGTGTAATGGATAGACTAGTGAATCGTTTGGTGAGCATGCGCAGCCGTTTTCCACTGGAAACCACCGGCACAAGCACTAAGGGCAGCATAAAACTGGCAATAATGGTAAGCTTCCAGTCAATTACGAACATGCTGATTAGAATGCTAAGCACGGTAAAAGGCTCACGGATTGTGTCGATGAAACCGTTTGTCATTGCGGTGTAGATGGCATTGGTATCTTGGGTGATCCGGCCGTGGATATCTGGAACTGACATTCGCTGGAAGAAAGACATGGAGAGTTCTTGAGCTTTGCGCAAGGCGGCGACTTGCATATCACGGATCACCCGTGCGCTCACCCAAGTCAGGCAGTAGGTGCTGAAGTAGCTGGCCATGGCTCGGCCTCCCATCACGATGGGCAGGAGAAAAAAGCCGCCAAGCATTTGACGCCAAGTAACCAGCTGACCCATCCGGGGAAGCCATTTATCAGGAATAGATTTAAGATAATCGCTAATAGCCCTTGTCTTTTCTTTCCATGCTTTCTTAAGATTTTTTGAAAGAGAGGGAGTTGTGGCAACTTCTTCTTCAGGCTGGAGCTTCGGTTTGGACTCAACGGTGCTGATGGAAGTTGGAGGTGCAAGTCGGTTAAACAGGGCGTCGACAGAAAGAACGAAAATGCCGTTCGAAAGACCAAAAAACATGCTGAGGGCGATTCCCAGAGCAAACCGGAATCGGTAGGGCTTGAGGTAGGGTATCCCAAAAGCCCAAATTTTTCTCAACTCCTGCATTGACCTACATTAACCTTTTTCAAGCACTAGACGATTCCAGATTAAGGCTCTGTTTTGGCTTTTGAGCTTTTTTGAGCAGGGCCTGCAGATCCTTGAGTGCGCGTATTTGAAGCCTTAGTTTCAAGAGATGGATGTGCTGGCCATAAAAGAAGGCTCTGTGACTTTAAGGCCTAAAAGGACATAAACAAATCCAAATCAATATTTTACAAAAATAATAAAGCGGTTAAAAATGAAGCTCTTCGAATTAAACACACCTTTTTTGATCGAAAAAATAGAACCGTCAACTGGGAGATTGGCTTTGGGTCCGTGCCGACGGATTCAACCGGCCAAGGGCGGCAGCTTGGAATTTTAAGCATAAAAAACAAAGACGCATTTTTGAGAGTTGCTGATCAGCGTCTGAGCACCGGATTGCGGACAGGGATGAATCTCAAGGATAGGCTGGCAAAACATAGATATGGATTCGTTACGAAATGAAGTTTTAAAGGTGCCGAACTCCACGAGGCAGGGCAGGGCGAGAGGATTTTACACTAATTGAACAGGGTCTTTTTCCCGGCTTCTGCCCATGCTATTCGGGAGGTTTCCCCCCTTTGCCGTTCAGTGATCCGCCATGCCCCCTCGGCTAGCATTGTCCCTCTCATTTACCGGAAGGATCAGCGCCGACCCGAGTTGTTTCGGCTCGCTTCGGAATGTCCGGGTCTACAAGTCTGGCTTGCCCCGAGAAATACCCGGCGATTGCAAAAAGTGATCCTTCGCTTTGCAGTTTTGGCCGGATTACACAAAATTTCCTATCACCGGGTCCACCCCCGCTTACAACGGCTGGTCCGTGGCTCGCTCCATATTACTTTGGAGAGGTTTTTTTCCGCTTGGGAATTTTTGCATACGAAAATGAACCCTGACGACGTCCTGATGATTTCTGATGGCCGGGATGTCCTTCTGCAGGCAGACCCTTTTAATCAGGTCGGCAATCGGCTGGTAACCGGTCAGGAGGAACAATCTATTCGAGCCTGCCCCACAAATTTTGGTTGGATCTGTGACCTCTATGGTAAAGATGTTGCCCAAAGCCTTTCCTTAAAGCCTGTGCTTTGCAGTGGGGTCTCGTTGGGTAGACGCGAGATGATGCGCAGTTACCTTTCTGCCATGACTCAGGAAATATGGCGGCTCTTTCCGCGGATCGGCCTCCGCGGTTATTTTGATCAAGCAGTGCATAATTGGGTGATCCATGGATTGGGTTACCCTGCGGAGGCTACCCCGTCGGGGAAGGGGCTAATTGCAACTTTGGGGCTGATGCCTCCGTCCTAT
>Ga0214917_10006427_pt1 | contig 12193 bp, 9 predicted proteins | sample LL_1208_BB_MetaG_FD_177983 | JGI IMG/M metagenome (GOLD analysis project Ga0214917, IMG submission 177983) | Freshwater microbial communities from Lake Lanier, Atlanta, Georgia, United States - LL_1208_BB | ecosystem: Environmental > Aquatic > Freshwater > Lake | place: USA: Georgia | collected...
CTTGCAAAAAAGACCCCGGATGAGGTTTACTTTGCAAACGGGCTGAGGAAAGCAGCCTGAAACCATCAACAGCGACCATCAATTATCTTTCCCAGCACGCTGTCTCACAAAACCGGTCCACCTCTTGGCTGTAAAAGCCCAACTACATAACTTTTTTAAAAAAAACCCATGACCATACTCGTCACCGGCGCAGCTGGATACATCGGTTCTCACACATGCGTCGAACTCCTTCAGGCTGGCCATGAAGTCGTTGTTTTCGATAATTTCAGCAACAGCCATCCAGAAGCACTTCGACGGGTTGAGCAAATCGCCGGGAGAAAACTGTCCCTGGTTCGTGGTGATATTCGCGACCAATCGGCCATTGAGGCCGCCTTGCGCCAGCATCAATGCCAGGCCGTCATCCACTTTACGGGCTTGAAGGCGGTCGGCGAATCGGTTGAAAAGCCGCTCGCGTATTACGACAACAATGTGGTCGGTACGCATCGCCTTCTGATGGCGATGCATGACTGTGGAGTTGAGACCCTCGTTTTCAGTTCATCGGCCACTGTTTATGGCGAACCGCAGCAACTCCCGCTCACTGAAGACCACCCGCAATCAGCCACCAACCCATACGGGCGCAGCAAACTTATCATTGAAGATATGCTGCGCGACCTGTGGCGTGCCAATTCCAATTGGCGTATCGCTATATTGCGCTATTTCAACCCAGTTGGCGCACATGAAAGCGGCCTGATTGGGGAAGACCCCCAGGGCATTCCGAACAATTTGATGCCCTATGTCGCTCAGGTTGCGGTCGGCAGGCGCGAGTATCTCAACGTTTGGGGCAATGACTACCCAACTCCAGACGGTACTGGCGTACGCGACTATATCCACGTCGTCGATCTGGCGCGCGGGCATTTGAAAGCTTTAGAGCGCCTCGATTCGCCCCAATGCATTGCAGTAAATCTGGGAACAGGCGCTGGCTACAGTGTTCTGGATGTGGTTAAGGCATTCGAAGCCGCCAGCCGTCAAAATGTTCCGTACCGGCTATCCCCACGCCGCCCGGGTGATGTCGCTGCCTGTTATGCGGATCCAAGTTTGGCCGTCCGACTTTTGGGCTGGAAAGCTGAGCGCGACCTCGCCACCATGTGCCAAGACCACTGGCGCTGGCAAAAACAAAATCCACAGGGTTACGTATGAATCCACACGCCAGTAGATCAATAGCACCTAGTGCATTGATGCGTACTCTATTTGCTAATCGCGAACTAATGTCAAGCATGATCCGACGCGAGATTATTGGGCGCTATCGTGGCTCTGTGATGGGGTTGATGTGGTCTTTCTTCAATCCAGTATTGATGCTTTCCGTCTACACATTCGTATTCAGCGTGGTTTTCAAGGCGCGCTGGCAGGGCGGCTCTGATTCAAAAACGGAATTTGCACTTATTGTGTTTGTAGGCCTGATGATGTTCAACCTGTTCGCAGAAAGTATGAATCGGGCCCCTAGCCTAATTGTTGGCAATATAAACTACGTCAAGAAGGTGATTTTTCCATTAGAGTTGTTACCGGTTATCAGCTTCTGTTCCACGGCTTTCCACTTTCTGATCAGTCTCCTGGTTTGGCTTATCTTCTTCTGCGTATTTTTTGGAATACCTCCGCAGACAATCGTCTTTTTGCCACTCGTTGTGATTCCGTTGGCCTTAAATACTCTTGGTTTATCTTGGCTGCTAGCCTCGTTGGGGGTGTATGTACGTGATGTAACGCAATTTATAAGTATCCTTATGACGATATTGATGTTTTTGTCTCCTATTTTCTATCCGATTGCATCGCTGCCGGAGCAATATCACCTGTTGATGAATATAAATCCTTTGACTTTTATTGTTGAGCAGGCTCGAGACGTGATGATATTTGGCCGGCCGATCAATTGGACATCATGGCTAATCCAGTTCCTGCTTTCTTCTTTAATTGCATGGCTAGGATTTGCATGGTTTCAAAAAACTCGCAAGGGGTTTGCTGATGTTCTCTGATCCCGTGATTGCCATAAAAGATGTCGCGAAAGTTTATCAGATCTATGAAAAGCCTCAAGATAGGCTTAAGCAAATGCTATGGCCTGGCCGAAGAAAATTCCATGATGAGTTCTGGGCTCTCAAAGATATCAACTTTGAAGTAAAAAAAGGCGAAACAGTCGGTATCGTCGGGAGAAATGGGTCTGGAAAATCCACCCTTCTTCAAATTATTTGCGGTACTGTGACTCCAACTACGGGCATCGTCGAACGTAATGGACGAATATCCGCGCTCCTTGAATTGGGTTCTGGTTTCAATCCCGAGTTCACAGGCAGAGAAAATGTCTTTCTGAACGGTACCATTAATGGCCTCTCGCGCATGGAAATGGAGGCGCGCTTTGATAACATAGCTGCTTTTGCAGATATCGGCCAGTTTATTGACAGCCCCGTCAAACACTATTCAAGCGGAATGTTTGCGCGCCTTGCTTTTTCCGTTGCAATTCATGTTGATCCAGAAATATTGGTTGTCGATGAAATTCTGGCGGTCGGCGATTTGGCATTTCAGCGTAAATGTTTGAATAAGTTCTACGAAATACGCGAAGCTGGTTGTTCGATTCTATTTGTATCGCATGATCAATACCAGGTCAAGTCGATTTGCCAAAGAGCTCTGTATCTAGATAAGGGGTTGCAGAAGATGTTTGGGCCTGCAGGTCATGTGATTGATGAATACATGATCGATATGGAGAGCGGGTATATTGACGCGACTCCGGAAGATGATCAGGGCGTCAGAGAAACGGTTGATGTTCAGGTCGAGCAGCAGCCCGATAATTGCAATATTCCTGAGGGTACGCTTGAGGGCGTTTCAGAATTGCAGCTACTCAGGTCGTCGCAGCAGACAACGGCTTCAGAGTCAGAACGCGATCAGTTATTCCGAATTACCAGCGTCGCCGTCCTTGACGATCAGGATATGCCGTTGGAGGTTGTTACTACGGGGCAGAAGGTTCGTCTTGTGTTTGATTTTGTATCACTGGTTAGTCCTCCACCGGAAGAGGTTAGTTTTGTCTTCAATCTTTATAGGCACGACGATCTATATATTTGTGGAACAACCACTTTGATGGATGGCTTCCATACCCACCGAGGGTCTGGGAAGGGCCGCGTCATGGTTGAATTTCCTGATTTTTGTTTGCTAAGTGGTCAATACAAGTGGCGCGTTGCTATCAACGATCACTTTGGGTTTGTGACCTATGCAGAGGCAAATGGCGTTTGTCACTTCAGAGTCCGGGACGAATTTAAGGCGGTAGGGATGATCAACCTGCCTCGCAGGTGGTTTTTTGAATTGGATCAGTAATAATTGATAAGGTTCTAGAATGGAACGACTTGACATAGGCGTAATACCGGAACGCCCTAACATTGAAGCAGCAATTCATTTTGCCCGTTACGCCATCGCTAAAAATCTGGTGAGGGGCAAACGCGTTCTCGATATAGCTTGTGGAGAAGGTTACGGAAGCTATCTCCTAAAGCAGGCAGGTGCCGTGCATGTGACAGGTGTAGATGTATCGAAGGAATCAGTAGCTAAGGCCGAAAACTTATTTTCTGGTGATGGACTTGAATTCAAGGTGGCCGACGCTGCGAGCCTCGATGTTCTTTTTGTTGAGAACGACTTTGATGTCGTTGTCTCCGTGGAAACGATCGAGCATCTTACTGATCCCAAATCATTTCTTGAGAATTTGAAGCGCCTGACCAAGCCGGAAGGTGTCATTATCCTGAGTTGTCCAAATGACCATTGGTACTATTCCGAGGATGATCAAAATAATCCCTACCACAAACGCAAGTACCGATTGGATGAGTTTCAAAAGCTCTCGACCGAAGTGTTGGGGAACAATGTCCGATGGAGCGTCGGGACTGGTGTTTTTGGCTTTGGGTCAACGCCATTGTCAGCCCATGAAACCTATTCTCCTGTGCCCGGAACCTGGATGTCCTTCATGGATGTGGGGGCTTCCTATTTGGTGAATGGAGAGGGTGAACTTGCCACATCTGCGACCCAGTGTAGTTACTTTATTGGAGTCTGGAATGCGCCTCATTGGACTACCGGAATAGCGGTGTTTCCGCTGTCGATGGATGATTATGCGAAGATGGTTGTAGCGCAAGAGAAAAGAGACTCGGATTTCGACCTGCGCGAAGCACTTCTCGCTGCTAACAATGAACTTTCCGCTGCTAACGATGAACTTTCCGCTGCTAGAGCTGAGCAGTCCCGGCTTCAGGCTGAACTTCAATTAACACAAAGCGATAGACGTCGTTTCGGTTTGAAGTGGCAGGCATCTCAGGCTGAATGCGAGACCTTACGCGAGACGCTTGTCGCTGCTAACGATGAACTTTCCGCTGCTAGAGCTGAGCAGTCCCGGCTTCAGGCTGAATGCGAGACTTACCGTGTGGGCTTTCATCGTTACGTGCGCCTTAGGCAGATCCTTCCCGCCCCGTTGCGGTCGTGGATCGTAAAGGTTGTGAGACTTTTCCGCAGCTAAAAGAGGTTTCAGATGTCTGTACACACATTAGATTTGGTCGCTGGCTTGTCGCAAGGGGCTTATGTTTTCGATAAAGCGCATAAGCTTCTCGCACCGAATGCATGGAAAGAGGTTGGTGCCAATATTGGGCGAGATGGTTCTAACCTCACCATTTCGTTTCTTTCGATGAATCGGGCGACTCTTTCCGAAAAATTGCTCCGTTCGATACAGGAGCACATTCCTTCATTTGCTGGTGAAGTCTTGATTATTGATAACGGCTCAACTGCCTCTAAGTTGGAGCATCTCCGCAAAGTCTGCGATTCGGTTGCTTTCAAGACTCGTATTGTCGAACTGGGTAGCAACCATGGTGTAGCGGGCGGGCGCAATCGGACCATCCCGCACGTGGGTACCGATTGGTTAATGTGCTTAGACAACGATATCTACTTCCTGAACAATCCACTGCCACAGTTTCAACAAGACTTGGCCGTGTTGGGTTGCCATTTTATGAGCCTTCCCCTGCTGGATCCGGATGGCAAAAGACTCTTCGCAAGAGGAGGGCATCTTTATATTTCCGATGAGGATGGCGAACTCCATATTGGAGCCGGGAGTGCATGCCGGCAGGTGGATACAGAGGAAAGAGATGTCCCTCCGTTTCTCGCAACATTTTTGTTCGGTGGTGCATGCATATTGAACCGTGCAACCTTCGAAAAGGTAGGTGGGTACGACGAGGCGATGTTCATCGGTTTTGAAGACATTGATTTTTCAATCCGTCTATTCCAGCAGGGCTACAAGGTGGGTACATCAGGCTACTGCGCGCTGGTTCATGATCATCCGAAGCCTTCTTCTGATTCTGACATCGACTATGAGAAAGATCGTTTCTCGCGCAATATCCTCCATAAGTCTGCACAACATCTTGAGATGAAGCACGGTTTCAAGATATGGAGCGATGCGGTGGATCACTGGTTAGAGTCCAGGCACAAGGAGTTGAATCTGGGGCACTCCGGCATCATTGATGCGCCGAAGCAAACACAGGGCAGGCTTGACACCCGAAAGAAGCCTAAAATCGCCTTGGTTATCGACACGGATCATTGGGCATTCGGAAATATTAGTAGGCAGCTTCAACGCTACCTCTCGGATCGCTTTGAGTTCACGGTCATCCCTATGGACATCATCGAGAACATAGACCAAGTTTTCATGATGGCCAGGGATTGCGAGATCGTGCATTTCTTCTGGCGTGAGCATCTAACGTTAATTGGTACACCTTACTACCGCTCTTATATTGAGTCGCTTGGTCTCAGCTATCCAAAATTTGAACGCTCATTCATTGATTCCAAAATAATCACAACGAGTATCTATGACCACCTGCTGCTGACGTCTGAAGAACTTGCTCAGCGTCAGAGTCTCTTTACTGACCGCCTTTCTGGTTACATGGTCGGATCGGAAAAGCTAAATTCAATTTATTCCAATGTTCCCGGATATCCCAAGCCCGCGATCGTAGCGGAGGATGGCGTTGATTTGACGCTGTTCAGGCCTCAGAACTTGAATCGATTGCAGAAGGTAGGGAAGCGTAACTTAGTAGTCGGCTGGGTTGGGAATAGCAAATGGGCCTCGGAATTGGAGGATTTCAAGGGAGTTCATACCATCCTCAAGCCAGCATTGGAGCAGTTGCAAGCGGAGGGATTGAAGGTCACGTCCTTTTTCGCGGATCGTCAGGAGCGTTTCATTCCCCACGATCAAATGCCGGATTACTACAACAAGATTGATGTGCTGGTGTGCGCTTCAAAGATCGAGGGAACGCCAAACCCGGTATTAGAAGCTATGGCTTGCGGTGTCCCGGTCATTAGCACCGATGTTGGCATTGTGCCGCAAGCTTTTGGGCCTTTGCAGCAACAAATGATACTTAAAGAGAGGTCGGTGGAATATCTCAAGGCTCGGTTGAGGTTGATCCTTGAGCAGACACCACTTTTGATTGAGTTGTCTGCTGAAAATCTCGAGTCAATCCGCGGCTGGGATTGGTCGATCAAGGCCGAGAATTTCCATCGTTTCTTCAGGGCCTGGCTTGAAGAGGCGCAACCTCGCGCATGAACGGAATAGCCCTTTCAACCAACGGTCTCGATAACTCAGACGGACCCAGTCTCTTCCCCGAACTCGGAACGACACTCTTTTGCTGGGTCGAGCGCCTGCACCGGGCGCTCGTCGAGCAGGGCGTACAGCAGGTGTTTTTCCTGTCGCGCGAAGGCCAGCCCCTGATGCGGATGTTCGATATGTATCGCGAAAGGGTGGGGGGGCGCATGAAGTCGCACTATCTCGAGGTGTCCCGCCGCTCCACCTTGCTGCCTTCGCGCGCGCCATTGGCCGAAGAGACTTTCGAGACCCTGTTCCGGCAGTATCGGCGCATCTCGCTGGTCGAGTTCCTGTCCAGTCTGGGGCTGGAATCACATACCCTTAGCCTCGCTAAGGCGCTAGCGTTGCCGGCCGGAGTTGAAAGCCGGCGCGAGGAGGATTTTCCAACCAGCCGAATCTTCTCAGCCCTAAAGGCCCTGCCGCTGTTCCAGACCTTGTACGAGTCAGAGCGAGCCGCACGTCGCCGCGCATTCATCGACTATCTATCGGACCTGTCGGGTGGCACGCTACCAGCCACGTTGGTCATTGTCGACGTGGGCTGGAAAGGGACGATCCAGGACAATCTTTTCACCTTGCTGTGTCGCGAAGGCGACACGACGGTACGTGCGGTGACCGGCTATTACGTCGGGCTGGTGGCCGAAGGCGCAGCTGCGCCTAACAACGATAAATACGGTCTGTTGTTCTCGTGTGTAGGCGCACCCTCACCGAATTTTCGCGTGTTTAACGAGAACCGTGCGCTTTTTGAGGTGCTGCTCGCAGCGGATCACGGATCGATCGTCAGCTATGAGAGCACTGCAGATGGCCGCGCTCGGCCGATTCGCGGCGAGTTTGAAGAGGGCGAGATGCTCGCTGCGGAGGTGTTTCCAATTCAGCGTCAACTCTTCAAGCATTTCGAGCGGCTCGTGTCGGCGATGCCCTCCTTGGAAAAAGGGCATTCGCTACCTTTCGAGGAGGTTGTGCGGGCGCATGCACGAATGGTTTTCAATCCGACTCGGTTCGAAAGAACCTGGTTCTCATCGGTGTTTCATGTGGAGAACTACGGCGTATTCGAACATTCGCGGTTCGCCGCGCCTGAGATGAGGCCGAAATTAGCAGAGCGCTTGCGATTTTTAATTCAGGTGCTGCGAGAGCGTAGCGTCGGTGCTCTCGGGTTCTGGCCCTGGAGCACGCTTTACGACCGGGGTGGAGCCCTGCCCGCTGCCATCTACTCAGCCATCCGGCGTATGCAAGGCTAAGGTGAAAGACAGTGAGTAAAGGAAGAATCTGTTTCCTTGTCGGCTCTATGGCCATCAGCGGCGGCACCTACGTGATCGTCCAGCATGCTGCCTACCTGCACGACAAAGGCTACGATATCACTCTCGCGGTGCAGGAGCCTTTTACCGAGCAGACGCTGGCTTGGCATGACCAGGCCTCACGGTTGCGTTGCGTGCCAATCGAGGCGGCCAAGAGCGAGACGTTTGATCTTGTTATCGCCACGTGGTGGAAGACCGCTTTTGAATTGCGTCATTTCAACGCGCCTCGTTACGCTTATTTCGTGCAGTCAATTGAGGCGCGCTTCTACTCCACTGAAGAGGTGCCGCTGCGGAAGCTGGTGGCTGCTACCTATCAGCTTCCCGGCGCCTATGTGACTGAGGCAACGTGGATTCGCGATCACCTCGCGACAGGCTACGGCCATGAGGTGGCCTTGGTTCGTAACGGTATCCGCAAAGATGTCTACCGTACGATGGGGCCGACCATGGCGCCGCGTGATCCCAATCGGCAACCGCGTGTGCTTGTCGAAGGTCATTTTGGTGTCTCGTTCAAGAACACTGCGCTGGGAGTGCGCCTCGCCCGTGAGGCGGGCGCGAAAGACATATGGGTGCTGACAGGAACGCCCGTCAAATGGGTACCAGGCGTGTCGCGGGTGTTCTCGCGTGTGCCGATGAATGTCACGCCCGAAGTTTATCGGTCCTGCGACATTTTGATCAAGCTAAGCACTGTGGAGGGTATGTTTGGCCCGCCACTGGAAATCTTCCATTGTGGTGGGACGGCCATTGTGTTCGACGTGACCGGACACGATGAGTACATTGTCGATGGGCAGAATGCTTGCGTCGTGCGTAGGGGCGACATGGATGGTGTCGTGGCTACGCTGCGTCGCCTTCTGGACGACCAAGCCGAGCTTGCGAAGTTAAAGGCTGGCGCACAGAAGACCGCCGAGGCTTGGGCATCGTGGGATGAATCGTCCGCGGCCTTTCGCGATTGGGTGGAATCGGCGCTGGCCGGGTTCACCGTAGACCGTGAGGTACTCGCCGAACTGAGCGATAAAGCGTTCTCCGACTATGTACGGGATGAACAAGAGCGTCTGGCCAATGCCCCCCGCGTACCCCGGCATCGTCTCAGCGCTCTGGCCGCGCGTCTTCCACCGTCTCTGCTGCGCTCGCTCAAGCAACTTGAGGCAGCCGGCGAAGTGTTATTCGGACCCCGGGAGGTCCGATGATGTACAAGATCAGGACTATAGATGTATGGGATACGCTGTTGCGTCGGGACTGTCATCCCGAGTGCATTAAGCTCGCGACAGCCCAGCATCTTTTTCTCGGCTGGACCAATCAGCTCAAACCGGAGTTTGGTGATGGCTGGGTGCTGTACAAGGCGCGCCTGGAAGCGGAGCGCACGCTTGCCGAGCAAGCCAGGGCAGGCGGCAAAGACGATGAGTATGAGATCACTCAGGTCCTGACACAGTGGGCCCAATCCGTATTTGCCAGCATGGTGCCAGTAGGGTTACCGACGCGCCTGGCGGAGTTCGAGCTCAGCGTCGAGATCGCCCGATCCTATGCTGATCCTGAGATCTCGCATTTTTTACGTTCACACGAAGCAGAGAAGACGTTCTTCTTGTCCGACTTCTATATGAACGCAGAAATGCTCGGTCGACTGCTAGCTTCAAAAGGCTTGGACACGTTGGTTTCCGAGGGCGTCTCGTCGTGCGACGTGGGGCTTAATAAACGGTCGGGCCAGATTTTCCGACATATTCATGCACTCCACACCCTCTCGCCTGACCAGCATGTACACATCGGCGACAACGAATGGTCTGATGTTGCATCGCCGCGCGCGCTCGGCGTGAATGCCCTGCATTACCTGCCGGAACCGGCGCACACTGAACGCCTGGCGCGCGAACGCTTGTTTTCGTCCCGGGAGGAGTTGTTCGAACATATTCGAGCGGAGTGCTCGACACTCGCTGAAGACGCGAGCAAGGGGTTGTCTGCCCAGCAGGCTATCGCCCTAGGCCTTGGTATTCAGGCTGCTCCCCTGTTCATCGGATTCGCACTTTGGATCGCCGAGCAGGCGATCCACCAGAAACTTGATCGGTTGTACTTCTTTACCCGGGAAGGTGAATTTTTTTACAAGGTTTTCTGCGCACTCTTCCCGAATGGTCAATTGGCTGGCCACGCTCTCCCGTCTGCTAATATCCTCGCGGTGAGCCGCTTGAGCACGTTTGCTCCCTCAATGAGAGACGTATCCATCCAGGAAATGTCCCGGATATGGTCTCTATTCAAGGTGCAGAGTATTTCAGGCCTTTTCGCTACGCTGGGCCTAGATATCCGGAAGTTCTCGTTATTACTTGACACACTGGGTCTAAAGGAAACGGATGTCATCAGCGATCCTGAAAACAGCCCGGAATTACTCCAACTATTTCAAGCTCCTTCGTTCGTAGAGGAGGTCAGGCAGGTCATAGCTGCTAGGGCCATAGAACTACAAAAATATTTGAAGCAATGTGGAGTGTTTGACGGGGAAAGGATCGGCGTAGTTGATATCGGCTGGCGCGGAACAATCCAAGACAATATTGCATTGTTGATGCCTAATAACCACTTTCACGGCCTGTATCTTAGTTTGCGTCGTTTCATCAATGCTCAGCCAGTAAACACTTCCAAATCAGCCTATGGCCCAGATGAAAATAAATCAAACGAGCTCAGTCCGTTTCTTTCGAACTTCGCTGCTATGGAGTGGCTCTGCAACTCTCCGCTAGGTAGTGTAGTTGGATATTCTACGGAGGGTTCCTGCTTAGTACCACAACGTTTCATTAATTTTGAGGAGCAATCAACATATCAAGATTTTCTAGAGCCATTTCAAGCCGGTGTACTACTTGCCGCCAAGCATTGGCAACCCTACATTGAGCGCTATGTTGTGTCAAGTAATGAATTGCAGTCTATTGGAATGAGTGTGTGGGATAAATTATGCTCAACACCAAATGAAAACTTTGTTGAAGCTTTTCTTAAAACGCCTCAACATGATGTGTTTGGGTACGGTGATATTTTTAATCGGAAAAAATATCCTTCAATTCTTACTATAATCCTTGCCCCAATAATTAAATCAAGAAGAAGAGAGTTGATTGAATTTGTTCGAAGAGTTCAGTGGGTTGCGGTAGTTGAAAATGCAAAAGATATCGGATTCTTAAATAGGAGTCTATTGGTGCGTTTGTTTAGATTGGCGCATGTTGTCAAAAAATCTTTATTTACATTAAACTTACGTAAGAATCTTCAATTAAGAAAAAAAACTGAGTAGTTTGATGCCTGTTGTGGTAACAATTTCGATTATTAGTCACATGCACGGGCATCCGGTGATTGAGTGTTTGCACTCTTTGGCAAGCCTTTTACCAGTTCACGGTCACAAGCTGCGCGTGTGTATCACGCTCAACAAGCCCGAACCAGAGCTAGAGCGTAGCATTCGCCAAACCCCATGGTCTTTTAATGTGCGCATAATCAAAAACCCCAAGCCTTTGGGCTTTGGAGCCAACCACAACCAAGCGTTTGCGCACGCCCAGGCACTGGGGCAGGGCGACTGGTTTGTGGTGATCAACCCCGATGTGCTGTGGCCTGCTGATGCGCGGCATTTTTTGCAACAGTTGGCTCAAGATACTTGGCCTGCTGATGTGGGCCTGCTGTGCCCGCAGCAAACCACCGCAGATGGCGCGTTGCAAGACTTTGCGCGCAAGCTGCCCACGCCATGGGGTTTGCTTGGGCGCAGTGTGCGCCGTTTGTTGCGCTTGCAGCCCAGCGGTGAAGCCCCGGCGGTGGATGCCGCCGACTGGGTGAATGGGGCCTGCATGGTGTGGCGTGCCCCGGTGTTTGCGGCCCTTGGTGGGTTTGACGAACGTTACCACCTCTATGGCGAAGACGTGGACATTTGCCTGCGCCTGCAACTGGCAGGCTTCACCATGGCGGCAGCACCTGTGGCGGTGGTACACCACGCCCAGCGCCAAACCGGGCGCAGCTGGCAGCACTTGGCCTGGCATGTGAGCAGCTTGGCCAAACTGTGGGCGTCGGCCAGCTTTTGGCAATATGCTTGGCGTGGGCTTCGCAGAACACCGTCGGTTGCCAAATACAATAGCAAGCTTTAAAACCTTCACCGCTCAGGGTTCTCGCGCTTGCTCGTTTTACTCTCCCTCTCTTCTCTTTTGTCTTTGGTGCTCGGGAGTTCGACACTTGGCGAGTGATTTTGGGGGGTTTCGGTGCGATAGTGCTGAGAAATCAAGCGCTTAGGAAGGCCGCCAGAAACTGTTTGTACTGGCAAACTTGAGTATGCTGGGTATTGGCAAATCTCGGTTTCATTGCTACACTC
>Ga0214917_10006428_pt1 | contig 12192 bp, 8 predicted proteins | sample LL_1208_BB_MetaG_FD_177983 | JGI IMG/M metagenome (GOLD analysis project Ga0214917, IMG submission 177983) | Freshwater microbial communities from Lake Lanier, Atlanta, Georgia, United States - LL_1208_BB | ecosystem: Environmental > Aquatic > Freshwater > Lake | place: USA: Georgia | collected...
CCACAGCCAAGTTCAGGAGGGAGAAGTTCCCATGCTGTTCCCGTTCGCGCCACAAACAGTATGCCTGTCAGAGCCAACCGGTCTGGAACTCGGGGACGACCGCCCTTGGGCCTGGGTTTCTCAGGCGGTAACAGGGGCTTGATGATTTCCCACAATTCGTCCGTGAGCAGCGGCTTCGCCATTTTCGACCCTCCATGGTCGAGAAAACATTATCACCTGCAGCTGTATTGTCAAGATGTTTTGTTAGAGCCCCTTAGGCTCCAACTGGCGACAAGCGCGGGTAATTGCCAGCATGGGCATCCGCCATTTCGGCTGCTTTGCAAAAAGCCATAACCCCGAGCATTGTCCCGTGGCTGAGAAAGAGGCTTTAACAAAACGGAGCTATAGCGGGCTTCAAAAAGATGGATTAAAGAAAGAACTGTAAGCATCTGTAATTGTAAAGGAACCCAAGGGGGGGAACCATGCCAGCAGCGTTGTCGAATGACATCCGTTGCCGTATGTTTGAGGCGAGACAACCAGGTGAAACGACATCCGAGGTATCCGAGAGATTTTCGGTGAGTCAGACATTTGCCCGGAAGTCGATGCAATTTTACAGGGAGACGGCTTTACTGAAGGCCCCTGAAAGTGGCTTGAAGCGAGGTCGGCGTACTGCCTTGGGAGAGGAAGACCTGAAACGGCTGCGGGGACTGGCGACAGAACAACCTGATCTTTGTGCCCGGGAGCTCCGGGAACAGCTTGGCCTTTCCTCATCGGACCTGACTGTTTGGCGTGCCTTGAAAAATATGAGGTTCACTTTCAAAAAAAACAAAATTACCGGCTGAGCAGGAAAGGCCGGATGTGAAGCTGGCCCGCTAGGATTGGCATCATTCGGTCAAGTGCGCCAAGGCGAAGCGGTTGATCTTCATCGATGAAACATGGCTTTCCACTGCCATGACCAAGCCAAGGGGATACGTCCCCCGGGGAAAGAGACTGGTAGGCCGGTTTCCCCACGGTCATTGGAAGACCACGACATTCGTTGGAGGCCTCACCAAGTAAGGAATCGTGGCGCCGATGCTGATTGACGGACCCATCAACGGCGATTCGTCAAGGCTCATGTCGAACAGGTACTGCCTCAGATAATCAAACCCGGTGACCTCGTGGTCCTTGATAACCTTTCATCGCACAAGACGGCGATGGTGATGAATGCCCTAGAGGAAAACGAGATCAGAACCAGGTATCTGCCTCCTTACAGCCCTGAACTCAATCCGATTGAAAACGCGTTCTCAAAACTCAAGGCGCTGGTCAAAGCGGCGGGACAACGGACCATCGCCGGACTTTGGGGAATAGCCGGACAACTCATTGACCAATTCTCGCCCGCCGAATACTCCAACCACTTGAAACAATGCGGATATGGCAACGCACATATTTGAAGTACGCTCCAAGGTTGTTGGGTAATAAAAAATTTTGGTGTCAATAAAAAGGGGCTGCCTAGTTTTTAACTAGGCAAGCTCCTGAATTTTTTACACAAGAATGTATGAGCTTCCATATTTTTAGTGATGCTTTTCTAAATTTAATGACGATCTCACATCAGCTAATTGACGGAATATTAAGTTTGCCCGGCGGGACTAAAGCGTTCTCATTACCTGAGGTCGTCGAACAAGATTTACTTAAAGCAGAAATTATAGCAGCTGATTGAGAGGGAGTTGGTGGACTTGAATTTGTTGAGGCGAAAGTTGGAATACTAATTTGGAGGGGAGGAGTAATTTCTGGTTTAGGTGCGGACGGCTTGGGTGAAGGTGCCCCCTTTCCTCCTGAGGACGCTGCGGGAGAACCGATTGTTCCCTTTCCGCCAGCGACATGGGCGAGAGTCAAGTCATCAAGTTCCACGGATTCCAAGACGATGTTCATGACGGTGGGTGAGTTTTCAAGAACGACAAGTTCCACTGAGGAGGGCACAGCGAGGCCGAGTTCTTCGAAGATTGCCTCGGCTGGGGAGCTGATGAGTTGGGCCTTGAAGTGCGGGTCGTTTGCAGCCCGGTCGATCACCTTGGCGACCTCGGGAATATGCATGAAGGAGTCGATGTCATTGAGAACGATGTGCCGCCTAGAGGCTGAATCCTCGAGGATTTTAAGAGTCATTCCAATGGGAAGAGATACGCCGACCTCGCGGCAAGCGCTTGCGGAATCGGAGAGCAGCAAATTGCGGAAACCATCGTCATTTGCCGCTTTTTCACGAAGGAAAGAAAATTCGCTCATGCTCACCTCAATGGTTTTTGAACTATCTGAAACAATGCCACTGATTATATGGCTCAAATAATTTGATGCATTTGAACTATAAAGTCAATTGTGTTTGAATAAAAAAGAATGAGCGAGGTTTGATTATAAATGCATTTGCTTAATTGTTAAGAAACGGCTTTTAAAGAATAAAACCATGCTTGGACTCTATCAGCACAAGGATCTTCCATGAAAACGCGGATGATTTTCCGAAAGGAAGCCTTGGATCAGCTAGCCGGTGGAAACCAAGCCGACCGCTTGCTAACTGTATTAACCATTCGTGCATGGATTCCCATGGCGGCAATAGGTTGCTTTATCGCTGTGATGGTGGTTTGGAGTTTTTGGGGAAGGATCCACCAAACCGTTGAAGGGGCGGGCGTATTAATCAACCCGGGAAGGCTTCGTCCTATTAGCGGAGCGTTTGGCGGCAAGGTTTTGGAGGTTTTGATCAGGCCAGGACAGGTTATCGGTAAAGGTGATGTGGTCGCAAGGATCGGGCAACCTGAACTGGATCAAAAACTTCAGCAATCAAAGATACGCCTTCGTGAGTTGGAGGGCATTGACAAGGTTCAAGGCGAACTTGATACCCGAAGGGCGGAGCAGGAAAGACAGGCGAGGATTGCCCAAGAGAAACTTATCGACGAATCTGTCCGGCAATTGGAGGTCCTTGCCGGCAAGGCTGAGGAATCGATCGGAAAACTGGCGCGAGACCAGAAGGAACAAGTCAGGAAGTCGCAGATCGACCTTTCAGGTCTCAATGCAACGCTGCTTGCGAAACGCAAGGCCCTCAAGGATTTGGCTGATAGGAAGGTGGCAACAACGGACCAGATTGTTCAGACGGAATCGAGCGTCATCGAGTCCAACTTGAGGCTTTCGGAGCTTTCTCTCCGCCTGTCCGAACTGGAGATCAAGGACATTGAGAACAAAGATTTCCTATTCCGGCAAAAGAGCAGAATAGCGGAGCTTGAAATCCAAAGGAGGCAACTCCTTGTCCAGGCCACTCAAAGCCAGCAAACCACGATGGCGGCGCAGGACCTCAGAAGGGCCCAGTTGGCCGAGGCACGGGACCAGGTCCTCCTCATGGAGTGGCAGTTGAAAGAGCAAGGAGAGTTAAAATCCTCGTTTTTCGGCAGGGTATTGTCCGTCGAGATCCACGAGGGGCAGCTTTATCAGCCTGGAGCCCGGGCCGGGTCGGTCGAGCTGCATGGCGGCGCTGAAGGGGCCTCCATGACCGCGATGGCCTACTTTCCCCTAAGGCAGGGGAAAAAGATCATTGCCGGGATGAAGGCGCGAATTTCCCCAACCGTCGTTGAGCGTGAAAGGTACGGCAGCATTGTGGCGCGAGTGAAATCTGTTTCGGATTTTCCCGTGACCGAGGAGGGTGCCGCCAACATCCTGGGAAATCCTGAGTTGGTCAAGGCGCTGGCCCAGCCGGGAGGCGTGATCGAGGCGGAATTGGAACTGGAGGCCGCCGATACGGCGAGCGGTTACCGGTGGACCTCAGCCGGGCCCCCCTCACAAGTCAGCCCGGGAACCGCGGCTGTGGTTCATGTGACAACCGAAGAGAGGGCGCCCGTGTCTTTCGTGATCCCCCTGCTCCGTTCCATCACCGAGGGCAGCGGGGTGGCGCCTTGAAAGTGGCTATGTCCCGCTTACTCGGTGGCGGGAAGAGGGCCAGAACGCCCCTGGTCCTGCAGCAGGAGGCAGTTGAATGCGGCGCGGCGGCCCTTTCCATGATCCTTGGATACCACGGTAAATTCGTTCCGCTTGCGCAACTGAGGCGGGATTGCGGGGTTTCCCGTGATGGCAGCAAGGCATCCAAGATTGTTCAGGCCGCCAGGCTTCACGGGATGGTCGCCAAGGGATTCACCAAGTCACTTGAGGATGCGTTGGCAGTCAAGGCTCCTTTTATTGCCTTTTGGGAGTTTAACCATTTCATTGTGGTTGAGGGTTTTGATGGCCGGCATGTCTTCATCAATGATCCCGCAAACGGCCACACCCGCATGGTAATCGCGGATTTCAGCAAGGGTTTCACGGGCGTGGTGCTCACGATGGAACCCGGCCCCAGCTTCCAGAAGGGAGGTCAGCGCAGGAATGTGTTGCGAGCATTGTCGGCAAGGCTTGACGGGTATTGGGCGCCCATCCTGTTCGCTCTTGTCGCTGGAATCCTATCCACCGTCCCCACGCTCGGCCTCGCGGCATGCTCGCGTTATTTTGTCGATATCGTCCTGCTTCAGGCGCGTGATTCGCAGTTCCGGCCGCTTGTGTTGGTCATGGCGATGTTCTCGGTCGCGCTGACCGGGCTTTCCCTGCTTCAGGCCGTGCACCTTCGGCGTTTGCTGATGTCGATGGCGGCAAGGCTTACGAGCGGTTTCGTTGAACACATGCTCAAGCTTCCGGCCTCGTTTTATGCCCAGAGGTTCGCCGGGGAGGTGAGCATGCGCGCCGGCATGAACGGTGAGTTGGCGCAAATCCTCACCGGCAAGGTGATTTCCACGGGTTGCTCGGCGGCCTCGCTGGTTGTCTACGGGTCGGTCCTGTGCCTTCACGGGCCAGTGTTCCTTGCCGCCGCCGCTGTTTCTGTCCTTGTCAATTTCCTGTTTTTCAGGGTGATTTACGCAAGGCAGGTCGAGTTAAACATGAGGATAGCCCGGCTGGTAGGTAGGGCCACCGGCCTTTCAGTGGCGGGCCTCCAGAACATGGAAACGCTCAAGGCTTCCGGCACCGAGGGGGGTTATTTCACCAAGTGGGCCGGGGCTTACGGCGAGGCCGAGGTGGCTCGGCAGGAGATGGAGACTTCAACCCAATGGCTTGAATTCGCATCATCGGCCGTCGAGGCCGCAATCGACCTCTTGGTACTCATGTACGGCGGCTACCTTGTTGTGGGCGGGCGGATTACCCTCGGCACCATGCTCGAAATCCAGGCCGTTATGCACGGATTTATGGGTCCGATAACCCAATTCCTCCACATGGGCGGTGACATTCAACACATGCAGGCGGACCTCGATCGTCTTGATGATGTCCTTGAAAATCCAAAGGCGGTGGAGCCGGGCACCCAGGAGAAGCCGGCGCCCAAGGCCGCGAGGGCCCGGCTGCTTGGTGACATATCCGTCTGCGACATCGAGTTCGGCTACAGCCCGGTGGATCCACCCCTGCTCAAAGACCTGACCCTTGACCTCGTCGCCGGCAGGAGCCTTGCCGTTGTTGGTGGAAGCGGATCTGGCAAATCAACATTGGCCAAGCTCGTGGCGGGCCTGCTTGAGCCTTCCGGGGGGATGGTGACATACGACGGCAAGCCGCGGAATTTTGTCCGGGCCGGACTGGTCGAGTCCTCCATAGGCTATGTCGACCAAGAAGTGTTCATCTTCGGGGGAACGGTGCGGGAAAACATCACCCTCTGGGACCCCAGCGTCCCGGACAAGGCCATCATGCGCGCCTTGAGGGATTCGGCGCTCGACGAGGTGGTGATGTCTTTGCCCGGCGGCCTCGACGCGCAATTGACCGAGGGTGGCACCAACCTTTCCGGTGGCCAGCGGCAAAGGCTGGAAATCGCGCGGGCGCTCGTGAACAACCCGTCGATCCTGATCCTGGACGAGGCGACCAGCGCGCTGGATGCCGAGACGGAGGCCGTGGTCGCGGCCAACATCCGAAGGAGGGGCTGCACAAGCCTCGTGATCGCGCACCGTCTGAGCACGGTGCGCGACTGCGATGAGATCGTAGTCATGCGGAACGGCAAGGTTGTTGAGGCGGGCAATCACCAGACCTTGGTTGAAAAGGGGGGGCTCTATTCGAGTCTGGTTGCCAGCGAGGCGGGAGGATAGCCCATGTTCCGCCCTTCGGCAGGATTATCGGGAGAGGCCCGCCGCCTTGCGGCGGGCGAGGCCTTGGTGCTGGGCAACGACCGCTGCTGCTGGACCATCCACGAAGGGCAGGTTTCGGTTTACTGGACGAGGATTGATGGCGGAAAGCCCAGTGGCCAAAGGCACCATGTTGGCCTACTTTCCGCCGGTACCATGGCCTTCGCCTACCTTCCTGATGGCTTGGATAATGAATTTGGGTTTGTCCTGTCGGGGCCTGGAGCCATGGTTTCCAGGGTGGACCCGGCCTCGATCGATCCCGAGGCGTCATTGTCGGCGCTGGGAGTCTGGGCTGCGATCATGGCCAGTCATGGCGTTGATTCCCGGCCTCTTTACACCGCCACCCTGGTTGCCGAGGCAGGGTGCCATGGCCTTGCCGCCGGCCAGACCATCCGGATAGGCGGCACGACACCAAGGATCATGCGCGTGGAGTCCGGCATGGCGGTGTTCATGGGCGAGTTCACCGCCTCGTTGGAGGATGCCTCGGGATCTCTGGTCGTGGTAGATCCTTGTTGGTTCGAGGCCGTGGATGATGTCCGGTTGGAAGTCAGGCCGATGGAACCAACCGATGGTTTCTCCGCGGGTGACCTCGCAGCGGCACTAAACCGCGTTTTTGCCCAAATGGTCATCTCAATTGCCGTTTCCGATGATGTGACCGAGCGGCGAAGGCAAATCCTTCGCAGGAGCGTGGATGAGGAGGCTACGGGGACGGCCATGTCGCGGTTGGCGGAAGTCATCCGCGGAGGCCAAGCGAACCCCGGCGGCACCGGGCGCCTTGCCGAGGTGCTGGGGATCATCGGCAAGGTTCAGGGGATCGGGTTCTCCCCCGGGGAAACCGATGGGCCGTGGTCGAACGAGCACCCGGTGGAGGCGATCTGCCGAATTTCCCGGGTACGGTACCGGTTTGTCAGGTTGCCGGCGCTTTGGTGGAAATCGGACGCTGGTCCGATTCTTGGTTTTGTCCAGTCCGGCAAGGACCTCCAGCCTGTGGCGTTGGTCCGGGGTGCCGCCATGAAATATGTCCTGCATGAGTCGGCAACTGGGGGTGGGGAGCCGGTGGACGAGGCTGTCGCGGCCAGGCTTTCGGAACAGGCCATGGTTTTTTACAGGCCATTTCCGGAGGGAGCGGTCAGCCTGTTCGGGCTGTTGCTTTTCATTGCCCTTGGGATTGTCACGGAGATCAGGTGGCTCGTGGGCGCCGGGCTCGCCATGGCCGCGTTTGGAATGGCCCTTCCGCTGCTTACCCGGTACGCCGTCGATACAGCCATTCCCGACGGCGACCTTGCCGCCCTTGGAACGATAGCCATGGCGCTGGGCCTGGCGACAGTTTGCCAATCGGGGTTCTCCGTTTTCGAGAAGGGTCTGATTATCCGGCTTAGGACCCTCGCCAAGGTGGGGTTGCAATCGGCGGTTGTCGACAGGCTTCTCTCGCTGCCCGCGCCGTTTTTCAAGAGATACGAGAATGGTGAATTGCTCACGCGCGTCATGATGATCAGCCAGGTCGGGAACATGGCCAGCAGCACCGTGTTGTTCGCCTTTTTCTCCGGGGTCATGTCGGCATCGAACTTTGTCATCCTGTTCCAGTTCAGCGGTTCCATGGCTCTGGGGGTCGTGGCCTATGCTGCGGCCACGGCGGCGGCGACCATGGCCATTTCTCTCTTGATCAGGAGGAAGTCAATTGAGGTCGAGCAGTCCTCCGGCAAGCTTGCCGGGTTCCTCGTCCAGCTCATACAGGGCGTCTCGCGCCTCCGCGTTGCCGGGGCCGGAAGGCGCGCATTCAACCAGTGGCTTGAAAGGTTCACCGGGCATGTGGGGCTGGTGGGTACGATCAGGACCTTGGAGGACAGCGAGCGGATCATCAGCATGGCGCTGGGTCAGATTTCTTCAGTAGCAGTGCTTTTTCTCGCGTTTTCCGTCTCGCACTCGCAGGTGGCGACCGGCGGCAAGCCCCTTTCGATCGGTTCGTTCATGGCCTTCATGGCGGCGTACGGGGTGGTGGTGGGGGGCATCTCCTCCGCTTGCCACGCCGTGGTCGTGTTGATGGAGGCGTTTTCCAAGATGAGGCTGGTTGACCCGATTTTGTCCGAGCCCGTTGAAAGCCCCCGTGGGAACGCGATGGTTCCGCGCCTCTCAGGCGGCCTGGTGGTCGAGGGGCTTTCCTTCCGCTACTCGGAGGGTTTGCCCCTTGTGGTGGACGATGTCTCGTTCCGGGCGAATCCCGGGCAGTTCATCGCGATCGTCGGACCGTCGGGCTGCGGAAAATCTACCCTGTTGCGGCTGTTGCTGGGGTTGGAAAAGGCCGCGGCCGGAAGCGTCCTCTTCGACGGACGTAATCTTGACGGCCTCGACCTTCCCTCCCTGAGGCGGCAGGTTGGCGTGGTCATGCAGTCGCCCAGGGTCGCCGCCGGATCGATTTATGACAACATCGCCTTTGGAAACCTCATCACCATGGATCAGGCGATGGAGGCGGCCCGCTCGGCGGGGATGGCCGAGGAGATCGCGAGGATGCCCATGGGCATGCAGACCCTCGTTTCCGAGGGGGGAGCCAACCTTTCCGGGGGGCAGCGCCAAAGGCTGATGATAGCTAGGGCCATAGCCGGGAATCCCAGAATGGTGATCTTTGACGAGGCTACAAGTGCCTTGGACAACATCACCCAGGAGATCGTCAGAAGGAGCCTCGAGTCGATGAAGGTGACCCGCGTCACGGTCGCCCACCGCTTGAGCACCATCAGGCGCGCCGATGTCATTTATGTGATGGATGGCGGCAGGATCGTGGACTCCGGATCCTTCGAGGAACTGATGGGGCGCGAGGGCTTGTTTCGGTCAATGGCTGCCAGACAGATCGCCTAGCCGTCGGCTGGGGACCGTCGTTTCGAAAGGCGGAGGAGCTTGGACCGTGGGCGAAATCGTCTTGGACCCAAATCCCCATTGGCCTCTTTCCGGGTGCGCCAGCCTCACATTTCCGACCTACCATCCTTGGCTAGAGGCCCCCGAGGCGGGCATTGAAGCTGTGGTGGCACTGAAAGCCGGCTTGCCTGTCGGGCTGTGCTTGGCGGACGCGCGGTCGGAACCCGCCGTGCTCCTTTCCGTCGCGGTCGCCCGGGCGGAGCGCAAGCAGGGCGTGGCGGGAACCCTGATCCGGGCGATGGCGGAAAAACTTTCATGTCGTGGTTGTGACAGATGGGTTGCCCAGGTTCCGCAAGGTTCATTTTTGGGAGCCATGGAAAGGTTGCTTAGGTCGCGCGGGTGGAGCGGACCTTGGCCCCACATGCGAATCTATAAGACCGCGACCGAAAAAATGTCGCGGATTCCATGGGTTCGTGGGCTGCGGATTCCCTCCGGGGTGGAATTGTGTCCTTGGTCGGATGTTCCGATCGCCGAACTGGAGGAAATCAAGGCCAGGGAGGGAACTCCGGGGGCCCACCCAGTCTGGCTGAGTCCGTTTTTCGAGGAGGAAACCATGGTGCGACAGACCAGTCTGGTTGCTCGCTACGGTGGCAGGGTTGTCGGTTGGGGTATCAACCATGAGCCGGCAACCCATGTGCACCGGTTCACCCGCTACTGGGCGGAAGGGTGGTTCCAGAGGACGGGGCTGGCTGTTGTCTTGATGGCGGAAGCGGCGCGAAGAATCGAACTCAGCCATTTTCACCAAGCTGTTTGCGCCGTCCATGAAGGAAATGGGGCCATGGTGTCCTTTTGCGAAAAACGAATCTCCCCGGTTGCATTCATGACCAAAACATTCGAATTTTCCAAAATCTTCTCTGTCAAGACGGAACCTAAGTCAATCAATTGATTCAAATTCAATATTGATGCCTTGATTTTTCACCATTCTGAAGCCTATGCAATGCGGAAACATGTTTTCAAGGAGAGGCCGTGGTGTCTCGGGTGGCCCCGCTTTGCCTTTGTTTGGCCTTGGGGTTTATCCCCGGGGGAACGGGCTGCACCCATGTGCCGGGCAAAATGGTGCCAGATGGCTACCCCACGGACTACCTTATCCAAGCTGCGGCCTTCACCCAGACTCCCGAAGCGGCTCAATTAATGACCCGTCGCGCTGGGCGGGTGGCCACGGTGCTCGACTCCGCCGCTGAAAAAAGGCTCATGTCCCTTCAGGAATGTATGGCCATCGCCTTGGAAAACGGGCGGGTTGACGGCCAGAAAATTAAGGTGCTGGCATACGATCCCGCCATTGCCGGCACCGAGATTGAATACTCCGCCTCGCGCTTCGACGCCCGCTGGTTGTCTTCGGCGCAATGGACCGGGGTGGACCAACCCGTGGGAACGGCGTTGCAGGCCATCCAGACGGGCCTCGGGGTGCCAGTTTTTGTTCAGCAAGGCGCCTCCGTGGGTACCAAACTGGTCAAGCCGCTTCCCACCGGCGGCGTGATCGGCGCGGGATTCGCCACCGACTACCTGTTTTCCAACCAAGATTCGCCTGTTAATCCTTCCTATTCGCCCAACGCCACGCTCACCTTTGAGCAGCCACTTCTTCAGGGGTACGGAGTGGAACTTAACCAGTTGTCGTCATCCCATCCGGGCGGGATCCTCCAGCCCGTGCAGACCTCGGCGGCGTTGGGGATTTTGCTCTCGAGGAACCTGTTCGACAAGTCCAGGGCCGATTTCGAGACCCGCCTGCAGGACCTGCTGCTCGAGGTCGAAACAAGCTACTGGAACCTTGTCTACAGCTACTGGGTGCTTCATTCCAAGACCATGGCGATCCAGCTTTTGCTGGATCAATGGCGGATGGAAAAGGCCAAGTTCGACAGGAACGAGGCGTCGGTGCAGGACCTTGCCGCCATCGAGGAGCAATATCATCTGTTTCGAGCAGAAAGGCTTTCCGCCATGGGTTCGGGGATCGGCGCCCCGGGGGTCTTGGAGGCCGAGCGCAGGCTCCGCCTGGTTGTCGGCCTGCCGATCGAGGATGGAACGAGGATCGTGCCCTCCGACTCGCCGGTCGAGGCGCCTTACCAGCCTGACTGGGAAGAGTCGCTCGACCAGGCGATGGCGTCCAGGCCCGAGCTTGAGTCGCGGCGCAGGGATCTCAAGCAGGCAGCCCTGATCCTCCAGCGCGAGAAGAACCTGCTCCTTCCCGACCTCAGGTTCGTGTCCAGCTACGGTGCCAACGGGCTGGGCGGAAGGGTCGACGGCGCGGGCGACAACAACGCGCTCAGGAGCATGACCCGGGGAAACTACAACAATTACTCCCTTGGCCTGAACCTCGATGTGCCGATCGGTTTTCGCTCGGCGCAGGCCCTGGTTCGCAAGTCGAAGCTACAGCTAACCCAGGCGCATGAGGCCCTGAAGAACGAGGAGGAGCGGATCGCCAGCGAACTCCAAAGGAGTTACCGGCTGGTGATTCAGATCCAGCAGCAGATCCGCGTGTTCCGCGAACGGAAAATGGCCGCGTCGCGTCAGTTGGTGGCGCGGGCCGAGGCCGTCCGGGCCGGAATCGACTCGGTGCCGATCCTGCTGTTGGCGCAACGGGCCTTGGTTGATGCCCTCAAGGACGAACAGCAGGCGGTGACCGAATACAATGTCGCCTTGGCGGATTTTGAAAGGCAGAAGGGGACCATATGCCGGCACAACAATGTCGCCATATCGGAGGGGCCATTGCCTGCCCATATTGAGGCCTACACGGCGATTGCGGCGCGGCAGTCGGCAATTGCGCTCAAGCTGCGCGAGCGCCCCCTGCCGATGCGTGCCGACAAGGCCTTGCTGCAGTTCCAGCCGCCACCCCCGCTCGAATTGCTTGAAGGATTGGACTTACCGCTGCCCGAGCGGCTTCCGATGCCTGAGAATGGTTTCAGCAATTAATAAACCAAGGATATCTAAAATAATATTGACTTCATAATTGAAGGGGTAATTACTTTCTCGACCAAGAAGGGTTGGGGATGGCAAAGCCGCTGCTCACGGACGAGTTGTGGGAAATCATCAAACCCCTGTTACCGCCCGAGAAACCCAAGTCCAAGGGCGGTCTTTCCCTAGTTCCAGACCGGTTGGCTCTGACAGGCATACTGTTCGTGGCGCGAACGGGAACAGCATGGGAACTTCTCCCTCCTGGACTCGACGCCGCGTTCAGCGCCCT
>Ga0214917_10006429_pt1 | contig 12190 bp, 13 predicted proteins | sample LL_1208_BB_MetaG_FD_177983 | JGI IMG/M metagenome (GOLD analysis project Ga0214917, IMG submission 177983) | Freshwater microbial communities from Lake Lanier, Atlanta, Georgia, United States - LL_1208_BB | ecosystem: Environmental > Aquatic > Freshwater > Lake | place: USA: Georgia | collected...
AACAGGTCCTATTGGAGTTGGAGTTACTGGTCCGACTGGAAAAACAGGTGCAACAGGTCCTCAAGGACCGACAGGTCCCGCAGGCAGTGGAAGTGGCACAACTGGAGCAACAGGACCTACCGGTCCCACAGGACCTACTGGAGATATTGGTCCCACAGGTGCAACAGGTGATACAGGACCCACAGGACCTACTGGAGATATTGGTCCCACAGGTGCAACAGGACCTACCGGTCCCACAGGACCTACTGGAGATATTGGTCCCACAGGTGCAACAGGTGATACAGGACCCACAGGACCTACTGGAGATATTGGTCCCACAGGACCTACTGGAGATATTGGTCCCACAGGTGCAACAGGTGAAACAGGACCGACAGGACCGACAGGTCCTAATTATGATTTTTATTATCAATCATCTGCACCTACTGGAACAGGAACGCCAGCAATTGCAGTTGGAAGTATATGGTATGATACAATTAATGGTGAATCGTATGTTTATGTATTTGATGGCGTAAGTTATTTTTGGTTATTGATTGCAAATCCTGGTCCTGCAGGTCCTACTGGTCCAACTGGCGCAACGGGAGCTACAGGTGTAACTGGTCCTACAGGTCCGACAGGAGTTATGGAATTTTATTATCAAAGTACACAACCATCACCAAATCCGACAAATTTGGGTGCAAGATGGATTGATAACGATAACGGAATCGAATATGTTTGGGTATATGATGGTGTTTCTTATCTCTGGATGCAGCCAACACAGCTTGGTGGCATTCAATATAATACAGCAGTAATTAATACTGCAACTTATTCACCAACTTTTGCTTGTGAATATTACGGTGTAATATATAATAGTGGGGTGTGTACTGTTACTCTACCTACAGGAGTTTCTCCAGATGATGACGGAAAATTCGTCACAATTGCTGATGAAATTGGAGGAATTTCTTATGGTAATCGAGGAATATTGGTTCAAGGTTCTGGTGGGCAATTAATTAATGGAAACTCATCAGTATTGATGCGAATTGAGAGAATATCGTTGACATTTCTTTATAGAAATTCAGCTTGGAAAACAATTTAAAAGTGAATGTCATATATTTACAATAAAGAAATCACGATTGGAGATGGTCCTAATTTAGATGCTTTTAGTAGGTTAAGGGTTTCTAATCCTTTAATTTTACATAATTCTCAGTTCACGTATGATCTTGCTCCACTTATTATGGAACAGATAACAAATGGAACGGGTGCAACTGTTACATACGACTCAACCAATCGCTGTGCTTTAATGACATTTAGTTCAACCCCCACTGGCGGTAAATCATATATGCAAAGTTTTGAATATTTACCGTACCAACCTGGAAGATCTCAATTAATTTTCGTAACCTTCAATATGATTGCCGCAGTTGCAAATGTATTGAAATTTGCAGGTTATTCAGACGGTGTAAATGGAATAGAATTTCAAAATGACGGAACAAATAACAAATTTGTAGTTTATTCGGGAACAACATCAGGAAACGAAACAATAACTCAATCTTCATGGAATCTCGACCCACTAAATGGCTCGGGACCGAGTGGTATTACGCTTGATATAACAAAAACGCAAATATTTGTTATTGATATACAAGCATTGTATGTAGGAAGGGTTCGGGTTGGATTTGATATGGGTGGGAAGATAGTTTACGCACATGAATTTTTACACTCCAATAGTTTTGCATCTCCATATATTCAAAGTGCAAATCTCCCAGTAAGATGCGGAATGACCTGCACTGGAACAGTTTCAACCACCATGAATTTTATTTGCTCTGCTGTTATTTCCGAAGGTGGTTCAGAAGACATAAATATTTACGGATATACGTTTCAACAAGAAACCGGCGCAGTGAGTGTGGGCACTACAGGAACACATTTAATCAGTTTACGACCGAGAGCAACATTTAACGGAATTGCTAATCGAGCAAGGGTTGCATATATTGATGTTGAAATTTATAATGCAGGCAATCAGGCAGTTAAATGGGAACTTTGTATTGGTCAAGGCATAACTGGTACAACAACATATACTAATGTTAACACTACATATAGCGGAACAGAATATAATATAGCAGGCACACTAAATGGTTCACCTGCCATTCTTATTGACGGAGGTTGGGTTGAATCTTCAGGTGGAGCCAAAGGAGTAACAAATACTGCAATAATTTCAAGATATCCAATCACACTCGATGCTGCTGGAAACCATCGTTCGTTGGGAACATTGACATTAAAAGCAACGTCATTAAGTGGAACACAAACAATTCATGCTGCAGTTAAATTTAGAGAAATAAGATAAAATATGGCAATAAGCTTTCCTACATCGCCTACATTAGGTCAAATATACACATTGCCAACAGGCCAATCCTGGCGTTGGAACGGTGATGCGTGGGAAAGTGTAGGTTCACCCTATGTTGTAGGGCCACAAGGACCTGCGGGTCCATCAGGACCAACAGGTAGTCAAGGCGTAACAGGTGTCACAGGACCTACAGGCGCAACAGGAAGTCAAGGCGTAACGGGCCCAACAGGTCCAACGGGAAGTCAAGGTGTAACTGGTCCAACAGGTCCAACAGGAAGTCAAGGTGCAACAGGACCTACAGGAAACACTGGGCCTACAGGAAACACTGGGCCTACAGGCGCAACAGGAAGTCAAGGTGTAACTGGTCCAACAGGTATTACGGGTCCAACTGGACCCACAGGAGCAACAGGAAATACGGGCCCAGCAGGCACCACAGGTTTTACTGGACCTACAGGACCGACCGGCGTTGCAGGCACAACGGGAAGTACTGGCGTCACAGGTCCTACAGGCGCAAGCAGTACTTATTGGCAATATCGAAAAACATTCAATGCGTTTTCTGCAACTTCTGCACTAAGTGGGTCAGGAGTTAATGTAGCAATAGTTGCGAATCAATTAATGGCATATCCAATTGACATAAAAAGAGATGTCACAATTTCACAATTGGTGATTGGAAATGTTGGTGCATCAGCAGGTAATTCAGTTTGGGGATTATACACAAGTACTAATGGTGAACCTGATGCTTTAGTTTTTCAAACTACTGCATTTAATAATGCAGTGACTGGTGCAGTAGGATATACAATTAGTCCAGCAATAAATATAACACAAGGAATATATTGGCTCGTGTATCATTCTTCGTCAACGCCTACTTTACGTTTTTTGAATTTGCAAAATAGTGTCATCAATGTCGTTGGCGAAAATGGTTCGCTGTTTAATGGACAACAACCATTATTATTCAGAGCAACAGCATATAGTGCAACCTTACCTAATCCGTTTGGCGCAGTTACACTTCCTACAACACCACCTGCTAATGCTTCTATGCCTTTTGTTCAATTTGCTTTAACTTATTAAATAAAATATGATAACATATAAATTTGAAAAAGATTTCGTATTTTATCTTAAGAACTTTGATAGTATGCAAGCTGCACTTGACTACAATCATGAAGTTTTTAATGATGAGTATACAGTAACAATATCAGAAAACCAAATTCCTGAAATTAGTCCAGAGGAAAAATTACAAATGGATATCAGTTTCGGACTATCAATGATACAAGAATTTTTATTGGACAATCGTCTACTTGGCTCAATTCCTGTTGTTGACCAACTTTCGCAATTAGAAAAATTTAAAGATTTGAACACATTATTGAATGTTGGTGCAATTAGAACAAGTTATGAATTGTTATTGACAATTCCAACGGATCAATATTTTACACAAGTTAGAAAGGATAAATATTTAAACACAATAAACACATACATACTTAATAATTATGGACAAAATTAAATTATCTAATTATTTATGTCATTAGTATTTCCCATTAATCCTGTGGTTGGACAAATATTTTGTCCGTACGGCAATCATTTAGCATATAAGTGGACCGGCGCTGCCTGGAAAAACATTGGAATTAGTTCAATGGTTAAAAGCAGAGTTGAAGGTACCGAATACGAGTTTTATATCCGGACGGTATCAGAAGAAATTTGTAAAGAAGAACCCAGCGGCGCAACTGACGGTGTTAATACAATTTTCATATTGAAAAATAAACCAATTTTGGGAACTGAATATGTTTATTTGAATGGATTGTTACAACGAAGAGGTGATGCAAGTGATTATACATTAATTGAAGATACAATTTATTTTCAATACCCACCGACTGAAAATTCTGAAATAACGTGTTCATATTCCAAAGGTGGATATTTAGAAATTAAAAATGAAATACCAACACTGATAGAATCACCAGGTAATAATGTATTTTCATTGAAACTTATACCAAGTGCTGATACTGAACACATTTTTTTGAATGGTTTGTTACAGAGAAAAACAGTTGATTATACTTTAGAAAATAATGTTTTAACATTTAATAGAAATTTAACAATAAATTATTTAATAACTTGTGATTATAAGGTATTTTAACATTTTTGTCAGTTTTATTTTGATATATAAAATAAAAACAACACAATCATCAAGATGATTAACGATGAGAATGTATATGTAACATCGGATTTATATTTATCTGCCTATTTATTAGTAAAAGGGCATGAATTTCTTTTCGAGAAAAAAGGAAAGAAAACGTTTTTTAGATTCACTAAAAGCCCAAATTTAGATGAAAATGTAAATGAATACTTCGTTGGGAAAGGACAATGCGAACCATTGGCTTTTGCTAACTCTATTAAGAATCTTAAAAACCTGTTATTCAACAGTTAAAAATTCTTAAAAAAATCTTTACATCTTTATGGCTAATACAAGAATAGTTTTAGACCTGCAATCGGACTTGGTGTTAACCTCGCCAACCATTACCACACCTGTAGGTCTCGTCCAAACTGACATTGCGGATTTATCGGCTGATTTGTCAACCATGACATCTGCCAGAATTAGCGGTGACGAATCTGTCGCTGCTGACTTGTCAACTGAAGCTTCAAGAGCAACCTCTGCTGAAGGTTCATTGGCAACTAAAATTTCAACAGATGTTTCTGTTGCTAATGCTTCAATTGATACCAGAGTATCAAACGAAGAAAGCAATCGTACATCTGCTGATACTTCTTTAGACAACAAAGTTTCTACTGAAACAAGTCGTGCTATTTCTGCCGAAGGTTCATTAGACAACAAAGTTTCTGTTGAAACAAGCCGTGCAACTTCTGCTGAAGATTCACTTGCAAATTCAATCAGCAACATTATTTCAAATGCAGATCCTGCTGCTTTGGATTCACTTGTTGAAATTGTAAATGCTTTCCAATCTGCGGATGATGACTTAAACGGTGCCATTACTTCTTTGGCAACTGGTTTAAGCATTGCTGACAGTGTTGAAGCTTCAACTCGTTTAAGCGCCGACACTTCTTTAAACAGTGCTTTGTCTACTGAAACTTCAAGAGCTACTTCTGCTGAAACTTCACTTGACACTAAGGTTTCTTCTGAAACAAGTCGTGCTACTTCTGCTGAAGGTTCATTGGCTACTTTGGTTTCTACTGAAATGTCAACTGAAGTTGCTGCTAGAACAAGTGCTGACACTTCATTGGCTGCTTATGTTTCAACTGAAATCTCTACTGAACATTCACACCACGTTTCTGCTGAAGCTTCATTGTCAACATTGATTTCAACTGAAATTTCTTCTGAAGTTTCTTCAAGAATCTCAGGTGACGCTTCTGTTACTGCTGATTTGTCAAATCAAATGAGTACTGAAGTTGCTGCTAGAACAAGTGCTGATACTTCATTGAACAGTGCATTGTCTACTGAAATTGCTGCTCGTGAAAGTGCTGATACTTCAATTGCAGGTATGATTTCAACTAACACTTCACGTGACAATTCTGTTGAAGCTCGTATTTCAACTGAAGAAGTTAATCGTGCAAGTGCTGACACTTCATTGGCATCTGCTCTTTCTGCTGAAGAAAGTGCTCGTATGAGTGCTGACGATTTCTTCTCAACTGAACTTGCTTATGAAATTAGTCGTGCTGAAAGTGTTGAAACTGACCTTTCTAACGAACTTTCTCAAGAAACTAGTTTGCGTTTGTCTTCTGATGCTTCTTTAGCAACATTGATTTCATCTGAAATCTCTACTGAGCATTCACACCACGTTTCTGCTGAGGCTTCATTGTCTTCATTGATTTCAACTGAAATTTCTACAGAAGCTTCAACTCGTGCCGCTGCTGACACATCATTGAACAATGCAATTTCTACTGAAACTTCAGTTCGTACAGCTGCTGACACTTCTTTAGACAACAAAGTTTCTGCTGAAACTAGCCGTGCTACTTCTGCTGAAGGTTCACTTGATACCAAAGTTTCTATTGAAACAGGTAGAGCTCAGTCTGCTGAAGATTCATTGGCGACTTCTATTAGTAATATCATTTCAAATTCTGATCCAGCCGCTTTAGATTCACTTGTTGAAATCGTAAATGCTTTCCAATCTGCTGATGATGACTTAAACGGTGCTATTACTTCTTTGGCAACAGGTTTAAGTACTCAAGATAGTATTGAAGCTTCAACTCGTGAAAGTGCTGATACTTCTTTAACTTCAAGATTATCTTCTGAAGAGAGTGCTAGAGCTTCTGCTGATACTTCTTTAACTTCAAGAGTATCTACTGAAGAAAGTACAAGAACTTCTGCTGACGCTTCTTTGGCTACAAGATTATCAACTGAAGAAAGTACTCGTACTTCTGCTGACGCTTCTTTGGCTACAAGATTGTCAACTGAAGAAAGTGTAAGTGCTTCTGCTGATGCTTCTTTGGCTACAAGATTGTCAACTGAAGAAAGTGTAAGTGCTTCTGCTGATGCTTCTTTAGACCAAGGTATCAAAGACGAGTCAGACCGTGCAGTATCAGTTGAAACTTCAATTGATACAAGAATGGGTGCTTTCAATCCTGGTGCATTTAGTGTTATTACACCAACAGAAAGTGTTGATGGAACGAACACTACATTTACTTATGACTATAGCACAATTCCAAATGATTTTACTGTTGTAGTTATGCTTAATGGTCTTGTTCAATTTGAAGGAGATGATTATACACAAGACAAAGGAACTGTTGGTTTATACCAAGCTGTTTACGCTGTAGCTCCACCTGCTGGTTCTTCAGTTAAATTTATGATTTGGAAATCACCTATTCTTTAATCTTACACGAGAATTTTACCAATGTGATAAAAAAAGGTGAGCGTTTGCTCACCTTTTGTTGTTTTAGAGATTAGTATATAAATTGGTTTGCCAATTATATTGAAGATCTTTAGGATTTCCACCATTGAAAAGATTATGTATCAGTTTATCATACGTTTCAATGATGTCTTCATTATCAGCATAATAACGATTTAGGACTTCGTTATTTTTTTCATGGTATGCTTCAATATTTTTATCGTGTTCCGTTAAAATATATTCCAATTGTTTGGCGCCTTGAACGGTATCAGAATTTTCATAATAATATCCCAAATCTTTACAGAGATGTGCATTGTGCAAAACTGGATATCCTAAAAATGCGGCGTCAAGATAGAGATAATTTAGTGGATTGAGATTTTGGTGACAAACCAGAACATCAAGATGTTGAGTCAAAAAGAATGCAGTTTGATAACGACTTTCAGCCGATATTTTTTTGTCTTTATATAAATCAAGCGTCCCAATCAATGCTAAAAATTCTTTATTTGTTTTCATAGTTTCTGCATTGGAAATCATCAGTCCGTCAATCTTTTCTTTTCCAATTGCACCTCGATAACATTCTTCAACCAAGAGTGTTGGAATTACCGCAGTTTTAATCACATTAAGATTGGGTTCCATGACACCAATCATTTTCTTTTCTTTTCCAACGTTGTATTTATAGCCTTTCTTGTAACGCCCATCTTTAAATCCTTTTTCAATTTCAATTACACTACCGAAAAGAAATTTATTGTGCCAGATAAAAGGAACAATGAATGAATTACAACGATATAATGTTTGGAAATATCCTTTATTAGTTTCATCTTGTTGCGGTATATACCAAACTTCATCAAATGTTGTTTCGTGCTCATATACATTTTTTGATACATCTTTAAACAGCATATTTTCAACCGAAATAACATAATTGTTGCCGCATTTGTACCCGATAACTTTTTTATTTGGTGATTGGGCTTTAAATTTTTGCAATTTTTCGTCATGGATTTGGGCACCCATCATTACTATAAGGTCCATTTCCATAAATTTGTCATCAAAATAACAAATATTCAAATCACTTAAATACTCGGGTTTCTTTTCGAAATCCAATTTGTTGACATTGAGAATATACACATCATAATTCTTTTTTGACTTTTGTAAAACATGAGCAAAAAGAAATACGTTTTGTTTAATTCCATTGGTCCAAATTGATTCGGTGATGTCCTTCATTGCCATCGTGATTCCGATTTTTAAGCGACCGTTGTTTTTAACTTTTGATTTTGTTGACTTTTGTTTTTTTGCTTTCATTTTTTGTTTGTGATATTTTTTATAAAATTTTCTAAAATAGCCATTTTCTGTGACTCGTCAGCAATATACCATAACCATAAATAAGAATTTTCAATTTTCGATACTTCATTTTTACGTTCAGATATTTTTGCTCGTAGTAATGAAACATCATTTCCATCAATTGAAATTTCAATTTGTAAAGAATTTGCTATGTTGTATAATTCATAAAGGTCAAAATTTTGATAAGCATCGGATGCTCGCAAAAAGAATTCAGAATAAATATTGTCAACATCTTTGTCCGGATGTGTTTTTTTACTGATTTCTCGATATACTTGTTTTATCTTTTCTTTTGTTTTTGAATCAATTGTTGCTGGGTCAATTTTATTTTTTTCAACTTTTTTCGCTTCAGGATTGTCATTCGTTGGATTCGTGTAACTTGCAACCGTTTCTTCACCTAATAATTCATTTGCTTTTTGTATAAAAACCGTAGTAAATTCTTCAACTACTTGTTTTTTATATTCATAATCGGTGTTCAAAAACGCATATTCTTGTAAAACTCGTTTTAGTTCCAATTCTTGAATCTTGTCACTCATTAATTAAATGATATTTTCTGTTATTTATATATAAAAATTTATCAATTTACAAAGTGTAATTAAAACTAAATATATACCTTGAATATAATAAAAAACAAAAATATTATTATGAAAACATATTTTTATAATGGAGACGTTTCAGAATTTATTACTAACAATTCTGAAGAAATATTTGATAATATTGTAGAAGCGGTTGACGAGAATCAAACATTCACCAAACCAATAATTGTATGCCAAGTTCAAACAGAAATCGGGCTTGTTGAATTTGTTATCAATACACCTGAAATTGCTTGTGATTCATTGAAACGTGCCGAAAAATGGTACGCAGCAAATGATATGTTTGAAAAGGCGGCGAAAGCATTAAGTCTTCAAAGAATATATACTAAAAATAATAAAGTCAATGTATGAAAAAGTACATTAAGTTGTTTGAGGAATTTATTAATGAAGCAGACCCGCTCGCAGGAATGGGCGATTTAGGTGGCGATTTAGGTGGTGAAGAGGCAAAACCCAAAGAAGATCCTCTCGATAAAGCTAAGAAGGAAGCAGAAGCAAAAGAAAAAAAGGCTGAAAAGAAGCATGACAAAATGATTGCTAAAAATGAAAAGCGATTAGATGATATGCTTAAAGATATACCTGAAATTGATAAAAAACTTGGTGAAAAATTACGAGAAGCTTTACGTAAAGAAGATAGAGTTTTAATACACAATTCAGTTAATGATTTGATATATTTACAACAAAGTCTAGCACAGAATAAAAACACCGATGCTGTGATGAAAATCACGAAATTAAAAGAATTAATGGATGAATTGGATAAATCGTTTACCGTAAGTAAAAGATTGTAAAAAATAAAATTTTCAATGATACAAAATTTTCAAAATTGGTTGCTTGAAAATGAATCCCAATCTGATGAAATTTGCAACAGTAGCTTTGCGAAATGGTTATCTGAAGCAGATGAAAAAACAGTAATGAATTTGGCAAAAAGACAAAAGAAAAAGGCTGAACAAGTTGTCAAATATGGAGAACAGGTAAAGAAAAAATCTGAAGATGTTAAGAAAAATAATGAACGTTCTATTAATTACAAAAAGAAAGCTGAAGGATCTTCTGATCCATTGAATAAACAAATTAATACTAATAGATCAAACATTGCAAAAATGAAAACACAAATTGGCAGTATTGAAACAAAAACTGCAATGATGAAACAAAAATTGTCACAAGAAGAATTAGCAAACATTGAACTTATCAAGAAAAAAGCAGAAATGCCAAAAATGAAATAAAAAATGAAAGAAACAATACATAGTCAAGTTTCTTATCTTGATGAGATAAAATATGGAAATCCTCCATACGAATTATTACAACTCGCAGCTAAAAACTCACCAATTAAGGATTGGTTTCTACAAAATCCCAACATATTTCAACAGTTAATTAATTCCGCCCCGGCCAATTCTTCGGAAACAACAAAAAAGGAATTGGAATATTTAGCAAATATTACACAAAATATTGAAGCGGCAGAACTTGAATTTGCAATTCTGTGTGAAGAAGACCATATTGGTGTTTGGTATAAATTCTTGAATAAAATTGGTGTTAAAACTTCACGTGCAGAAGTTGAAATGATTACTGATATGCTCGATCCGTTAACCTATCACATGAAATATTTAGTAAATCGTCCACGCCCCTATCAATTGGCACATTATTTAGGAATACCTCTTTATCCAAAAATATTAACAAATGCCAATTCTTCTGCATATCCAGGCGGCCATGCTATAGATTCGTATGTTATTGCTGAATATTATTCACGAAAAACACAAAGTTCACGAATAAGTCAAAGTTTACAATTGTTTGCCAATCGAGTTGCTAATACAAGAATTCAAACAGGATTACATTATCCAAGTGATAATGAAGCAAGTGCATTAATTACCAAATATATTTTTGATAATAATTTATATAAAATTTAATATTTTTTTTCATTTAATCCAACAATTAACAGTATGAATTATGTAAGTCAAACTATTAAAAAATATAGATTGTCATTGTTGATAATATACATCTATATTTTTATTGCACAAATGATATTTTTAGCTGAACCTTTCATTTTAGGAAAAATGATTGACGGTTTACTTGTTAAAGATTATTTTTGGCTTTTTGTTTTTATCGGTATTGAAATCATTGCTATCTTTTTTACATACAAAAGAATGGTTTTCGATACAAAGGTCTATGTAAAAATGTATAATGAATTGATATTACAATATTTAAATAGGGATAAAAATAGTAATACATCTGAAAGACTAGCAAGAACCGATTTAGCAAATGGAATTATCCATTTTTTGGAATGGGATGTTCATTATTACATATATGCAATAATAACATTGGTTGGAACACTTTCTTTTATATTTGTTCAACACGTTCCTACTGGTTTTGTTGTTATGGGATGCACTATTCCTGTTGTTTTTATCGTGGTAAAATTTTACAAAAAAATTGCACAAGGAACCAGAGTTGCCAATTCTCATTACGAACAAAAAATGGCCATAATGGAAACTTGTGATATGCAAAAAATTGAAACATTTTTTAAGAGAAGAGCAAGAGTAATAACAGCACAATCAACACTACAAGGAAGAAATTGGATGTCGCTGAATACAACAAGAACAATTTTTCTTGTCTTGGCATTGTTGATATTTACAAGTGATGCAATAGGATTATCACACGGCCAAGCCATTTCAATATATTCATATATCAATCAATTTTTAATGTCTTTAATGTCAATACCTATAGGAATGGAAACATTTACACGAATAAAAGACATTTTAAAAAGAATAAAAACTGAATAAATATATTATCGTAGAAATAAATCATTACAATTATGAAAAAACTAATTTTTACACTTTTATTTTCATTAGTTTGTGCATTGAATTTGAGTAGTCAAGTTAGTGCTTATACATTTACACAAGCTTCCGGTACATACACAGCAATATCAGGCGGCACAAATTATAACAACTTTACCAATTGGACAAACGCATCTTATGTTGGAACTTTACCAAATGCAACAGCTGGTTTTTTGGATGATAATGTTTCTGCGGCATTACAACCAATCGGTTTCAATTTTGTCTATAATGGTGTTACTTACACTCAATTTGGTATTTGTTCAAATGGATGGATTTCATTAGGTGGACTACCAACCAACAGTTACACAC